>Ga0265296_1003757_pt1 | contig 13772 bp, 13 predicted proteins | sample MunlanPumphouse1_FD_189073 | JGI IMG/M metagenome (GOLD analysis project Ga0265296, IMG submission 189073) | Groundwater microbial communities from a municipal landfill in Southern Ontario, Canada - Pumphouse #1 | ecosystem: Environmental > Aquatic > Deep subsurface > Groundwater | place... | reverse complement strand
GAACATGTATTCTCAGGAAACTGAGGCATTAATTGTTTATGCAGCGAGCGGCGTAGAAACACAGGAAAAATTCGACAGTATAGCAAAAGCTGTAGAATCTGCGCGGAAGAAATTTGCAGAAAGAGGTATCAGGACAAGTTCCATAAAGCTCAGCAGCCAGAAACTTACCCCATCTGATGCTATCGCGAAGATAGCATCGGATTACAATGTGGATGTCATAATAATGGGCACGCATGGGTCGGGTTTCTTCCATGGAACTTTGAAAGAAGTGGTTGATAAGGTAAAGTGTCCTGTGATCGCCATACCTCCAGGCGTTGCATCGTAGGTGGAATTATGAAAAAAATTGAAGCCATAATCAGAAGAGAAAGTGTAAACTATGTGATGGATGAACTTGAGAAAATAGGTATCTTCGGTTTGACTGTCTGGGATGTCAGCGGCAGAGGGAAACAAAAGGGTATAACCCAGAAATGGGGCGGCAAGGAATATAACATACGCCTTTTGCCCAAATCAAAACTTGAGATAGTCGTTCCTGACAAAGAACTGGAGAAAGTGAAAAAAGTCATATCCAGCAGTGCAAGAACAGGCAATATCGGAGATGGGAAAATTTTCATCTCCGATATAAGCGAAGCTGAAAGGATACGGACCGGAGAGCAGGGTGAAAAAGCCCTGTAACTCCATTTTCATATTTTTTATGAATTTTTCTTAAATACTTTTTTATCTGGAAACAAGGAAGGTGACATCCTATGCACCTGACACCCAGAGAAATCGAGAAAATGATGATTTTTACAGCCGCCGAGATAGCAAAAAGACGGAGAGAAAAAGGGCTGAAACTGAATTATCCGGAAGCAATTGCTTTAATCACATGGGAGCTCATCGAAGGGGCGCGTGAAGGAAAAAGTGTTTCCGAGTTAATGGAAAAAGGCAGGCATATCCTTACAAATGATGATGTGATGGATGGGGTAAGTGAAATGATCGAAGAGATACAGGTTGAAGCGACTTTTCCTGATGGAACAAAACTGGTGACCGTGCATGAGCCAATCATTTAAACCGGGTGAAGTGCTCCTTGCCAGCGGAGAAATAAGTGCCAATAATGGCAGGAAAACCAATCGTATTATAGTAAAAAATCTTGGCGACAGACCTGTTCAGGTAGGGTCGCATTTTCATTTTTTCGAGGTGAATAAATATCTTGAATTTCCGCGGAAAGAGGCTTTTGGGAAACGGCTGAACATCCCGGCAGGTACTGCTGTCAGGTTCGAACCCGGGGATGAAAAAGAGATTGAGCTTGTTGAGATATCCGGGAAAAAAAGGATTTTTGGACTGAATGCCCTCACACAGGGAAAAAAATTAGCATCAGCCCTTGCCAGGGCAAAAAGCAGGGGTTTCAGGGGGGTTTGATATGCTGAAAATCAACCGGAAACAGTATGTTGACCTTTACGGACCCACTACGGGAGATAGAGTCAGGCTGGCAGATACAAATATTATTATTGAGATAGAACAGGACCTTAACATATACGGGGAAGAAGCTGTTTTTGGCGGGGGAAAGTCAATCCGCGATGGTCTGGGTCAGCAGGTGGGGGCAAAAGACGCACTTGACCTTGTAATTACAAATGCAGTAATTCTTGATGCAGTGACCGGGATCATTAAGGCGGATATCGGGATAAAAAATGGTGTGATATACGGTATCGGAAAAGCCGGCAACCCGGATATCCATGATACGACAATGACCATAGGCTCTTGTACCGAAGTTGTTTCGGGAGAGCATCTCATAGCCACTGCTGGCGGAATAGATACGCATATCCACTGGATTTCACCTCAACAGATATACGAAGCTATCTCCAGCGGCATAACTACCATGCTTGGAGGAGGCACGGGTCCATCTGAGGGTACTAAAGCAACCACATGCACTCCGGGAAAATGGAATATAGAGAGGATGCTTGAAGCTGCAGAAGCCTTTCCAATAAACATGGGTTTTTATGGTAAAGGAAATGATAGTGAAAAAGAGCCGCTTCTGGAACAGATTGCGGCTGGAGCCTGTGGTCTTAAGATACACGAAGATTGGGGTTCGACCCCTGCAGTAATAGATAATTGTTTAAAAGTAGCGGATGAGCAGGATGTTCAGGTCTGCATCCATACTGATACCCTCAATGAGTCTGGTTTTGTGGACGATACCATCGAAGCCATCGCAGGAAGAACGATACATACGTTCCACACAGAAGGGGCAGGGGGCGGTCATGCCCCTGATATACTAAAGATAGCAGGGGAGCCAAACGTACTGCCCTCCTCTACCAATCCAACCATGCCTTACACTGTTAATACAATCGATGAACATCTTGATATGCTGATGGTCTGCCATCACCTGAACCCCAATGTTTCAGAGGATGTTGCATTCGCGGAATCAAGAATAAGAGCCGAGACAATAGCAGCAGAGGATGTTTTTCATGATATGGGAATTTTGAGCATGATGTCCTCAGATTCCCAGGCAATGGGGCGGGTTGGCGAAGTAATTACCCGAACATGGCAGACCGCGCACTGGATGAAGGAACAGTTTGATAAAAAAAGCCAGAATGATAATTTAAGGGCAAAACGATACATTGCCAAATACACGATAAATCCTGCCATCACGCACGGAATTTCCCAGTATGTCGGCTCTATTGAGGCTGGTAAAATTGCTGATATTGTTCTCTGGGAGCCAAAGTTTTTTGGAGTAAAACCCAAAATGATAATAAAAGGCGGTTTTATTGCATGGGCTGCAATGGGCGACCCCAATGCTTCCATACCCACACCACAGCCGGTATTTTATAGACCCATGTTTGGCGCTTTTGGAAAAGCAAAAAATACACTTTGCCTTACTTTTGTATCGAAAATGGCTTTCAGGGATGGAATAAAAGAAAGACTTGGACTTGGAAAAAAAGTAGTTCCTGTAATGAATACAAGAACAATTGGAAAGAAGGATATGGTACTGAACAGTGCTATGCCGAAAATTGAAGTTGACCCTGAAACTTATGTAGTGAAAGTTGACGGAAAAATAATTACCTCCAGACCCGCTGATAAACTGCCTCTGTCTCAACTTTATTTTATAGTATGACACAATTATGAATCCGATTCTGAATATATTGCAGCTTTCAGATTCTATGTTCCCCATAGGAAGCTTTGCTCATTCCTTTGGGCTTGAAACGCTTATTAGCGATGGCAGGGTTACAAAAGACAACTTTAAGGAATACCTTGGTTCAATGTTAAAAAACCAGGTTGGTCCATGCGATATGGTATTTATGCTGGCTGCGAACAAGAATCTAAATCAGGCAGAAGAACTCTCAAAAAGGTATGCCTGTTATAAAGTCGTACCTCCTTTCTATAAAGCAAGTTTGAACATGGGAAAACGGTTGCTTTCGATAGGTGAAAAATTGACTGGAAATGAGTATTTAAAGAGTCTTAATGAAAAACAGATACTTCACCCAATAGCGTTTGGGACTGTTACAAATATTCTGGATATACCTGCAAGTTTGTCTTGCGATGCTTTTCTCTATAACTGGGCAGCAAGTTCAACCTCCGCAGCCATACGCTTGATTCCTCTTGGTCATGACAGTGCACAGAAGATATTACATGAAATAAAGGAGACAATCTCAGAAGTTTATGAAGAAAACAAGGATAGATCCATTGAAGATGCATGGCAGTTCACTCCAGAGACTGAAATTGCAGGATTGGAACATGAAAAATTATATACAAAACTGTTTTTGAGTTGATTTTATGATACGAATTGGAATTGGAGGACCGGTAGGCTCCGGGAAGACAGCGCTTACGGAACAGCTTGTAAGAAGACTCTCCCCTGATTATAAAATAGGGGTCGTTACCAACGATATTTATACAAAAGAAGACGCTGAGTTCCTGCACCGGAGAAATATTCTTCCTGAGGAGATGATAATTGGCGTGGAAACGGGGTGCTGCCCTCATACAGCTATCCGTGAAGACACTTCCATGAACCAGCAGGCGATAGAGGAATTACTTAAACGAGAATCCGGGCTTGATATAATATTTATCGAAAGCGGCGGGGATAATCTTGCAGCGACATTCAGCCCTGAACTTGCTGATTACACTATATACGTTATCGATGTCAGCGAAGGCGATAAAATCCCGCGAAAAGGCGGCCCTGCCATCACAATGTCAGACCTGCTCGTAATAAACAAGATAGACCTTGCTCCTTATGTGGGCGCAGACCTTGCGGTTATGGACAGGGATTCAAAGAAAATGCGAAAAAATAAACCGTTTCTATTTATAAACTGTAAAACCGGCGCCGGGCTTGATGAAGTGATAAAGGAATTAAAAAATGTACTTTCCTCCTGAGTATGCTGCTTTTTTGAATGAACCTATTGAGACACATGTTGGACTTCTGAAATTAGTTCTAACAAACAGGAATAATAAAACACAGATAGAGAAGCGTTGCACAAAAAACCCGCTTTCTATTTCCAAACCCCTTTATTTGACCCCGCAGATGGCATATTTCTATCTGATTAACACATCGGGCGGCATGGTGCAGGGAGACAGACTGCATATTGATATCATACTTAAAGAAAACTGCCGGGCGAATATCACGACACAATCCGCCACTAAAATATACAGGATGGAAAAGAATTGCGCAGTACAATACACTTCCATCGAAATAAAGGAAAACGCCTATCTTGAGTATCTCCCCGACCCTAACATTCCATACAGGGATTCAAGATTTTTTCAAATCAGTGAAATACATCTTAAAAAAAACTCTACCCTTTTTTTCTGGGACATCCTTTATCCAGGCAGGTTTTCACGCGGGGAAGAGTTTGAGAATGATATTTACTACTCGAACTTGAAGATATTTTTGGATAATGAATTATCCCTGATTGATACTGTGGTAATTGTTCCAGAAAGACAAAATCCACGAGATATTGGAATTATGGGTAACAAAAAATTCACTGCAAACCTGTATCTTTTTTCTGAAAACTATGAGCTTTTTATTAAAGAACTTCAGGGCTATAGTTATGGAATTAATCCTGCGGGCATACTTGTGATAAGGATACTTGAAGAGGAATGGCTCACAGCAAAGCGAAAACTTGAAGAAATATGGGGTAAGGTAAGAAAAACATATGCAAATGGAGAAATTATACCGACCAGGAAATATTGAAAAGTCCCATGAGCGTCATGGATCACCAGAACAATCTTATGCCGCATCAGATAGGAAGGTTCTCACTTTTTCAACTTCTCCACCCTTTCCATAATATTCTCCCAGTGCTTCCCCTGCCAGTAAACCTGCCCGCATTTATCGCAGAGCCAGAACTCAGTTCCCTCACCCAGCCTGTCAGGATAAACATAATCCTTCGCCCTGACAAGTTCCATCTCTTCAGGTTTAACTTTCCTGATAATCGAGTTGCAAAGAGTACACCTTGAAAGTTGCGGTTCGATTGAAATCCCGAATTCCTCCTGCATCTCTCTTAGCTGTTCCATGATTTCGGAAGACTGGACAAGATACGTCCTTATCCCTCTTTTCATTGCCTTCCTGACAAGCACCCTGTCCCTTGAAACAAGAATCCTCTCATCTTTTTCAGCCAGAGCCAGCAGCGTCTCATCCTCGTTTTCCTGCTTTCTTATTTCAATGGTATCATACCCGAAAAGACGAAGCCAGCGCGCAAGCCTGCCGAGCATCCTGTCTGCGATGAATTTCATGATGTGTATCTTTATTGTAAATGTGCCGATTCATCTTTACTTTTGCTTCTCACAAGCGATATAAGCACGGCGATACCGCATATAATCGCAGAAACAATGTAGGTATCCCGAAAAGCGGGTAAGAATGAACTTTCAACATTTCCATAATAAACATACCTGTTGGAAAATACAGCCCCTGAAACCGCAACGCCAATAACCATTCCCATATTCCTCATCGTCCCCAGAGTGCCTGCCGCTATACCGAGCTGTTCTTTCGGGAGCGAACCCATTATTATGCTGTTATTGGGCGCCTGGAAAAGCCCCATTCCAAGACCGAGAAGCGAAAGCCGAAGAGCGACATCGATGAAACCTGAGCTTGAAGATAAGAAACCAAGCGATAATATGGCTATGCTTGCAATGCCTACGCCTATTGAACTGAGTATATACGAGTTCGTCCTGTCGGACAGCCACCCGCTGACTGGAGACACAACTGACATAACCAGAGGTACAGCTATAAAAATAATTCCTACCTTCTGCGGTGAATATCCAAGCTCTTTTTCAAGGAAAAATGGCATCAAAAGTATAACTGTGAACATGGCGATAAAACTTATAAAAGCGCTTATATTGGCTGCTGCAAACGGTAGATTCCTGAAATGCCGCAGTTCCATAACAGGCTGTTTCACATTAATTTCAATTTTGATAAATAATATAAAAAATACAATCGATGAAATAAATAAAAGAGTAATATAATTTGAGCGCCAGCCGAATTCCTGACCCTGGCTCAGCGCCAGGAGCAATGAAATAAGGCTTATAAACAGCGTGAACGCGCCCGGTATGTCAAAGGTTTGCCCTTGAATTGTTTCATCTTTTCGAAGCACGGTAAGTGCCATTGCAGTCCCGAAAATCCCAATCGGGATATTGATATAAAAAATAGACTGCCATCCAACATTCTCGATTAAAAACCCGCCAACGACAGGTCCTGTCATGGAGCCTATAGCAACCACTGTCCCGATTAAACCCATTGCTTTGCCCCTTTCTCTTGGAGGAAATGCATGTGTGATTATTGCTATACCGGTCGCCATCAGCATTGCAGCGCCGACTCCCTGTATCACTCTGTAGAGTATCAACTGATTTTCGGTTGAGGAGATGGCGCACAAGCCTGAACCTATCGTAAAAATCGCAAGTCCTCCCGCAAATATGTTTTTCCTGCCGAACATATCGGAAAGCCTGCCAAGACTTAAGAGAAGGCTTGTGATGGTCAAAAGATATGCCATCACCACCCATTCGATAGTGGTTATGTCAGTTTTGAAGTATTCCGTGAGCGTTGGAAGAGCCACGTTCACGATGCTCCCGTCAAGCGTAGCCATGAATATGCCTATCCAGACCGTAAACATCGCCTTCCACTTGTATTCCATCTACTGACCCTTCACATGTGTCAGGATATGCCCCATCTCAGGCAGTATGAGTTCAAGGGCAAGTTTTACCGCATTCGGCGAACCGGGAAGGCAAAAAATAACTTTTTCGCGCGCTACGCCTGCAATGGCTCTTGTAAGCATCATCGCATTTCCCACCTGTTCAACACTTTTGAGCCTGAACAGTTCCCCGAATCCAGGCATGTCTTTTTCAATGTAAGGCGAAACTGCTTCTATCGTGATATCCGTGGGTGAAAGTCCTGTGCCCCCGTTTGATATTATTACGTCAGCCTCAGAATACAGGCATTTTTTGAAGGCTTCGCGTATCATTTCCATGTTGTCGGGGATTAACTCGTAATGCACTACTTTGCTGCCCTGCACCTGTACCATTCCCCAGATAAGCTTTCCTGATGCGTCCTCTGCACGTTCGGGGCGGTCTGTTTTCCCGTATTTTTCATACCTTGAGGTGCTTATCGTAATGATAGCGCATTTGCAGGTCTTCCGGGCAGTTTCCTTGTGTAGCAGCGATGTGTCCATGTAGGTTCTTATATGTGAAATGATATATGAAGAATTCTATATGGGTATTTTAATGAGCCGGGATTTAACACCGCAAAATCGCCAATAGTGCAAATTTTCGGCAGTTTATATTCATGATTTTTATCCGGCAAATTTTGCCTCAACTTTTCAAAATTTGTCAACATCTTAACGATTAATACCTGCAAGACCAATACTGTTCATCATGGCAAAACATAAAGACAGGCATGTAATGGAAGCTCTTGGAAAAACCCGTGTGGTCGTCGAGAGCGGAAAAGTTGTTGAAGTCGGGGAACCCCAGACTGAATACTGCCCCATATTCGACAAGGTTCGGGGCATAAAGAAATTCACCTCGAAAACCGCAAAAGAGAATATCGAGTTCAGGATGAAGGATTTCGGTTTGTTCACTGAAGACAGGGCTATCGAGATGGAGGTTTTCGTGGGATTCGGCGCAAGCGAAACCTTCATGACAGGACTGCGCCGGGGACTTATCGATACCTGCGTGACCGCATGTGACGGCGCTGGTACGGTGATTACCAGCAACCCGAAGCTGGCGCAGGGAATGGGTTCCCGCATCTCTGGGCTTGTCGAAACCACACCGATACCCAAACTCATCCGGCGCATTGAAGAAGTGAACGGCATCGTGCTTGACCCCGAAACTGCGGCGCTTGACCAGGTTGCTGGCGTGAAAAAAGCCATCGGGCTTGGCTACAAGAAAATAGGCGTTTCTGTCACGAATGCAAAAGACATGAAGGCAATCCGGGAGCTTGAAAAGAAACACAAAGTCCAGGTCATTGGTTTTGGCGTGCATACCACTGGCATGCCTGAGAATGAGGCAAAAGAATTCATAGACCTCGTGGATATGACCACAGGATGCACTTCCAAATGGATTCGCGGGTGCATCGCAGGAAAAGCCATTGCTCAATTTGGCACTGCGATTCCAATATTCGCTATCACGCAATGCGGAAAGGAGCTGCTTTTTGAGCGGGCAAAAGAGGTAACAGACCCGATTCTTATAAACACAATGAAACTGCCTGTCCAGCCGGAAGAGAAGCAGCCAAGACCGTTAATTTAACAATACTGAAGACGAATAATCCACACCGGTTTTTATCCCCATCGTATCTCGTTTTTCAACTGCTCAACGAGTTTCTGCTTTATGGCAGAATTCCGGTTTCCCCCGCATACGCATCCCCTGACGCCGATAATATCAGGCATGATACGATTTAAGGATTTTACGTCCTCAAATTTCAGAGTGCCTGCAATGGCTGTTTTAAGCCCATGGCTTTTTGCGAGTTTAACAAAATCCATAAGTTCATCCTCTGTGAAAAAATCAAATGTGGATTTACCGTCCTTGATTCCTGTATCCATCATGACAATATCCACGCCTGCTCTTGCGCATATAGAAGGCAGCTCAAACGGTGAGATTGAATCTATTCTATGGAAATCCGAATAGCCGGATGCGACTACTTTTTTATTTATATCATAGCCTTTAACTGAACGGACGATATTGAGCAGCATGTCAAGAGCCTGTCCTTTTGTCTGGATATCGTATAGTCCCACCTTGATATATTCTGCCCCTGCGACTGCTGCGCCCAGCGCTGCCAGCGATGCTGTTCCGGGCTTATAGTTGAAATCCCCTATTGTAGCGCTCACGGGTATCGAGCCTGCCGCCTTTCTTACGGCTTTTATCATCCACGGGAAATTAGCCCCAAGCGACCCTTCTTTGGGGTTTTTAACATCGATAATATCGGCGCCGCCGAGCCGGCAGAGATTTGCTTCTTCAACATTGATTGGGCTTACAAGTAATTTCATAACTATTAAACCAGATAACAATCCTTATACATTTATGTTTCGAATTGTTTTCGTACTGGACATACTTAATGGTGACGCAGTCCATGCTGTCAGGGGTGAAAGATCAAAGTACAAACCTGTATCGGGCAGCAGGGTTTGCGATTCGTCAGCTCCAATGGATATAATATCGGCTCTGCGTCCGGGAGAGGTTTATATAGCCGACCTTGACCGCCTGCAGCATATCGGGGATAATTTCGGGCTGATTGAAAAAATATCTTCAAAGACCAGGACAATGGCGGACATAGGCGCGGAATTTATGACGGATATTGAAAAATGCCTTGGGATTGCAGATATTGTGATACTGGGTACCGAAACCGCATCGCTTGAATTGATAGAACGCGCCTCCGAACGATTTCCAGGCAGGATTAATGTGAGTATAGACATTAAAAACGGCAGGGTGCTGACGAAAGACCGGAAAATGGATATGGAGCCGGAAAAACTTGTAACATTGTTAAACGAATATGACATTAACGATATTATCATCCTGGAGCTGAATAAAGTCGGGACAGGGGCTGGAATTGATGTGGATTTTTTATGTAATATTGTCGGAATATCCGCGCATAATGTCTTGCCTGGCGGTGGAATAAGGGATATGGATGATATCAATGCATTAAAGGAGGCGGGTGTTAGCGGCGCGCTTGTGGCGACGGCTGTGCATAATGGGAAGATTCCGGTGGAAGTTATACAGTAAGGAATCATAATTTTAACCCTGCTAAAATTTACAATTTATTAATTTTAGCAGGGATGGTATTTTAAGGATTGCGACAAACAGCTCGTATGGAAAAGCACTACTGAGACGCAGAACACGGATGACACGGATTGAACGGATTTTCACGGATACTTGTCATCTGTGCGCCGTATTCTATTGCAGGCGCTGCACATTTATCACTTTTAATATATTAAATTCTCGGCGCCGATATGTTCCCGGAGCAGCAACATTCCATTAGACCCGAACTCCTCACACCCGCACTGATGGGATGGGCTTTTTTTCTTGCGGACATGAAGACGTACCGCTTCCGGTCGGGGGTGGGAGGTGACGGGGCGGGTTGCCGATTGTCTTATATTCCCTAAGTATTAATGCCTATAAGATTATACAAACTCATGCATTATTGGAAATAATCCTGAAAACTTTATACTCATACCTCGTATATTGTGCAGGTATACCGTGACTTAACTTTAGGCATCCGATTCCTCTTTAAATCGAATCAAACCCCTGATAACCTCAGGAATTGATTTTTCTTTGCTTGTGCGATGATTCATTAACCACTCCCAATCAGATTCATAAATTCTAATAGGGATTGTTTTCGGCATATTTCTTTGCCTCGGTTATTTTTTCCTTTGCCCTGATAGTAAGATTCTCCATTATGAATAGGTCTGATTCTATTTCAGGTAATAAAGGAACTACTTGATCAGCCCACAGCCATTTTGGCAGTTTCTTTCCAAATGTAAGGGGGGATTGGTACTTGTAAACCCCATTTAATGCTCATTGGCTTTGAGCCATAGTGTTCTATGTAGGATACATGCCCTAAAAAAACATAAGACATTGTGTTTCCAAATTCATCTTTATTTTTTTCTCTTACAAAAAGTAAAATAGATTTGCCATTTTTTTGGTGGGTAATGTATGATAAACCTTTACCCGTTTCAGGTTTTGCTGAGTTTTGAGATTGCCAATGAAATATTTTTTCGCTAACTGCATAATCATTATACATGGTCGTTGGCGAATAATTATCCTCTGTTTTTTCTAAAGTAACTAATAGCAATTCTGTATTCTTCGAATCTAAATTAACAACTCCCTCTCGGTTACTTGATTGTTTTTGAAAAGTGCTGGCACCAAATGCTGCCAAAATTTGCTCTCTTGTATATCGGCTGTGTAACTTTAGTGGTTGTGAATATGGTAGAACAATATCAAGTTCAATATGAGATATTCTGTTGATCAAAAACTCTAAAGTCTCTATCATTTCTTGTGTCAAAATTTGATTATCGCCAATTTTTTTTATGCTTTTTTCTATACTGTCAAAATTTGCTGCAGTTTGCCAAAAATCGTAATGTAACATCACCAACATTAGTTTTTCATTTTCATTTATTGTTGAAGGAATAGAAAAATTATTTTTTGCGAGTTCCAATATGAACTTTAAATAACTGTATGAATTACATTGAATCCATTTTTTCAAAATGGTTCGATTAACTTCGTTTTCATTACTATTAGAAAAATCGGCTATTTGATTTGCTAATTGACATAACCTACTCCAATTTTCTCTTTTGTAAATTGTTTGAATAGGCATTTTGTAAAATTCGCAGAAGTTTTTCAATGTTAAAGGTAGTGTAGTCTGATGTTGAAAATTCCTAATTTTTGTGACTATTTGATTTGTATTTAGCTGTGTGGCTTTTCGTATATTGTTAAGGATATATTCTTTGGCTTTTTTTTCTAAAACGATTGAACAGCCTAACGGCAAATGAGGGAATTCTCTTTCTAATTCTTCCATTGTTGAAGAGTTTGTTTTGCCAATCAGTGCTCTAAATTTCCCTTCAAAATCATACTCAGGACTTGCATTTCCAACAAAATCTAATACTGTTAAACATTCTTTATTTTCTGCTAATCTTAGCCCTCTTCCTAATTGCTGCAAGAAAATTGTTAAACTTTCAGTCGGTCTTAAAAACAATACCGTATCTATTTCAGGTATATCAACACCTTCATTATAAATATCAACGACAAATAAATAATTGATTTCCTTTTTTTGAAATTTCGATTTAATGCTTTCCCTTAAATCATCCCTTCCATTACCACTAACTATAAAGTCAGCTTTTAAACCAGCTAAAACAAACTTTTCAGCCATGTAAGATGCATGATCTTTTGTTACGCAAAATCCTATGGCTCTAACATCTTCAAAGTCTCTAAGATAGCTTTTGCATTTCTGAATTATCTCACCAACTCTTTTATCGTTTTGTGTATAAAGCCTTGAAAGTTCACTTGGCAAATATCTACCATTTTGCCAAGTTGCATTTGATAAATCCACGCTATCACTAATACCAAAGTATTGAAATGGACAAAGAAGTTTTCTATTCAAAGCTTCTGGTAATCTAATTTCAGCAGCAATAGTATTACAAAAATCGTCTAAAATATTTGCACCATCCATTCTTTCAGGAGTTGCGGTTAATCCCAATAATATTTCAGGTTTAAATTTATCTAAAATGGGCCTGTAACTATTTGCTGCTATATGATGAACTTCATCAATAATAATGAAATCATAATAGTTTTCTGTTAGTTGTAACTGACCTATTCGATTTTTTAAAGTCATAACAGAGGCAAAGACAGCTTTATAATCACTTGGCTCCCCTCCATCAACCCAAAATTCACCAAAATTATTCTCTCTCAATACACCCGCAAACATTGTTCTAGCTTGAATCAAGATTTCCTTTCTATGAGCAACAAAAAGAAATTTTGCGTTTGGATTTTTCTTCCGATAATTCTTGAAATCAAAGGCTGAAATAATGGTTTTACCTGTTCCTGTTGCAGCTACTACAAGATTTTTATTTCTATGATGAATTGTTCTTTCTACTTCTAATTTTTCAAGTATTTCTTGTTGAAATGGAAATGGTTTTATTTCAAAATAGAATGTTGCTTCAGTTCTATCATTTTTTCTTTCTTTTTTTAAAGCTGTGCGTAATTTTTCAATATGCTCTTCTTTAATAAAAGTTTCAAACTCGTTATCCTGCCAATATGTTTCAAATGTTTTTTCAAATTTATTAATAATGTGTCCAATTTCTTTTGTGGTTATTTTTAAATTCCATTCTAAACCACTCGTTAAAGCACTTCTTGAAATATTCGAGGAGCCAATATACCCAGTATGAAACCCTGAATTCCTAAAGAATAGATACGACTTAGCATGCAACCTTTCATTTTCCGTATTGTAAGATATTTTCACTTCAGTATTTGGTAATCCTGATAGAAACTCAACAGCTTTTAAATCAGTTGCTCCCATATATGAAGTTGTTATGACTTTTAATTTGTTTCCCTTTTGAGTAAACTCTCTCAATTCGTTTTCAAAAATCCTTATACCAGACCATTTTATGAATGAAACTAAAAAATAAATTTTATCTGATGAAAGGATTTCTTTCTTCAATTCACTTTCCAGTGAAATACCAATGTTTGAACCTGTAAATAATTCGCTTTGAGTAAGCCGTGTAAATGGTGTAATTTTTTTCAAATGATCTTCATAATTTACCACACTTGAATCCAATTTTGAAAAAATAGCATTTAATATAGTTCCATTTACGGCGATCAAATCATCTTCAAAATCTATATTC
>Ga0265296_1003756_pt1 | contig 13773 bp, 19 predicted proteins | sample MunlanPumphouse1_FD_189073 | JGI IMG/M metagenome (GOLD analysis project Ga0265296, IMG submission 189073) | Groundwater microbial communities from a municipal landfill in Southern Ontario, Canada - Pumphouse #1 | ecosystem: Environmental > Aquatic > Deep subsurface > Groundwater | place... | reverse complement strand
GATTCTGCTTTGCCTGAATTCATTTCTTGTCACTCGATTTCGCAATAATAGGACTGGCAAGTATATAAACCAAATCGGCTTAATCCATTTATGGTTTTAATCCGCGCAACTTCACGCTTTCATTGGCGGGGGAAGACTACCTTTCGGGCGAGGAACTGCCAGGCGTAAAGATACTGGGCTGACAAAAGCGGCCGGCATCAAGCGCATGCATTCGCTGGCCGGTGTCCGGGTGCATCAGCGGCACTGGCGCACCAGCCTGAATCACAGTCTCTTGACTCTAATCATTCTTGGCGTTTTGAACTGGCTGGTGTTCTGGGCGTTTATGCTCTTGTGGCCGGGCTCCAGGTTATCCTTGGTGATTTTTTTCGCCATTGCACCCTTCTTGATGACGGACATGTGAGGGGTCATCATTGTCGCAAGTCCGCGGAAGCCCTGCTTTCTTGCGATGTCCAGATTCTCCTTCATGGACTTGTCAAGGGGGTTTGCCGGGCTTTTCCTTGGGATTTCCTGTTTCTTTCCGCCGGGAATCGTTTCGTGGCTGCTCTTTTGCCCCGCTTCCCGCTCAATTATGACCATGCGGGGGTTCTTCAGGTTGCCCGTGTGCCAGTTGTTGATGTCCTTGTGGCCTTCTTTCAGGTTTGCTTTCGCAGCCTCGCTTGTAAGCTTGGCTATCTTTGCATTGGAAAGGTTAGGGTTAGCTTTTTGGGCAAGCCCCCAGAATCCTTTCTTCCTGGCAACATCAAGGTTCTCCTTCAGGGACATATCAAGGGTGTCCGCCTTCTGCATTTTTACTTCAGGCTTTTCAGCCGCCTTGGCTTCCTTCTTGCCAGCCAAAATCTGTGAGTGGTCAGTCTGGTGCGTCTGCTTATAAACCTGCTCAGTAGGCGCCTTGCCTCCTTGCTTGTTTTCAGGAGACGGGGGCATGGTTGTATTCAGCCTTAACCCAAAGGGGATAAGGAACGCGGTTGCCACGAAGGCAGCCGCAATCACGGTCCGCCTGAAAAAGTTCCGCACTTTTTTCGCGGTGTCTATTGTGCGGTAGGGCGCTTCGTCGACGTTGCCGATTGCTTTCCTTGACATGGCTTCCTTGGCGGCGGCTTCCTTTTGCGCGTTAACCGCCGTTCCGAAATCAGCCAGTATCTTTTGAAGGTGCATCTCAGGGCCGACAAGGTGCCATCTGGCTGTGCTGTCCTTCACCAACCGCATTTTTTCCATTGGGATTCTCGTCCCGTCAAAAAGCTCAAGCATCCGCTCCCCATTGCGCCCGGTTGAAATATTCAGTCTTATCCACGTATCGCCAATCTTGAGGTGCGGGCTGTTGCCTTCTATGCTGTACGCCCCGTAGACGACTTCGCGCATGCCCCCACTGCGCTGCCTTTCTTCCTTCGCCTTCTGGAAATCGGTGTACAGCTTGGAGAAAACCTTCTCGCTGCCAATGACTTCGCGGCCGCCCCGCTGGTTGTCCTGTATCTTTATGCCTGAAGCGTCAATCAGCTTTCCGTTCAGGAGCCGGGCAAAACGCTTTCCGCCCTGGGAAATGAATGTCAGTTCAATGTATTCCCCGCCGTATTCGAATGAGTAGTTGCCGAACCGATCGCGGTGCAAGTCCCCGTAGAGCACTGTCCTGTCGCCATACGCTGCCCTCGCCTTTTGGGTCTTTTGGAAATCATTGTATATTATGAAGAAAAGCGCCTCGCTTCCGGCTACAAACTGGCTGTTGTGTTCGTGGTCATTGACAATTTTCAGGCCGGAGGCGTCAACATACTTGCCGTCTGACATCTTGTACGCCATTTTGCCCTTGACCTTCCACAGGATCAATGGCACAAATTCGCCATCGCGTTCGAAATACTGGTTTCCGTGCGAATCCTTATGCAATTCCCCAAAATATATTATTTCCGACATTGTATGCCCTCTTCAAAGTCATTCTATCCGTATTTTTGTCGTTTCCTCGGATCTGCTTTCTTACAAAGTAAACCCGCCCGACGCGTTGGCTTCCAACGGCTCCATTCCTTGGAGGGAAGGCGTTCGCGGGCTGTTCGAATTTCTGCCTTGCATTGTCCACGGCTGCGATGCCTTTTGGAGCCGAGCCCATCTGCTTGAGGTATTCATTGTATTCCTCAAGGGGTTAAGCTCCCTGAACAAAAATCCGCTGTCGCCAGGAATGACCATTATCCTGCTGTCCACTGCGCTTCCTGAAAGAAGGGCATAGAACAGCGCCGTCCCGTCGACCGCAAACAAGGTCGGAGCAGGGTTGGAAAGTTTCCCCGGCGTCTCGAGGTCAAAGCGCACGAGAATCGTTTTCACGAGCTTGCAGTCAGCCTGCCCCGCTCCGAGGCACAACAATTCTGCTTTGCCTGAATTCATTTCTTGTCACTCGATTTCGCAATAATAGGACTGGCAAGTATATAAACCAAATCGGCTTAATCCATTTATGGTTTTAATCCGCGCAATCCCGATTGCGTTAATCGCATTGCTTTTCGCTTCCGGAGCAATGGCATTCGCAATGAACGCCGAGCCCTCGAGAACAAGCGCGGGGCTCGAAAAAATCGATTTCACTTTCACTTTCAAGTCCCTCAGCAGCGGAAATTACTCCGCAAGGATTGCGGTTCCCGAATGCGCACTGGATTCGAACGCGGAATGCGGCAGCGCGAATTATTACGAAATAACTCTGGTTTCGGCTACGGGAGGAAACTGCCTTTACGAAGCGGAAACGAAAATCATTGAATGCAATGGAAGCGCGGATTCTAACGAAGCAATAGTTAAATTCACTGCGCTGAATTCTTCCGCGTCACAGGCCGCGAAGCAAAGGGCCTCCGAGAAATGGAACGCAAGGATGACGAATGCAGGAAAAACCGAGGAATTCTCGCAGACGGTTTTCCTCGACTGGACGGGAGTCAAAACCGGCGACACGAATAACGCGGACGCAAATGCTTCTGCGGGCAAGGACAAAAACGGCGCGGACACGAAAGCGAAGCCGGAAAGCGGACAGCAGAAGGCGTGGAACATTTCGGGAAAGCAGGTCTTTTACCTCATAATCGCGATTCTGGTCGTGTGCCTGATTGCCTTCGGCCTCGCGGAAGTCAGGAGCCCGCACAGGAAGAAAGCTGAAAGGCGCAGAAAGCGCAACAGAAGGCAAAAGAGAAATGCAAAGGCAAAATAATTTATTCAAGACTGCAATTAATCTTCCGGTTCAAATGAAAAACGCGGGCAAAGGCATGGCAAAGGGTTCCAAGGGCATCGGACTGATTAAAAGCATTGAACTGGCGAGGAAAGCCGGAATTGCCTTTGCAAAAGGATTTCACGCAAAAAACACCGGCGGATTGAAAGAGGCGCTGAAGAAAACTGGCTTTCCCTGCGTAATGAAAATCGTTTCGCAAAAGGCAAGCCACAAAACCGAATTGGGCGGAGTCATAACCGGAATAAGGTCCGCGGAAGAGGCGGAAAACGCCTTCATTAAACTCAAAAGAATCGCTTCGCAAAAAAGGATTCCCTTTGGCGGAGTCCTCGTGCAGGAGCAGGCAAGGGGAATTGAAATAATAATCGGGGCAAAGCGCGACCCCCAATTCGGGCCCGTGATATTGTTCGGTTTGGGGGGAATCTTCGTTGAGGTTTTCAAGGATTTCTCTTTGCGCCTGGCACCGGTTTCAGAAAAAGACGCGTTTGAAATGATTGACGAAACAAGGGGGAAAGCGCTTTTGCTTGGCGCAAGGGGGGCAGAGAAAGCAAACCTGAAGGCGATTGCGAAAATGATTCTGGCGGTTTCGAGGCTGATGCTCAGGGACGAAAAAATAATGGAATTGGACTTGAATCCCGTTTTTGCTAACGGGAAAACCGCTGTTGCGGTTGACGCGAGGGCAATCAAATGAAAAGGGCCCTGAAGAGCGCATTGAAGGGAACCCTGAAGGAAAAGCGAGCCGATTTCATTGAAAAGGAATTCAGCAAGAGAAGCTTTTACCTACCGAAAACGGATTTTCCGAGAATAATGCGGTTAACTGAAGAGGCAAAGGGCATAATTTCATTGGGGCCGGGGGAACCGGATTTTGCCGCGCCAAAGAAGGTGCGGGATTTCACGAAAAAGTGCCTTGACAGGGGGTTAACGCACTATTCCCCAACGCAGGGAAGAACGGATTTAAGGGAGGAAATTTCAAGGAAGCTTGCAAGGGAGAACAAAATAAGATGCGGCCAGGAAAACGTGATTGTTACCTCGGGTTCCATTCAGGGCTTGGCATTCGGAATAATGAGCCTGATTGACCCGGGCGAAGGCGTGGTGATACCGAATCCCGGTTTTTTGTCCTACGCTCCGGCCGTGGAAGCATTGAACGGTTTCCCCCAATTTTATCGCCTTGAGGCGGAAAACGGATTCCAACTGGACCCTGACAGGATAAAAAAGGAAATAGACAGCAAGACGCGCGCAATAATAATCAATTCGCCAAGCAATCCCACCGGAGTCGTTTACAGGCGTTCCCTGCTCGAGGAAATCGCGGACATCGCGATTGAAAACGAGCTGATGGTAATCAGCGACGAGGCGTACGAGAAACTCGTTTACGGGAAAGCGAGGCACTTCAGCATGGCTTCATTGAACGGAATGCATGAAAACGTGCTCTCGCTTTACAGTTTCTCGAAATCCTACGCAATGCCCGGCTTCCGCGTCGGTTACGGGGTGGGGCCGGAGTGGCTGATTAAGTCAATGACACATCTCCAGCACAACTTTGCCATTTGCGCGCCCACATTGGGCCAGCTTGCGGGGCTTGAGGCACTCAAAAAGTGCTCGGAGGACACTGAAAGGATGAGATTGGAGTATGACAGGAGAAGAAAAATGATTGTGAAAAGAATCGCGGAAATGGAGGGGCTGGAGCTGGAAAAGGAGCCGGAGGGCGCGTTCTACGTTTTCCCGCGCTTCAATACAAGGCACAGAATGAATTCAAGGCAATTCTTTGAGGCAATGCTCAAAAAAGCAAAAGTGGCGGTTGTGCCGGGAACCGAGTTCGGAAGCAGGGGCGAAGGGTTCGTAAGAATGAGTTATTCCGCGGAATACGGGAAAATAGAGGTGGCGCTGGACAGGATGGAAAGGGCGATTAAGGGGCTTTAAAGCCAAAGTAGGCGATTTAAAAAATTTTCCCTTCCAAAGCATTACATTAGGGGGGGAAATGGCCTTTGACGGCAAAAACCATTGAGAAGAAAGCATACGCGAAAGTAAACCTTACTCTCGACATACTCAAGCGGCTTCCTTCAGGTTACCACGAAGTCGAATTCGTGATGCAGCAGATAAACCTGCGCGACATTGTTTCGGTAAAGGAAATCCCGAAGGGGATACGCATAAAATGCGACCTGGAATCCGTCCCGACCGACCGGAAGAATTTGTGCTGGAAGGCGGTTGAATTAATGCAGGCGGAAGCCAAAACCGACAAGGGAGCGGAAATAACAATCCGGAAAGGGATTCCAATGGCTGGAGGGCTCGCGGGCGGAAGCACTGATGCGGGCGCGGTATTGCACGCATTGAACGAAATGTGGGAACTCGGATTAAGCCAGAAAAAACTGCTTGAAATGGGCGAAAAAATAGGAATGGACGTGTGCTTCTGCGTTGTCGGGGGAACGGCGTTCACATACGGAAGGGGAGAAAAATTGAGGCCAATAAAGGGGCCGGCAGAGCTTGACCTTGTGCTAAGCAATCCCGGAGTGGAAGTCCCGACTCCCTGGGCCTACAAGAACCTGAACACGGAATTTATTGGAAACAAGATGGCTTCAAGGAAAATGGAAAAACTGCTTGAGGCCGGCGCAAATGCGAAAACCATTGCGGGAGCGCTTCACAATGACTTTGAGTATTCAGTTCTGAGGCATTTCCCGATAATTGAAAAAGTCAAAGACCGCCTCAATGAAACGGGCGCAATCAATTCCCTGATGTCCGGAAGCGGTTCAACGGTTTTCGGAATAACGGAAAACGAGGCAAAGGCCAAAAAAATAAGGGAAGCGCTGCTGAAGGAATTTCCCGCGACTTTCACCGCGAAAACAATCCAGTCCCTCGAATGAGCGAATCAAAGCATTTTTTAACTTCTTCAGCCCCGATTAGTGAAACGGGTTTCATTCGAGGCAATGCTTATGGCGGAAGGATTCAGGATACTGGCAATGGATTTGCACAGCCACCTCCTCGAAAAGAAGGTGAAGCCAAAGGATTACTGGGGGCAGGCGAAAAAAATGGGATTGGACGCAATCGCGATTACCGAGCACGCGGACAAGGACCCCAAAAAGGCGTACTTCGAGGCCGCGAAAGCCAAGCCGAAGGAAATGCTCCTGATTCCGGGAATGGAAATGAACACGGAAGCGGGGCACGTGCTGATTTACGCGGATTCCGCGCGATTGTACGATTTTCCCGAATTGCAGGAATGGGGAGTGAAACTGCAGAAAGTTCTCGAGATTTCAAAGGCAGAGAATTTCATGGTGAGCATAGCGCATCCCTGGGGATTCTCCTATGATTCCGCTTCCTATCACCTCGGCGGAAGCAAACTGGCGTGGTTCGTGAGAAAGAACGACATAGGCGTGGAAGCCTACGACGGAATGATCGGAACCCTGAGCGAATTCATTCAGGACTCGAAATGGCTCCGCAGGACCTTGCGCTTCTTCGACAAGGTGGACAGGAACAGGGTAGCTTCGAAAATGCGCATCAACCGCCTCACGAACAAATTGAAGAAAAAACTGGAGCACAAGAGCACGGAAGTCATAAACCGGTGCTTTCTTGCAATGGATTTGGCGAAGGACGCGAAATTCATTACCGCGGGAAGCGACGCGCATTACGCGAACAGAATCGGGGAAGGAATACTCAAAATAAGGGCGCCGGAAAAGGCTGTAATAGGCAACGCGGAACTGCTTGAACTGATAAGGAACAGGGAGAACGTGGTGTGGGCGGGGCCCTACGTGGAAGAATCCGCGGACGGCAGCCTCGAAAAGAAAACCGCGCCGCTGAAGAAAAAGGAAATAATACTGGGAATAAAGTACGCGGTGGGGGAAGCGTTTATAGGGAACAGGAAGCGCAAAACCCTAAAGAAAAAGCTAAAAACCATTTAGTGTCCAAATTAATGCGTGATTTCTTGAAGTATTCCGTTTCCTCGAACTGCGATGTTGAATCGCTGCCCAGCGACGCGAGTTCCATCCATCTGGCGCGGCCGCTCAAACTGCTTTTGCTGAAGAAGATTGCGGTGAAGGGGGTGCGCGAGGTGTGCGCGGCAGATTCCACATTGAAACGGCTGTCGCGCAAAAGCATTGAATTCCTGAAGGGACAAGAAATCGCGGTCAAAAGGCAGACCGCGCGCGGAAGGCCCATAGGAATCGGAATGCAGAAAATGCTCGAAGTGATTGAAATGCGCCGGGACATGAAGTCACTGAGGAAAATCGAGGAGGCAACGGATGTTCCGAAGAGCACCGTGCATTACCTCGTGAGACACGCGGGAAGGGGAAAGATAAAGGTAAAGGGAAACGTGGTCCACTTAAAGTGAAAAAAACGGAGAAAAAGCGAAGTGATTTCAATGCATCCTGAAAGAATGGCCGCGATAATAATCAGGAACAGGAAAATACTCCTCGTAACCGGCTATGGCGGAACCGTTTACTGGACTCCCGGAGGGAAAATGGAGGAAGACGAAAGCCGCGAGGCGTGCCTGAGGCGCGAATTGTTCGAGGAGCTCGGAATAAGGGTCAAGGAAATGGCGTATTACACATCATACGAAACCCGCAAGGGAATTAAGGGAAGGCAGAAAAGCCGGTGCTATTTCGTGCGGCATTCAGGAACAATAAGGCCGAAAGGCGAAATAACGAAAATACTGTGGTATTCGAGGGGGGATTTCATTGTGGGAAAGCCGAGGCTTTTCAGCGGAATAGGCCAGAATCTCATCCCGAAGCTGATAAGCGACGGATATTTGTAACGGAAAAAAATCAAAAGTAATAAAAACTCCTAAAACAGATTGATGTTAGGAAACGCTTTTGGAAGGGGTTGATTGAATGGGGCAGATGTTTGACGAGAAGCTTGACGAGTACCTGAGGAAGGGCGACCAGCAGAAAGTGAAGTGGATGCAGAACATCAACAAGATAATAATGCCGTCGCAGACACAGAAAATAATCAACGACGACAAGACGGTTCTGCGCGAGCTCTTCATTCCTAAATGGGTTGACTGGGAATTGTTGCGCGACTGGGCATTGGGCAGGCCTCAGGCGAAGGCGAGCATATGCATCCTGTGCAGCTCCTCAAAGGACCTCGGATTGGTTTTCAACGGGAAATTCGTGTGCCAGGACTGCTTCATGAAAATAAAGGGAATGTGAATCCCTTATTTCCGGGAATTGGATTTCAGGAATGGTTTTTCATCTGTGCGGAGGGGAATTTTTTCCGTATTCCCGCGAGAGTGAGTTCGACGCACTTTGAAAGGACTTCTTCCGCGCCCTTCGCCTTTCCATTGAACGCGGCCGCTCCCTTATGGCCGCCGCCCCTTCCCTCGAAACTCTTTGAAAGCGAGTCCATTATTTCCGAAAGGCTCAGGCCGGTCTTTTTGAGGAAATCGTTTGAGGCGCGGCCGCTTACCTTTGCGTTTCCCTTCTCAAAATCGCAGGCAAACGCGACATCCGCGCCTATGCGCACGAGCATCGAGGCCGAACTTGCCTCGAATGCGCCCACCGAAGTTGTTGCGCACACGAATTCGGCAATCGAATAAATATTCACGCGCTTCGCCGCCTTGAGCTTCGCGACCTTCTCGGAAGAATTTCCCGGAATCTCGAAAAGCGGAATGATTTCCTGGACGCTCTTTTTTGAAATGCGCGAGCATTCAGCCATTACCTCAAAGGAATGCGGCGAAGCCACAGTGAAGCCCGCTGAATCCGTTATGATGCCCGCGCAGGCAAGCAATGCAATCTGCCTTGTGATTGGAATTGCCGCTTCGGAAATCAAATCATAAAGGAGTTCTGTGTTTGAAACGCTTTCCGGGTTGATTACCGTGAATTCTTTTGAGGCAATTTTGTCCGCGGAACCGGTGTGATGGTCAATCAGCATTTTTGGGCCTTTGAATTCCCTGGCCTTTCCCGCAAACGAGCCCAGCATGTCGTACGAATTGAATTCCGTGAGAATCATTGCGTCGAAGAATTCCGTGCTTTCGTCGTGAGAGTAGGGAATGCGCAGGTTTTCGGCAAGGCACTTTGCGTACGAGTTTATGCGCTCGGGAACCACTACGGTCGGGGAGCAGAATTCCTTGAGGCAGAAATAAAGCATTCCAACGGAGGAAATCGCGTCTATGTCCGCGGAGGAATGGGTTACGATGAGGACGCGCTTTCCATTCAATGCGGAAAGGAAGCGGGAGAAAGCGCTTTGCCCTTTCATTCTACCCCAACTTCTTGATTTCTCTGGATTTCCTGCCTTGAAATCGTTTTCTCGATTTGCGATTTTAGCTTGTTGAGCTTGTCGAGCAGGCTGTCTTCCTGCTTCTGGAGGGTCTTGAGGCGCAATTCAGTTGATTCCTTCTGGTCTTCAAGCTCCTTTTTCGCGGTAAGCGCGTCTGAAAGTATGAGCACTGAACCCACTGCCTTGTAAACCTTTTTTTCCTTTGATTTTTCGAGTTCGACAATGGCCAGGCCAAGACCGTTTGACTGCAATTGCAATTGCTGTTTTTGGGCGGACACGCCCATTAACTGATTTCTGTTCATTTCAAATTCCGCCAAGTCCTGCTGGTTCGGTTCCGCCATTCAAGATTCCTCCAGTATTTCCGCAGCCAATCCCGCGAGCTTCAAATGCGAGTTCAGGCTTGCCTTCAAGGCGCTTTTGTCTTTCGCCTTAATCACAATGTTCAGGCAATTCTTTTTAACGCTTACCTCGGTGTGGGAGCGCTTTTCGTATGCCATTCCGCCTTTGCGTTTCACGAAAACCGATTTCATTGCCTTGAGCGCAAGCGCGTTTGCCGGAAATCCGAGGGAAACCCTGAATTTCAGGTCATAATTTTTTTTCTTCAAGCAATTCACTTATTCCCTTTGCGAATTCTTTCGGATTGAAGCCGCTTCCCAATTCGGATTCAAGCAGGTAATGCCATCCGTTTCCGCGCAATTCGATTGCCTTCACGGAAAAGGGGATTCCCCTGCGCCCGGTAAACAAAAGCAAGGCCCCGTGGCCTTCGCGGTTTCCGCGCGAGATTATTGAAAGGAGGCTCCTTTTTCCGCGGCAAACGAATTCCGCCCGAATTTCCTTTGCCGCCCTGAATGCGAGGGCGCGCGTTGCAATCGAGGGCCTTTGCGAGGTCGTCACAAGCATTTTTGTCCTCACTTTGCCTTTACTTCCTTTCTGACGGGTTGCCTCACTTTTATGAATATTTTGTCTCCGCATTGGGGACAGCGCATCATTACTGCCGAAAGGTCCTTGATGGCGTGGCCGTTCCTGCACTTGTATGACATTATTGTTCACCTTCCGCGGAACCCGCTTTTTTCTGCCTCTTTTCCTTCTTTGCGGAACCCGCTTCGCTTCCTCCGCTGTTGCCTTCGCTTTCCTCGACTTCAACAAACTCGCCTTCAGGGGCTTTTTCCCTTTGGCCGATGAGTTCCGCAAGCTTTGGAAGGAACGATTTCTGGGAAACCATTTTTTGTATGGTTCTTCCGGTCATTGTGCTTGGAATGTAGGCTCCGCCCGCAAACCTCGAGCCGCACTTCGTGCACGCGTAAATGCCCGCGCTTTTCCTTTTTGCGCGCCTGAAACCGCAATTCGGGCAGACGTGCTTCCGCTTCTGCTTTGCCTCGATTTTGAGGACGCGCTTTTTCACTCCCACTCCGTAGCGCGACCCAAACCTTGCAACCGACTTGAGTTTTTTCGTTGCCAAGAAAATCACTCCTTCAATACCAGTTTCCTCAGGCCCTTTGACTGCTTCAAGGCGGTTTCAACGGCTTCCGTTATTTCGTTTGCGTGGAACGAGCCCGAAAGCCCTTTCTGGAAGGCGCTTATCCGGTCATCTTCAATTGTGGCAACGCTGAACCTTGCCGACATTGCCTTTTCTTCGGCAAGAATGGGATCCAAGACAACCGAGTCGAAGATTTTTGCGAAAGTGCTGAGTACGGGCGTGTTAGCGAGCTTGATTTTTCCTTCGTATTCGCCCTTGACTATTTCTCCGTCCTCGATTTTAGGAAGCCTTGCCTGCACTAACGAAGTAATTGCCGCCAATGCGCTTGCGTCCAAAAGGTTCCCGTCATCGTTTATTGCGTAAATGTCGAGGAACGCAATCCACACCTTTTCTCCTTCCACAAGGCACAATGACTTGAAGTCAAGGCACTTGCTTTCCCTTATTCCCCTGTCAACCACCCTTGCGAGCTCGATGCTCGTATCGTTCGGTGGCCCAAGCTCGAAGCTCGGCGAAGCCAATGGCAGTAATTCCGCGCCGACCGAAATGCTTCCTTGGTCGGGCGAATCCGGAAACGGGGTTCCAATCGCGAATTTTGCTCCGGCAATTACCTCGGTTTTCCCTATGAAAACGCGCGCCGAGCCGTCGGCGTTCTCGGAAATTCCGCGCTGGATTTTCACGTCCCTATACTCGTCGAATTTCCTTGCGTCAAGCCTTTTCTTTTCCTTTATTGCGCTTACGACCTTGTCGGACCGCAATTCCCAAAGAATGCTTCCCATCCAAATCACCTTTCCTCGATTCCGACTTTCTCGTCGTCTTCGCCTAACTCGTACTTTTTCTTGAGCGCCTCGCGCTGGATTTCATTTACTTTCCTGCACGACGCAATCGCGAGCTCGGAGGCTTTCTTCCATTCCTCAATGCTCAGCAGTCCGTCCAACTGCAATAAAACTATTTCTTCCGTGCTCGGAAGTATTGCCACCGGGATGTCCACTGCGTCAGGCGCGTCCTCTTCCGCCTTTGTGAGGTCCACGAGAATGTGGCCGCCGGCTTTTCCCACGGAGCAGCCTGAAACGAGGTCGCGCATGGGGATTCCCGCGTCCGCCAATGCAACGGATGCCGCGGTCAATGCCGCAATCCTTGTTCCCGCATTGCTGTCAAGTATTTCCACGAACACGTCAATGGCGGTGTTGGGAAACCTTTCAAGGAAAATGGCCCTTGAAAGGGCTTCGCCCGAAACCTTCGAGATTTCGATTTCGCGCCTTCCCGGCCTCGGGTTCTTCCTGTCGGGAACCGAAAAGGTTGCCATCCTGTAAGTGTACTTGACTATCGCCTTGTAGGGGTCCGCAATGTGCTTTGGCAGCGCTTCCTTCGGGCCGTAAACCGATGCAATAACCTTGTTCTGGCCCCATTCGAGGTAAGCCGAACCGTCCGCCCTCGGAATCACTCCGACCTTTATTTTTATCGGCCTTAATTCGTCGACCTTTCTTCCGTCAAGCCTTTTTCCGGACTTGTCCACGTAAACCAGTTCTTCTCCGGATTTCGCTTTCTTGGACTTCTTTTTTTCTTCCTTTTCCTTTTTTTCTTTTTTTTCCGTCATTTTTCATCACTCTCAATCAATGTCATTTCCTCGGTTCAGTTTCAGGGAAGCGCGAACGAAACGGGCTTTCATTTGAAGGCACAGGCGCATGGGCACTTTCCTGCGCCGGCGCCGGATTCGGGTTTTCCTTTGCAAGGAATTCCTGCATCTTGTTCGTTAAATTGCTCAAATGCGCTTCCGCCTCTATTTTCTGGATTGCCTTCACAAGCAATTCGATTTTGGGGCCTTTCGCCCAGCACCAGCCATTCCTTCCCACCGCAACAGAACAGCCCGTTCCGTGCTTGAGGACGTCAAGCATTGAGCCGTTCTTTCCGATTAGACGCGGAACCTTTACCGGAGAAACCGAAATCAGGTCTCCGCCGTAAAAGTAGCGGACTTCCCCCAATTCGACTTCGTTTATTTCGTTCACGTTCATTACTTTCGCGGAAACTATTGCGCCCGTGTTCAGCCTTTCCCTCAAATCCTTCTTGTTTATGAAGGACTGGTAGAACGAGTTTATGTCCACGCTGTAGCCGAAAATCCTTTCGCCGGTCACTATTCCTATTATTACGTCGCCCATAACAGGCTTGTATTTTCCCTCAAGAGGAACAACGCTTGCCGTAGTGGCCTCGTTGTTGGTTATTCCCAGGCAGTCCGAGTAAATTTTCCCGTTGTGTATGTAAACGTGCTCGCCCAATTTTTTTCTTTCCTCGCAAACCAGTTCGCCAGGAACCACGATCATTTTTCCCAATCCATCACCTTTCCGTTTTTCTTTTTTTCAACCACAATCTTCAGCCCGAAGCCTGACCCGAAATTATCTTGGTTTCAACGCTTCCGTGCGTCACGTGATTCAATTCGCTAATTACCTCTCCTTTCATTCCCGCGGGAATGTTCACCACGAGCACAAGGCTTCCGTCCTTCTGCCATTCCTGCTTCTTTATTCCATACTTGTGCATCACGAATTCCGCCTTTCCAGCGAATTCCGCCCCGATTTTCGCCGCGAGGCCTATTTCATCCATTGAAATCGGAATCAGCCTCCGTATTTCCTTCACGATTGAAGGAACCTGGTCGCGCGCCGTCCTGAACAAGTCAACCTGCACCTTCGCCTCTTCCATTGCGTTCTCAATCCTCTGCGGCGGGTGCGGCGAGTTTGTCTGCGGGTTTATCGCGTTCCTTGAAATCAATGAAATCACTTCCTTCCTTCTCTGTTCCAGCATTCTCCTTCTCTGGTCGGTCGTGAGCTGGACGTCGCCCTCGATTATTATCTGCGTTGCGATCGCGGAAATGTTCTGCGTCCCGAAAATTTTTCCCACTGTTTCCGTTGAAGCTTCGTCCCCCTTTCTCGCGTCCCTG
>Ga0265296_1003754_pt1 | contig 13776 bp, 11 predicted proteins | sample MunlanPumphouse1_FD_189073 | JGI IMG/M metagenome (GOLD analysis project Ga0265296, IMG submission 189073) | Groundwater microbial communities from a municipal landfill in Southern Ontario, Canada - Pumphouse #1 | ecosystem: Environmental > Aquatic > Deep subsurface > Groundwater | place... | reverse complement strand
CCCGCGCGGAACAGGAACGCCAGGCGGCCAGCGCTGCGGCCATCGCCACGGAGCAGGCGCTGGTGGTCCGCTCCTTCGGCGCCTCGCTGGAACGTCTCGCCAGCGGCGATCTCACCTGGCGGCTGGAGGACGAAATGCCGCCGGCCTACGAAAAGCTGAAAGCCGACTTCAACAACGCCATGCTGAAGCTTCAGGACGCGATGAGGGTGATCGTGGGGAACGCGGGTTCGATCCACTCGGGCAGCCGCGAAATCTCGGTCGCTTCGGACGACCTGGCCAAGCGCACCGAACAGCAGGCCGCCGGCCTGGAAGAAACCGCAGCGGCGCTCGATCAGATCACGGCGACGGTGAAGCGCACCGCCGAGGGAGCCAGGGAAACGCGCCAGGTCGTGGCTTCGGCCAAGGCGGACGCCGAAACCAGCGGCCAGGTGGTGGGGCGGGCGATCGCCGCCATGGGCGCCATCGAAGACTCCTCACGGCAGATCAACCAGATCATCGGCGTGATCGACGAAATCGCCTTCCAGACCAATCTTCTGGCTCTGAACGCCGGGGTCGAGGCGGCGCGCGCGGGCGACGCCGGTCGCGGCTTCGCCGTGGTCGCGTCTGAAGTGCGCGCCCTGGCCCAGCGCTCGGCCGAGGCCGCCAAGGAGATCAAGGTCCTGATCTCGGCTTCGGGCGTCCAGGTCAGCGAAGGGGTGGATCTGGTCGGTCAGACCGGGCGGGCTTTGGAACGCATTCTGGGCGAGGTGGTCCAGATCAACGGCCTGGTCGCCGAGATCGCCGCGTCGGCCGAAGAGCAGGCGACGGGTCTTCAGCAGGTCAATATCGCCGTCAATCAGATGGACCAGGTCACCCAGCAGAACGCCGCCATGGTCGAGGAATCCACCGCCGCCAGCCATTCTTTGTCGCGAGAAGCGGATAATCTGACAGAGCTGATGGCGCAGTTCCGCGTGGACGCCGCGACCGATGAGTCGAGCACGACAGGCCGGTCGCCTTCGCGCGCCGCCGTTCGCCTGGTCTCAAACCGCGCCGTATAGACAGCGACTGAGGCGTGGGGGCAGTTCAGGCTGCCCCTTCGCATTCTGGCGACGAAGTTTCGAGGGCGGGCCCTGTCGGCCCATCCTTGATTTCAGCCCGTACTGATCTGAAGCCGAGAATTCAGAAGGGGAAAAATACCGGGATGGCGACCATGGCGGCCACCCACGTGATCAGATTGAGCGGCACGCCGACCCGCACGAAGTCCATGTAGCTGTAGCCACCCATGTTGAAGACCAGAACATTGGTCTGATAGCCGAACGGGGTGGCGAAGGCGGCGGATGCGGCCATCATGACGCAGACCAGGAAGGGACGGGGATCGACCCCCAGACTGTCGGCCAAGGCTACGGCGACGGGTGTGATCAGGACCGCAACCGTGGCGTTGGACAAAAGCTCCGTGGCGAACAAGGTGACCCCATACAGAACGATCAGGGCGCCGAGAGGCCCCATCGGGCGGATGACGTCGATCAGGCGCCCGGCCCCGGCCTGCGCCAAGCCCGTCACCTCAATGGCCGTGCCGACCACCACCATGCCGGCGATCAGCAGGAGGATTTCGGGTCGCAGGCCCGCATAGGCCTCTTCAGGGGTGATGACGCGCAGAAGGATCAAGGCCACGGCCCCGGCGAACGCGGACGCGGCTATGGGCGCCCAACCCAGGGCCGCCGACACGATCACCAGGCCAAAGACCCCGAGCGAGATCAGGGCGGGCCTCAGACGAAAGGGCCGGTCACCGGCCCCATACAGGGCCACGTCGCCCAGATGGGCGTCGCCCGAACCATCCGACAGGTTGCGGGATTCACCCAGGCGGGGCAGGCGGAAGGAGAACAGGCCGCGCCGCCAGGTGGAGGCCTCCGCCTTGCGTCTTGCGGCCTCCTCCTCGGCCAGACGAGCGGCTTCAGCTTCGTCCTTTTCAACGGATCGACCGAGCTGGCGCGCGCCGACGAAGTAGAGCCACAGGCCGCCCGCGAGAGCGATGCACAGGCCGACGGGGGTGATCTCGAACAGGCTGAAGACCGGTTGACCCGCGTTCCGCGCCATGTCGTTGACGAGCAGGTTGGTGGAGGTGCCGATCAACGTCAGCAGGCCGCCCATGACTGTTACGTGGCTGAGCGGCATCAGGAAGCGCTTTGGCGACAGGCGCAGCGAAACGGCGACGTCACGGATCACTGGCGCTGCGAGCACCACGACGGGCGTATTGTTGAGGAAGCCCCCGACCGAGCCGCACAGACCGATGACGATCCAAATGCCTGTCGCGCCAATACGTGTGGCCAACTGGGTCGCTTTGCGGATCATCAAGCCCAAGAGGCCAGAGAGTTCAATGGCATAGGCGATGACGAAGAGCCCGGCCAGCGCGATGACGGCGGGACTGGCGAAGGCGCCCTGCACCTCGACTGGACGCACAACGCCGAGAAGCAGGAGCACGGCAGCGCCGGTCAGGGCGACGACGTCTGCCCGGAGCTTGCCGTGAATCAGTACGCCCACCACGCCGACGAGCACCGCCAAGGCGGCGATTTGGTCAAAGGTCATGATCGCGTGCAGACCGCTCCCCATCGCTTTCGTCAACCTTTTTCCCACACGCGCGGGCACAAAGCGACCAGCATGCTAGGATGGTTCCATGTCCGAACCGACCGTCCTGATCCGTCCGTCAGCCGTCGCATTGGCGGCCTCCCTTTTGGCTCTCGCCGCCTGCCAGCGCGAAGAAGCGGTCGCCCCTGCGCCTGCCCCAGCGCCGCCGCCGCCAGTTGTCGTCATCGGCCCGTCGCCGGTCCTTGACCGGAACGGCCTTCTTCAGGCGGTTGATCAGGCGGCTTCTGACTATGCGGCCGGACGCGCCGCCGCCGACGAAACATTTGCCGGGCGTCGATTTTTGATTCGGCAGGCTTTCGGCTGCGGCCTTCCGGTCGATTCGTCCGATCCGGGAATCGAAGAGGGGACAGCCGGCCTCGTAAAAGGCGGCCGGACCTCAGACCTTGAATTGACCCTGACGCCTGCAGACTGGACGCCGGCTCTGCCGTCCGACAATGGATCAGCCGCCTGGGAAGCCGCAGAAGGCTTCTGGTTGCCATGGCCCTGGCTGCGCGCTGACGGCTGTCCGCGTCCAGTGACGCAGCCGATTGGCGTTGACCGCGCGCCGACAGAGACGGCCCCGGCCGCTCAACAAAGCGTGGGGCTGGCTGCGGTGTTCGACACCGATGGCTCCCGTCTGGGCCGCCGCAAGGGCAGGGCCTATCAATTCATCCTGAGGGGCGAGGGGCAGCAGGCGCCGGTCCCGGACGCGGGCGGCTATCGGCTGGTTTTGGAAGGACGCATGGCCGCTTTCAGCGACGGTCATGCCATTCGTTGTCGCGCCACGCAGCCGGAACAGCGTCCGGTCTGCGTGGCCGCTGTCCGGCTGGAACGCGTCGCCTTTGAAGATTCCGGCGGCCAGACTTTGGTCGAGTGGCGTTCCTGAACGGCCCCTCTGGGTAAGGCGTGCCGATCAGGGAAGCGGCTGGTGGGTGAAGCCTGCCAGATTGCTCATGGGGCGCGCGTCACGACTGATCTCGACGTCGCTTTCGACATAGGCGATCAGAAGGCGCGCCAGATCGGTCAGGGCGCTTTCGTGGATTCGTTCGTAGCCATGGCTGGCGTCGATGCCGAAGGCGAGAAGGGCAGTGCGAATATCTGCTCCGGATTCCAGAGCCGAAGCGGAATCGGACCTGTAATAGCGGAACACGTCCTTCTGATGCGGGATGCCCTGATCACGGGCCAGTTGAACCAGCTTGCGTGACAGGTGCCAGTCGAAGGGCCCGGTCTGGTCGGCCATGGCGATGGTGACGCCGAACTCTGAAGAGTTCTGGCCGGGCGCCGTCGTTCCGTTATCGACCGTAACCATGGCGGCCACGTCAGGGACCAGAACTGACGAGGCGCCCAACCCCACTTCTTCGGCGATGGTGAACAGCCACCAGGTGTCGACGGTCGGCGTGCGCTGCTCGCGAACAAGGCACTCCAGGGCGGCCAGAAGGATGGCTACACCGGCCTTGTCGTCCAGATGACGTGACACGATGAAGCCCGTGTCGAGAAACTCCGGCTGGGGGTCGATGGCGACGATGTCGCCGATATCAACGCCCAGGCTCAGCGTGTCGTCGCGGTCATGCGTGACGGCGTCGATGCGTAGCTCAACGTCCCGCCAACTGACGGGCTGGGTGTCGATTTCGGTGTTGAAGGTGTGTCCCGAAGCCTTGAGCGGCAGGATGGTCCCGCGCCAGGCGCCGCCTTCGGCGAAGATCGTGCAGCGCGCGCCTTCGGCGAAGCGGGAGGACCAATGGCCGATCGGAACCACCTCCAGCCGTCCATTATCCTTAACCTGTTTGACCTGGGCGCCCAGGGTGTCGACGTGGGCGACGACCGCACGGGCGGGTGTGGCGTCCCGACCGGGAAGACGGGCCCGGATCGCGCCGCGACGGGTCATTTCATAGTCGAGGCCCAGGCGTTCCAGTTCGCGGCAAAGCAGGCGTACTGCCTCATCCGTATAGCCGGTCGGACTGGGCGTATTCAGCAGGTCTGCGAGGCGGGCCTTGAGGTAGGCGAGGTCGATAGCGGGATCAGACAAGCGTGTTCTCTTTCGGTTTGCGTCTAGGCGCCGCTGCGCGGGGAACCTGCGGCGGAGGCAGGGAAGAGCAGATCGACGAAACGTTCAGCCGTGGGCTGGGGTTCGTGATTGGCCAGGCCTGGGCGCTCATTGGCTTCGATGAAGGCGTAGTCCGGCTGGTCCGGCGCTGTGACCATCAGATCAATGCCGGTGACAGGGATGTCGATGGCCCGCGCGGCCGCGATGGCCGCGTCCACCAGGGCAGGGTGGACGATGTCGGTGACGTCGTGGATCGTGCCGCCCAGGTGAAGATTGGCGGCCTTTCGCACCATGATCTCGACGTCCGCCGGGGCCACGTCGTCGAGCGAATATCCGGCCTCGGCCAGGGTCCGCTCTGTCTCGGCGTCGATAGGGATGCGGGACTCTCCGCCAGTGGCGGCGCTGCGGCGCCGGCTCTGCAGCTCGATCAGTCGTCGAATGCTGGTGAGGCCGTCGCCGATCACCCGGGGCGGCCTGCGGACTGCGGCCGCAGCCAGCTGGAAGTCGATGATGACGAGGCGCAGATCCTCGCCCCGAACCTGTTCCTCGATGAGGACGTCGCTGCAAATGCGCCGGGCGACCGCCAAGGCGGCCTGGATCTCGCCGACGGTCTTCAATCCGACCGCAACGCCCTGACCCTGTTCCCCACGCGCCGGTTTGACGACCAACTGCCCATAGGTTTCAAGAGCGGCCTCAATAGAAGAGGGATTGTCTGGATCGACGGAGGCGGGCGTTCGGACCCCGGCGGCCGCCACGATGCGGCGCGTCATTCGCTTGTCGTCGCAGATGCTCAGGGCCACGGCGGATGTCAATTCGGACAGGCTTTCGCGGCACCGGACGGTGCGCCCTCCCCAGGTAAGTCGGAACAGGCCGCCCTCTGCATCAATGACATCCGTAGCGATGCCCCGCCGACGGGCTTCATCGACGATGATGCGAGCGTAGGGATTCAGATCGTGATCGTCCGCCGGTCCAACAAAGAGGGCTTCATTGATCGGGTTCTTTCGCTTGACCCCGAAAAAGGAAACACGTCGAAAGCCCAGCTTCTCATACAGGGCTATGGCTTGATCGTTGTCGTGCATAACCGACAGGTCCATGTGGGCCAGACCGCGCGTCCGAAAGTGCTCGGCCAGGCGTCGTACCAGGGCCTCGCCCACGCCCGGCTGGGTCGCCTGCGGATCGACGGCGAGGCACCACAGAGATGAGCCATTTTCAGGATCCTTGAAGGCGCGAGGGTGGTCGATCCCGGTCACGGTGCCGATGACGGCTCCTGTCGCTGTGTCCTCAGCGACAAAATAGGTCAGGGTCCGGTCGTCGCGGTGGGACCAGAAGAAGTCTGGCGGAACCGGCACCATCCGGCGCTTGGCGTAAATGTCGTTGACCGCCTGGGCGTCCATCTCGGACGCCAGGCGACGGACGGTGAACCCTCTCGGCTGGCGGCGGCTGGCGCGATAGGTGGCCAGCTCCAGCCGATAGGTGTGCGACGGATCCAGGAACAGCTCCTGTGGCGCCGAGGCCAGCAGGACGTGCGGATTACGAACGTAGAAAGCGATGTCGCGGCGATCTGGTCCTTCGGCGCGCAAGGCCTCGACCAGGGGCTCGGCGGTCTCGAAGGTCTGGGCGAACAGCAGCCGCCCCCAACCGCAGTCCAGAACGGCGTCTGCGGTCGGCTCTTCGCCGGCCTGAACGGGAGGCTTCAGGCCTTCGTGCCGCAGACGCTTGAGCCGGTGCGCCTTGGACCGTTCGGAGCGGACCTCAGACGCCATGCTGCTGCATCCACATTTCAAGGACGGCCACCTGCCACAACTCCGACCCGCGAAGCGGCGTGAGGCGTTCGGTCGGGTTGGAGAACAGGGTGTCCAGATAACCCTTGTCGAAAAGGCCGCGGTCACGGGCCGCCTGATTGGTCAGGGTTTCGCGGACCATCTCCAGATAAGGCCCCTGGATGTACTTCAGAGCGGGCACCGGGAAATAGCCCTTCTTGCGGTCAATCACCTCTGACGGGATCACCAAACGGGCGGCCTCCTTCAGCACGCCCTTGCCGCCCTGGGCCAGCTTGTGCTCGGGCGGAATACGGCCCGCCAACTCCACCAGTTCGTGGTCGAGGAAGGGAACGCGCGCCTCCAGCCCCCAGGCCATGGTCATGTTGTCGACGCGCTTGACCGGGTCGTCCGCCAGCATGACCTGGCTGTCCAGACGCAGGGCCTTGTCGACGGGGGTATCGGCGCGGCCTTGTGCGAAATGCGCCTCGACCAAGGCGCGGCTGACGTCGGTGTCGGCCATGTAGTCACCGTTCAACTGGGTCTTCAGCGTGTCATGGCTGCGGTCGAAGAAGGCTTTGGCGTAGGTTTCGACGGGATCGCTCGTGTCCAGCATCGGCGGGTACCAGTGATAGCCAGCGAACACCTCGTCCGCGCCCTGGCCCGACTGCACCACCTTGATGTGTTTCGAGACTTCCTGACTCAGTAGATAGAATCCGACATTGTCGTAGGATACCATCGGCTCCGACATGGCGCCGATGGTGCCTGGCAGAGCCTCCATCAGCCGCGCGTGCGGCACGAAGATCTGATGGTGGTTGGTGCCGTAATGTCTGGCGATCAGGTCGGAGTAGGCGAACTCGTCGCCCTTCTCGCCATTGGCCGCCTCGAAGCCGACCGAGAAGGTCATCAGGTTCTTCTGACCCAATTCAGCCAACAGGCCGACGATGAGGCTGGAATCGACCCCGCCAGACAACAGCACGCCGACCGGCACGTCGGCGACCATCCGCCGCTTCACCGCCTCGCGCAGGGAGGCCAGGACCTGATCGCGCCAGTCTTCGGCCGTCAGATGGGCGTCCTCTGAACGACGGGTCATGTCGGCTTGCCAGTAGATCCGGTCACGCGCCGTGCCGTCCGCCTCAATGATGCGGATCGTGGCGGGCGGAAATTTCTTCACGCCCTTCAGCAGGGTGTGGGGCGGCGGCACGACGGCGTGGAAGGTCATGTAGTGGTGCAGACCGACCGGGTCGATGCTGGTGTCCACATCCCCCGCCGCCAGTAGCGCGGGCAGCGTCGAGGCGAAGCGCAGGCGTTTGCCCTTCTCTGTCACGTACAGAGGTTTGATGCCGAACCGGTCGCGGGCGATCACGGTGCGGCCGGTGTCGCGTTCATGCAGGACAAAGGCGAACATGCCCTTGAACCGCTCGACACAGCCCTCGCCCCAGGCCTTCCAGGCCTTGATGATGACCTCAGTGTCGCCCTCGGAGAAGAAGCGGTAGCCGAGGCCCTGCAGCTCACGTCGCAGTTCGGGGTAGTTGTAGATGCAGCCGTTGAAAACCAGGGTGATCCCAAGCTCAGGATCGACCATGGGCTGTTGGGCCTTTTCGGACAGGTCGATGATCTTGAGGCGGCGATGGCCCAATCCGACATGCCCCCGCGTGACAATACCGGCCCCGTCAGGGCCTCGCGGCGCGAGGGCGTCGGTCATGCGTTGCAGGGCTTCGGCGTCCGCAGGACGTCCGTCGTGATTGATCTCGCCGCTCAGGCCGCACATAGGCAGTCCTTGTACTGTGAATGCAGCGTGCACAAATAGTTAGCACACAAAGGAATTCAACCCTGGTGGATCCGATCCTCAGCCCGCACGCCGTTCCCCGGCCGGAACGCCCCGTCGATCCCACGGCCTCGCTTGTCAGATCGATGCGCCGCATCGCTCAGGCGATCGACGTGCGTTCACGCGAGATTTCGCGGCTGTCAGGCCTGACCCTGCCGCAACTGATCGTGTTGCAATCCGTCCGGTCGCTGGGCGAGGTGACGACGCAGGCGATCTCGCGTGATGCCGCCATGTCCGCCGCGACCGTGGTCGGCGTGCTGGACAAACTGGAGGCCAAGGGCATGGTCGTGCGCTATCGCTCCACCCGTGATCGGCGTGTGGTGCACGTCCGCACGACCGAGGCCGGCCAGGCCGCCCTCGCAGATTCTCCCGACCTTTTGGGAGATCGATTCATCGCCGCCTTCGGCCAATTGCCGGTCGAGCGACGCCGCGATCTGGCGGAGGCTCTGGATGTTCTGGCGGGCTTTATGACCGCTGCGACGCCTGCCGCACCCGATTGACCGTTGGCGAAGTCTGACAGGGCGCTGCCTCCGCCGCCGGAAACATGGATGAGGACCCGGGGCGTCGCCTAGTGCGACAGCCCTACAGGAAGATGACTCTTGTCGTGACGGCCCACGCGATCCACCAGCGTCTGCCCGGCCGCGTTCATCCCGATGACCTGGACCTCGGCGCCCTGACGGCGATAGCGGAAGACGACCTTGTCGACAGCGGCGACGCCGGTCAGGTCCCACAGGTGCGCGTCGGTCATGTCGATCTCGACCCGCCTGGGGCTGCCGTGATGCTCGAAGGCCGCCGCAAAGACTTCGGCCGAAGCGAAGAACAGCTGGCCCGAGACGCGATAGCGCAGCACGCCCTCTTCAGGCGTTTCGATTTCTTCGACGACGACGGTCTTGCCGACCTTTCGCATGAAGAAGACGGCCGAGAGGACCACGCCCAGCACGACGCCTTTGGACAGGTCGTGGGTGGCGACCACGGTCACCGTCGTGGCGATCATGACGATGGAGGACTGGAAGGGCGTGGAGCGCAGCTTCATCACGGATCCCCAGTCAAAGGTGCCGATCGACACCATGATCATGACCGCCACCAGGGCGGCCATGGGAATCCGGGCGACCCAATCCTGAAGCACCAGGATCAGGAACAGCAGGAACAGGCCGGCCCAGAGCGTGGACAGCCGGCCGCGTGCTCCGGACGTCACGTTGATGATCGACTGGCCGATCATGGCGCAGCCCGCCATGCCGCCGAACAGCGACGATGCGATGTTGGCGATGCCCTGGCCGCGCGTTTCGCGGTCCTTGTCCGAAGGCGTGTCGGTCAGGTCGTCCAGCAGGTTGGCGGTCAGCAGGCTTTCCAGCAGGCCTACGAAGGCCAGGGTCGCTGAGACCGGGGCGATGATGGCGAAGGTCTCCCAGGTCAGGGGCACGCTGGGCAGATGGAACATTGGAAGCGTCGAGGGCATCTGCCCCATGTCGCCGACAGTGCGCACGTCAAGCCCGGTCCAGATGACGAAGCCGCTCAGCAGGACGATAGCCACCAGAGGCGAGGGTACAGCCTTGGTGATGCGCGGCAGGCCGTAGATGATGACCAGGGCCGCGCCCACCAGGGCGAAGGTCTGCCAGTTGGCGCCAATCAGTTCGGGCATCTGGGCCAGGAAGATCAGGATGGCCAGGGAGTTGACGAAGCCCGTCATGACGCTGCGGCTGACGAACCTGATGTAGCGGCCCAGCTTCAGCAGGCCGATGACAATCTGAAAGACGCCGCAAAGCAGCGAGGCGGCGAGCAGGTATTCCAGCCCGTGGTCGCGCACGAGGGTGACCATCAGCAGGGCCATGGCCCCGGTCGCCGCCGAGATCATGGCCGGGCGCCCGCCCACAAAGGCGATGGTCACCGCGATGACGAAGCTGGCGTAGAGGCCGACCGCAGGGTCGACGCCAGCGATGATGGAGAAGGCGATGGCCTCGGGAATGAGGGCCAGGGCCACGACCGTTCCCGCCAGCAGATCGCGACGAGGATTGGCGAGCCACTGTTGGCGCGCGGATGCAATGATGGACATTCAGGATTTCATCTGGACGAGCCGCCTCTGGCAGCTCAGTTTCCCGACGGATCGGCGGACGGGATAGCCACCCGGCCGCCAGAGAGCGCCGAGTCCAATGTGAACGATGTCGCTGATGGCCTGATCGCCCGTCGAATGCAAGATGCAGCGGGCGCTCAAGTCCCTCTGATAGCGATGGCGGAGAGGTCGGTCGCGACGTTCAGCGGCACGCCCGAGGTTTTTCGCTCGGAATAGCGATCCACCAGCTGGGCCGCATGAGGGCGGGTCAGGACGGTGAACCGAACCAGCTCCTCCATCACATCGACGATGCGGTCATAGTAGCCCGACGGCTTCATGCGGCCGTCGTCGTCAAACTCGGTAAAGGCCTTGGCCACGCTGGACTGGTTGGGGATGGTGATCATCCGCATCCAGCGGCCCAGCAGACGCAGGGTGTTGACCGCATTGAAGCTTTGCGAGCCGCCGGAAACCTGCATGACGGCCAGGGTCCGCCCCTGGGTCGGGCGCATCCCGCCCATGCTGAGCGGCAGGTGGTCGATCTGCAGCTTCATGATCCCGGAAATCTGCCCGTGGCGCTCCGGGCTGCTCCAGACCATGCCCTCGGACCACAGAGCGTGCTCACGCAGTTCATGGACGGCCGGGTGGTCGTCGTACTGGACCTGATCGGTCAGCGTCAGGTCGGACGGATCGAAGATACGGGTCTCGCAGCCCATGAACTGCAACAGCCGCGCGGCTTCCTCGACGCACAGACGGGAAAAGGATCGATCTCGCAGCGAGCCATAGAGCAGCAGAATACGCGGCGGATGATCGTTGGGGCCGAGGCCGAGCGCGGGCTGGCGGGACAGGTAGGCGGGGTCCAGCGCCGGCAGGTGGTCAGGATCGGGCAGGGGGCGCAAACGGCTCATCAGCGGGCGCGGCGGCCATCGGCGTCGATGACGACTTCGCCGTCTTCCTTGGTGAAGGGCTTGAGCCCCTCCGCCGGCAGCAGGTCCAGCACCGTCTCCGAGGGGCGGCAGAGCTTTGCGCCCAGAGGCGAAACCACGATCGGACGATTCATGAGCACGGGATGCGCCGCGATGGCGTCGAGCAGCTGTTCGTCCGTCAGCGCGGAATCCGCAAGGCCAAGCTCCGCAAAAGGCGTACCCTTCTCGCGCAGGATGTCGCGGACCGAAACGCCCATGCGGGCCACCAGCTGTGCGACCAGGGCGCGGCTGGGCGGTGTCTTGAGATACTCGATGACATGGGGCTCGATCCCGACGTGCCGGATCAGCTCCAGGGTGTTGCGAGACGTCCCGCAGGCGGGGTTGTGATAGATGATGACGTCCATTGGGGAGCTCAATCGCAGCAGGGGGCCAGTTGGGCCAGCAGGGGTTGGCAGAGGTCGGCGCGACCTTCGCAGCAGTCCTTGAGAAGGAAGAGGACGAGGTTGCTTATCCGGTCGAGATCGGCCCGATAGATGATGGATCGGCTCATCCGTTTCGACGTGATCAGGCCCGCGCGCAACAGGACCCCGAGATGGGCCGACATGGTGTTGGCGGGCACAGCCAGGGCGTCGGCGATGTCCCCGGCCGCCATTCCGTTCGGCTCGTGCCGGACGAGCAGACGAAAGGCGTCCAGCCGGGTGGGCTGGGCCAGCGCGGCCAAGGCCAGCATGGCGTGTTCCGGTTCCATTATTCCAAGATACTGGAACTATGGACTGATGCAAGCTATTGGCGGCATGGCAACAGCCGTGCCGATTTTCGGAGTTCCCCGTGATCCTCGCTTTGATGATCTTCGTCGTCACCATCACCCTGGTGATCTGGCAGCCGAAGGGGCTGTCGATCGGCTGGAGCGCTCTGGGCGGTGCGGCTCTGGCCCTGCTGCTCGGCGTGGTGTCGCTGGGCGATATTCCGGTCGTCTGGAATATCGTCTGGAATGCGACAGCCGCTTTCGTCGCCATCATCATCATCAGCCTTCTGCTCGATGAGGCGGGCTTCTTCGAGTGGGCGGCCCTTCATATCGGTCGCTGGGGCGGCGGTCACGGACGCCGGTTGTTCGTGCTATTCGTGCTTCTGGGCGCGGCCGTGTCTGCCCTGTTCGCCAACGACGGCGCGGCCCTGATCCTGACGCCGATCGTCATCGCCATGTTGCTGGCTCTGGGTTACGGGCCCAAGGCGACCCTGGCCTTCGTCATGGCGGCGGGCTTTATCGCCGACACGGCCAGCCTGCCTCTGGTCGTGTCAAACCTGGTCAACATCGTCTCGGCCGACTTCTTTGACATTGGTTTTGCTGACTACGCCGTCGTCATGGTTCCGGTGGATCTGGCCTCTATCGCGGCGACCCTGGTCGTCCTGCTGCTCTTCTTCGGACGCGACATCCCGAGCGCCTATGACGTCAGTCGTCTGGCTGCGCCTTCGACGGCGATCAAGGACCGCGCAACCTTTGTTGCCGGTTGGGTCGTCCTGGCGCTTTTGCTGGTCGGATTCTTCGCCCTGGAGCCGATGGGCGTGCCGGTTTCGGCCGTCGCTGCGGTCGGGGCTGTCGTCCTTCTGGCGGTCGCGGGGCGGGGGACGGCGATCAGCACGACGAGGGTCCTGCGCGAAGCGCCCTGGCAGGTCGTCATCTTCTCGCTGGGCATGTATCTGGTGGTCTATGGCCTGCGCAACGCAGGCCTGACCGACCACCTCGCCGGGCTGCTGGATCGTTTCGCCGAGGGCGGCGTCTGGACCTCAACGTTCGGCACGGGGTTCCTGATCGCCATCCTGTCAGCCATCGCTAACAACCTGCCTACGGTCCTCATCGGCGCCCTGTCGATCGAAGCCTCGTCCGCGACAGGGGGCGTCAAGGAGGCCATGATCTACGCCAATGTCATCGGCAGCGACCTGGGGCCGAAGATGACCCCGATCGGCTCGCTGGCCACCCTGTTGTGGCTGCACGTCCTGGCCCGCAAGGGCGTTCGCATCGGGTGGGGCTACTACTTCAAGGTCGGCGTGGTGCTGACCGTCCCCGTCCTGACCGTGACCCTGGCGGCGCTCGCTCTGAGGCTCAGTCTGTAAATGTGTCTGCGGGAGTGCGTCGAAAAGCCATCGGCCCCTAGCGACGCTCAGCGGGTGCGAGGTGGTTGGATAAGAAGAGCGCATTGACCAAAAGGCGCTCTGTACCCAGCCAGTATTTGCGGTGCGCCGGGTCGTCGGCGAACAGGACGACATTGCCCGCGCCGTTGCGGGCGGTCTGGGCCCAGACCGCGCCGGACAGATTGCGACGCAGGCCGTCCGGCAGATAGCCGTTGATGCGGGGCGCATCGTCGATGCGGACGACATTGGAGAAGGCGTCTGGGGAGGCGGGCAGGACCACATCCGTCTCCTTGCTGACGAAGAGGGCGCGCTGGGGCAGGCCGAACGCGAGGGGATGGGTGATGTCGGCGTCGGCCGAAACCGCATTGCCGGCGCTGCGCTGATCCGCCAGGGCGTCGCTGCGTTCGGCGAAGTCGCGGCGCGTATCGGTCTTGCCGATGGTGTCG
>Ga0265296_1003753_pt1 | contig 13777 bp, 10 predicted proteins | sample MunlanPumphouse1_FD_189073 | JGI IMG/M metagenome (GOLD analysis project Ga0265296, IMG submission 189073) | Groundwater microbial communities from a municipal landfill in Southern Ontario, Canada - Pumphouse #1 | ecosystem: Environmental > Aquatic > Deep subsurface > Groundwater | place... | reverse complement strand
TAGGTTCCGATAATCGGCCCGACGGAGTTGCTGGTTAACGACGAGAATAAAAAGCAGAGCGACGCGACGGTCATCTGCACCCAAACCGCCAGCAGATAGGCGATGAGAAAACGATACAGCGCTTCGCCTTGACTCAGGATCAAAATTCCTTTATCGAAAACGAACAAATCGCCGCCGCCGACAATCAGGATGCCGAGTCCAACGCTCAGAAGTCCGAGGAACAACACGATCGCGGCGGTATAAACGAATGTCGCGATAAACTTGGCGGTGATTACCTGAAACCGCGAGATCGGACGTGTCAGCCAGATGCGAAACGTTCCCGCCGCGCCTTCGCTCGAAACCACATCGCCTGCGACCAAAACGATGAAAAACGGAAAATGAACCCAGAGCACGTTCATCAGAAAATAGGAAACGATCAGTCCGTTCACCAGCGAGCCGACGAACATGAACGAATTTTTCATGGAATTCAGCGCGTTGTCCTGAACGCCGAATCCGTACTTCCGAACCAAAAACATGATGACCGGGATTAAAACCGCAATCGTGATAAAACCGATGTACGTGCGCCATTTGCTGGTGATCTTGATGATTTCATACCATGTCGCTTTCAACAACAGCGTCATTTCACGTCCCGGTTCAGCAAAGTTAAATAATAGTCTTCCAGCGATGTCCGGGGAATGACCGACGAGACGGCGAACTCGTTTTCCACCAAAAAGCGAGTCAATCGCGGCCGGTGTTCCGCCGGAATCTGAATTTTCAAAACGCCGTCACCGGGCGTTATTTTCTGTATCCAGGTCTCTTTTTCCAGCAAAGACATCGCGCGTTGCGGGTCGTTTACTTGAACTTCGGTTATGTAGAAATCGGTTTTCCGTAGCAGGCCATGCACTTCGCCCTGCACCACGAGTTTACCATTGTCGATGATCGCCATGTGCGAACAGGTTTGTTCGATTTCGTGCAGAAGATGAGACGAAAGGAAAATCGTAATGCCGAAGTCTCCGGCAAGGCGCAAAACCAGTTCGCGGATTTCCTTGATGCCTTCGGGATCGAGCCCGTTTGTCGGTTCGTCGAGAATGATGATTTCCGGATGATTAATAATCGATTGCGCGATGCCGAGCCGCTGTTTCATGCCGTGCGAATAGGATTTTACGCGATCGTTTGCCCGGTCGGCGAGTTTGACGATCTCGAGAACTTCGTCGATGCGTTTGTTGGGAACGCCACCGCTGATTCCGGCGAGCATCTGAAGATTTCGTCTGGCGGAAAGGAATAGGTAGAAGTCTGGCTTTTCGACCAGTGCACCGATTCTGGCGTAAACGCTTCGGCTGGTTTTCCGGAAATCTTCTCCGAAAAACGCAAACTCGCCTGTCGTCGGTTTGATCAGCGAAAGCAGAATGCGAATGGTTGTGCTTTTCCCGGCGCCGTTCGGACCCAGAAATCCAAAAATCTGCCCTTTTTCGACGTGCAGATTCAGATTGTCCACCGCCCAGCGGTTTCCAAATCGTTTGCTCAGGTTTTTCGTTCTCAGAATCATTTCATTACACCAATTTCAAGCATTGGCAAATTTAATCGCCAAAAGGCGCTTTGACAAGGAAGACAAAACCTAAAAAGAAATTGGACGAATATTATCCGGAAAAGTCGATGAGCCTTTGCTCAAAACGATCAGGGCGAAGAAATCAGTAAAGAGTCTTAATTTGAATTGGGATAAAACGATGCGTAGAAAGTGGTATTGCTTACTCCGACTAAACCGAACACAGAATGCCGAAACTTTCGCCAACCACTTTTGATAAAAGATTACGATTGAGTGTGCTAAAGTGTCCGAATGTTTTCCGGAATCGGTGTCCGATTTGATCGGAATATCCAGACTACACTTGCATTTCATTTTTAATCCATGTAAAATCGACGGTAATTAAAAAATTGAAAAAATGATATCCGGTAATGACATTTCAAGTTCCAAACGCTGATTCGGTTCTTTTTAAGAAAGGAAAAGCAGATAAATGTGCAGGTTGAAAGCAATTGTTTATGGCTTCCTTCTCTATATAATCGTCGGAATCGGCGCAATATTTGGCGCAGACCGATTGGCTGTTTTGGACTTCAATGCCGAAGGCGTAACGGCTTCTGAGAGTCGCACTATCAGCGACCGGATGCGCACGGCAATGGTAGCGTATTCCTATTTTGAGGTCGTCGAGCGTGAGAAATTTGAAGAAATCATCAGGGAACAGGGCGCGCAATTGACCGGCTGTTTTGACGATGCATGCGTCGTGCAAATCGGTCAGTTGGCGGGCGCGCAATACATGACGGCGGGAAACGTCCGGCGCGTCGGAAGTGGGTTGTTTCTTTCTGTCCGCATCATCGATGTTGAAACCGGCAAACTCTTAGCACAGAAAGATCTGACCGTCCGTTCGACGGATATTTTCGAATTAGCGGAAACCGCTCCGACTCTGGCCAATGATCTGATCCAGCAGTTTGTCGATAAAAAGGGATTGAAAGCAGGCGCTCAGCGTTCAGCAATTGATGAAAGTACTGTTGGTAAAATCAAACTGAATGTCAGCGAATCCGGTGTGCATTTGATTATCGACGACAAATCTTATGGCGTCCTTCCACAGAAGATCATTTCCGTCCAAGTACCCGCCGGTTATCATCAGGTTGCCATCGAAAAAGACGGATTTCAGTCGTGGTCGGGCAATGTTCTTGTCGCGCTGGGACAAACTTCTGAACAGACGATTACATTAGCAGGAAAAGGCGAACCTGCGCAACAAGTCATCGACTGGGCAATGTTGAATGTGAAGACACAACCGGATAATGCAGTGTTGACCATCGATGGTGTCGAATATGGTCAGACATTCTTTCAGGGGCAGGTCAGCCCGGGAAAACATCAACTACAAGTTTCTAAGCCGCTCTATTATCCAACAATCAGAGACATCGACCTCAAACCCGGAGATCTCATCCCGCTGGAACTGTCATTGAAACCGCATTTCGGAAGCCTTAAAATCACCTCAACGCCACCGGGTGCGACATTTTCCATCGACGGACGTATCGAGATTCAGCGGACGCCTTTGACACTGACGCAGGTTACCTCGGGACAACATGAAATTACCATGAATCTGACGGATTATCGAACTTATTCAGCGACCGTTCTGGTTGATGACGAAAAAGAGAGCGCAATTGATGCCAAGATGACACCGGCATTTGGATATCTGAATCTAACGACAACGCCACTTGATGCATCGGTTACGATTAACGATAAACCTGTTGGCAATGCACCCTTGCTGAATTACAAACTAATGTCCGGCAAATATTTGCTGACACTAAAAGCCGATTTCTATAAAACCACGCAGGAGGAAATCATCATCTCCGATGGGCAAACTTTGACGAAAGCCATCGAGTTACCGCCAGACTTCGGTTCGATTTCCATCCAAGCCGCGCCGATTGGTTCTAAAGTGTCGATCGACGGAAAAGCCGCGGGCGTCTCACCGTTGTTTATCAAACAAATTGCAGTTGGCAGTCATAAAGTCCGCATTGAGAGCGGCGAACATTACGAACCATTCGAGACGACACTGTTCGTCGGACTCGGTGAAACGCAGGTGATACAGACATCATTGAAAGAACGCATCGGTTCGCTGATGATTACCAGCAATCCGCCGGGCGCGATCATCAAAATCGACGGCGCTGGCTATAAACTGACTTCCGGAGAAAACGCCAAAACGCCAATCAAACTTAGTCGAATCTGGGCGGGCGAACACACGGTTTCGCTGGAAATGCCCGGCTACGCGCCCACCAAACAAAATGTTGTCATCCGGGTCGATGATCTGAAGCCTATGCAATTCACCTTAGAGAAACTCGTTACCATCAAACCACGTTATCAGGCATTGTGGCGATCGGCAGTGTTGCCTGGGTTCGGCCAGGTTTATTCCACACGTTTCCAGGCGGGCGCGGGGTATATAATAGGAGAATTCGTACTGCTTCTTGTATTTCAAAAACAGAAAGATGAGTACAAACTTCTTCAAAATGAATATCTTGAAACGAGACAAGATTACCGTAACACTATTGGAACACCAGCAGAACTTAAAACTGCTTGGAATAGCGTCCAAAGTGCCTACGATAAAATGGATAATCAATACCGATATCAACAGTTTGTTACCGCTGCGATGGTTGGATTGTACATCTGGAATATTGCTGATGCCTATTTGTTCGTGCCTAAAATCATTGAAAAGCACACTAGTGTTTATCCAACCGTTGATGGATTTTCTCTGCGGTTAGAAGCGGAGTTACCATGAAATCGAAGTTGCTATTCCGATTCTGGATGGCTCTGCTAATCGGTCTATTTTCCTGTTCACCACGCGAGGAACTCGCTCCGCCAGATAATCCGTTAGACCCGGATAATCCCGATTACGAATCGCCGACTGCGACCATCACATCCGGTCAGGTTAATGGCAGTATCATGACCACCGAATCGGTGACCTTTACCTGGGAAGGTAATTCAATTACAAAAGACTTTTCATATCGGTTTGACGACGGTGAGTGGTCAGATTGGACGACGATTCGGACAGTGACTTTTGCTTATCTCGATGAACTAGCGCATCGGTTTGAAGTGCATGCAAGAGGGGAAAACGACGAGATTCAGGAAATACCCACAAGTAACGACTTCACCACGGACGCCGTCGTTGGTGCGTCGCTGATTCTATTCCCGTATTGTCAAACGAAGAATGTCGGCGATACGATGACTGTTGCCGTGATGCTGGAAGAAGTAACGGACATTCTCGGTGCAGAGTTTACGCTGACTTACGATCCGGCGGGATTTCAATTCATCGATTCTCAAACCGGCGCGTATGCGGACTCGATTCATGCGACGGGCTTGCAGGTCGTCGAGGTAGATCCGGTTCTGGGCAAGATTTTCGCCTCGGTTACTGCCGCCGCGGGAAGCGTAAAGTCTTTTTCCGGCACGGCATCTTTATTAACGATCCGTTTAAAGACTGTCAAGGCCGGAACCTTTACGCTGACGCTGGGAAACGGTGTTCTGGTCGATTCGAATCGTCAACCGGCAACAATCAATCGCCTGCGTAGTGGAGTGGTGGTGGTGAAATGAAAGGGAAATGATCGACAGAATCAGGAGAGCGAGATGGAAGAGCTGTCATTGAGCACCGACTATAGATCTCTATTAAGAGAAATTAAAGAGCGCATTCGTCAAGCCCAATATCAGGCACTGCAGGCAGTTAATAAGGAATTAATCCAACTCTATTGGGACATCGGGAAAATGATAATCACCACTCAGGAATCGTCCGGCTGGGGAAAATCGGTCGTGGAAAATCTCTCCGCCGATCTGCAAAATGAATTCCCCGGAATCCATGGTTTCTCGGCGGCGAATCTCTGGCGCATGAAGAACTTTTATCAGACTTACGCAACTAATCCAAAACTCGCACCACTGGTGCGGGAAATTGCCTGGTCACATAATCTCCTTATTCTGGAAAAATGTAAAGACGAACTGGAGCGCGAATTTTACATCCGCATGACTCTGCGTCAGGGCTGGTCGAAAAATGTGCTAATTCACCAGATCGAAAATCAATCCTTTTCAAAAACTTTCAGTGGGCAAACTAATTTTGACAAAACCTTGCCGCCACCAATTCAATCTCGCGCTAAATTGGCAATTAAAGATGAATACACTTTCGATTTCCTCGAACTTGGCGAGGAGTACTCCGAACGTGAGTTTGAGTCGGCAATCATCGGAAAAATCAATCGCTTCCTGATAGAAATGAACGGATTATTCAGTTTTGTTGGCAATCAATTTCGTCTCCAAGTCAGTGATCACGAATATTTCATCGATTTGCTCTTGTTTCACCGATCTTTGCGCTGTTTGGTTGCTGTCGAACTAAAGGTGGGTGAATTTCAGCCGGAACATGTCGGTAAAATGCAGTTTTATCTAGCGGTTCTGGACGATAAAGTGCGATTGCCGGATGAAAATCCCTCTATCGGAATCATCTTATGTAAAACGAAAAACAGGATGGTTGTCGAGTATGCTCTTAAAGCAACGGCTAAACCGGTCGGCGTAAGTTCTTATCAAATTACCCGCCAACTCCCGAATGAACTCAAAGGACTTCTGCCCGAACCCGAACAAATCATGAGATTGTTGGATGAATTATAGACAAATCCAACGAATAAATTCTCCACAGGGAATCCCGTGGATGGATGATAATTATTGCGTCACCATGAAAACCGATGAATCGGTTCGGATGATAGAATTCGCGTCCTTCCATACCCCACGTTCCGCCGGGTGGCGGACAAGTTCCACGAGGGATTATTCTGAACTCGTCAACGACCTCATTCAGATTAACCCACAGATTCATCTGTGGGATGACGATGAATCTCTCCATCGGAGCGATTGTGGCTATCGTTAAAATGACACCGGAATATCCGCATCTGCTGAATGAACTCAAAGAGCGCATTCATCAGGCACAACTCCGTGCATCAATGTCAGTCAATTCTGAACTCGTCCGGTTGTATTGGAATATCGGCAAGCAGATTTTAGACGCGCAAAACAAGGAAGGCTGGGGCTCTAAAGTCATTGACCGGCTTTCCGACGATCTTCAACATGAATTTCCAGAAATGAAGGGGTTTTCCTCCCGAAATCTGAAATATATGCGGGCGTTTGCCGAAGCATGGCCGATTGAGGCAATTGTGCAAGAACCGCTTGCACAAATAACGTGGTACCATAATATCACGTTGATTGACAAATTGAAAGACAGGGAAGAACGGTTGTGGTACGTCCAAAAAACCATCGAAAATGGCTGGAGCCGCAATGTTCTCGTCCATCAAATCGAAAGCGGGTTATTGGACCGCCAGGGGAAAGCAATCACGAATTTTGAGAATACTTTGCCCGCACCGCAATCCGACCTTGCCCGGCAATTGTTGAAAGACCCTTACACGTTCGATTTTCTGACTATTGACGAAAAAGTAAAAGAACGTGAACTGGAACGGGGTTTAATTACGCATTTGCGGGATTTACTGATCGAATTAGGCAAAGGATTTGCTTTTATCGGGAGTCAGTATCATCTGGAAGTCAGCAAAAGGGATTACTACCTCGATCTTCTCTTCTATCATGTTCAACTGCACTGCTATATTGTGATTGACCTGAAAACGGGCGAATTCCAACCGGAATATTCCGGAAAGATGAATTTCTACCTTTCGGCTGTTGACGATCTGCTTGCAGGGGGAAAAGATGCCGCATCAATTGGGATCATTCTCTGTAAAACCCGGGACAAATTGACGGTTGAGTACGCTCTGCGAGATACCAGCAAACCGATTGGAGTGGCGGCTTATCGTTTGACCAAATCACTGCCCGATGAACTGAAATCTGCTCTACCCAGCCTCGCAGAAATAAGGGGGAAACTGTGAAAACCGATGAATCGGTTCGGATGATAGAATTCGCGTCCTTCCATACCCCACGTTCCGCCGGGTGGCGGACAAGTTCCACGTGGGGCTATTCTGACGAACCGTTATTCCATTTCTGCGAATGGTTATTTCGTTCCTGCAACGAGTTGTTCTCTTCAGGAAAGCAGTCATTCTCTTCCGGAAAGGAGTTATTCACTTCCGGAAAGGAGTTATTCCGCTCCCGCATAGACTTATTCCGTCCCCGAAAGCAGTTGTTCAGTACCGGGAAGGAGTTATTCCGTTCCCGAAAAGAGTTGTTCTGTTCAGGAAAGCAGTTGTTCTGTTCAATAGTCCAACCGTTAAGTTTATTAGCCCAGCCGTTCAAGATAATAGCCCATCCATTCACGACATTAGCCCAGTCCCGATTGATCGGGACTGGGAAAGAGATTCAATTAACCACGGAGCAATCCAAATGAGAAACAAAATTTCCAAACTCATTTTAATTTCTGTTCTATTATGCTGGTTTCATGTATATGGTACAGAATATCCGGGTCCTGATATTACGCTACCAAGTGCATCGGGAATAACAGTTGGCCAATTAGAGATCACATATACAGGTACAATTTCAGATATAAATATTCAGATTAGTTATGAATCAGCGGTCGGATCTGCACTTTGCTACCTGGTGTTTATATTGAAGTCTCCGAGTGGTACAAGTATTGAGCTGGGTAGAGGTGCTTATGCTTCTGGAAATTTAGGCGGTGCGTTGATGTATGAGACGATGTTTGATGATGAGGCCTCAGTGTCTATATCGGAGGCATTATCACCATACATTGGCAATTATCGCCCTCGTGGGGATTTGTCTACAGTTGATGGTGAGTCAATACAGGGTACGTGGAAATTAATAGTACAGAATACACAAAATTATTCAGGTAGTTTGAGTTGGATAGTATATTTAGAAACAAATTCAAATACACCGACTGAACCTCCTAATTATGGTACAGAATATCCGGGTCCTGATATTACGCTACCAAGTGCATCGGGAATAACAGTTGGCCAATTAGAGATCACATATACAGGTACAATTTCAGATATAAATATTCAGATTAGTTATGAATCAGCGGTCGGATCTGCACTTTGCTACCTGGTGTTTATATTGAAGTCTCCGAGTGGTACAAGTATTGAGCTGGGTAGAGGTGCTTATGCTTCTGGAAATTTAGGCGGTGCGTTGATGTATGAGACGATGTTTGATGATGAGGCCTCAGTGTCTATATCGGAGGCATTATCACCATACATTGGCAATTATCGCCCTCGTGGGGATTTGTCTACAGCTGACGGTGAGTCAATACAGGGTACCTGGAAATTAATAGTACAGAATACACAAAATTATTCAGGTACGGCAAATTGGTCTATTTTTATAAAAACTACTAATAGTAGCCTACCTGCTACCCCCCAGTACCTCACCGCCCAAACTGGCAACCAGCAAGTCACGCTCCGCTGGCAGAAGAACACCGAATCTGACTTCCTGCGTTATCGTATCTATGGTGGAACCACTGCCAATCCGACGACTAAGATTGACTCAACAACCGGTGGAATTCTGGGTACGATCAAAGTCATCTCCGAATTGACGAATTATCAAAAATACCATTTCCGCATAACTGCGGTGGATTCTGCCGGAAATGAGAGTGTTTACTCTAATGAAGTTAGCGCGACGCCATGTGAAATTATGACAGATATTGACGGTAATACGTATCAGACTGTAAAAATCGGTGACCAAATTTGGATGAAAGAAAACCTGAAGGTTACCCATTACAACAACGGTGAAGCGATACCTAACGTTACCAACAATACTGAATGGGGAGGACTTACTAACGGTGCCTACTGCGACTATAATAACGATGTCAATAATGCAACCACTTATGGACGGCTGTACAACTGGTACGTTGTAAATGATATTCGAAATATTGTGCCATCAGGCGGCTGGCATGTACCAACTGATACGGATTGGCAAACTTTGGTTGATTATCTGGGTGGGCAAAGCGTAGCCGGCGGGAAAATGAAAGAAAAGGGAACTTCGCACTGGATTGGAAATCCCGGCGCTACCAATGAAAGTGGATTTTCCGCATTGCCCGGTGGTGGCCGTTTCAACATTAGTACATACTGCGACATAGGCTGCCATGGTAACTGGTGGTCAGTTACGGAGGGCGGTAGTAACGTTGCTTGGTACCGGTATCTATATGATGAAAATTCAAGTGTAACCCGTAACTGCGATTTTAAACGTGATGGTTTTTCGGTTCGATGCCTTAAAGGTTATAATGTCTACCCATCTACCCCGATCAATTTCACCGCTACCTCCGGAAACGGTCAGGTTACACTCAAGTGGAATAAAAATACAGAATCTGATTTCCTCCGTTACCGCATCTATGGCGGAACGAGCGCGAATCCAACGACGAAGATTGATTCGACTACCGGTGGAATTCCGGATACTGTCAAAGCTATAACCGAACTGACAAATGGAACGAAGTACTATTTCCGAATCACTGCGGTGGATTCGGCTGGTAATGAGAGCGGTTTCTCGAATGAGGTGAGCGCCATTCCCGACGATTACGAAGCACCTCAGGTCAATTTGCTTTCCCCATCTGGCGGTGAGAAGTGGCTGGAAGGTTCACAGCATCTGATTAAATGGTCTGCCTCTGATAATGTCGAATTACATCATCATTTGTTGTTCTATTCAGTCGATAATGGGCAGAATTTCACCCGGATTGACAGCGTTTTGGGTGAAGTGGATTCCTTATTATGGACAGTCTCAAACAAGATTACAAAACAGGGTAAGATAAAAATCACTTCTTATGATGCTCGTGGCAATTCTGCGTTTGCGGTGAATCCGAATCCGTTTGAAATCGTGGACAATACTCCACCAACTGTTCATATTGAGACGCCGCAGACTTTAGCCACCGGTGACAGTGTTACGATCATCTGGACGGCATCGGATAATTCAGGCAACTTCCGCCGACATTATCTGTACTTTACGGAAAGCCGTTCATCAGCATTTGTTTTATTAGATAGCCTTCACGGTACAAATCGTTCTTTTCTCTGGCGTGTACCGGATATTGTCTCATCGGAATGCCGATTGAGAATTGTTTCGAAAGATTTAGTTGGCTTGACAGCAGATGACACAACCGGATATTTTAGTATTGTCGATCAAACACCGCCGGTAATCACGATTCTATCACCAACCGCTGGATTCTCTGTCCCGGAAAACCAACCGTTCACTATTCGTTGGCAAGCGACAGATAATATTGCAATGGACTCTGTAACCGTTCGTTACATCTATTTTGGAAGTTATGTTAGCTTTGATGTTGCTTTTTTGTCGGCCGATTCCACTTCCTGTCAGTATCAGATATATCAAGGGATGACCGAAAGGGCACTGATTTTCGTCTCTGGCAGAGATATTTATGGAAATATAACAGTCAAATCAAGCGGTGAGTTCCGCGTGACTGATGGAACTCCGCCCTCAGTTTCTATCACGCCATTTCCCGCTGACCAGCACTTTGAAACATTCCAGTCGGTTACCATCAATTGGACCGCGACCGACAACGCGGGTGTGCAATTCATCGATCTGGATTATTCCGTAAACGGCGGCGCTGAGTGGAAGCCAATAGCGGCTCATGAATCCAACGACGGTTCTTACGACTGGATGATCCCCGATGAACAGTCAGAAAACTGTAAAATCCGCGTCATTGCAACAGACGGCGTCGGGTTGTCCGATACTTCCATAAGTGCAGGCGCTTTCACGATTGTCCGCGTCTATCCAAAGTTAGCGGCATTTTCGTCCGTGCTGTCACCGCTTGACACGCTGGTTTTGGAATTTACACAGGCGATGGACAGCGCCGGATTTCGTAATGGTTGTGTTTTACATAGCAGAACTTCGGGCGATTTGACTTATCGCTATCGTTTCTATGATAATCTACGAAAGGCGAATTTATTCTTAACTGAGTCATTTACATCGCGCGATACTCTATCGGTACTTCTGACGGCCAATTCCACAACGAATGTCTACGGCTATGGCTTGGACGGCAATGCGAACGGTGTTTTCGATGGCTCGCCGACGGATAATATGATGCTGACCATTCCGGTCGAGATTGCCGGTGATTTCAATAACGATGATGTTGTCAACTTTGACGACTTTGCGCCGTTCGTTTTAGCGTGGCAAGGACGCGACTTCGGAAAGGAATTGGCTCCCAATCGTGGTGAAGTTCCCAGGATTACCATTTCACCTGACCAGAAGTATGACGTCTATGACTTGACGACATTTGTGAGTCTGTGGAACTGGACGGTTGGTCTGAGAAAAGCATTGCCGCTGTTAGAGGATTTCCCTGAAGTTGATTTTCCAATCACGCAGGAAGGCAATAATATCATTGTCAAGCCTAATGGTTCCGACGTGATCGCTTATCAGTATTTAGTCGAGTACGATCCGAATGTCGTTAATCTCAAATATACTGACAATCGACTTGCCCGGATTACCGAAACAAAGATGCAGATGGTCGATGCCTTTCCGGACAGCGGGCGGCTGTTAATTTCCGAAGGATATTTTAATGCCAGCGTTTTACCGGAAATGCACCTGGAACTTTCACCCAAGGGCAGGAATCCGTACGAAATTATAATTGCCTATCAAACCGTTCAGATTGATTGCACGCGGGTCATGGGCAAACGCACAATCCTACTCCAACCGATCCCGACGGTTTATTCTCTGAGGCAAAATTATCCGAATCCGTTCAACGCTGAGACGGTCATCGAATACGCCCTGCCGGAGAAGAGCGCCGTCGAATTGATCGTTTACGATTTGCAGGGCAGAGAAGTGCGGCAGTTAGTGAGCGGAACTCAATCACCGCGATATTACCGGGTTATTTGGGACGGAAAAAACGACGCCGGACAGCCGGTTGCCAGTGGGATTTATCTACTTCGGATGCTGGCGAGCGGTGAAGGGAAATCATTTGTTAAAAAGAGCAAAATGGTGTTGCTGAGGTAGGCAGAATAAATCAGACTACAGAAGTTCTCCGTACGAAATCTTATGTTTTACTTTGGGGACGAAACTGTCCTTTTCCTGTGTGAAAACTCTGGGTTGACCCAGCGAATCGAATACCGGTTCGCCGTTTCCGAAGAAATCAGAGTCTTTTTTCAGACGAGCTGTTCGACGATCTGGACAGCGGCGTTCGCATCGCGTCCATAACCATTTGCGCCAATCGAATCGGCGTATGCCTGCGTGACCGGCGCGCCGCCGATGATGATTTTCACGTCGGAATTCTTGAAATGGCTGACGACCTCTTTCATGTAAACCATTGTCGTCGTCAGAAGCGCACTGCACATCAGAATTCGAATGCCGGAATCGACGGCGGACTGAAATTTTTCCACACTGCAGTTGGTGCCGAGGTCGGTCACTTCGTAACCTGCGCCTTTCAGCATGATGGCGACCAAGTTTTTCCCGATGTCGTGCAGATCGCCTTTGACCGTTCCGACGGCGACTTTGCCGCGGGACCGATGTGCAGACTTGACCAACAACGGTTCGATCAGCGTCAGCCCGGATTGCATGGCGCGTGCGGCAATGAGCATTTCCGGGACATAGATTTCGCTTCGCGAGAAGCGGTCGCCCATCTCGCGCATTGCGGGAATCATCGAGTCTTCCAGCAAAATTACGACGTCCTGATTTTTGCTCAGCGCTGTTTGGATGCTTTCCTGGACTTTCATGCGATCACCGTCGATGATTGCCTGATATAAAACTTCATTTCTTGCCATAATTGCTCCGTTTGATAAGGTTAAAGTTGTTATTTTGGATGTCCGAAAATGCCGGTTTCCCGGAAACGCGCCATGATGCGATCGCGGTCTTCCGGGCGACAGATGACTGCGAGTTCGGGATATTGGATATGCGCTTGGGCTTTTTCAATCTGCCAGCCACTGCCGGAGAAATCGACGGAAACCAAGTCGTCTTCCGTCTGAATGAATCCTTTGAGCCGGTAAATCGCGTCGGAAATTGTCGAAACCGTGATTTTCAGTCGTTCTACAGACGCCATCGGATGTGAAATGTGGAGGTTAAAATAGCGCGGATCACTGCATTCCGCCAATTTGCCTGCCATATCGCGTAGCGATGGCTGACCGCCGAATATATCCATTTCGATCCGGCAGAAAGTCGTAAGTCTGCACGGTGCGTTGGGATTGATTTCCTGAATCAGCGTTTCGGTTTGCATCAGCGCTTCCGGCGTCGCCAAATCGGTCTTGTTGATTAAAATCGTGTCCGCGGCCTCGATCTGTGCGCGGATGCTCGGCAGAGTTTGGTGCAATTTCGGCAACGTGAATGGGTCGGCGATGGCTACGATTTGGCTGACGAAGAACGCATTGTCGAGACGCGTTTCGCGGAGAAGTTGAC
>Ga0265296_1003752_pt1 | contig 13778 bp, 13 predicted proteins | sample MunlanPumphouse1_FD_189073 | JGI IMG/M metagenome (GOLD analysis project Ga0265296, IMG submission 189073) | Groundwater microbial communities from a municipal landfill in Southern Ontario, Canada - Pumphouse #1 | ecosystem: Environmental > Aquatic > Deep subsurface > Groundwater | place... | reverse complement strand
TTGGCTCGACTGAAGGAAACGTATCTATACCTGACAAAGAGGATATTAAAATTGGTTTGAATGTCTATCGAAAGGCCTAATTTTCCCATTAGAATAACTTAATAACTTAGGTACCCGGTACCGAAATCGCGGTACCGAAATCGTAAAAAATTGAGGCACGATGAAAATCGTGCCTCAAATAATCACTCAACTAACTGGTAGAAAAAATATTATTTTTTAGCAAATAACTGGGTAGTAATAACTACACCGGATTGGGTATCGGTAATGCCTATACCAATCGTGTTATGCTGTGGGTTCAGGATATTTGCCTTGTGACCGGAGCTGTTCATGAACGCCTGCTCTGTAGACTGGACTGTTGCAGCTTTAGCGATATTTTCGGCTCCCATAATGCTGTAAGATAAGCCGGCTTTCTTTTCCATGTCATAGGCGGATCCATACGTTGGAGAGGTGTGGCCGAAGTAGTTGTTCTGATACATGTCCTGGCTTTTCGCTCTGGCCAGGTTCACCAAGGTCATATCCAGCGCTAGTGGAGGCAGTCCATTTCTGCTCCGGTCCTGGTTAACCAGGCTATACATTAAACTTTCTTCCGCAGTCAGGCCATAGGTTGCCGAACTGGGTGTTGATGCCGGAGCTGTTTTTGTTGTTGGTGAGGATGGGGTATTAGCCGTGCCCCTGTAGTAGTTGTTCTGATAATACCGAGCAGGTGTGGTTGGGTAGTAGTAAGCCGTGCCCACGTAATAGTTGCTCGAATTATACTGAATTCCGTCATTAGGTTGTGTGTACTGCATTCCGTCATTTACGTATCCCTGGGACATGCCTGCTGTATCAGCATGTGCTGTCGATGCGATACCAGCGATTAACATGAGGCTGAACAAGAAGCTGGTTGCGGTCATAGATATCATTCGAGTGATGCTTTTCAAAGACATTCCCCTTTCCAATTTAAAAGTTTTCTGGGATTCGGCTATTTTCATGGTACAGTTGACAATTATATATTCTGTAAAAGGGTTCAGGCAAAAGTCACCTTGGCTCCTGTACAAGCATTGGATGTAAGGATATGTTCTTACCTCTTGATAGATGCGGGAAACAAAAAAAACAGGCGGGGTGGTAATTGGTTCCTCTCCGGTCCATATTTCACAAAAAAGAACTTAAACTGGTAATGGAGATTTAGACGACCCTCCATTATACCGGTCAAAACCAGGGGCGGAGTATTCACAATATGGTAGTGCCTGAAATTTTTTGGTTTAAATAGTCACTACTATTTGATATAATTTTCTTTTGACAAGCCTTAATTTATCAAAGAAGATAAATAACTTGTTCTATATTGAAAAGCGGGAGGATAAATATGCCACAACGAAGTGACATCAACAAAATCCTAATTATTGGTTCAGGCCCGATTGTGATTGGACAGGCTTGTGAATTTGACTATTCCGGTACCCAGGCCTGCAAAGCCCTGCGAAAATTGGGGTACCAGATTGTTCTGGTCAATTCCAATCCAGCCACAATTATGACGGATCCGGGAATCGCGGATGTAACCTACATTGAACCACTAAATCTAAAAAGACTGACTGACATAATAGCTAAAGAACGGCCTGACGCACTGCTGCCGAATTTAGGCGGTCAGTCGGCTTTAAACTTGAGTTCTGAACTACACAAGGCCGGTGTATTAGAAAAATACGGAGTCAAAGTAATCGGTGTGCAAGTTGACGCTATTGAACGTGGTGAAGACCGCATCGCCTTCAAAGAAACGATGAACCGGCTGGGTATCGAAATGCCACGCAGCAAACCGGCCTATAGTGTTGAGGAAGCGGAAAATATCGCCCAGGAACTCGGGTACCCGGTGGTTATCCGCCCCGCCTACACCATGGGAGGCACCGGCGGTGGCCTGGTTTATAATGTTGAGGAGTTAAGGACAGTCGCTAATCGCGGCATCACTGCCAGTCTGGTTGGACAAATCCTGGTCGAGGAATCAGTGCTGGGTTGGGAAGAACTGGAGCTGGAAGTTGTCCGGGATGCCAAAAATAAGATGATTACCGTTTGCTTTATTGAAAACATTGATGCCATGGGTGTGCATACCGGTGATTCCTTCTGCTCGGCTCCGATGCTGACGATCAGCCCCGAGCTGCAACAACGGTTACAAAAATACTCCTATGACGTTGTGGAGGCCATAGAAGTCGTTGGTGGAACTAATATTCAGTTCGCCCACGATCCTAAAACCGGCCGGGTGGTTATTATTGAAATAAATCCCCGCACTTCACGTTCCTCCGCTTTAGCCTCAAAAGCCACCGGTTTTCCCATCGCTTTGATTTCTACAATGCTGGCGGCAGGTTTGACCCTTGACGAAATTCCCTACTGGCGGGATGGCACCCTGGATAAATATACCCCTTCAGGTGATTATGTGGTCATTAAATTCTCCCGCTGGGCCTTTGAAAAGTTCCCCGGCGCCTATGACCGCCTGGGGACACAGATGCGCGCCGTCGGAGAAGTGATGAGCATCGGCAAAAACTATAAAGAAGCCTTTCAAAAAGCTATTCGTTCCCTGGAAATCAATCGTTACGGGTTAGGTTTCGCGAAAGATTTTAACCGGTGCTCCCTGGAAGAATTGCTGTCACTATTAGCAGAGCCATCCAGTGAACGCCAGTTTATCATGTATGAGGCCTTACGCAAAGGGGCGGATATCGAACACCTTTACCGGCTGACCCATATCAAACCGTGGTTTATTCAGCAAATGAAAGAACTTGTTGTGCTGGAAGAAGAGATATTAAAGTATAAAGAGGGACAATTGCCGGACGAACTGCTGGTCCAGGCTAAAAAGAACGGTTTTGCCGATCGTTATTTAGCCATGCTTTTAAACCTGCCGGAGACGGAAATTAGACAGCGCAGGACCGCTTTAGGAGTCGTCGAAGGATGGGAAGCCGTTCCGGTAAGCGGTGTTGAAAACGCATCCTACTATTTCTCCACCTACAACGCCCCTGATCAGACTACATCAAGCGACCGGCAGAAAGTGTTGATTCTGGGCGGAGGTCCGAACCGGATCGGGCAGGGCATTGAGTTTGACTACTGCTGTGTGCATACAGCGTTCGCCTTGCGCGATTTGGGCTATGAGACAGTGATTGTCAACTGCAATCCTGAAACGGTTTCCACCGACTATGACACATCGGACAAGCTGTACTTCGAACCACTGACAGTGGAAGATGTGCTGAGTATATATGAAAAGGAAAAGCCGCTGGGGGTCATTGTTCAGTTCGGAGGCCAGACCCCCTTGAATATCGCCGATGAACTGGCCAAAGCCGGGGTGGAAATTCTCGGCACTTCCCCAGATACTATCGATTTGGCCGAAGACCGCGACCGGTTCCGTCAGATCATGGAGAAACTCGATATCCCCATGCCGGAATCCGGGATGGCGGTGAATCTTGAGGAAGCTCTGGCCATCGCCAACCGGATTGGTTATCCTTTGATGGTCCGGCCTTCTTATGTTTTGGGCGGTCGCGGGATGGAAGTTGTTTACGATGAGGAAATGCTCTGCCAGTACCTGGCTGCCGCAGTCGGGGTTACTCCGGAAAGGCCGATTCTGATCGATAGATTCCTGAAAAACGCTATTGAAGCGGAAGCGGACGCCATCGCTGATGGAACTGACGCTTATGTGCCGGCGGTAATGGAGCATATTGAATTGGCGGGCATCCACTCCGGAGACTCGGCCTGTGTGATTCCGCCGATTAGTATTGAGGCCAAACATATTGAAACCATTGTGAAATATACTAAGAAGATTGCCAGAGAACTGAACGTGGTTGGTCTGATGAATATGCAGTACGCTATTGCCGATGACCGGGTTTATGTTCTGGAAGCCAATCCGAGAGCTTCACGGACCGTTCCCCTGGTGTCAAAAGTCTGTAATGTCTCGATGGCCCGGATTGCCACGGAAATCATATTGGCGGCTGAAACCGGTAATAAGCCCTCTGTCAACAGCCTGGTCTCCAAAGGGATCCCTCATTTCGGGGTAAAAGAGGCGGTCTTCCCGTTTAATATGTTCCAGGAGGTAGACCCGGTACTGGGACCGGAAATGCGTTCCACCGGTGAAGTATTAGGAATTGCCGACTCATTTGGTCTGGCCTATTATAAAGCTCAAGAAGCCACCCAGACGCCCCTGCCCATATCCGGAACCGTTCTGATCAGTGTGACCGATCAGGATAAACCGGCTGTACTGGAAACGGCCAGGGAGTTTATAAAACTGGGCTTTAACATAAAAGCGACGGAAGGAACCCACAATTTCCTTAAAGAAAATGGGATCATATCCGAAGAGATTAAAAAAATATTTCAAGGACGTCCCAATATAGTCGACGGCATTACCAATAAGGAGATCAACCTGGTGATCAACACCCCGTCCGGAAAACGCAGCCAACACGATGACGCTTATATCCGCAAGACGGCAATCAAATATAAAGTACCGTATATCACCACTCTGGCAGCAGCCTTGGCTAGTGCGAAAGGTATCGCGGCATATAAGGAAAATAATTTTCAGGAAGCCAATATAAAATCTTTGCAAGAATATCATGCGGATATTACTGTGAAGAACTAAAGAGAACATAGGGGCACTATCACCATATAGACATTGTACATGCCGGGCATGCCGCAGAGAGCACGTTGAAGTGATAATCAACGTGCTCTCTGCATTTGCTCAAAACCTTAAAAATTATAATGCCCCCCAAAGCACTCAATTTATTGCTTGGCGGCTACAGCCAACTGAAACTGTAAGTAGGGGTTATGTTCAAAAGCTGGTTCTCCGAATATTTACAAAAACTTAATCCCTTTGTAAGAATATTTTAATATTTTTATAGTTAAATTGAAGTAAATACCCGGGTCAAGCCGCTGTAAATTAAAAACGTGAGACGAAAGGATGGAAGAAAATGTTGAATGGTGAGAATGAAATTAAGGAAACGGTAGCAGAGGAAATCAAAGAGACTGAAACGGATAATGTGCACATTTCTCCAGATGTAATCGCAATCGTTGCCGGATTGGCTGCCAGTGATATAAAGGGTGTAGCCGGCATGAGCGGCGGCATCGTTGGCGGGATTGCCGAAAAACTTGGCCGCAAGGACCTCTCTAAGGGGGTCAAGGTTTATTTGGAAGAAGATAATATCAAAATAAATCTGGATATCATTATCGAGTTTGGTGTGCAAATAGTAGAAGTAGCTAACAAGCTGAAACAGGAAGTACGCAACGCAGTGGAAAAGTTTACCGGCTTAAAGGTGTCAGTGATTAACGTCAACGTTTTGGCTATTAACATACCGAAAGAGCAAGAGGATAAGAATCTTGAACAAGAAAATGTATAAACCTTTGCAAAAATAATTGCTTTAAAAAACTTAGCGGTATTGCGGAGGTATTAAATCAGCGAAAGGAGGCCGGATATTCATGAAAGTAGTCAGCAGGCTGATTTTAGTATTGCTGGGGCTGCTCTTGGCTGCGGTCGGACTGTTCTTGATAGCATTGAGGCTAGGCTTGGTGCAGGATTATGGGACAGGCCTTTCCAAAGTTGCGGATGGTCCGGTTGTGGTGGCGGTGGGTGCTGCGTTGGTTCTGGTGGCCGTATTCCTTTTTGCTCTGGGACTGAGATCTTCCAAGCCGGCCGTTCCCGACTCTATCCTTCAGACCAACGAGAATGGAGCGATTCGCATCTCCATCATCGCCATTGAAAACATGGTGCTTCGGGTGGTCCAGCAAACCAGCGGGATTAAGGATAATGGCCGCCAGGTATACAGTTCCCCGGACGGGTTAATCATAAAGGTCAAGATTATGGTTATGCCGGATTTGGATCTGCCTAAACTGATCAACGAGTTACAATTGAAAGTGAAGAACTACGTGGAAGAGACCACTGGGCTTATAACACATGAGATCAATATCCTGGTCGAAAATATAGTTTTGGAGCAGGTTCCAACGAAGAAAAGGGTGCTGGTTTAGGCTGGGCAAAGGGGGGAGCGTCTTGTATGACTTAAACTTGCTGGTAATGATGAGCAAACACTGGGGCAAATTTCTGGGCGGGTTGCTCGGTTTAATCTTTGCGATATTGGTGATCGCTTTAGGTTTCTGGTGGGCCATCTTTGTTTTTTTATGCATTTCCATCGGCATATTTATTGGCTGGCGCTTCGACCTCGGCAACGGTCTACATAACCTGCTGGAACAGCTCTTTGCGAAGAGGAAGGATGAATAAAAAAACTTAATCCCTTTGTAAGAATATTTTAATATTTTTATAGTTAAATTGAAGTAAAGGATGCCTTAACAAAGTCTTAGGGGGCGCAATTGATATGGCTGGAGTGGCGAGTCTGTGAAAATAATTAGGAACATATTGTTGGCAATACACAGGACCGCTATATCGTCTCCGAAGATTTGGTGATAGGTAAATAAAACCCATGTTTGATTAAAAGAAAGAGGTTTAAATGATTTCAAATCAATAAATAAGGAGGTTTTCATAATGATTTTAAGAGATTTACTAGACTTGGTAAACAAGGAGAAAAGAAAGAAAGAGAGAGTAAAAGCAGCGCAGAAGTTCGCTGTAGGAATGGGCGTCGCAGCCGCTGTAGGTGTAGCAACAGGAATTCTTTTTGCTCCAAAGTCAGGAAAAGAGACACGAGAAAATTTGAAGAAAAAAGCTGTAAACACTGTAGAAACCATCAAGGATACAGTCCAGAAGAAGGTAGAGACGGTGAAGGATTCCGCAGCTCATGCTGCGCAGGAAGTACGTAATGTCATCAAAGACGTTCATGGAAAAACGGAAGGTGTAAAAAATGGCATTAAGGATGGAGGCCATGAAATCATACAGGATATTCATAAAACCGCCAAAAATATTTCGAATGAACTTAATAAATCTGTAAAGTGAGGAACACAATATGGTAATTCAAATTACGTTACAGGACCTAATGCTCTTTTTGGTTTGTGCATTAGGAATTGCGGCAGGGATTCTTCTACTTCCTATCCTTTGGAATATAAAAAAGGTGGTAGGTATCTTACGGCCTCTGGTAGAAACTAATCAGGAATTTTTTAAAAAAACTATCAGAACAATGCCGGTAATTTTTGAGAATGTGGAACAAATCAGCAGTAATGTCAGAGAGACTACAGATAAGCTCAAAGTTTCGGTTCCGGTGATTTTACAAGAAGTAGAGTGCGTTACCAATGCGGCAAAAGGAAGCATTGAATTGATGGAAAATATGGGTTCAGGAATTATTGAAACTGCAGCTGCTTACAAGAAAGATAACCCTGATTTTATGGCTTATTTTCACATCATTGAAGAAGTATTGCAAATCATTTACCGCACCTTTTATTCCAGTAAGTAGAATTTGCTTGGCACCATAATAAAGAAAGGATGATAAAGCATGTTATGGTTAGTCGCGATAATTCTCATAGTTTTATGGCTTCTTGGTATAGTTACTGCGTATACTATGGGCGGATTTATACATATTCTTCTCGTAGTTGCTGTTATTGTGGTTTTGATAAGAATAATTAGAGGAGATAGGATATTTTAGCCGGCTAATGTTATATTGGCATAAGAGTATATATGATTTGCCAGAACTGTATAATTGAGGTGGAGATGTTTGATCGCATTTGCGTAAGCGTAAGATAATCCCCACCTTGAAATAGGGTGGGGATATATTTTAATACTTCATAATTTGGGCACACTACAAATATTAATACTTTAAAAAAAGTATTATATAGATAGTAAATCAAACTAATCGGAGGAAAACAAATGGAAGAAAATAGAGTTTACAGATCAAACGAGAATAATTTAAAACTTAGAAAGATAGTGTATTATATACTCGGCATCTTTGAAGCCCTTTTTGCCTTTCGACTAGTTTTCAAGCTTCTTGGGGCTAATCCCGGGAGCGCCTTTGTATCATTTATCTATACTGTTTCAGGAGCTTTCATGGCTCCCTTCAGTGGTATTTTTAGATCTGCTGTAAATGAAGGGATAGAAACCAAGTCAGTTCTGGAGCCTACCACTATTATAGCCATGATTGTTTATGCGCTTATTGCATATGGAGTAGCAAGGTTAATTGAAATCTACGGAACCCCTAAGGATGAAGTGTAGCTACATCCGAATTGTAAAAGCTAGATAAGGTAACTAGGAATAAGTATTTAAAGGAACTTAAAGAGGAATGACGTTTATCAATCAGACAGATCGAGAGGCTTAATGGTATAAATAGAGGCATTGTATTGAAGGCCTAATTGTTGTCAACAACCCCGTCCCCCTGACACCCCTGAAGCCGCCAGCAGGCGGTTTTTCTTTTTTAAAAATTTGCTACTACAAAAGGTTATGAAATGCATCTTAATAAGGGTATAATTTTATAAAACCCTATCATAAATAAGAACAGCTTAATTTACTTATTTTCAGTAATTAAGGAGTTGATTATTAATGGAATTAGCTTATTTGAACGGTTGGCTGGGTCCTCTTGAAGATGCTGTGGTTTCAGTAAATGATCGCGGCTATATCTTTGGCGACGGTGTATACGAAGTTATCAGGGTTTATAACGGGGTGATGTTTGCCCGGGAAGAACACTTTAAGCGCCTGGCAGCAAGCGCGGAGGCTGTACATATAACCCTGCCCCGGGGGTTGATGGAGCTGAAGGATATTACGGAAGATGTACTCAGCAAAAGCGGGATAAAAGAAGCTATGATATATATCCAGGTGACTCGCGGCACGGCGCCCAGAAGCCACCTGCCTGAAGCCGGCCTGCGGCCCAGCCTGTTGATAACCGTCCGGCATATCCCCGAGATACCTCCCGCAGTGTACAGTGAGGGTGTTAAGGTAATAACCGTGCCGGAGTTCCGGTGGCAGATGTGCCATGTAAAATCCATTTCACTGCAGGCCAGCGTGCTGGCCAAGCACAAGGCTCAGCAGGCCGGGGCGGGTGAGGCTGTTTTTGTATTGCCGGATGGAACAGTAACTGAGTGTGCTTCCAGCAACATCTTTATCGTTAAAGACGGTGTTCTAATGACTCACCCGGCTGACCACAGGATCCTGGCAGGCGTTATACGGTACTTTGCCCTTGAAGTGGCTGATTCTCTTGGGTTGGAAGTCAGGGTCAAGCCTTTTAATATCTCAGAGATGATGCAGGCGGAAGAGGTATTCATCACAGGTACAGTGACTGAAATAGTGCCGGTTGTCAATGTGGACGGGAACATTATCGAAAATGGCCGGCCCGGTCCTGTAACCAGATGTATTTCTAATGGTTATGCCTCACTAAGGTAGTTGTTTTTTAGTTTTTTATTTTATTACCTGATTCCGGTAATGCCTGTTTATCTGCTTCTCCGGCGCTTTTAACCGGCCTCCTGATTTTCTTACTGTGCCTGCCGTCTCCAAAAAAGAAAAGATGATTGGTTGAAATTTGACTGTTAGAGGCTTAGAATAATATAAACCACATTTACTGGAATGATTAAGCCCGCCGGCAGCCAGGCCGCCGGCGGATCAATTCATAACACCTGAAAATTCACGGGAAGGGCGGAGAAGTCTATTGGGTATCAATGAATTTGCCGGGCAGGTTAAGGAAGCCTCTATTAAGCTGGCAGCTATGGATAAGGGCCAGAAAAACCGGGCTCTGGCTCAGATTGCCAGGGCTTTGGTTGAGCGCCAGGACGAAATCATCAAAGCGAACCGGGAGGACTTAACCAGGAGCGAGAGAGAAAACCTGGCGGAGCCTCTTTTGAAAAGACTGAAGTTTGATGAGGCCAAGATTACCGATGTGGTGGACGGGATCAACAGCCTGATCGACCTGGAGGAACCTGTTGGCAAGACACTGCTTGCAACAGAGCTTGACGAGGGTTTGGAACTGTATAAAACCACCTGCCCCATTGGTGTAATTGGTGTGATATTTGAGTCCAGGCCGGACGCTCTGGTGCAGATCTCCACTCTTTGCCTGAAAAGCGGCAACGGCGTGCTGCTGAAAGGCGGCTCCGAGGCCATGGAAACCAACCGCGTTCTGGCGGATGTTATTATCAGGGCCACAGAAGAAGCAGGTATTCCGACGAACTGGCTGAAGCTCATGGAGACCAGGGCGGAAGTCAGTGAGATGCTGAAATTGGACGAGTTTATTGACCTGATCATCCCCAGGGGATCAAACGAATTTGTCAGGTATATCATGGACAACTCCAGGATACCGGTGATGGGGCATGCGGACGGCATCTGCCATTGTTATGTCGATGAGGAATTTGATCTGGACATGGCAGTGAAAATCGTGGTGGATGCCAAAACCCAGTATGTGGCCGTATGCAATGCGGCGGAAACACTGCTGGTGCATGAAAGCGCGGCGCCCCGTTTTTTACCCGTGCTGAAGGAAGCCCTAGACCAAAAACAGGTGGAAATAGTCGGCTGCCCCAGGACCAGGGAAATCATCCAGGTGGCTGCGGCCACTGAAAAGGACTGGCAGACGGAATACCTGGATTACAAGCTGTCGGTTAAAGTGGTGGATGACCTTGACGAGGCGATTAACCATATCAACAAATACGGCTCCGGCCACACGGACAGCATCATCACCGGCAGCAGGGACAAAGCCGCCCGCTTCATGGCCTTGGTTGACTCGGGCAATGTTTTCTGGAATTGCTCCACGCGCTTCAGTGACGGTTTCCGCTACGGCCTGGGCGCGGAAGTGGGTATAAGCACCAGTAAAATTCACGCCAGGGGACCGGTAGGACTGGAAGGACTGGTTATTTACAAATATAAACTCATAGGTAGCGGCCAAACCGTGTCCGAGTACGCCAGCAGGGAAAAAACATTCAAGCACAAAAAGCTGGATAAACCATTCCCCTTGTAAGAATAAACTGAGCCGGATCTGATTTTTATTGGGAACCTGAATAATCTGGCCGCCTTTGCGTCTTTAGGCTGCTTTATTATTAAAAAAGCTTCCAGCAAAAAGCAAAGGAATATTGCCCCAAATAGAGAATATTGTAAATAGAGATGAAAAATTGTAGGTTCGATTTCAATCGAACATTGACTCGAATTGTGTTGTTTGCACATTATTTTAAAAGGAGGGACTTTAATGGCGCTGTATATCATTCTTGGACTTATTGCAGTCCTCATTTTTGTTGTCATAGCGATCTACAACAAACTGATCAGACTCAGGAACACCGTGAAATCCTCCTGGTCCGACATCAATGTCCAGCTTAAAAAGAGGTATGACCTGGTGCCGAATTTGGTGGAGACTGTTAAAGGCTACGCTGCCCATGAAAAATCGGTTTTTGAAAAGGTGACACAGGCGAGGTCCATGGCCATGCAGGCTGTATCCCCAGCTGATAAAGCGCAGGCTGAGAATATGCTCAGGGATACAATGAAAAGCCTTTTCGCGGTGGCCGAGGCCTATCCCGAACTGAAGGCAAACGCGAATTTCCTGCAGCTGCAGACCCAACTGCAGGAGCTTGAGAACAACATAGAGTACGCGAGAAGGTATTACAACGCGATCGTGCGCGATTACAACATTATGATTGAGTCCGTCCCTTCAAATTTTGTGGCCTCGATGGGCGGCTTCAAGCAGGAAGAGTTTTTCGAGCTTGAGGAACCGGAAGTAGAAAGAAAGCCGGTCAAGGTGAGTTTTTAATGAGGAAAGCAGCTTATATCATTTGCGCCATATTGTTAATCCTGCTGTTCTCCCCCTCTGCGGCACGGGCGCAGGATTTTATCATCAACAAATTCCATTCGGATATTAAGGTCTATGAAGATTCATCCTTCATCGTAAAAGAAGTTATAGACGTGAATTTTCTCAGGTCAAAACATGGTATTTACAGGGAGATACCATTTAAGTACACAGACGAGCTCGGCAAGACCATCACCACCCCGCTAAAAGTGATATCCGTCACTGATGGCAGCGGGGAAAAATGGAAGTACCAGGTCTCCAGGAAGGGCGACGCCCTGAATATTCAAATCGGCGACGCGAAAAAATATGTGAGCGGCGCTCAGACCTATGTGATCACCTATAAAGTCGAGAATGCGATCCTTTTTTTGGAAGACCACGACCAGCTCTACTGGAATGTAACGGGCAATTACTGGCAGGCGCCCATCAAAGAGGCGTCGGCAGATGTCACCCTGGCAGTGAAAAATATCAGCCAGGATCTCAAAGCTGCCAGCTATACCGGCTTTTACGGTTCGGAGCAAACCCAGGGCGTTTATGAGACTACCTTTAACAGGGGGAGATTCTATACCACCAAGAGCCTTAAAACAGGCGAGGGCCTGACGATTGTCTTTGGTTGGGATAAAGGGCTTGTCGCCCCTCCCTCTTCGCTGAAAAAGTTCTTATGGGCCTTAAATGTCAAAGACAACTGGGTCTTCCTTTTCCCTGTGCTCTCGCTGATATTCATGCTCAACCGGTGGTACAAAACAGGCCGGGACCCCAAGGTGAGGGATGCTGTAACTGTAATGTATGAACCTCCTCAATTCAGCGGCCGGCCGCTCACACCAGCCGAGGTCGGCGCCATTGTTGATGAAAAGGTAGACCCGCGGGACATCACCTCGACTATTGTCGGGCTGGCGGTAAAGGGATATATAAAGATTGAAGAGATAAAAAGAGACGGCCTGGTTTTCGATTCCACGGATTATCACCTGTCAAAAATCAAGGAACCGGACGCTGAGCTCAGCGCTTTTGAGATGGTGCTGATGGACCGCATTTTTGCGGGGATGCCAGGCATACTGGTATCCGATATGAAAAATAAGTTCTATAAAAATCTGGAGGAATTAAAAGACACCCTCTACGCTGGACTGGTCAGCAAAAAGTATTTTCTTAAAAACCCCGATGAGGTAAGAAAATTTTATATACTGGCAGGGGTAGTCGCTGCTGTGCTGGTTGTGTTCACGGGAATTCTGTGCCAGTTTTTGTTTAATAGCTTCACCACTTATCAGAGCTTTTTGGCAGGGATACTGACAGGACTGTCTGTGCTTGCTTTTGCCGGGGCGATGCCCGCCAAGACCAGAGCGGGCGCCGGCGCTCATATGGATATCCTCGGTTTTCAGGAGTTCCTGAGCCGCGCGGAAAAAGACAGGCTGGAGAGAATGGGTGACAAAGATCTCTTTTCCAGGTTCCTGCCCTATGCCATAGCGCTCGATGTAGTAGATAACTGGGCTAAGGCCTTTAAGGATGTCTACCAGGAACAGCCGGACTGGTATGTCTCGCCGGTCGGTATGCACATGTTGTTCAATCCTTATGTTTTCAGCAGTTCAATAAATGCCATGACATCCAGTGTCGGGTCGGCGGTTTTCTCCGCGCCGAGAGGCAGCGGTACAGGCGGAGGCAGTGGTGGTTTTGGCGGCAGCGGTTTCTCCGGGGGCGGCTTCGGCGGCGGCGGAGGAGGAAGCTGGTAAAACTTATTCCGTGTTTCAGACATCAGGCTGCACAGTTCCTCGAACTTCTTGCGGCCCATGGGAACGTTGCCTGAATATTTATGGAATGATACTTCATATACCCGATCAGCTATAGGAGTAACCTTGTTTATTTTTGTCGTATTTATAATGAAGCCCCTGTGGCAGCGGAAAAATCTCAGGTCAAGTTTCTGACCTAAAGAGTTAATGCCCTCTCCGGTCAGGTACAAACCGTTTTCTGTATGGAAGATGGTTTTTCTTTGCTCTTTTTCAACATAGATGATGTCTTTTAACTGAATGAAATAGGTTTCATAGCGGTTTTTGACTGTAATGTGGTCACTAACCGCTTTTAATTCAGACCTTTTCAAAACCGATGGCAACAGGCGCTCAATTCTGGTGATGGCGCGGGCTACGACCTCCCTTGTGACAGGTTTTACCAGATAATCAACCGCAT
>Ga0265296_1003751_pt1 | contig 13781 bp, 6 predicted proteins | sample MunlanPumphouse1_FD_189073 | JGI IMG/M metagenome (GOLD analysis project Ga0265296, IMG submission 189073) | Groundwater microbial communities from a municipal landfill in Southern Ontario, Canada - Pumphouse #1 | ecosystem: Environmental > Aquatic > Deep subsurface > Groundwater | place: Canada... | reverse complement strand
TTAATCGCGCGATTTGAAGAAATGCGCGGAGGGCCTGTAGAGGTTGAATTCACTATCGAGTCCGGAAAATTGTGGCTCCTCCAGATTCGTAAAGCGCACCTCGAGACACATGAGGATGCAGGTGGGCTCGATGTCGGCGATGCACAGCCGATCTACGAGGGCCCGTCCGGAATCGGCAGGCCGATCTCAGGCCAGATTGCCCTCGGCATCGAGGAAATCGCACGGATCGCAGAGAGCGGAGGTTTTGCCATCTTTGTGACGGAGAATCCCGATGCCGGTGAAAGTACTGCATCGGCGCTGGCCGCCGGCGCCTTGCTCGTAAGCGGCGGCAATGCGCTTTCGCATCTCTGGGCCGTGGCCAGGAGCATGAATCTCCCCATCATGATCGTGCCGCCGCTGGCGGTCGATCGCGACCAGGGCTCGATCACTATCGGCGACCAGCGTTTTTCATCCGGAGATCCGATAACAATCGATCCGCCCAGTGGTCGCATCTTCCGCGGTCATTTTTAGAACGATCCATCACTCAAATCTGACGTTACTTTGCAGATTTATCTCCGTCTGGAATTTTTGACCTTGGGGAACTCCGGCCGAGGATCTGTTGATGATATGAATCCACTACTGTCCAGCTTAATCATGCGTTTTAACATCCCCCTCCTTTGTAAGGAGGGGCTGGGGGAGGTAGATCAAGGGTTTCCCAGGGTCTACCCCTCCTAACCTCCCCTTACAAAGGGGAGGGATTTGAAATTCAAGTTACAAACGAGACGTAATGTTTTCCAAGCGTTACACGCGATTTCGTCGCTATTTCAGGTCGAACCGGACAGTTAGGCGTTTATCCTTTGATAACGCCTAAAGGCCTTAGCTTTGCGACCTTCTTCGAAATCCCGGCGCCGACGACCGCGTCCACGACATCCGCCACGTCCTTGTACGCCTCCGGGACCTCTTCGACCACGGTCGCGCGCGATGCGCCGCGCACGATGATGCCCTTATCGAGCAGCTCGCGCTCTATGTCTCGGCCGCGGCAGATGCGCTTTGCCTGATGCCTGCTCATGAGCCTGCCGGCGCCGTGGCAGGTGGAGCCAAAGGTCTCCTCCATCGCGCGGTCAGTGCCCACGAGCACAAATGAATATCGCCCCATGTCGCCGGGTATGAGCACCGGCTGCCCGATCGAGCGATATACCGCCGGCACCTCCGGGTGTTTTGCCGGGAATGCGCGGGTCGCGCCCTTTCTGTGCATGCAGAGCCGCCGCGACACGCCGCCGACCATGTGCTCCTCGAACTTTGCGATGTTGTGGCACACGTCATAGACAGGCGATATGCGGATATCCGCCGGCCCCATTCGAAGCGCGTGCATGAGCGCCTCGCGCACCCAGTGCGTGATCATCTGCCGATTCGCAAACGCAAAGTTTGCAGCCGCGGCCATCGCAGCGAAATAATGCTGCCCCTGCGGGGAGCCTATCGGCGCGCAGCAGAGCTGTTTGTCCGGCAGCTCGATGTGATACTTGCGCGATGCAGCGAGCATGATTTCGATGTGGTCCTCGCAGACCTGGTGCCCAAGCCCCCGCGATCCCGTGTGAACCATGACCACGAGCTGGCCCGGAAACAGACCCATGACGTTTGCGGCCTGCTCATCATAGATCTCTGAAACCTCCTGCACCTCGACAAAGTGGTTCCCGCTTCCGAGCGTGCCGAGCTGATCGCGGCCGCGCCCCTTTGCATGCTCGCTCACTGCCTGTGGGTCCGCGCCGGAAATACACCCGTGCGCCTCTATGTGATCGAGGTCGTTCTCGTCACCGTATCCGCGCTTCACCGCCCAGCCGGCGCCCTCCTTGAGCACCTGCTTGAGATCATCCGGACCAAGACGGAAGTTCTTGTGATGCGATCCTATGCCCGTTGGTATGTCGCGAAATAGCTGATTCACGATCTCGCGTATTTTTGGCGCCATATCGCGCGCCAGGAGCTCCGTGCGCAGGAGCCGCACACCGCAGTTGGAAACGACAAACCCATCGGCGATGAAATTGTGATCAGGGTGATCCACTGTGAAATCATAGACCGGCCCATCATAAGGCTCCTCATCCACCGCGATGACCGTTTCCCATACGCAGCCACTACTGCCCAGGCGCACAGTTGAATGCTCGACGAATTCCTCGAATGTCGTGAACCCCTCGGCGACACGAACTCTTGAATTACGTCCGTGCATGGAACGCACAACGAATGAAAAATTTGGAGCCCAGTTGCCAAAATAATCGTGGACGGACCTGGCGTCCGTACCTGTCATCTTATAATATGCCCTTATATTATCGGATACCTGCTCTCTCCAATCGAGATGTTTCTCCTTGGCTTTGAGATATGCGGAGGCCAATGCGGCCCTTGCCTGTCGAAGACGATTATATTCGAAACCGACCCTCGCATAGAGATTGATAATGCTCTCATATCTGCTCGACATTATAAGACGAAGCCTGCAAGAACGCTTCCTCGTCTTGCCTATGTGTTCATAGCGACTTGAAATCTTCTGCGTCTTGACACCAAACTCAGACAACATCTTGGAGAGCTGGACAAGAAACTGTCTTCCGTTCTCCAGAAGATCCTCCTGCTTATTCATGTCCAGCACAGGGCAGAGGAAGTTATGTCCGTGACCTTTTATGGTCTTCGGAGTGCTGAGTTCGGCCCCAAACAAGGAAGCCAAGAACAACCTTTTTTGCCACAACGGTGCACTTCTGATCCAAAGCGGCACTTCATAAGCAGTTGCTACTTTTTTGCCCACTGGGACCCCGAGGGCAGTCATAATCAGGCCGAACGATGCGCTGCCTACATAAAAATAATCTTCGCGGCGATCAAAACAGCAAATGTTATACATCGTTTCGATTTGATGCCGACGATCGCGGGAATAAATAATAGAAGGGGAAAATCCTATGGCCTGGATATCCTGTCTTATCGATTCGAGATCCTCCCTTTTCCCATAAAATGCAGCCCTGTAGCGGTTCCTCGTGCTATCAACATAGAGAGTGCCATCGCCGAACAAATAACCAATGATCTTGATCAAATAGGGAAGCTGCCAGGAATCATAGCGAAGCGGCAACAGGTCGATCTTCTTGAAGAATTTCATAATCTGCTGAACTGCACTGCCCGAGCTTCCCTTGCCAATTTGATTCGACAACTCAATGATATTTTTTTCATCAACCAAGATGTCGTTTGAAGGTTTTTCATACTTCACACCCTCGAAGTGATAAATTGCCGCCTCATCCCCTTCGCCCATATTGCCGATGGGCACCATTCCATCCGGTGTTAGGATGGGGTGATCTCTCGTAGCCAAGATGACCTTTCCTGACTCCGTTGTAAGGCGTATCAATGTTCCATCTGATTTTCTCTCAAGAAATCTCACCACCGCCGCGGATTTCACTTCGCTTCCATTCGCCAAGCAGCGAATGTTCACCGGTTGATGGAGAGACTTGTAGGACTCAATCGAACGACGGTACCCGCAATGGTCCATTATATCGGCATTTGCCGGCAGGCAGTTGATGTCATACCCAACTCCGCCAGGCGATATCACGCCTTCATCCGCATCGAACGCTGCAACTCCGCCAATACAAAATCCGTATCCCCAGTGAATGTCCGGCATCGCGAGCGACGCTCCGACTATCCCCGGGAGACACGCCACGTTCATCACCTGTTCCAGCGATTCGTCGCCGCGGATGTCGTCCAGCAGCTTTCTGGACGCATAGACGATCCCGTCCACGCGCATGTTGCCGTGCTTCCGAATGCGCCACGCGTAATCGTGTATTCGTTCGAGTTCCATCTGGCTGACAGAATGGCACTGCTGATATTTATTGCAAGGCGCTTCTCAATCCTGGCGCACGCGAGAGGGTAATGCATCTAATGCCCGGCCGGCCGCGCTCCTCACTTTCCTGTTTCCCGTTTTCATCTTCATATGCAGCATCATCACGGGATGATGCCGATATTCCGGCTCGAGATACGGAACCGCTTCTCCCACCGCTGTTATCGCCGCGCACTGCGCGGGCACATATGCGTCGTTGCAGAAGTCTTCAATCGCAAGGACCCAGTCCAGGCGATGCTCCGGGGCGAGGAGCGCCACACATCTTCCCAACACTAGAATCGCCCTTGCCTTGATGCCGCCGTCGGGGTCGTCGAGATAAGGCCCCAGCGCATGCATCATTTCCCGGATTTTCCCGTCATCAAGACCCTGATGAAAATCTATTGTCAAAGGAGATAACCCGTCGAACAGGATATCCTCCGGAGATTCGTTGTACGCCGATGACAGTCTACTCGCCCGTTCCTTCTCAATTTCCGACTGCGTGATATTCAGCAGGGCCTGGTGCCTCTCCACGCGGCGGGCCCTGTTCAAGAGCCGGAGCATCACTCCGATCAGAAGCATTCCCGTGAGGCAGAGGCCGCCGGCGAAGAATATTTCTTCGACTGAAGACAAACCTTTGGATGAGCCGGATGGACCAGCATCCTGCACGCTCGTCGAGTTGCCCCTCAGGCTGGAAAGAGCGGAAATAGCGCCAAAACGGGAGAGGGCCGGCTTCGAAGAGTGCGACCCGACGCTGACATACTCAGTGACATGGAGATAAGCGGGTTGCTCAAGGGCGCTTTCGTCGAGTGCATAGGAGGCATCTGCAGATTCCGCGGCGGAATGTGCGATGTCGGACAGCTCCGCGGCGAACATGGTCGAGGAAGGCAGGGCGAAGAGGCTTAGCGCTGACATATGCCCCCTTCAAAGGAAAAGGGACGAAGCCCTTGGCCCGTCCCCCATGTCGCAGCAATACAGACCGGCGCCGGTTGCGGCAAGCGAAAAAGAAAAGTAAAAAAGGCCCCGCGGCGAACCGCGGGGCCTTTGCAATATGAGCGCTCACTCGCTCCGGCTTCACGTCTGAGTTCTTGTGCTGGGAATCTTTTACGGCGTCTGAGTCGTCGCCGGGGCTGGAATGCGTAAGCGCTCCGGAGAACTCTTCGGTATGGCATCGTCCAACTGCTGGAGATATGCATTAGCCTTCTTCTGGTCGAACTTGATCTTCGCCTTATCCGCCATCTCGCTGATGCCCTTAAGGGCGACATAGGCGTCGGCCCGATCCTTGTCCGTGGCGTTCGAATCCTTGAGGAGTTTATCCGCAAGCGCGATGGCCGCGCCGATGCCCTTGGTGATGAGCGGCTGTTGCAGTCCCTTCACCGCGTCTACCGCCGCCTTATCGATATATCCGTCCTGCACGAACTGATCGAGATCGGCCATCCCCGAACAATCGGGGCCGAATGCATAGAGCACCTTCCAAATATCGTTCGCATTCGCGGGCTGCGCGTTCTTCGCCCGGTTCGCTTCCCTGTAGAGATCGCTGCCCACTCTCTTGACCAGGTTTCCAAGGCTCGTCTTCATGACCGCGCTCAGGAGATTTGCCCCCTTGAGCACGTCGCCAGCCAGGCGGACGTTGCGAAGCGCCCCTCCGAAATCGCTTTGGATTCGGAGACTGTCTGCCTGCATGACTCCGGAGAAATAGTTTGCGATCACGGGCAGCGAGACACCCTGAAGCGGCTGATTTCCCAACTCGGTCTTCACGGCATTCACGAACCGAAGCTTCTCCTTCATGTCGCAGACCGCCCCGTTCGAGAATCTGAGCTGATCGCCGGCATCGAGCTTGTCGTCGCAGCTGATGATGCTCCGGTCCTTCATCACGTAAATCATGGGGTCTTTATTGCCCGCGCAACGCGGAATCGGGTCTGCCATCGGATGCCTCCCTGTTTGTACGATCAGCCTGTTTATCGCAGATTTTCAGAGAAAGTTGCGTAGTTTTTCCATTACCCCGCGCTTTTGACAGGAACCATTTAAACTGCCGGAGAAGCCTAATCCTGGGGATGTACCAAGGCTTAGGCTCCACCAGCAAGGCTGGCGCTTAAACCCTTACGGTGTTGGGGCATACAATCTCTTCTCCGCGTCCGAGCCGATATACCTCTTCTTCCACGCATCCATCGAGAACGGCTTTCCTGTCTGCTGCTTTATGAATTCGTCCCAGCGATACAGCTCGCCCTGGGCGAGGAAGTCCTTCATGAGCCAGTCGCCGAGTTCCCTGCGGCCGTAGAAGCTCTTTGCCCCGGCGGCGCCCACGCGCTCGTCGAAGAGCGCGGCGAAGGAGGAATTGGCGATCCTGCCGATCGCGTAGTTGGAATAGTAGAGCGGCGGGACGACGGGGATGTGATACTTCGCCAGGGCGTCCGGCTCCTTCCAGTTAGCGGGCCTCGCGAGGAACTGATTTTTCTCCCTGCATTCCCACCACGTATCGCCGATATCCGCGTCCGGGTTCCCGTAAAACGCGCGCTCGAAGCAGTAGATCGCGGCAGACCAGCGCAGGAAGATGAGCTGATCGACATAGTTGATGAGATCGGTCGCGCCCTCGGCCTCTTTCGCCTTCTCCACCGGCACGCCCAGGTGAGTGAACCAGTCCGCGGTCTCGGTCTGCCCCTCCATGAGCATGGCGAACGCCTCGGTGAGCATTGTGGGCTCGCGCAATAGATACGGGATCTGCTTGTTCGCGAGTATCGCCTCGTAGTTTATGTCGTGCGCGAGTTCGTGCACGAGGGTCGAGGCCTCCGAGGACTTGGGCGGCTTCGGCGGCTTGGGCAGGTTCATGATCAGCACGGAGCTCCCCGGCCTGTCCGGATCGAGCAGCCACGCCACCGCATGCGGGTTTTTGCCAGGCGCGGGATATAGACTCGAGTTATTTATGATCCCTTGGATATCCACTCCCATGCTCGCATAGAAGTCTATCGTCTTGTCCACGACCGTCTTTGAATCCACGCCCTTGTAGAGCGAATCCAGATCCACCTTTCCGAAAATAGCGGTCGGCGCTTCCTGGAAGAACTCGTTCTGATAGTGCCACGGCTGCAGCTCGCCCACCTTTATGCCGTAGCGCTCTGCAAGGCGCGGGTCGATGTATTCCTGTTTGAGTTTTCTGAACTGCTCATCCGTGGCGTTTGCGACGTCCTTGTAGAATTTATCCAGCATCTCGAGGCTCATCTCATTCACCTCTGCCTCGAGCTCCAGCGCGTTCTTGTATCCGAGAACGCGCGCGATCTCGTTGCGCAGCTTCACGACATCGCGGTAGTCCTTTTCCAGCACCCCCCCCACCTTTGACTGCGACTTCCAAACCTTCTCGAGCGTGGCGCTGTCGGTCGACTCCGCGAGTATGTGCGCAACGTCCACCGGCGTGAGCTTCTTGCCGTTAAGCTCCGCGCGGTAGTCGTTGAATCCCTCCTCTAACCTCTTCTCGAGTTCGGTGAGCTTCTCGAGTTTGTCCGCAGGCACCTGGTTGGGCAGGTGTCCCAGATAGAGGACCTCGACCTGACGCCGCACCAGAGGGTCGATTATCCTCTGGCGCGCCTTGTACAGATCCTTGAGCCTTGCAAAACGCTCCGCGTCGCTACTGAGTTTGCGTATCTCGAGCTCCAGCTCAGCCTGCTCAGCTGACGCCTTCTTGTCCCCGGTCGTGTCGTATCTGTACCACGCCTTGCGCAGTCCCAGATCCAGCGGCTTGTACTTTGCCATATACTCGTCGATCACCGCCCTCGCCTCGCTCTCCATGGCCTTTGCATCCTTTCGCGCCGCCTGCGCCGCTGCGATCCAGCACAGCACTGCGATCCCCGCAACCGCGGCAACCGATAGCATAAGACTCTTCTTCATCTTCATCCCGTTCTCCTGTTCTCGCTAACGCCGCAACTACCACCCCTCCCCTTTGTAAGGGGAGGTTGGGAGGGGTAGATCAAGATCTACCTCCCCTAACCCCTCCCTGCCTGCCGGCAGGCAGGCTTACAAAGGAGGGGGAATAAGAAGGCGGTAGCGAGACGAATAAGACAGCCGTTGCTTCATCATTTACCATACAGCCTCTGATACTTCCAATACGACGTCATCACTTTTTTTACATAGAGATTCGTCTCGTCGTACGGAATCTCCTCTATCCACTGCTCGATGTCCGTAAACGATCCATTGCTGAGCCACCGAGCCACCGCCTCCTCGCCCGCGTTGTAAGACGCCGCCACCGCGGCGGAGTTGCCCGGGAAGAGGCGCGCAAGCTTGCCCATGTACGCGACTCCGTACGAGATGTTCTCAGCCGGTCTTGCCAAATCTTCTTTGGATGGATCCCCGCTGCCGCCCCGCTCCTTTGCGATCTTGCCCGCGGTGGTGGGCATGAGCTGCATGAGCCCCACTGCGCCTGCGGGAGATACGACCGCGGGCCTGAACGCGGACTCGTTCTGCATGATCGACCACGCGAGCCTCGGGTCTATACCTTCCTGTGCTGCGGCCCGCTCCACCGCCGGCGCATATGCCTTTGGATACGCTCCCTCCCAGACAAAGCGGGCAAAGCCGTCCCGGCCCGGCGGATCGTCGAGCACGTTCTTGTATCTCGTCTTGGCCATGGAGTAGGCGATATCGTTTGCAAAGTTGCGCTGCGCCAGGGCCATGATCTCCTCAGCCGAGCCGTCGCCTTCCCTCGCGGCCGCCCTGACCTCGCGCGCCGCCTCGTCGTGAAGCCCCAGCCGGTCGAAGAATGCGGCGCGGCCTATATGGCCCGATCCGCCCTCCTGTCCCGGAGGATCCGAGCGCCCACCTTCCGGCCACGCGTCGCGCACCGCCGAGAACTCAGCGGTACTCCTGCGCTCACCCGCAAGCACTCGCCCCGAAAGTTCCGCGTAGTACCCCCCCGAGTGCTCCTGGATTATCTTTCTGTAGATCTCCTTTGCCTCGCCCGCCCGCTTGAGATGTTCGAGAGAGCGCGCCTTCCAGTACTGCACCCGGTCGTCGATCCCCTCGCGCTTTGCGCCGGACTTCAAGAGCGAATCGAACGCCTGCACCGCTGAAGCGAAATCACCCTGCATGTAGTAGCACCAGCCGGTGTACCAGCGCGCCATGAACGCCTCGCGCCCCGCGCCGCGCATGGATGCAGCGCGATCCCAAAGCGGTATCGCCTCCGCGTATTTTCCCTCGTCCATGTGAAGGAACGCGATCTTGTACGCCATCTGGGCCGCGCCGCGCGAGCCGGGCGGCATGCGATCCATCATCCCCTGCCTTATCGCCAGCGCCTTGGCGTAGTCGTTCTTCTTCATGTAGGTGGTCGCGAGCGTGGCGAGCAGGTCGTCAGTGAACGCGCCCGCGGATGGGTCCTTCCTCAGCTCCTCCATGAGCGCGATCGCCTCGTCATAGCGGTGCGTCCACCGATAGCAGCGCGCGAGCATCCACTTGGCCCTCGCGCGGTCCGACGAGTCGAGCCCGCCGTGCGCCAGGATTTTCTCCAGCCGCGCCGCCGCGTCTGCCCACTGCGAGCCCGCGATGAAGGTCTGTATGAGCCTGAGCTGATTCGCGGGCCCATCGAGCCAGGCGAGCACGTCTATGCGATAGCGCGACTTGAGCGAGCCCACGAGCGCGTCGAGATCCGCGAGTTCCCTCTCTCCGGCGGAGTTTATCGCCATGTCCCTTATGTACGATGCTGCGCGCTCTCCGTCGCCGGAGGCTATGTAGACGCGCGCGATCTCGCGCTGGATCCTGCGCCTGTCGTTTTCGCCGGCCGAGGAAAGCGCACGCGAGAGGGCTGAGAGCGCCTCTGGAAAACGGCCCAGCCCAGCGAGCGCTATGCCGCGCTCCACCTGGCCTTCGTTCGTCCAGACGCTGCCCTGGCACTGCGCGTCGAACGCATCGAGAAGATTCAAGGCGTCAGAATATTTGCCGAGCCGGTTCTCCGATGCGACCATGAAGTATAGGATGTGATCTTCAACCTGCGGCAGCTTGCCCTGAGCCAACTTGAGATAGTGGACCGCGTCCTCGAACCGGCCGGCGCTCCAGTGCGCATAGCCGAGCACGAAGTTCCACTCGTCCGCATTGTACCTGGACGCCCTCGCCTCAAACCCCGCGAGCCCCTGCACGATTGCCTGAAGGTCGGAGGGCGCCCCGCGCGTCGCAGCCGGATGCGCGGCACTGGCTGCAGGCTTCGCCCGTCCCGCAGCGCACGCAGTTGAAGAAACTGAGAGGCACACAAGAAATGCAGCAACGCTGATTCTGAAAGATATGCGTGTCATATCGATGCGCTATTTGTCGCAAACTCTCGATCTACCCCACCCTGGCCCTCCCCTTACAAAGGGGAGGGAATATTCCCCTCCTTTGTAAGGAGGGGCTAGGGGAGGTAGATCTACCCCACTCTGACCCTCCCGTTCGGCTGAGCTCACGGCCGAAGCCCTTACAAAGGGGGGGGGATTTTAGAATATCGTCCCTATCGAAAGAATGAGCATTCCATCCTTGATGGACGTGCCGAGTATCGGGTCCGTGAGGCTGTCGAGGCGGTCCCGGTTGAGCACGATAATGGCATAACCTACGCGGCCGTGGATCGGCAGGCCGTGCCCCAGCACGAAGTCGCCGCGCAGCTCGGCGCCCACGCCGAGCAGAAAGTCGTCGAAGAAGGTCTTGATGCTGCTCTTGCTCCTGGTGGCTGCTGTCCAGCCGTCGCCATAGTCGGCGAACACAGCGCCGCTGACCTCCTTGAGATAAAGCGGCAGAGTGCCGAGCCCACGCTGCAGCGAATAGATCGGAAAGCGGTATTCGGAGGAGATGAGCATCGCGCGCGTGCAGGAGATCGCGGAGAGCGGAAGCCCGCGCAGCGGGAAGTAGTTGAACGAACCGCCGGAGGCGAATTGTCCCTCGCCCAATGCGCCGCCGACCGCGAAAGTTCCCTGCACGAGCCTGTCGCCCCAGGTCATGCCGCCGGCCGAGCGCAGCGCCAGGACGTGGTTATGCCAGAGCTTCACGTACTCGCGCCAGTCGCCGGAGAAGATCACCTGCTCGTTGCGATCGCCGGAGCCCAGGTGTTTGTTCGTGATGCTGCCCGTGAGCCTTATGTTTCTGCCGTTCTCGCGGCTGATCGAGGCAGGGAATTTCTCGGCGTCGCCGTACCTGTACTCGAGCATGAAACCCGCGAACTTGCCCAGATTCAAGGCCGCATTCTCCGCCGGGGTGAGCTTTGTCAATGACTGATGGTCTTCGTAGAAATATGAGAGCGAGAAGAGATTGTTCTTGAAGGGTATCGCCATGTACGGGGATATGCGATGCCTCTTCTCGAAGTAGTGAACTATGACCTGATCGTTTGTAGTAGTGACGTCGCCGTCCGTATCGAACGCGATATTGCCGTAGTCCACCGCGAAGAGGCTGGCCGTCGCGCCGAAGACCGGTTTGAATCTGTTGTACGCGTAGAAGAACGTGTAGCCGAACATGTTCGCGTCGCTTCTGTACGTAGCCGCAGCTACCCAGTTGTGCCACCGCAGCGGGTCCGTGCCGCCGGTCAGCGCGCTGGCGAAGACATATCCGTCCCCGTACATCGCGTACGGCACGATGAAGCGCGGCAGGAAGAGCGACTTGCCGAACGCGACGTATTTTTCGTCCTTGTAGGGTGGCGCCTCCGCAGCGCCGCCTGCGGCACCCGTCTCTCCCGCGGTCCCGACGCTGCCGGCTGCGCTGCCAGGTGCGCCGACCGCCCCTGAGGACGCGGTACCTCCATGCCCGATCGCAATGCCTCCCGTTTGAGGTGCAGCGCCTTCTCCCTCCCCGCGCGCAGCCTTGCCCTTTCCCTTGGCCTTTGACTTAGGCAGCGCACCTTCCGGCGCGGAATACAGCTGCGGCAGGTCGAACCTGGCGATCACGAAACCCTTTGAAGTGTAGTATTGCGCGTAGACGCTGCTGCCCTCTCCGATCTGCGGCTGGAACACGCCCGTGAGCACGTTCGTGAGCCGCGTCGAGCGGCCGCCGTTCCAGCCCACGCGGTAGAGGTTCGAGATCCCGCCCTCGTCCGATGCATAGAGCACGTGCCCGCCGTCGCCGGTCCATACGGGGCGGCTTTCGATGACGAGCCCCTTGCCCTCGGTGAGCCTGGTTCCACCGCTGCCGTCCGCGGCATATCGATAGATGCGCCAGCCGTCCCCGGACCGCCAGACCGAGACCGCTATAAAGCGGCCGTCGGGGGATAGGCGCGGGTTTGCGAACTGCGTGTTCGGCAGGACGGTCTGCATGAGTACGGCGATCTCCTTTGACTCGACGTTTATTCGCTTGAGCTGATCCGTGCCCTTCTCGCCGCCTACGAAGAGGATCGATGTGCCGCTGCGATCGAACTCCGGATCGCGGGCCCTCTCACCGGTCGTGAGTTTCTTGAACCGCTTTTTCTCCTTCGTGAAGTCGTAGATCCACAGGTCGTAATAATTGTAGAAGTGCTTGTACTTGCCCAAGACCGAATAGGCGATCTTCGTTCCGTCCGGGCTCCAGGAGTACTGCACGGGCTCCTGGCCCTTCTTGAGCATCTGCGTCTCGCCGCTGGCCATATCGAGCAGCCTCACCTCAGCCTTTCCGTGCGGGGAGGCGGCGGTATAGACGAGCTTGGACCGATCGGGAGAGAGAGCGGGCACCGCATACTGGCCGTCGCGGCCAGTGGGCACCACTATCTCCGAGGGGCTGGTCTCGCCCTGTGACTCTACGGAAGCGCGCACCTGCGCATACTTCTTCTCGAGCGTCTGGAGCCACTCGTTCCAGAGCTCGTAGAATGTCATGCCGTAGACGTTGCGTGCGTCGTGGTTGAGCATGCCCACGAGCAACGACGAGCGGATCCTCCGGTCGAGCTTCATGAACCGCTCTTCGCCATAAGTGGAGATCAGCCACTCGACGAATTCGATCCCGTAGATATATGCGGTCTTGTATCCAGGCCATCGCCAGCCCAGGCCGTCGGCGACATCGATCGACGGGAAGGCGTCGTCCAGCACAGAGGCCCTGACCACCATCTCGCTGTAGCTACCCCGCCCGCGGCCGCCTGTGGTGTAGTAGGTCTCGTCGTACTGGGCGATGCCCTCACGCATCCAGACCGGGTTCATGCCGGAAGGGGACGCGGTCTTGCCCAGGATGAATCTGGGGAGATGCATCCCGCCGCCGATGGCGTCTATCTGGACGAGGTGCGTGTACTCGTGGATGAGCAGCGTGCGAAGCCAGTCGTCGAAATTGCCGAGCGACGAATCCGGGTCAGGCGGAGAAACGAAGATCAGCATCCAGTTATACGGAAGCACGCTCGTCATGCCGTTGGCTTCGTCCGTGGAGTCGGTGAGCACCACCTCGCTTCGGCCCCAGGGCTGCCAATCCCACTTCTCCGTGATCTTGGGGTGGATCTCTTCCAGGATCCCGGCCGCGCGCTGTGCGACATCGCTTATTCGCTCGGGGTGATGGATGCGGAAATGCGGGGTCGTTATGGTCATCCAGCCTGCGCCCGGGTCGAAGACGGCCGCCTGCGCCGTGGAGGAGCCCGACAGCAGGGCAACGGCGCATGCCAACAGGGCTACGGCTATGTAGTGGATATTACTCCCCCGACTGCCTCGCATAGGCGCCTAAGTTAATGGATATATTACAGAATGACAATGATGAAGTGCCTCGGTGGAAAACCTGCTTCCGTACACCAAGGAAGCGTATCACATCACGAAACAGATCGACCCCTCGATCGTTATGATTCTCGGCGGAGTAGCCGCCATCGGCGCGTTCGCGGACGCTGGATACGACATAGTCCACCTGGGCAGCGGCGGGATTGCTCTGGCATTTTTTTTCCGACCCGCTAAGGTGCCCCCCCACATCACAGGAGGGCCGATGCGCCGCATTTCTTATGCACTGCTGCTTATCATATTATTAGTGCCTGCCCTCGCCATGGCAGCGCAAACGCTGGATGAAAAACTAAACGCCGGATGGGTCGTGAAGGACGTCACGATCCAGGAGC
>Ga0265296_1003750_pt1 | contig 13782 bp, 13 predicted proteins | sample MunlanPumphouse1_FD_189073 | JGI IMG/M metagenome (GOLD analysis project Ga0265296, IMG submission 189073) | Groundwater microbial communities from a municipal landfill in Southern Ontario, Canada - Pumphouse #1 | ecosystem: Environmental > Aquatic > Deep subsurface > Groundwater | place... | reverse complement strand
AGAAGACAGCATCATTAAAATTGCTTTTTTTCTCATCTTTTTGTTTATTTTTTGGCTATAGTTTCTCTCTTTTCTCGGGCCAAAAGTAACGCCGCCTTTGCGCCAGATTGGCGAACGGCGCGAGCCGTGCCTGGACCGACCAGTGCCTTTTTGGCGCCAAGGCTTCTTGCCGCCGCCGCGTCTTTCACTTCTATCTTTAGTATGCGCCCAAGGCTTTCTCTGATTAGCCATCATTGAAACCGCGGCTTGATGAATTAAATCATGATTTAATTCCAAATCAAAAACTGACTCAGATAGCTCAGCTTTATCAATGACTTCTCCATCTTGATTATAAATATCTATTTTCATAGATTTCTAATTTAGTTCCCCGATTTCCCGGCACTGCGCCCTTGACAGCAATCTGTTTTTCTTTAATATCAATAATCTCTAAATTTTTCAAGGTTACTTTTTTTCCGCCTGTTCGTCCGGCCATTTTTTTGCCTTTAACCACTCTTTCAAGATTGGTTGAACCGATTGAACCGGGAGACCGCAAACCGTGCTTTGTGCCGTGAGTTTTGGGCGCGCCTTTAAAACCCCAGCGCCTGACAACGCCTTGGAATCCCTTGCCTTTGCTAATGCCGGTTATTTTGATTTTCTGGCCAACTTTTAAATCAGCCGAATCACAGCTAATCAAAGTAATCGGAATTACTTTGCCAGCTTGATCAAATATCTGCGACATTTTTATTTTTCTGGCTTTTATCATAATGCATCAAAAAATCGGGTTATTAGCCCGATTTTCACGGAACTAATAATTTATTATTTTACTAAAATTCTAATTCTGCTCTTCACAATTATTTAACAATAACACAAATAATTTTTTTTGCAAGCGACAAAGCAAAAAACCCTATATAGGGTTTTTTGGGAAAGCTCACATCTTAATCTCAATATCCACGCCAGCCGGCAGATTGAGATTAGTCAAGGCGTCAATGATTTTAGTTGTGGGCTCCGGGATTTCAATTAATCTTTTATGCGTCCGCATCTCATATTGCGAGCGGCTATCTTTATACTTAAAAGTTGATTTATTGACCGTAAATTTAGCAATTTCAGTCGGAAGAGGCACTGGCCCAATCACTTTTGCGCCGTAGCGCATCAGAGTATCAATAATCTGCTTAGCTGATTGATCAATGATTTTATGATCAAAAGCTCTTAGTTTGATTCTGATTTTCTGCTGAACTTCTTTTTCTGGCATAGTAAAATTTATTTCAGAATTTTAGTCACAACTCCAGCCCCGACTGTTTTGCCGCCCTCTCTAATAGCAAATCTTTGCTGTTCCTCCAAGGCAACCGGGCTGACCAATTTAATGGTTAAATTAACCGTATCCCCCGGCATAACCATTTCTGTGCCCTCTGATAAAACAACTTCACCTGTAACATCAGTTGTTCTTAAGTAAAACTGGGGTTTATAGCCCGTGAAAAAAGGAGTATGCCGGCCGCCTTCTTCTTTGGTCAAAATGTAAAGCTCTCCTTCAAATTCAGCATGCGGCGTAACAGTCCCCGGTTTAGCCAAAACCTGGCCGCGCTCAACCTCTTCTTTTTTCAAGCCCCGTAAAAGAATGCCGGCATTGTCGCCTGCCAGGCCTTCTTCAAGCGATTTATTAAACATCTCAATACCAGTGACCACGCTTTTTTTAGTGTCAGCCAAGCCAATAATCTCTATTTCTTCGTTAAGCTTAACTATGCCCCGCTCAATTCTGCCAGTGACAACTGTGCCGCGGCCCTCAATTGAGAAAACATCTTCAACCGACATTAAAAACGGTTTGGCAATATCACGCTTCGGTTCCGGAACATTTTCATCTAGAGCTTTGACTAACTCTAAAATCGGCTTAGCATTTTCATCGTCAGCGCTTTTAGCTTCCAGAGCTTTTAGAGCCGACCCCCTGATTACCGGCACTTTTTCGCCATCAAATTCATATTTGGTTAAAAGTTCGCGAATTTCAGTTTCTACCAAGTCAACCAGCTCCGGATCATCAACCTGATCTACCTTATTCAAAAAAACAACTAAAGCCGGCACACCGACTTGGCGGGCTAATAAAATATGCTCGCGAGTTTGCGGCATTGGTCCGTCAGTCGCTGAAACAACCAAGACAGCGCCATCCATTTGAGCCGCGCCAGTAATCATATTTTTAATATAATCAGCATGGCCGGGACAATCGATATGAGCATAATGCCTTTTTTCGCTTTCGTACTCAACATGAGTAGTGGCAATGGTGATGCCTCGTTCTCTCTCTTCAGGCGCATTATCAATTTGGTCAACATTCTTCTTGGAGGCCTTAAAACCTTTTAAGGCTAAAACATGCAAAATCGCCGCGGTGAGCGTTGTTTTGCCGTGGTCAATGTGACCGATTGTGCCGACATTAAGATGCGGCTTTGTTCGTTCAAATTTTTCTGCCATAGTTTTTTATTAGTTAATAGTTATTAGTTAAGAGTATAATAACAAAATTATTTTTATTTGTCTAGAGAAATATCCACAGCTTGAGGCTCTGTTTCTTTTAGAGCGAGAATTTCGTTATTTACTGCTCTGTCTGAACAGGAACCAAGCAGGGTTTCGAAATCTTCAACTTTCATAATCACGTATTTCGGCTTATTGTTTTCAACAATAATATATTTGCCGCCGGTTGTTTCCAACCATTTTTTGATTTGCTTAAACATGTTTTTATAATAACACTTAATAAAAATTAAGCAAGGGGAATTTAAACATTCTTAAACCGATGGCCTCGCGATAGAATCTTATAATCAATATAGCGAAACCTATCAGACAAGCGCGGACGCATTTTTTCTAAATTTCGCGGGTCTGGCGAGAAAACCATAATTGTCCCGCCGCCGCCGCCCAATGGAAAACTAACTGCATTATTGCGCGAACACATTCTTTCAATTTCCCAAGCCTGTTCAGACATATATTCCGGACAAAGCTTTGTTCTGATTTTGCGGTATTCTTGGATTGGGCTTGCCATAGCATTCCAGTTTTTTGTTCTAATTGCTTCGCGAAACCGATAAGCTAATTCGCATTTCTGCTGATGCAGTTTAAAGCCGGAAATCTTGCCCAATTCTTCATACCATTTTGAATTAACATCAGCGCTTAATCTTTGCAAAGCAAAATACAGGTCTATTCTCTGACGCAATTCGGGATAATCTTTTGGTTCAAGTAATTTTTGTCTAATAGATGTGCCGTAAAAATTATCTTTACCGGGTATGCCCCATGGATACCAGGCATAATCAACAACTCCGCCGAATACCGCATTAGACTGCTCCTGCGTACCGGTTAAAGAAACACCTAAATCCTGCTCAAGCATTGAAGCCATGCCAATGATTTGCGAAGCATTAAACTTGCTGCCGGTTAATTTATTGGCCAAAAGAGCGCAGCCGGTTGTAACAGCGGCTGAACCGCCTAAGCCAGCTGATTTTAATTCTGGATAAATATTTTTAATGGTAAATTTAACTCCACTTAAATTAAATGCTTCCATAACGCGCAAAAGCCAATTTTCTTTAATCGACGGCACACTGCCTTTGTCAAAAATATAACAAAAGCCAAAATCAATTGATTCAACTCCGATTTTGCCGGGCTTTAATGGTTCAGCAATAATGTCAGTGCCAACGCTAATTGTTATACCGACTGTTCTTGGCTGATATTTTGCTTCTTGACCCATTTGCCAAAAAGACTGTTGGAAAAGCCGCAAATCCAAAGAAGAGCCCGGACCGTCAATGCGATTGTAAACCGTAATCTGGGGCAGTTTGCCAGCTTTTTTAGCTTGAATTAAATTTTCATAAATCTCTTTTCGCATAAAGCCAGTGTCATAAAGAATAGCATCAAGGTTGTTGTTGTGTCAATCCAAAACAACTGCATAATAAAATAGGCAATTAAAATCGGCGCTATAGGGGCGTGATGAATCACGCCCAAAACAAATAAAGATAAATAACTTAATAAGCCCAAAATGCCGGCTGTCACGCTAAATTCCCAAAAATTGCTGTGCGCTTTGTCAAACCATTCGGTGATTGGCCAGTTTGGGTCATAGTGCTTGGCAAAAGCTAAAATGTAATTTTCCAAGCCCCAACCAAGCAAAGGCCGTTCTTTAAAAGCGCTCCAAGATATTTTCCAAGAAACCATTCTTGCCTCTTCTGTTTTCAAAAATCTCTCTTTTTGGAAATAAACGCCAAAACTACCGATTAAAATAAAACTTATTAATAAAATAAATCCAATTTTTTTGGCTTTGAGCGAAGCGATTCCCGCGAAGCGGACTTTTTTTAAAATAAATAAAAAAGCAAAAAGCAAAAGCCCGATAAAAAGTCCGTAATAAGCGCCGCGCGTATGAGTAAAATAAAAAGTGATAAGATTTAAAATAAAGATTAAAATATAAGCAATTCGCCAATACCAATTAGAATCACGCAAAAATAGATATAGAGCAAAAAATACATGAAATAATAAATAACAAGCTAAAAATCCAGGATTGCCCAAAGGCCCAAACAAACGGCCCTGCCAATCAACCAAAGACCAAACAGAAACAATAATTGAAACAAACAAGCTGATTCTAATCAGCCATTTATAATCTTTTCTGCCTTCGGCAGACCCGCCGTAGGCGGGAAAAACAGTTGTTAAAATCAAAAAATAAAGCCCAAAATGCAGCCAGTTAAAAAGCCCGGTCATTCTCTCGGCGCTTGACCAAAAGCTTTGTCGAATATCTAAACTTAATAGAGTTGACAAACTTAAAACAACAAAAAAAACCAGCAAAGCAATATTTATTCTGGTCCAAGATATTTTGATTTTATTCTGCGCTAAGAGCACTAGCCATAAAATAAATAAAATCTCAACTATAATCTGGAAAGCGATTGCCTTGCCAAAAACATAGGGGTATAAAGTTGAGGGCGAAACCAAAAGCGGGATAAATAGAGTTAAATAAATACCGATTTTAATTATTGATGAGATTTTGCAATTCTTGGACATCTTTTCTATTGGGTGCTAATACTAACGCTTTTTGAGCCGCTTGCTTAAATTTATCGTCCCAGCCAAGGCGATAATACAAATAACTTATTAAAATATAACTTTTAACATCAAGCGGCCGTTCTTTAATATTCTGCTCCATTTGTTTTGCGACAAATAAAACATATTCTGGATTCTCGCTTTCTATGGCAAATTTAGCCATAATTTTTCTGATTTCATGATTAACAAAAGTATTGTAAGATAAAGCTTTTTCAGGATTGCTTTTAACCGCGGCATACGAAGCAAGTAAGGGCTTGATATTCCCCCAGTACAAAGCCCAAAGCAAGATTAGGATTAAAATTAGAAACGCTTTACGCATTAATATATTATAACAAATTAAAAAACCCGAAGCAAGATTAATCCTGCCTCGGGCATTGCGCTTATTTCTTAAGCTTAAAATTTATAACTACTTCTTTACCTGCTATAACCTCGGCTTTTTTAATGCCGGCTTTATAGCCTTTTTTTATACAGAGCACCCAATAAATTCCCGGTTCTAAATCTAGGATTTGATACCAACCGTTCGCATCGGTCATAGCTTGACTCTTTGATTTTGTTTCAGAGTTTATGGCTATAACCGAGGCGCCTTGGATTGGATTGCCTGTCGCGTCTGTGACAATGCCGGTGATGGAGCCGGTTGTCGGGAATGGCGATTCTTCTAGCCATGGGTCATAATCAACACTACCATAAAATTGACTTGGAAAAGGCGGCGCTTGACCCCACCAATTCATTTCAGCCATAATTATGTTTTCAGTGTCGTTACGCACCTCATACCAAGTATTAGCATATATCGCGTTCATGCCTGGATTTTTTTCTGTCCCAATGTAAGGATTTGCATCCTCGTAAACATAGACACCATTGTTATTATTGGTTATTTCGTTCCAAAAAATTTTAGGTTCGGAAGAAGCGCTGCACTGAATACCACTATCACCATTATAGGTTATTTTGTTATTGGTTATGGCAGGATATGACGAAAGGAAGCACCAGATGCCATGCATACCGTTTTGGGTAATTGTATTGTCGCTTATAATGGGATCTGAATCATGAATATAAATACCCATTCTCCAGTTTTGAGTAATTACATTGTTGTTTATGGTAGCGTTTGAGGCTCCAATACAATCAATACCATCATTACCGCATTGGGTGATTATATTGTTGCTTATAGCAAAAGATGAGCTATTTTCGCAGTAAATACCAATGGCGGATTTAAAAATCCCATCTATTTTAAAGCCGTCGAATTTCATATCGGTAACAGTACGAGCATAAACAACATAAGTTTCAGATGCTACTATTGTCGTTACATCAGCGCCAGCGCCTAAAACATCTACACCGCTTTTGAGAACAATATTCTTTTCATATGTCCCAGCCGCAACAACAACCTGATCCCCAGCGACTGCCGCATCAATGCCGGCTTGAATCGTTGGATAATCTGCTGGGACACGAATTATTTTCGCTTCTGCGAAAGAACCTATTGCCATTATGGCAACAACTACAAATAGACCAACCAATTTGAGTTTCATCTCAAACCTCCAAATTTATTTTATTCTGTCAAAGAACAGTATTGATAGACTAATCTTGTTTTTAATTTTTGTCAAGCAAAACCCCCGGAAAATCCGAGGGTTTTTGTGTCCTGCAAGGAAGGGACTAAAATTTATTTCTTACTAAGATATTTTTCAATGAGTTTGACATATTCCCTAAAATCTTCTTTCTCTTTCTGCATATGCTTCAACGCTAATCCTAAATCAATTTTTTCATAACGATGCACCAATCTATTTCTCAAACCAACAACCGGCGCAATTTTTTCAGCAAATTGCTCCGGCAAAATATTATTTTCAGCTAAGATCTTAAACGTGCTCTGGAAGTCATCAGGCGAAGCTAAATTAAGGCGAGAAATAAGATGATTATTAATATCTAACATCTCGTCAACAATTAGCTGGAGAATTCTTTCAGCTGAACGGTATTTCATAAAATCTTTTCTAATATCTTCAAGAGAATATTGGAAAAGTTGTTCAAGTTCTTGATAATAGAGCTTGATTTGTTCTAATTTGTCTCTAATAAATTTAAAATTTGTCATGAATAAAGTTTTTAATAGCTTGCTGATGCATGACGAATAAGGGCAAAGCTTCTTGATATCTTTGCAAAGCATAAACCTCAAAAGCATCAAATATCATTGGCGCACTTTGATACAAAATTTGAGAATTGTTTAATATTTCTTTCATCAAAAGTGGCGGCGCTTTTCTAAGATTAGTCGTGTCTATTTGGTGATTCTGAAATATATTGGTTAATTCATAATTGAGAAAATATTCTTGCTTAAAACTTAGATTTTTTTTGGACAAAAAAGCAATATCAATATCGCTCTCTTGATTAAGCTTGCCGGAAACTTGTGAACCAAAAAGCAGGATCATTTTAAGATGATATTTTTGGGCTAATTGGTTTATTTTTTCTTTTTGATTAGGAGTAATTTCCATTGTTTTAATAGTAAGAACCTTTCGCCCGCCCGAGGCGGGCTCAAGAACCTTTTAATTATTCGCTTCGCTCATAATTATAACACAAATAAAATTTTTACGCAAATAATTAAAGAGCCCGAGACAAGATTAAATCTCGCCTCGGGAATTGTTTTTATTGTTTAAGTTTAAAATTTACTTCGGTATTTTGGCCGGCTATAACTTCGGCTTTTTTTATGCCGGGTTTATAGCCCTTTTTTACGCAGAGCGCCAAGTAAACGCCCGGCTCCAAATCCAAGATTTGGTAGTAACCATTGCTATCAGTGGACGCTTTAATTTTTGTTTCACCCAAAATAGCAATTACTAACGCCCCTTTAATTGGATTTCCGGCTGTGTCTGTGACTGTGCCGGTGATTGAGCCGGTGCTAACGGCTTGATATTCATAAGCTCCCATGTCTGGGAATTCGTCTCTGGGATTGCCTTCGATGTCATCAACCGGCGCGCCAATAGGTGTTCCGGCGTCTATGCAGGGAGAACCAAATTGCAGATGATAATCGCTATTATCCGGGTTAACAAACAACGGGTCGGCATCAATGTTGCCAGGCCCCCAGTTTACAACGCCATTATCATTTGTGATAATACCCGCTAAACCGCCTCTTATATCACTATAAGAGATAGTTATTGAGTTAGGAGCCCATTCACCATTAAAACATACTTCTTGAGGCGTATCCTCCCAAAGAATTGTATTTATTACCACCGGAGAGGAGTTGTTGTGACAAAATATTCCACCACCGTCAGTTGTAGCTATGTTTTCTGCGACAGTAGTGTTAATAAGCATTGGAGAAGAATAATGGCAAAATATTCCGCCGCCTCTATAGCTAGCCATGTTTCTTACAATAACATTATTAACCAGCGCTAGGAAAGAATTGTCGCAAAAAATAGCAGCGCCATAATCAGCTAGATTTTCTGTAAAAATTACATTAGTTAATGTCGGCGAAGAATAACTACAATAAACCCCACCGCCATCGTTTACTGCTGTATTCCTTGTGATAATAACATTGGTTACTGTGGGGGAAGAATTCTCACAATAAACTCCACCACCGTTATTATCAGGCCAATTTCCGCTCGCATATCCATTTCTAATAGTAAATCCACTTATTACAGAAGTATTAGTTTCATCACTATGAAAGTAAAAGCCGCGTCCCTTATTCTCACAATCAATAACGCATTTTTCCGCGCCATTTTCTGACTCAACAGTAATTGCTCTGCCTTTGAAATCCAGATTCTTATTGCCTGTACCTGTATATGTCCCAGCCGCAACAACAACCTGATCCCCAGCGACTGCCGCATCAATGCCAGCTTGAATCGTCGGATAATCAGCCGGGACATGAATTACTTTCGCTTCTGCGAAAAAAGAACCTATTGCCATTATAACAGCAACAACCAATAGACCAACCAATTTGAGTTTCATCTCAAACCTCCAAAAATTATTTATTCTGTCAAAGGACAGTATTGATAGACTAATCTTGTTTTTGATTTTTGTCAAGCAAAAACCCCCGGAAAATCCGAGGGTTTTTGTGTCATGCAGAAAGTGGACAAGATTATGTCTGTGGACCAGTAAACAACGGACCAGCAACATCAGTAATAGTAATGCCAGGATAACCAACCCAATCAGTGTCAGAACCAGCAGTGCTATCTCTATCAGCCCAGATTAACATACCATCAGTGAAATCATTAACAGTTGGCAAGGTTGCATCACCCAAGTCAGAAATACTGATCTGTAAAGTATCAGCTGTAGTATAGGTGGCTGTTGGCAAAGTTGCTCTCACAATCAATGTTGCTGATTCACCCGGTTTGATATTAATCAAATTGGCCAAACTGTCATCATTCCATTGCAAATAGGTTGTAGTTGCTGTGTCAGCAGAAATTGTTGTAGTTGGTATATCAGAGCGGTAAATAACCACGCTTGCCAAAGCAGTAGTTGATAAATCACCGCCGCCGCTTACTGTCAGTTTCAGACCTCTCAAATCAATTGCTGTATCATAGTTCTTGCCAGAAGTATCAGCCGCTGCTGTAACTGTGAAAGCAAAAACCTTGAAGTTGGTTGCGCCACTTGATAAGAGTGTACCTTTGCTAGTAGAGCTATCAGCCCCAGCAATATTGCTAATCATTGCTCTTCTGACGAGGAAAGTATTACCAGTAACATCAGCATCGCCGCCAATTAAGATTTCGCTTGATGCATAAGTAGCGCTCAAGCTAATAGCAGCGCTTGACGAAGCACCAGTTGCCGCAACAGATGGCGTTGTAGCATCATCATGGTCTAATGTCCAGACAACTACATCATTTGAGTCAGCTGTATTTTCATTAAGACCAACGCCTCGAAAATCAACTTTGACAGTAATAATCTTTTCTTCGTCTTTAGCAACGGTAAACATTGTGGTGACAGCATCGCCAAAAGTAGCTGTGGCAGTGGATTCGGTGAAAACCGCAGTAGTAATCTTAGCGCCAGCAGCATCATAAAGATGAACAGCAGCGATAGAATCGCCAGAAGCATTAGCCGCATCAAGGACTAATTTGGTGACATTGATACCTTCATATTCTGCCTTGAATTTCAGTTTCAATGTGTTAACACCAGTCGTAGCGCCAAGCACTTGTTGGTCAAGCAAAACATTTTCTTTGGTAATGGTCAATTGACCATCAGCGCCAAAAGTTACTTGACGACCATCAACAGCTGAATCATTACCAGTAATATCAGCATCAGCTAAAGCATCGCCAGCTGTGTTTTGGGCAGTAATACCATCAGCTGAAGCAGCTAAGACTATAATATGGCCATCAGTAATAGCTGAAGGGCTATTGGTGTCAAACTTAACCACTAATTGGACATAAGTACCAGCTGGGACATCAAGACCTTTGCCAGAATTAATCTGGTTAAAGGTGGCAGTGAAGTCCTCGGTAGCGGCTGAAGCAGCCACTCCGGTTTGCAGAACTTTTGTCTCTGGATAAATCTGCTCTAATGTAAAGTTGCTCATTTCAGTGCTGCCATCAGCAGTTGTGCCTGTGCCATCCTCAAAAACCATTTGAGTGATGATTGCTTTATCAGCTGAACCAGCCGTAATTTGAAACTTGATTGCTGAAACAGCTTTGGTATTGCCAACAACTGTTGTGTTGTCCATTGTCAGGGCGCTTATTGTCAAACTAGCGCCGCCAAGAGTGACCGAATAACCAGTAATGACTGCGCCTGGTTTAACATCAGTGATTGCCTTGCCTTGACTGTTTTTGGCACTAATCGCTGATAAACTTTCGCTTTGCGGCGAAGTACCAGCGCTGGCCGAAGCATTCAAAGCAAATTGATAAGCATCGCCTGCATCAGTCAAGCTATCAACAGTGTTAAAGAGAATTTTCCATTCAGAAGTTCCTTTTGGCACATCAACATTAGCAAATGAAAACTCATAATTATCATCATTATCATCAGTACCAGCAACTGCGTCATAAGTGACTGAACCATCAGCTTTTCGCAAACGGACATTTTCAATAGTGTTATCCATTGTTGTTGCTGGGCTGGCATCATCAGTACCATCAATTGAGCCGTAGATACGAGTGATTAAACCAGCATCAACCGCTGTGATCGTGATATTCGCGGCAACAATGTCATCCTGCTTAGTAGTAACTGTTTGAGCAGCCGGACCAGTGATAGCAAGGGTTAATTCACCTGATGCTAAACTGATTTGCGTGCCATAAAGACTAGCCGCGGTCCAGGTTGTATCGCCATCATGGACATAAACACCATATAAATAGGTCTTGCCTTGGCTAGTTACATCTGACGGTTCTTCAATTTGCAGCCTGATAGTTTGGCCGCCGCCGGAAATTACATCAGCCTTTACAACTAATGTTACATAATTTCCTTTGGTTAGAGTTAGGCCAAGATTGCTGAAAGTGATATAATCGCCGCTTGTTGTTACTGTTACAGCGGTTAGCTCTTCTGTGTTCTTGTAAAGCTTAAGACTAGTTAAATCAGTGACATTAGCTGAACCAAATTGTCTAAATCTAATTGCTTTAAGATCAATATCTTCAGAAGAAGAAGCGCCAGCAGTTGTTGATGCAGTAAATTTAAAGCGACCCATTTCCTGATTTTGCTCACCGACATTAACTGTTACATCAGAAGTGGTTTGCAACTCTGCTTTTAATTGACCGACTGAAACAGCACCAAGAGACATTGATTTGCCAACAATTGGCAAAGTGCCACTAACTGTAACATCAGCCGTAACAGAAGTTACTTCTAAAACATCAACATTGCCAGAGGCAACATTGCCTGAAGCAGCTGTTGCTATATCTCCAGCAATAGTAATGTATTTTGCGGTTCCTGAAACTACTTCAATTGCAGGCGAAAGATTAAAGGTTACTGTATTGTCAGAAGACATGGTTCTCGAAAGAGTCAGCTTGACATCGCCCTCATAAAGAGCAACGCCAGCAAAATCATCTTTATGGCCTAAACCTGTTCTTTTAACAATAATCTGGCTAACTTTGCCAGCACCAGTAAGTTTAATCTTAGTGTACGGAACGCCTAGTGAAGCAAGCGGAACAATTCCAGCTACCGGAGTATCACTAGCTAATTCCACTGTCAATGCACCAGTTACCGGCGGAACAACAGTCGCCCCTGTGCTGAACGAAGAAGAATAGGCAGCTTTCAAAGCTGTGCCGTCAGTCGCTTTAACAGCAGTTGTCAAAGCAACAGTATAGGTCGTATTCTCCGCTAAATCAGCAGTTGGGTCAATTGTGATAACTTTATCGCTAACAGTGGTTGTTGCTGTAACAGCGGTGGTGCCAGCGGTTAATTTAACCGAATCAGCAGTTACTGTCGCAGAGTCCACAGCCATGCTTAATGTAACAGCGACATTACTGCCAACTGCCACGCTTGTTGCATTGCTTGCCGGACTAATAGAAGCAACTGTTAATTCATTAACAACCGGAGCCGCTACTAAGAGAGCATTCAATTCTGCTCTGCTCTTTGAACCAACAATACCATCAGCCACTAGATCATTATCGGTTTGGAATGTCTTCACAGCCGCATCAGTCTTTTTGCCAAAACTGCCATCTGCCGTACCAACGACATCCTCGCCGACTTCTTCCTGCAAAATTATTTGCAGATATTTTACATCATCACCTTTTGAGCCCTTTTTCAGGAGCTTGGTGAATTGAAAATCAGCTGGAATACCTTCGTAGGTTGTGACAGGTGTGGTTTCGCCCGTAAGCTTTGCTAATTCTAGCTTAAGAGTATCAAGTGATGCCATCAAAGCAGCAATTTCTACTTCCAGTTCAGCCGCTGTTTTAGCGCTAGCAACCGGAGTGAAAAAAGTCAAACCAGACATCGTGATAATGGTTGTCAGAGCTGTACCGATTGCAATTATTTTCTGTAATTTATTCATGTTTTTTCTTTCGTATTTTTTCGTATTTTATTAATTATTATCATTTCTTTTTTCGCTGTCGACCTCCAGCGAAAGCCATTTGTCAAGTTTCTGACGCGCAATAACATAATCATTATTTTCTATGTCTTTTTCGATTTCTTCAAGAAATTCTCTTGTTGCTTTGGCGTTTTCTAAATCTTCTGATAATTTAATTAACGGATCAATTTCATCTTGTTGAGAAGTTTTTGTTTTCACAGCCAAAATTTTTTCTTCTATTGCTTCTTCTATTTTTTTAGCAACTTTAGTTGCTTTTTTTATTGTCTTGGCAATCTCTGTTTTTGTTTGTTCTGGAGTTAATGGGTTTTGTGTCTTTTGGCTAGACACAAGGTCTGTCCCTACAGGTTTCTCCGGCTCTTCACGTAAAACCAAACTCAAACTCAAACTCAAACCAAGAGCCAAAACAAAAACCACCGAATAAATCGGCCATTGCGATTTTGGCATCACTGCCTTTAAATTTTTTTCAGTTTGTCTAACCCAATCTGCGCTTGGCTTGATATTTTTATATTGTTCTAAAAAATTTTGCATGTCTAATTAGAAGCCGTTTAAATTGCTAATTTGTCATAGATTTTTTTTCTTGCCCGCAGGGCTAAGTTTCTTATTGTCCCCTCTTGCTTGTTCATAATTTGAGCAATCTCTTGATGCGAAAATCCTTCAAAATAATAAAGCAAAATTGCATCGCGCTCATTCTCGCTTAACTGGCTTAAAGCTTTTTCCAAGTCAAGATGACTTTTGTCTTCAATAAAGCAAAGCTCCTGATTTTCTAAAGCGATTGGTTTTTGCCGGCGGTAATAATCCACCACCAAATCGCGGGCAATTTTATAAAGCAAAGCCCTGATATTTTTAATCTTATTGTTTTGACAAAACTGCCA
>Ga0265296_1003749_pt1 | contig 13783 bp, 10 predicted proteins | sample MunlanPumphouse1_FD_189073 | JGI IMG/M metagenome (GOLD analysis project Ga0265296, IMG submission 189073) | Groundwater microbial communities from a municipal landfill in Southern Ontario, Canada - Pumphouse #1 | ecosystem: Environmental > Aquatic > Deep subsurface > Groundwater | place... | reverse complement strand
TTCAATACACCGGCAGCGGGTCTTCGCAAAACAGTTTTTCTTACACCGTTACCAATCTTCAGCCCGGCATTTCTTATTATTTCCGCGCCGTAGCCAGAAACAGTTACGGAACAAATTACGGCAATGTGTTTACTTTTATTACCGCAAGCGGCGCCTCGGTCTCGCCTTCGGGTAATCTGCCCTTAGTCACCACCAAAGCCGCCACCTATGTTTATCGTAATTCGGCTTTGTTAAACGGTTCGGTTAATCCCAATAACGGAATGACTAACGCTTGGTTTGAATGGGGAGAAACGGCTAATTTCGGCAATACGACACCCCTTCAGCCGATGGGCAGTGATGCAAGGTTGCTTAATTATGCTTTTGTGCTGTCCGGCCTTAAGGCTAATAATGTTTATTATTTCCGCGCGGCCGCGCAAAATTCCTTCGGAATTCAGCGCGGTTCGGTTTTGAGTTTTACGACTCAGGGCGGCGGCCAGCCGATAATTTTAGGAGAGCCGGTGGTTGTTGTCGAGAATCCGACAACCGGAGAAATAGCCGTCCGTGTCTTGCCCTCGGTTGATTTTCAGGAACCGAAACAAGGAGATGAAATAAACATCACCGTTGTTTATAAAAACGAAGGCAAGATTCCGGCGCGGGATGCCGTTTTAAAAGCGATTCTGCCTGCGGAAGTTGAATACCGCAATGCCGATTTTCTCCCGTCTTCAAGAGAGGACAACAAACTTACGTTTACTATCGGCAATTTGGGGGCGAACAGCCAGGGGGCGGTGAATATCCGCGTAAAAACATCGGAAAATCTGCCTTCGGATTCGGTTTTAGTTTTCAATTTTATCCTTGAGTACAAAGATTCAAAAAATGTTCTCCAGTCGGCAAGCTCCTTCCTTTCCATCACCGCCAAAAAAGCAAAAGAATTGCAGCTCGCGGCCATTATTACGGCAATGTTGAAGAGCGCGTGGTTTTGGGTTCTGTTTGCCATTGCCGCAGTCTCGCTCGCGGCGGCCTACTTTTATTACGCTTTTGTTTTGAAAAAGAGGAGGGAAGAAGAGGCGAAAACAGGATAAATTGGAAGTTTGATTAAACCCGTCGGGGGCAAACAAAAATCGTTCAGCCAAAAGCAGGGCGGTTTTTGTTTTTACGGCAAAAATTGTATAATCTAAATATTATGAAATTATCTTTTCACGGCGGAACAAGGCGGGTGACCGGAGCTTGTTACTTGCTGGAGACGTCAGAGTCAAAAATCCTTGTTGATTGCGGGCTTTTTCAGGATTGTGAAGAGTGCTCTGATTTGAATTTTGAGCCGTTTAAATTCAAGCCGTCTGAAATTGATTTTGTGTTTGTTACTCACGCTCACGTTGACCATGTCGGAAGGATTCCGAGATTGGTTAAGGAGGGTTTTTCCGGCGCGATTTATTCCACTGCCCCAACTAAAGACATCGCGGCTTTGATTTTGGAAGACGCGATGCGTTTGGAAAAGCGCCGCCACGAAGATTTTTATGCTCCGGAGGATTTGGAAAAAGCAATGAAGCTTTGGCAAAGCGTTCCTTACGGGGAAGTTTTTAGCAGAAACGGGCTGAAATTCAGGTTCAACGAGGCCGGTCATATTTTGGGCTCGGCTTTTGTTGAGATTTGGGCCGAAGAGCGCCACTTTCTTTTTACCGGCGATTTTGGAAATACCCCGTCGGTTTTACTTCCTCCGCCTTCGTCAATCAAGGATATGGATTATTTGATTATTGAATCCACTTATGGCAATCGTACGCATGAGGATTCAAAAGAAGCGATGGTGAAGCTGGAGCGGGCCATGGAGGATATAGTTTCCCGCCGCGGCACGTTGATGATACCGGCTTTTGCCGCGGAAAGAACTCAAGACATCCTTTTTTTGCTAAACGAACTTTTGCTTTTTAAACGGGTTCCTGAAATTCCCGTATTTGTGGATTCTCCTCTCGCAATCAGTATTACGGGGGTTTTTGAAAAGTATCCCAGTTTGTATCGGACGGAAATTCAGGAACTGTTTCTTAAGCACCCCAATCTTTTCAGGTCCAGAAAATTGCAATTTACCGAAACGGTTGAGGAATCAAAAAAAATAAACGATGTTCCGCCGCCCAAGGTGATTATCGCGGGTTCGGGCATGATGGCCGGCGGCAGAATTTTGCATCACGCGCGCCGCTACCTTTCCGATCCCAAAAGCATTTTGTTGATTACGGGTTATCAGTCCGGAAATTCTTTGGGCAGGCGGCTTTTGGAAGGAGAGAAGATGGTTAAGATTTTGGGAGAGGAGATTGTGGTTGAAGCCGAAATCAGGCAAATCAGCGGATTTTCCGCCCACGCCGACAGCTTACAGCTTTTTTCTTTTGTGGAGGCGGCGCGGGATAATTTAAAACGGGTTTTTGTGGTGCAGGGCGAAGAAGAAGAATCTTTGCATTTCATGCAGGAAATAAAAGACCGGCTGGGAATTGAGGCCGAAGCCCCAACCCCGCATCAGGAGTTTGAGATATAAAGGGCTTTGTCCCCCTCCTATTCTACTGGCTAGCTTCTGTTAAAATAAAGAGGCAGTTCTGCATTGTCTCGCTTCTCTTTTTATAGACTTTTTAGTAGAATAGGAGGGGGAAACAAAACCTTTACCCAGCACATAACTTTGTGTAAGACTGTAATACACAAAGTTATGTGCTGGGTGCTCAATGTTGTTAGCCCTCCAAAATTTTTGGCGGGAAGTACACAACATTGAAAACCAAGAAATGTCGAAGTGTTTTAAAATAATATAAATTACAAAGTAACCATCCGCCAAAAATTTAGGCGGGACAACATTGGCATGAAATCTCAATCCCATTCTCATCTTAAATACAAAATTTGCGTTTCCGGGGCGGCTGAAACCAGACATTGCGCCCATGACGCTCTGGAAAAGACAAAAGAACTTGGCAGGCAAGTCATTTTAAACGGCGCGGTTTTGGTTACCGGCGCTACCACCGGCAATCCTTATTGGGCCGCCATCGGCGCGAAAGAAGCCGGCGGATTTGTCATAGGCCTTTCGCCCGCGTCTTCGGAACTGGAGCATACCAAAAAATATCATCTCCCGCTTGATTATCATGATATTATTATTTACACCGGTTTTGGTTATTCTGGCCGCAACCTTTTGCTTACCCGTTCTTCCGATGCCGTGCTTATTAGCTGTGGTCGGGTCGGAACTTTAAACGAATTTACTATAGCGTTTGAAGACAATAAGCCGATAGGGGTTTTAACTGGAACCGGCGGTGTTGCTGATGAGGTTGAGGATATTTTAAAAAAAGCCCACCGCGGCATGGGTAAAGTTATTTTTGATTCAAACCCGAAAAAATTGGTAGAAAAAATAATTAAACTTATTAAAAAAGAAAAGGTCGCGGGAACTTAATCAGAAAATAGGAGTTAGAAAAATCTAAATTCTATTTTCTAAACATATGGAGGAGCAAATTGGAAAAGTGATACATTATTACGACAAAATTAGCGTTGCGGTGGTGCGGCTGGACGGAAAGTTGAAAATCGGCGATACCATAATTGTCAGGGGCGGCGAAACGGAGTTTGAGCAGACAATAGATTCAATGCAGGTGAATCACCAAAACGTTGATTCGGGCAAAAAGGACGACGAAGTGGCGATTAAATTGGAAGGAAAAGCAAGAGAGGGATACGCGGTTTTTCGGAAATCTTAATTTCAAAATCCAAATTTCTAAGTTTCAGATTCTAAATTATAACATTTGGAATTTTTATGTTTAGGTTTATCGAGGCGGTTTTAATTTTGTCGGGAATGATTATCGGAGTGGGGATGTTTGGCATCCCCTTTTCTTTTGTTCAATCCGGATTTTGGCTGGGCGCGATTGAATTAGTTATTCTGGCCGTTGTAGTTTTGTTAATCCACCTTCTTTACGGCGAAGTGGTTTTGGGCACGGACCAGTATCATCGGCTGCCCGGTTATGCGCGTTTGTATCTTGGCCGGCGGGGGGTTTTGCTGGCGTGGTTTTCCGCTTTTTTTGGGATAGTCGGCACGCTTCTTGCTTATACAATTGTAAACGGCGTATTTTTGAATAATATTTTCAAGGGACTGTTTATCGGCCTGAACGAATTTTGGTGGGCAATAGGAAGCATGGCTTTGGCCGGTTTGATAACTTTGCTTTCCGCGAAAAAAGAGACTTTTTTGGGCAGTTTTCTGACGATATTTGAGATAGGTTTAATTATATTCTTGGTAATAATCCTGACGCCGCACGTGGATACGGCAAAACTCGTGGGTTTCAACCCCCAGCACGCGTTTTTCCCGTACGGCATTTTATTTTTTGCGTTATCGGGCGCGGTAATAATTCCTGACATTGTCGCGATTGTGGGCAAGGACAGGAGCCGTCGGGCGCGTCTGGCTATTTCTTTTGGAACGCTGATACCGGCTATAATTTATTTTTTATTCGCGGCCGCGGTAATCGGAGTTGCCGGGTCCGCTGTTAGTGAAGAGGCTATTTTGGGCCTTCGGCCGTTTTTGGGAGAGAAGGTGGTTTTAATAGGAAGTCTGATGGGTTTTATGGCCGTTTTTACTTCTCTGGTCGCGCTTCTCATAAGTTTTCAGGAATTATTAAAGCTTGATTTCGGCCTATCAAAAAAACCGGCTTGGTTTATCAGCGTTTTTGTACCAGTTATTTTCTACGCGCTTGGTTTCCAGAAATTTATTGTTATTATCAGTTTGATCGGCGCCGTTGCAGTTGGTATTGATGCGGCATTGATTATTGTTTCCCACCATCGCATGCGTTTGGCTCGCGGCGAACGCGCGTCATCTTTTTCTTGTCTTTGGAAATCGGGAATTTTTCTGATGATTGCGGCGGGAATCTTTTACGAAGTTTACAAATTTTTTTATAGATAATCATGTCAATTTCTCATAAATCATTAAAACAGCCGTTTTGGGCAATGGAAGTTGCGGAAGTTTTGTCCGCGCTGGAAACGCGATTGAGCGGCTTGTCCGAGGAGGGGGTGGTTGAGCGCCTGAAATTATTCGGCCGAAATTCCATTCGGAAAGAGGCGAGGTTTGTTAAATTGGGCATCGTTTTGAATCAGCTTAAGAGTCCGCTTATTTTGACCCTGATTTTTGCCGGCGCAGTCACGTTTTTTTTGAAAGAATGGGTGGATACCGCGGTAATTTTCGCTACTATTTTTATAAACACCGCTTTTGGTTTTTATCAGGAAAACAAGGCCGAATCGGTTCTCTCGCGCCTCAAATCGTACATCCGGACCGCGGCAAGAGTGAGAAGGGGCGACAAAGAAAAAGAGATAGACGCGGAGGAACTGGCGCCGGGCGACATTGTCCGTATATCGCAGGGTGATCATGTTCCGGCGGATTGCCGTTTGATCGCCGCGAATAATTTTGAGGTTGATGAATCTATTTTAACCGGCGAATCCCTGCCGCAAATCAAAAAAACAAATACGGTCGGAGTATCCGCGCTTTTGACCGATCGGACTTCAATGATTTTCGGGGGGACATCGGCCGTACGCGGTTTTGCCGAAGCGGTTGTGACGGCCACTGGAGACGAAACCGAATTCGGCAAGATTGCCGATTTGGTTAGAAAAAAGGAACGCCACCCGACGCCCCTTCAAAAAGAAATTACCTCTTTTTCCTATAAAACCGGTTTGATTTTGGCGGTTTTGATAGGTTTGTTTTTTTTGATCGGCCTTAGATCCGGTCAGCGCCTTTTTGATATGTTTTTGATTTCAGTTGCCGTGGCAGTATCTTCCGTTCCCGAGGGTTTGCCAATTGCCCTTACCGCCATTCTTGCGATTGGGGTGGAGAGGCTGGCCCGGCGTAAGGGCGTGGTTCGCAAACTTCTTGCCGCGGAAAGTTTGGGTTCGGTTTCGGTTATTTTGACTGATAAAACCGGAACCTTAACGCAGGCAAAGATGGAATTGGCCGAAATCGTTCCTTGGGGGAAACGCGGCAAGCGTGAGTTGCTGGAGGGAGTGATGCTTGGCATTGAGGTATTGATTGAGAATCCGGGCGATAATTTTGATAATTGGAAAATGGTTGGCTCTCCCATTGAGGTTGCTTTTGTGAAGGGAGCGGCCAGAGAAGGGGTTTTGTACCCCGATGTGATAAGAAAATTTGAAGTCGCTGACCGTTTGCCTTTTAGCTCCGAATACAAATTTTCCGCCACAGTTTCTTTTTTTGATTCGCGCGCGAGATTGAATGTTCTTGGGGCGCCCGATATTTTGCTTGATTTCACGAATCTTTCCGCGGCCGATAAAAAAAATATTATGGCGGAGGTTGAAAAAATAGCATCCAGGGGCGAGCGGGTTTTGGCAGCCGCTTTTCGGGATGTTAAATCCAGGGACCATAAAATTTCTCATTTAAGAGTGTTTGATTCTCTTGAATTCGGCGGCCTTCTTTCGTTCCGGGACCCTTTGCGCCCTCAGGTAAAAAACGCGATTCGGCAAATTGCCGATTCTGGGATTAAGACCGTGATTGTTACCGGAGACCATCTTCGCACCGCGGAAACCGTGGCGCGCGAACTTGGAATATTCGGTCCGGGCCATTTGGCTTTGAGCGGCGAAGATATCAAGCATTTAAGCCACGAAGAACTTCTTAACCAGACGGATACGGTGAGGGTCTGGGCCCGCGTTACACCCGAAGATAAGTTTAATCTGGTTAAGGCATACAAGGAGCGGGGAGAAATAGTGGCGGTAACCGGAGACGGCGTAAATGACGCGCCCGCCCTGAAAGAGGCGGATATCGGGGTTGCCCTTGGTTCAGGCAGCGATGTCGCAAAAGAATCCGCTGATTTGGTTTTGCTGGACGACAATTTTGAGACGCTGGTTTTGGCCATCAACGAGGGGCGAAGAATCATCCAAAATATCCGGAAAGTTCTTGTTTATTTATTGACGGATGTATTGGACGAACTTTTTTTAATCGGCGGGGCGCTGATAGTGGGCCTTCCTCTGCCTTTAAACGCCTTGCAGATTCTTTACATCAATCTTTTTTCCGACAGTTTTCCGGCCCTTGCTTTTGCTTTTGAGGATGGGGTGGATGACCCGGTTTATTCCAAAAAAGATAATCGCGGCGTTTTTAATTACGAAACGAAATTTTTGATTTTGACGGTTGGGGTGTTGACCTCTTTTTTGCTTTTTGCGCTTTATTGGCTTTTGCTCAAATTGGGCTTTGAAGAAAAATTAGTGAGAAGTTTCATCTTTGCCTCGCTTGCTATTTACACCCCGCTTTTGGCTTTTTCTTTACGCAGTTTTAGAAAGCCGTTAATAAGCTACAACCCCTTTTCCAATTTTTCCCTTACGGGTGGAGTAATAATCGGCGTGATACTGACGTTTCTTGCTCTGTACCTGCCGTTTTTACAAAGGGTTTTAGGAACGGTTGCTCTGCCAATACTTTGGGTCGGCGGAGTTTTCGCGGTGTCTTTATTCAACATTTTGCTGACGGAGTTAAGCAAGTGGTTTTTCCGCAAAGTGTTAAAATGACCTTATCGGTTAATGGACCATTGTCATTTTCTTATTTGTTTGATATTCTGACTTCAGTTCATTTTGATTGAAGGAGTTGTCAATGCCTCAAAATACTCCCATCCATAAATTTTATGCGGTGACTTTATCGCGGTCTTTATATCTTGTGTCCGATGAAAAAGATTCTCACAAAACTCCGATAGTTGAGAAAATAGCTTTACTGGGTGAAAGTCGTGTTTTGCCGGGAGAGTGTTTGCATAATGGCGAATTGGTCGGCATTACGCGCAGGGGCATATTTCTTTATTTTAAATTTTATGGCCAAGAGTCTACTCGGTCTGACAAAATTCAGCGTCTTGAAGACGTAAATACGTATTATTGGGGCGGACACTCCACGTATATTGTGGGCTTGTTTCTTAAAGAAAGCTCCGCGCGGCGTTGTTTAAACTCAAAGAATTTGAAGATTTGCGATTCGCGGTGGAAAAACAAAACCACGGAGGTTTTGAAACTTATTGGAGATGATCACCCGGTTTTTATTCTTCCTCAGGATAAGGATTTAGAAATAACGTATTAATGCTGAAGCAAACTTCGGCATTTTTATTTTTTCAGGCTGTATGATACATTCATTGATATGAGAATTATAGCGGATTTTCATCCTCATTCTCCGTATAGCCGCGCGGTTTCCAAGGATATGACTTTGGAGAATTTGGATTATTGGGCGAGATTAAAAGGCATTACGGTTTTGGGAACCGGTGACTTCACTCATCCCGTTTGGATTAAAGAAATTAAAACAAAGCTTGAGCCGGCAGAGCAAGGGTTTTATAAACTGAAAAAACAATTTCAAGACCCGCGCGCAAAAAAGTTTTCAGATTTTGAAACGAGATTTATGCTGACGGTTGAAATTTCTTCCATTTACACAAAAGGAGGAAAAGGAAGAAGGGTGCATAATTTGATTTTCACGCCTTCAATTGAAGCCGCGGAAAAAATCAACGCCCAACTTGGCTGGCAGGGAAATTTAAAATCAGACGGCCGGCCGATTTTGGGGTTGGGCTCCAAGGAATTGCTTAAAATCACTTTGGATATTGACCAAAATTGTTTGTTTGTTCCGGCCCACATCTGGACTCCGTGGTTTTCTTTATTCGGTTCAAAGTCAGGTTTTGATTCGGTGGAGGAGTGTTTTGACGAGTATTCAAAATATATTTTTGCGCTGGAGACGGGGTTGTCTTCGGACCCGGCAATGAATTGGAGATTGTCCGCCCTTGATAAATACAGCTTTATTTCAAACTCGGACAGCCATTCTTTGAGACGCATTGGCCGCGAAGCAAATATTTTTGATACGGAATTATCGTACGCCGCGATTATCGGCGCGATAAAATCAAAAGATCCTTCGCGATTTCTTTCCACGATTGAATTTTTTCCCGAAGAAGGAATTTATCATTACGACGGCCATCGTCTTTGCAAGGCGCGATTGTCTCCGCAGGAAACCAAAAAGTTAAAGGGTTTGTGTCCGGTTTGCGGAAAGCAGGTTACGGTCGGAGTTTTGAACAGGGTTGAAGAATTAGCTGACAGGCCGGAAGGATTTAAGCCCGAAGGCGTGATTCCTTATAAAAATATGGTTCCGTTGGATGAGATTATTGCCGAATCTTTTGGTCTTGCGTCAGCCACGACCAAAAGCGTGCAGAATGAATATAAAAATTTAGTGGAAGGATTCGGGGATGAGCTGTCCATACTTTTTGATGTGTCGCGTTCTAATCTAGAGGCGAAAACGCGCCCCGAAATTGTTGAAGGCATTGTGCGTGTCCGCGAAGGCCGTTTGCATATAGAGCCGGGCTATGACGGCGAATACGGCAAAGTAAAGATTTTTGAAGAGGAGGAAAGAAAAGAAATTTCAAAACAAACAAGCTTGTTTTAAGACATCCTTGCTTTTTTAGTGGAAAGGAGTATACTGTGGATAGTTATTATTTTAAACAAGGTCGATAAAATATAATTATAATTAAAGTTTAATATATTTATGATTAAAAAGATTCTTTCTTTTTATACGGTAATCAGTATGTTGGCGACTGTTGTGGCAGTCTCAGTGTTTCCTGGTGTTGCGGCGGAAGCCCGTCGTCCGGAAAGGGAAGTTAAATTGCCAAAACAGGCCGTTCAGGTTGAGGACAATGTTTTTAGTTTGGGCGAGATTCAGGACCCCCAGACCGGCCAGATGGTTGAGGGCTTTGCGATTATCCACTACAAAGAAGGCAAGGGAAAAATCGGAACGGGAAAAAATGCCCGATTGCCGGCTTGCTACGGGTATCTTGCCAGCGGCGCCAAATGGAAAGTTGTTGAGCCGTGGCAAATAAATCCCCTAAACAGCGGATTGGACAACAGTGCCGCGTTTAGCATTCTTAATAACGGTATTGTTAAATGGGAAGATGCGGCTGACGGCGTGATAAATAATGTAATGGGAGCAAATATTTTAGGAGACGGTTTTCTTGCTTCAGAAGATTTAATTAGTCAGGTCGGCACACTAAACGGAAAGAACGAGGTATATTTTGGCAGTTTGAATCCGGGCATTATAGCCGTAACTTATGTCTGGGGTATTTTTTCCGGGCCAACCTATCAAAGAAAACTTGTTGAATGGGACCAGGTTTATAACACCTATTATCCGTGGTCTTCGGATGTTTTATCCGATCCGGCCGGAAGCGCGAAAATGGATTTTGACAATATCGCGACGCATGAATTGGGACACAGCGTAGGAATGAATGATTTGTATAATTCCGTTTGTTCCCAGGAAACAATGTATGGTTATGCCAATTTTGGAGAAATATTGAAACGGAGTCTCAATTACGGCGATATCGCGGGGATTAATAAGCTTTATTAAAAAGATAGAGCAATTTAACAAAAAGCTCGCCGCTGGGCGAGTTTTTTGTTTTTTGTTATCATTATATATATGAAATCCATCAATCCCTTCATAAGAACTCTTATATTGTCGGACTTTTTTATTCTGTCCGGCCTTGGTATTTTTAGTCCGATTCTCGCCATTTTTATCACTCAGCAAGTTAAGGGTGGGGACGCGCAGGTGGTCGGATTTGCCACGGCCATTTATTTTGCAATGTGGATTGTTCAGATTCCGGTTGGGAAATACCTGGATAAAAACCACGGCGACAGGGATGATTTTTGGTTTTTGGTGGCTGGCTCAAGCATAGCGGCCATTGTGCCGTTTTTGTATATTTTTGCCAGTCTGCCCTGGCATATTTATGTTTTGCAGGCTATTTTCGGATTAGCGCGCGGAATTGATTTGCCACCATGGTACGCGCTTTTTACGAGAAGAATTGACAAAACGCGCGAAGGTTCTTCCTGGAGCACGGAAAATGTTGTTGCCGGCATTGGCCTTGCTGTTGCCGGAGCCGTGGGCGGGACACTTGCTAAGTGGTACGGATTTAAAGCCGTTTTTATTATTGCCGGATGTTTGTCGTTGCTCGGTTCAATAACGCTTATTTCGCTGTATCGGTATATTTACCCCGTTAGAAATCCGCCCCGCTAAAGGCGCGGCAACAGCCGCCCGGGGCGGATTATTTCTAACGGGGTTTACCCCATCCTTGAAAAACCTCGCCCTTGAAAAATTCCAAATTTTCAATATTGCTGCAGTTTTTCTATATTGATAAAAAAGGAGAGGCTTCAAATTTTTTCAAGAGCGGGGTTTACCCCTGTATTCAGAAAATTGCTGACAGTACTGATAAAATAAAAAAACCCAATCTGGCGAACCAGAAATTGGGTTTTGTATTGGAATTCGGCAGGATCCCACCGGTCTTTTGGACCCGGATCTCTTTCGGAGGAGGCATCCCCTTTTTAATTTTTAAAAGATCTACGCCTCTTCCTAGCCGAATAGTTTTTTCTGCCGCCGCGTGCATCCCTCTCTGTATAATATAGAGAGAATTGCCTCGACCTAAAAAGATTAGGCAATTGAGCCGCGGCGGCACGGTGGTACTTACTACCCTGCGGGTGGCGGTGGCCGTTTCGGAGGCCCGACCAGGCCGCTTTTCAAATTTGTCTACCGTCACCCCAAGGTAACTTGGCAGAGCCCCAGGGGCTCTTTAAGCCAGGAGGAACCTTTTTTCGCCTTGACCGGGCGACACGGGCATTACTTCAAATGACCCCCCAACCTAACCAAGTACTCCCATTATAGCATACCCACAGAACCTGTCAAGGGGTTAAAACAGGGCTATTTTGTTATCATATAAGCGTGACCAACCGCGAAATAGCCAAAATGTTATATGAGATGTCCGCTCTTTATGAAATGGAGGGCGTTCAGTTCAAGCCGCGCGCGTATGAAAAAGCGGCTCTTAGTATTGAAGCGTTAGACGAAGATATTGGAGAAATTTATAAAAAAGGCAATGAAAAAGCCCTGATGCAAATTCCGGGCATCGGTAAAGGCATTGCCGGACACATCAAGGAAATTTTTAAGACCAGACATTTTAAAGAGTATGAGCGGCTTAAGAAAAAAATTCCGGTTAACATTTCAGAATTGATCAAAGTTGAAGGCGTGGGGCCGAGGATTGTTAAAATATTGTGGCAGAAGTTAAAAATAAGAAATTTGGCTGATTTGGAAAAAGCGGCCCGGGCGGGTAAAATCAAAAAACTTGAGCATTTCGGGGAAAAATCCGAGCAAAAAATTCTAAAAGGAATTGAATTTTTGAAAAAATCGGGCGGCCGGGCGATTCTTGGTTTTGTTTTGCCCGAAATCAGGGTTTTGGAAAAAATGGTGCGTTCCATTCCTAACGTGGACAAAGCAATGGTGGCTGGGTCAGTGCGGCGGAAAAAAGAAACAATAGGGGATATAGATATTTTAGCTGTTTCAAAAAAACCGGAAAAAGTGATGGATTACTTCATCGGCCTTCCTTTTGTAGCTCATGTTTACGCCAAGGGCAGGACTAAGACTATGGTTAAATTAAAGAACGGACTTGATGCTGATTTGCGGGTGATTCCAAAAGAATCTTTTGGCGCGGCCCTGAATTATTTTACCGGTTCTAAATCCCACAATATCGCTTTGCGGGAAATAGCCGTTAAAAAAGGGTGGAAATTGAATGAATACGGATTGTTTGGCGCTTCTGGAAGTCGGACTTCCGTGAGGAAGTCCGACTTCCTTGCCGGGAGAACAGAAGAAGAACTCTATAAAAAACTTGGACTTCGTTATATTGAGCCGGAAACGAGAGAGGATACCGGCGAAATTGAACTTGCCCTGAGCTCGTCGAAGGGGCGGTTGCCCAAATTGATTGGCTATGGCGATCTGAAAGGCGATTTGCAGATTCAGACTGATTGGACAGACGGAGAAAATTCAATTGAAGAGATGGCCGAAGCCGCAATGAAAATGGGGCTGGAATACATCGCGATTACCGATCATACCAAATCTCTTGCCATGACCGGCGGGTCGGACGAAAAAAAATTACTGAAACAAATAATAGAGATTGATAAAATCAATCGCAAGTTTTCCGCCCGAGGCGGATCCGCCTTTGGCGGAAAAAATAAAAAGTTTAAAGTTTTAAGCGGCGCGGAAGTGAATATCGGAAAAGACGGAACGTTGGATATTGATGACAAAACTTTGGCAAAACTTGATGTTGTCGGAGCGGCAATTCACAGCCATTTCAATCTCTCGCGCGAGGAGCAGACAAAACGAATAATCCGCGCGATGGAAAACCGAAATGTTGATATAATTTTTCATTTAACCACTCGCGTTATAAATAAGCGCGAGCCGATTGAGCTGGATATTGATGAGATTATTAAGGCCGCGAAGCGCACCGGAACTATTTTGGAAATTGACGCATATCCCGACCGGCTTGATATTAAAGATGAATATGTCAGAAAATGCGTTCAGACCGGAGTCAAAATGTGCATTGATTCCGATGCCCACTCTGTTCAGCATTTAAGGTTTTTGGAAATGGGAATTGCGCAGGCGCGCCGCGGCTGGGCAGAAAAAAAGGATATTATTAACGCTTGGCCGTTGGAAAAAATGATCAGTTTTTTGAAGGGAAAATAGTTAGAGTGTGCCGCCCCGCACGATTTTTGTGAGATAATTTGGGGGCGATCCGCTCCCCGCACCAAACACCTTGTGTTGGTGCGGGGCAAGTCGCTCCTGTGGATTTTTAGGACTACCTGCCCCGCATAATCACGAAGTGATTTGTGCGGGGTTCGGCCACGCGGCTCGCGAGAGTGGTCAGAAAAAAGATTGAACGCAAGAGATTCTGTTAATATCGGCGCAAAAATCGTACGGGGTGGTCATAATTCTAACTAAAATTTATTCACTAAAGCTCTAAATTTTAGAGAATTATGCCAGTTCATCGTTCGGCCGGAGCAATAATTTTCCGGGAAA
>Ga0265296_1003748_pt1 | contig 13790 bp, 8 predicted proteins | sample MunlanPumphouse1_FD_189073 | JGI IMG/M metagenome (GOLD analysis project Ga0265296, IMG submission 189073) | Groundwater microbial communities from a municipal landfill in Southern Ontario, Canada - Pumphouse #1 | ecosystem: Environmental > Aquatic > Deep subsurface > Groundwater | place: Canada... | reverse complement strand
CCGGGCTTATATTTCATTGCGCTGAAAAGCTCAAGTGATTTTTTGAACGACTTAATCGCGCCTGATATGTCTCCCTTAACGCGATACGCGCCTCCTTCAGCCCAAAACACAAATGCCATGCCGTGTTCATCCTTGCTTCTCATATAAAATCTTTTCGCTTTGGAAAACAGGTTTATCGCTTTTTCCCATCTGCCGAGCGCCCTCAGCGAAAGGCCAAGGCCGACTGCCGCATCTGCGAGGGTTACATTATCCTGCATTTTTTCGCTTAATTTTATTGCCCTGGAATAGTTTCCCTCTGCAAGCTTAAAATTCCCTGTCATGCGGCATGTATCGCCGATTGACATAAGGCAGTTAAGAATACCTTCCCTGTCATTTTTATATGCCTTGAGCGCCTTATTAAAAAGCAGCAAGGCGTCATTGTATTCAGCCCTGTTCTTTAATTCCTCTGCACGGTTAAAAAGTTTGTCTGCTGTCATGTAAAGTCTTTTCACTATGTCGTTCTTGCCTGCCTCATTTTGTCATTGCGGCTTGTCCGCAATCCTTCTTGCTTGAATGAGAGATTCCGAACAAGTCGGAATGACAGAAAAAAGGGATTTAATTTTTATCTATTGAGCGTCTCACGCAATTTTTTTGTTAGAGATTTATAGTCCTTAGAGCTAAAAAACGCGGAACCCATTACAAGCATATCTGCGCCTGCCTCGGCAACCTGTCTCGCGTTATCAGGCTTTACTCCACCATCAACTTCTATTAATGTTGCCAGGCCCCTTTCCCGTATCAGCTTCTTTAGCGTCTTAATCTTGTCCATGGACTGAGGAATAAAACTCTGCCCCCCAAAACCCGGGTTAACAGACATAAGAACCACAAAGTCCAGGTCCTGAAGAACATGGTCAAGACTGCATATAGAAGTTGCAGGATTAAGCGAAATACCTGCTTTTATACCGCTTTCTTTTATCACCTGCACTGTCCTGTGCGCATGCACCGAGGCCTCAATATGCACTGCCAGATAATCTGCTCCTGCATTAATAAAATCTTTTACATATTTTTCAGGTTCTTCTATCATCAGATGCACATCCAGAGGAACATCAGTTATTTTGTTTATTGCTTCAACAATAGAAGGCCCTATAGTCATATTAGGCACAAAATGGCCGTCCATAATATCAATATGAAATAAATCAATACCTGCTGCCTCGGCAGCCTTTATCTCCTCACCCAGTCTCATAAAATCAGCCGAAAGTATTGACGGAGCTATTTTTATCATTGTTCTCTCCCTTAAGAAAAATTCAATATTTTAAAATTTAAACGGTTTTCATTTTAACTCATATCTTATAATTATACAAAAATTAGTCTCGGTTTAGGTTGTCATCCATGGCACCTTTACCTTTGTTTATATCTTATCAGTATCCGAGCAGTGATTTCAGGATTGGGTTGTTCTTCCTTCAGTAATCATGTCTCAATTTACAGTTTCGTATTTCCTTGCCAAGGTCTCAAAACTCATATTGGCCAAGACAGCGTTGTGAGGTATCAGGACATACTTTCAGGGCTTCTTGCCATGACTCAGATTGAATTCAGTGGCGTGGTTGCAGTACTTAATGGCAGCAGTTGCCTTCTCCTGTCCATAGGCGCAATGCTAGCCTCGGCTGCTCATCCTTCCCTATCCATGTAAGTTCAAGTTTTTGGGGGTTGGTCAATTAAGTTATCCTTCCAACTGCTTTTTCAATTCTTCCTTGCTCGGCAGGTATAACTGGTATTTCCTGGCGAAAATGTGCTTATTGTCCTTGGGCAAGGTAAATTCAACAACCGCCTTTTTGGCCTCTTTGCATAAGATTATCCCGATGGTGCTGTTTTCATCGGGGCTTTTCATCTGACGGTCATAGTAGTTTACATACATCTGCATCTGCCCTATATCCTGATGCTTCAGCTTCCCTATTTTCAAATCTATAAGAACAAAACAACGCAATAGGCGATTGTAAAACACAAGGTCAACAAAAAAGTGCTCTTCATCAAAGGTAAAACGTTTCTGTCTGCCTACAAAGAGAAAGCCTTTCCCAAGTTCAAGGAGAAAGTGCTCAATCTTATTGATAATAGCCGTTTCAAGGTCGCTTTCTGAATAGGATGATTCTTCTTTCAATCCGAGAAATTCCAAAACATACGGCTCTTTGACAGCATCCTGCGGTGTTGTCAGGATATGCCCTTTTTGGCTTAACTCCTTCACCCTGTGTTTGTCACGACTAAGCGCAAGCCGTTCATAAAGAGATGAATTAAATTGACGCTCAAGTTCTCTGAGAGACCAATTCTGCTTCACTGCCTCAATCTCGTAAAATTTCCTTTCATCTTCAGAAAGCCTAATCAAGAAAACATAATGCGACCAGCTAAGAGGCAAGGTTGCCTGAGAAATACGCGACAGTGTCGCGTATTTTTTGTACATGAGGTAAAAAACTCGCATACGTTGAAGATTGTCCACTGAGAATCCTCGATCAAACTCAGCCGTAAGCTTCTGTGAAAGTGACTTTAATGTCTCTTTCGCATATTCTGCCCTTTTTGCCCCTTCTTGTTCATGCTCCACTATCATCCTGCCTATTTCAAAATAGGTCATCACCATTGCAGTATTGATATTCCTAGAGGCGGCGCTTCTCGCTTCAAGCAGGAGAGCCTTTATATTCTCATATAACTTTTTGTGTGATTGATTTTTAACTATCTTGCCCATTGTTTAAAATCCTTTTGCATTATTCATATTTCAATCCTCGGCTGCTCTGAGGTCTATCATTTTGTTGACGTCAACAAAATGATAGACAAAACCTTGCATCCTCATACCTTTTTAAATCACTTTCCATTTTACAAGAAACAACTCATTAGTTTCTATCTTTTGCTTCAGCAAGCCACGGCCAAGCGGCTTTTTGTCTTAAAGTAGCCTGTCCCCTTTATCATGTCCTTTAAAGACGTTATGTCTTGACTGGAAATCTTGTGAACAAGCTTTAATTTAATACTGCTTATGCTTGCAACACCTCATGAATGGTTGTCGCATCTTTGAAATTTACACCCAGTGCCGTAAAGTGCGCCTTTCCGCAATCCACTTTTTTATTTTCTGACTCCCGCCGTTTGTCCCTATCAAGTGTGCTTTTTGTCTCCCGCACAAGGTAAAGCTTTTTGTCTTTTTCGACAACCACCGCCCAGTCGGGGTTATAGTCCCCAAGCGGCGTGGCAACCTTGAACCATCGCGGCAGTTTGCAGAAAAACTGCACTTTATCGTCGGCGTCCAGCAGTTTTGCAACCTCTTCCTCTGTACCCGATTCATACGCAATGTAATCATAAGGCGTTCTGTTGTCAGTACTTGTAACTTTATAGAGCCTGTTTAAATACTCTTGCACTTCCTCTTGTTCAAAGAGGCGCATTTCATAGAATTGACCTGCTATCGGCTCGTATTTGATACCGTCAATAATCAGCTCGTGCAGAGCCCTGTTGATGAGCTTTGCGGCTTCCGACATAAACATTACCGGGTTGACCGTAAAGTCTTTCATGCGACCGGCTTGCTTAAGAATCTCAGCCAGTGTGCCCCGCGTCAGTTCTGTTTCCCGTTGGAGAAACGCCAGCATGTCAGGCAACGGCTGCTCATTGCTGACGATATAGGTCCGGTTGCTGGTAATCCTCCCGCCCTCAATTCCCGATTCTTTTATCTCAAGGATCGCGCCTTTAGACAATGGTGATCGAAAAGCAAATAAAGCGGCTTCGACCTGATGGGGATTTAAATCAACCTGTGCGTCGGATAAAGAAGCAGCAAGCTTTTGCAGGCTGTCGGATGGATACCGGCGTGTCAGCTCATAAGCAAAATATTTGGCATGATAGGGTGTTAATTGTAATTTACACTGGTCGTCTTTATCTGTGGCTTCGCTGATTCTGGGCATCGCTATTCAGGCGCTATGCTCTTGTGTATATGAAGTAATACTGTCGGGATTTCAAAGGACGTATGCTCAGCCTTCAGCGAGTTTAAGATAATATCCAAATTTATTCCTCTTCTAATTGAATGTTTATTATATCCCCTGCCTTGATCTGGCTGCCGGCCTTCGGTTTTTGTGATTTTACCTTTTCTCCGGAACCTGTAATATTAAGTTTCAGGCCAAGTTTTTCTGCAAGCTGCAGAGCCTCTTCCGGCGTCTTTCCCTGAAAATCAGGACAATAATAAATAACCTCATAAGGCCCTGCACTGACAATAAGCGTAACTTTTTCAGCAACCTTTTCGTCGGGGCCTGGTTTCTGTGAGATTACCTTATCCCTTTCATCTGTGCCTGAATGAACACGGATGACCTTTGCTACCTTTAATCCATTTTGTAAAAGGATGGATTCCGCCTTATCCGCAGACTCTCCAAGCACTGAGGGAATTATCTGAACCATCGGGCCTTTGCTGAGTATAACCTTTATCCTCCGCTGTTCTTTAACCCCGCTTCCGGCAGGCACATCCTGCCTCAGTATATATCCACCAGCCACTGAAGGATCATATTCTTCGCCTTCTATTTTGAGGTTAAGGCCCTTCTTGCTTAGAATCTCGTTTGCCTCAACAAGGTTTTTACCGGAAAGATCAGGGACATCTACTGTCCTGCTGAAGCTCATAAGCTTGAATGTCAAATACGCAAAGAGTAAACCGAGAAGCACAAAACCAAAAACATACAGAGGAACCTTTATTATTTTACTCACAGCTTTCTGCTAATCCTTTTCAACTACCTTGCTCATGCTTACAATCTTATCCTCTGCATCAACATCCATAAGCTTTACACCCTGCGTATTCCTGCCCTGAAGGGATATATTGTCTGCGGTTGTCCTTATGAGCTTCCCTGAATTGGTTATCATAATTATCTCATCCTCATCCCGCACCTGAATAAGTCCGATTGCCTTCCCGCCTTTTTCTATGGTTTTTATTGATATAACACCTTTTCCACCCCTGCCCTGAACACGATACTCTTCTATCTTGGTTCTTTTGCCCAGCCCCTTTTCGGTAACTGTGAGAAGATACGTTCTGTCTTCTGCAACCTCTGCAGATACCACCTCATCACCCTTTACAAGGCGTATGCCTATAACTCCTTTAGCCGTACGTCCCATATCACGGACATCCTCTTCATTAAACCGTATCGAAAGACCGTCCTTTGTACCTATAATCAGGTCACTTTTACCGTCCGTTTTTTTAACCGCTATAAGCTCGTCGCCCTCTTCGATTGTTATTGCAATAATACCTTTGCCCCGCGGATTGCTGTATTCTTCAAGCGCAGTCTTTTTAACGGTACCATTTTTTGTAAACATCACAAGAAATGCCTCTTTAAAATCCCTGATCGGCAGGGCTGTTGTAATCCTCTCTCCCTCTGAGAGCTGGAGGAGATTCACCAGCGCCTTGCCTTTTGCAGTGCGGCCTGCCTCCGGAATCTGGTATACCTTCAACCAGTATAATCGCCCGAGATTGGAAAAGAAGAGCATATAATCATGCGTCGAACCGATAAAGAGCTGTTCGACAAAATCCTCTTCCTTTGTCTCCATACCGATAAGCCCTTTACCCCCTCTGCGCTGGCTTCTGTATGCAGACAGCGGATTCCTCTTTATATATCCCTGATGAGAGATCGTGATTACCATGTCTTCTTCTGTTATAAGGTCTTCAATAGTAATATCCCTTATATCCGTAGCAATCTCCGTCCTTCGTTCATCAGCATATTTTTCCTTTATCTCGAGGAGCTCATCCCTGATTATCTTCGATACAAGCGCATCGCTTCCGAGTATTGCCTTAAGCTTTTCTATCTCTTTTAATATCTCAGTGTATTCATTTATTATCTTTTCGCGTTCAAGTCCTGTCAGCCTCTGCAGTTTCATATCGAGTATTGCCTGAGCCTGAAGCTCTGACAGAGGGTAGTCGTTTACCAATCCAAGTCTTGCCTCCTCAGGGGTCTTTGATTTCCTTATTAAGGCAATAATCGCATCAAGATGATCAAGCGCTATCTTCAGCCCTTCTAATATATGCGCCCTCTCATCTGCCTTTCTGAGTTCAAACCTGGTCCTTCTTATAACAACATCCCGCCGATACTGCAGGAAATGGCTGAGTATCTTCTTCAGAGGCAGAACCTGAGGCTGATTATTGATAATGGCAAGCATTATAATTCCGAATGTTGATTCCATCTGTGTGTGCTTGTAGAGATTATTAAGAACTACCTCAGCCATCTCACCTCTCTTGAGTTCAAGGACGACCCTTATGCCGTCTCTGTCTGATTCGTCCCTTATCTCAGATATCCCTTCTATCCTCTTTTCTCTTACAAGCTCGGCAATCTTTTCTATAAGCCTTGACTTGTTTACCTGATATGGGAGTTCAGTGATTATGACATTTTCTCCCCCCCGGTATTCCTGCTCGATCCTTGCCTTGGCCCTTACCTTAATAAGTCCTCTTCCCGTGTTATAAGCGTCGACAATACCTTCAGCGCCGTGAATTATGCCGCCCGTCGGAAAATCAGGACCCTTTATTACACCCATAAGGTCATTGATTGCTGTCTCAGGATTATCAAGGAGCATAACAAGACCATCCGTTATCTCTCCCAGATTATGAGGAGGTATATTCGTTGCCATTCCAACAGCGATTCCCGCAGAGCCGTTAATTATAAGATTCGGCACCCGTGACGGAAGTACCAGAGGTTCCTCTGTTGTTTCGTCAAAATTGGATTTAAAGTCAACTGTCTCCTTGTCGATATCAGCGAGAAGGTCTTCTGCAATCTTCGCAAGCCTTGCCTCAGTATAACGGTATGCAGCAGCGGGATCTCCGTCGATAGAGCCAAAATTACCCTGACCGTCTATCAATGGATATCGCATATTGAAATCCTGCGCAAGCCTTACAAGTGCATCATATACAGCGGTATCGCCATGCGGATGGTATTTCTTTAAAACCTCGCCGACAACACCGGCGCACTTTGAATATTTTTTGTTCGAAAGAAGACCCTCCTTGAACATTGCATAGAGTATCCTTCTCTGAACAGGTTTAAGCCCGTCTCGTATGTCAGGCAGTGCCCTGCCGATTATTACGCTCATAGCGTAATCCAGATAGGAGACCTTCATCTCCTCTTCAATGCTTATTGGAACCTTCGCCATTTCTCTCCTCTTAAAAAATTGAATTGCTTAAACTATAGGAAAAGCGATATATTTTAACATAATTTATCACTAAAAATACTGAATTTTAGGATTAAAATACTCCGCCAGAATAATGGTATTTAAGAGGATTCTTTTCTCATCTTCAATATCAGCAAAGTTATTGTGCCAAACATAAAAAGCATTCCTCCGATTAATGCCCATGCCGCGCCAGGCTCTTTACTTACCTCAAGCACAACCGCTTTTATTGGATACGGCTTAATATCCTTCAGATATATTCCAAGCCCTTTGTAAAAAGAAGGGGAGTTAGGCCCGAGAGAATCTTCTTTTATTTTTTCACTACCGGAGAAATATTCTATATTCACTGTCCAGTCTGAGAGGTATCCCGATGGGTTAATATTTATGTTTATATCATTTACCTTCACAGTTAAATTATTTGGCAAAAGAAAAGCTGCTCCCTCATAGGCAACTGCGGTGCCCTTGAAACTGCCTGCAGAACTAAGAAGGTGTGCAAGGAGTATGAATAAAAACCCTATATGTATTATCTGGGGTGAGATTATCAAAAGCCATTTCCTGTGCTGCCTTTTTTTCAGAAGGGATTCTGCACTGCAAAGCAAAGTATTTGCAGTCAGCAGGGAAAGCAAGATTATCGAGCCCCAGAGCCACCATGTTGCACTCAGCGGATTATCTTTGAGCCATCCAAACAAAGGGTTTGAATTTATGGTTGAGAATTCCTCTCTTGACGGCATTATCACGGCCCCAAAGAAGAGCATAAGAACCAGCGCCAGCATAAGCCATATTGCTGTTCTTAAAGATAAGAAAAAAGTCAGCATTTTAGAGATTATATTCTTCATTTTATCCCTTTATTAATTCATCTATGGCCAAAAACAGAATATATTTTGCCGATAGTCCAAATTCCCTGTGTCATTGCCGCTTGTCGGCAATCCTTCTTCGGATAGATTCCGGACAAGCCGGAATGACAAAGATCTCAAATACCATGCCCTGTCTTCCTTTTTTTCAAAACGTATGCGAGCTCTTCATCAAAAGGCTCACTCCAAGATACGTAAACATCGTTATCACAAAACCTATAATCCCAAGTATAGCTGAAGGCTTTCCCATCCACTCCTTTTTCAGTCTTGCATGTAAATAAAGGCTGTAAAAAATCCACAGGATTGTTGTCCATAGTTCCTTGGGAGTCCAGAGCCAGTATGTGCCCCACGCAAGGTATGCCCATATGCCTCCGAATATCATTGACAGGGAAAACATACAGTAGCCGAGAAGGATGGCCTTGTACTGAAAAGCCTCTGTTTCCTGCTCTTTATACCTCAGGAATAAAAAACCTAAAACTGCTGCTATCCCGAAGAGCGCATAAGAAAAAAATGAGAGGCTGACATGGAGCTCAAACCAGTATGTTTTTAAAACCGGAGGCAGAGGTATATTGTGTGCCTTTGCAAGAAGAGAAAAAATAATTAATGCAGACGCAATCACCGAGACAGGGTTAATGAACTGTTTTTTATTCTTCATGGAGAATGTGAAAGGTATTGCGAATGCAACCAGCGAGGATGAAAGAAAAAACAACGTATCATGCGGCCCGACCAATGGGAGGCGTTCAAGCTGAATTCCCCTTATTGCCATATAAACAAACTGTGATAATAAACCTAAATATATAAAAAAACTTCTGTATATGCCCAGAAGATAGAAGACAACAGACAGGTATGCAATGATTATCATGTGGATTTATAGTGTCCTATGGTATTCCTGGATAGATTTTATGCCCATATCCTTTTTGAGAAGCATTTCTATTGCATTAACAACTGCCCTTGCACCTGAGACAGTTGTTGTATAAGGCACCCTGTACTGGAGTGCGCTTCTCCTTATAGAGAAAGAATCCCTCTGTGCCTGTGCATCGCTCACAGTGTTAATGACAAAATTCACTTCTCTGTTTTTGATTAAATCAACGATATGCGGTCTCCCCTCATTAACTTTATTAATCACTTCAACCTTAATGCCTTTGTTTTTCAAGTGCTCTGCAGTCCCGCGTGTTGCAATAACATCAAAACCCATATTATGGAGTTGTCTTACCACATCGCATATTCCTGCCTTATCCTCATCCCTGACGCTTATAACAATTTTCCCGGATGTCGGAATCCTGTTACTGGAGGAAAGCTGAGCCTTTGCATAGGCCATACCGAAATCCTCATCAATACCCATAACCTCACCGGTGGATTTCATCTCGGGACCAAGTATTATATCAACCCCGCTGAAACGATCAAATGGGAATACCGCCTCCTTAACAGCCACATGCTTTATTTCTCTTTCTTTAGTAAACCCAAGCTCTTTCAATGTCTTGCCAAGCATTACCTTGGCGGCAAGTTTTGCAAGCGGCACTCCTGTTGCCTTGCTTACATACGGGATTGTCCTTGATGCTCTCGGATTAACCTCAATAATATAAATTTCATAATCTCCTGCAGCCCCCTCTCCCTTACCCTCCCCCTCGAGGGGGGAGGGATGGGTGGGGGTGGCTCTTTTAACAGCAAATTGAATATTCATCAAACCCACCACATTAAGTTCACGCGCCAGCGTCTTTGTCTGTTTTTTTATCTCATCAACAATGTCTTTCTTCAAAGAATACGGAGGCAAAGAACATGCAGAATCACCTGAATGTATTCCAGCCTCTTCAATATGCTCCATAACGCCGCCGACCATTACCTCAACCCCGTCTGAGATAGCATCAACATCAACCTCTACTGCTCCCTCAAGATATTTATCTATGAGTACAGGATGCTTCGGAGATGCCTTAACAGCCCTTTTCATGTAATCCAAAAGAGAGCTTTCATCATATACAATCTCCATTGCCCTTCCGCCAAGAACATAAGAGGGCCTTACCATGACAGGATAACCAATTTTCTTAGCAACAGCTGCAGCTTCTTCAGGAAACATGGCAGTGTCGCTGTCTGCCTGTTTTAAATTTAACTTATGAAGAAGTTCTTTGAATCTTTTCCTGTCTTCTGCCCTGTCTATTGAGTCAGGGGATGTGCCAAGAATTTTTACACCTTCTTTTTCCAGCGGAACCGCAAGCTTTAAAGGGGTCTGCCCGCCGAATTGAACTACAACACCCTCTGGTTTTTCAACCTCAATAATATTTAATACATCTTCTATTGTCAGAGGTTCAAAATAAAGCCTGTCAGCTGTATCATAATCAGTGCTGACTGTCTCAGGATTACAGTTGACCATTATTGTCTCGTAACCAAGCTCTTTCAGGGCAAAAACAGCATGTACACAGCAATAATCAAACTCTATCCCCTGCCCTATCCTGTTCGGACCTGAACCAAGGATAATTACCTTTTTGCGGCTTGTGGGGTTAGCCTCACACTCGACAAATCCCCCCTCACCCTCTCCCTTCCCCTCCCCCCTCGAGGGGGAGGGATGGGTGGAGGGGGCTGTATTCTGTGTTCTGTGTTCTGTATTCTGTATTCTAAAAAACGGTTTCTCATACGTCGAATACATATATGGTGTATATGCAGCAAACTCTGCCGCACATGTATCAACCATTTTATAAACAGGCCTTAATCCAAGTTCATTTCTTAATCTTCTTATTTCAGTTTCTGTTTGGCCCGTAAGTTCAGCAATCCTCCTGTCAGAAAAACCGTATTCCTTGGCCTCTCTTAAAAGAATTCTGAATTCGGAGTTATCCCCCCTCCCCACCCCTCCCCCTCGAGGGGGGAGGGTTAGGGAGGGGGTGTTGCTGACTTTTTTAATTCTTTCTTCCATCTCAACAATTTGTTTTATATTATTCAAAAACCAGGGGTCTATCCATGTGATTTTATAAATCTCTTCAACAGACATTCCATTTCTTAGCGCCTGTGCAACATACCAGAGCCTTTCAGCATTGGGTATCTGGAGTTTTGCCTTAAGCTCTGCCAGGCTTACATTCATCTCTTCAAAACCATGACTCCCTATCTCAAGACTCCGCATGGCTTTCTGCAATGACTCCTTGAAGGTCCTTCCTATGGACATAACCTCTCCCACTGACTTCATCTGTGTTGTAAGAGTCGTATCAGCCTGAGAGAATTTTTCGAATGCGAACCTGGGTATCTTGGTTACTACATAATCTATTGCCGGTTCAAACGAGGCAGGGGTTTCCTTTGTTATGTCATTCGGGATCTCGTCAAGGGTAAGGCCTACTGCAAGCTTTGCAGCGATCTTTGCAATAGGAAATCCTGTTGCCTTGCTTGCCAGCGCCGAGGACCTCGAAACCCTGGGATTCATCTCTATGACAACCATCCTGCCGTTTTCAGGATTTAGTGCAAACTGGATATTTGAACCTCCTGTATCAACCCCTATCTCCCTGATTATTGCTATTGCTGCATCACGCATCCTCTGATATTCCTTGTCCGTGAGGGTCTGTGCAGGCGCAACTGTTATGGAATCACCTGTATGTATTCCCATTGGATCAAAGTTTTCGATAGAGCATATTATCACGACATTATCTTTTGTATCGCGCATCACCTCAAGCTCATATTCCTTCCATCCGATAGCTGATGCCTCAACCAGAACCTGATGGACAGGACTGAGCTTTAAACCCTTGTCCAGAAGTTCTGTGTATTCCTCCATATTATATGCAATACCGCCTCCCGTACCCCCAAGTGTAAATGAGGGCCTTAGTATCACGGGGAATCCGATATGGTCAACAGCATCAAGTCCCTCTTTTATGCTTCCGACATTGGAACTCTTCGGTACCTCAAACCCTATTTTTTCCATTGCCTCCTTGAAAAGCTCCCTGTCCTCAGCCTTTTTTATGGCAGGAAGTTTTGCGCCTATAAGTTCAATACTATATTTTTCAAGGACACCGTTTTCTGCAAGCTCAACAGCAAGATTCAATGCAGTCTGGCCACCCATTGTCGGAAGCAATGCATCAGGCCTTTCTTTTTTAATAATCAACTCAATAATCTCTGCTGTCAGAGGCTCGATATAGGTTGCATCGGCTATCTCAGGGTCTGTCATAATCGTTGCAGGATTTGAATTGACAAGAACTACCTTATAGCCCTCTTCACGCAATGCCTTGCATGCCTGCGTCCCTGAATAATCGAATTCGCATGCCTGCCCGATAACAATGGGGCCGGAACCAATCAATAATATTTTTTTAATGTCATTTCTTTTGGGCATAGAATTACACTCTAATAAAAATTCTCTCCGTGTCCTATTTAATGTCATTCCCGCGACTCGTTCTCCGTAGTCTCGTGCTTCGTAGCGTACTTCGCAGAGTAGCAACTACGAAGGATGAAAAGCGGGAATCCAGACTGGATTCCGCATCTCGAAACGAGTCCCGTAGCGGGTCTCCGCGAAGGGTCGCTACGACTTCGCGTAGAGTCGCTCCGACAAGTGCGGAATGACAAACCTTTTTAAAAGTAGCCTATCCTCGCACCACCAAGATGAAGCGGTATCTCTGCTTTTTCAGTCCAAAGGCCGTTCTTCAGGCATCTATCATCAGCGTATAGGGAGATGATAAATATCTGATTTAATTTCTTTTAGCATATGTTTTTCTCTATCATCTCCCTGAATCTCTTAAAAATATGCGCTGAGTCATTCGGCCCGGGTCCGGCCTCAGGATGGTGCTGAACAGAAAATATCGGAAGTTCAACATGCTGCATCCCCTCTTCTGTTCCATCGTATAAATTTTTATGAGTGAGCGTCACTTTCCCCTTTAGGCTATTTATGTCAACACAGTAATTGTGGTTCTGGGATGTTATCTCAACCCTGCCTGTTGCCAGGTACTTCACCGGATGATTTCCACCGTGATGGCCGAATTTGAGTTTATAGGTCCTTCCTCCCATTGCAAGTCCGAGTATCTGATGGCCAAGGCAGATTCCAAATATAGGCTTCTTGCCAATGAGCTTTTTTGTATTTTCTATTGCGTATGTTACTGTCTGAGGGTCTCCAGGGCCATTGCTAAGGATTATCCCTTCGGGATTCATCTCGAGAACCTTCTCCGCTGGTGTTTGTGCAGGAACAACAGTCACATCAAAACCTGTTTCAACAATATTCCTGAGTATATTGAACTTAACTCCAAAGTCATAGACAACCACTTTTTTTAGTTCGGAGTTATCCCCCCCACCCATCCCTCCCCCTCGAGGGGGGAGGGTTAGGGAGGGGGTGTTCCACTTCCAAATGCCTTCATTCCATTTGTATTGCTCTTTTGCTGTGACATCTTTCACTAAATCGAACGCTGACATACCGGGATGAGCTTTAACTTTTTCCAGAAGGCTTGACGGATCTGAATCCGTTGTTGATATTATCCCCATCTGTGCGCCATGGTTTCTCAGATGCCTTGTCAATGCCCTCGTGTCAATTCCCTGAATTCCTACTACCCCATATTTTTTTAGATAATCTCCCAATGATTTTATAACTTCTGACTTCTGACTTCTGACTTCTGACTTTTCAGCGCGCCAGTTGCTCGGAAACCCGCAGGCCTCCTTAACAATGAAACCTTCTGATTTGATTCCTCCATTGGATTCAATGTCCTCTTCGTTTATGCCGTAATTGCCTATCTGTGAATATGTCATGGTAACAATCTGCCCTTTGTATGACGGGTCTGTAAGGATTTCCTGATAGCCGGTCATGGAGGTATTGAATACAACCTCGCCGATGGTCTCTCCCTCCGAGCCAAAACCAATGCCTTCAAAGACAAC
>Ga0265296_1003747_pt1 | contig 13792 bp, 15 predicted proteins | sample MunlanPumphouse1_FD_189073 | JGI IMG/M metagenome (GOLD analysis project Ga0265296, IMG submission 189073) | Groundwater microbial communities from a municipal landfill in Southern Ontario, Canada - Pumphouse #1 | ecosystem: Environmental > Aquatic > Deep subsurface > Groundwater | place... | reverse complement strand
TCAGCTTTTTTCTTTTTATTGTCGGTTCCATCACATCCAACCGCTGGTCGACCTGGATTCCAATCTCAAGATTCATTCTTTTTTTCCTTCGAGGATTCCTTCTCACCTTGACGAGCGAAGTTCTCCCAGCCGTATCCTTTCAAACCTCTTCTGGCGTGATCTTCCATGGAATCAGATCACGGAGGAACTTGGTAATCTCACGATCCTCGACACGGGCTGCGGCTCTGGATCGTATGGTGATTACTTGAACGAATGCTCAGCCGGCAAAGTGAAACAGTACGTCGGCTTGGACGTGTACGAACACGCATCTTGGAAATCTCCTCACACGCTCAACAAACAATTCCACCTCTTCGACGGCAAATCGATCACACCCTACATCCCAAACGAGACAAATTTTTTCATGAGCCAATCGGCGGTTGAACATTTTGCAAATGACCGACACTACTTTGAGGAGATCGCTCAGTTCATCCAAACACATTCGCAGCCCATCATCCAAGTCCACCTGTTCCCATCTGTTGCGTGCATGAAACTCTACGGTCGTCACGGCTACCGTCAATACACGCCACGAACGGTTTCACACATCACGCGTCTGTTCCCAACCTCTGAATGTTTCCTGTTTGGCTTGGGAGGACCAGCGAGTAATCGAGTGCACAACGAGTACATCACACAACCTCTCGCAACAGATGGAGTTGATTATCGAAAAACCAAACCAGAGGAATATCAGCAGAAGGTTTTGCAAGCCATCCAGACAGACAAAAACATCGCTCCAACCGATCCAAGTTTTTGGGCGCTCGTGATTTGTTCCAATTGGAAAAAACCGTTTGTCGTATGACGAAGCTCTCGATCCTCATGTCTGTCTGGAACGGTGAGCGATACCTGCGCACGGCCGTCGAGAGTCTCCTCGCACAAACCTATCAAGAGTTTGAATTACTCATCGTGAACGATGCGTCGAGCGATCGGACATCGCAGATCCTGCACGAGCTCTCACAGCAAGATCCTCGCGTGCGGATTATCACAAACAAGACGAACCTCGGGCTCACGCGATCGCTCAACCGCGCTCTGCAAGATATACAGAGTGACTATGTGGCGCGCATGGACGCAGACGACATCGCTCTGCCAGATCGGTTAGAGAAGCAAGTCGCGTTCCTCGAGTCTCATCCTGACGTCGGCATTGTGGGTACAGCCTATCAATTCATCGGCGCGGACAACGACGTGATCGGCGCCCACCGTCGCTCCTCAAGGATCTATGGCGGGCAGGAGCGCCATCCGCCCACACAAGACGCACAACTTCGCCGAGTGCTCATTCGTTACAATCCGTTTCTGCACAGCTCGGTCATGATCCGCAAAACTCTCCTTGATCGCGTCCACGGCTACGATGAAACCTATCATCGCGCACAAGACTATGACCTCTGGATGCGTCTCTCCCCGCTGACGAGGCTCGCCAACCTACCGGACGTCCTCATGCAAAAACGGTTCACGACCGTAATGATTTCGTACGCAAAAGAGCGAGAGCAGATTCGTTCCGCACTCCGTGTTCGCTGGAACGCCATCCGTCGTCGCCAGTATCCTTGGTGGTGCTGTGTGTACCTCACGAAACCATTCTTCGCGACCATCTTGCCCGCCTCGGTCGTCCGGTTCGTTCGTATCCACATATTCAAACAACACATGTACGTTCCATCTACTGAATAAACCCTGTGGGACTTTTTTTCGCATATACGAAAAAGTGTCCCCAGGCACACCTCTCACAACAACATGAAACTTTTCTTCTTCATCACCAAATCTGAAGCCGGTGGCGCGCAGACACATGTCGCACAGCTCACCAAGTTTTTTGTTGAACGCGGTGATGACGTCGCGATCATGAGTGCTCCTGGCGGTTGGCTGGAAACAGAGGTTCGTCGTCTTGGTGCGCGCTTCTTCCCCAACCATTCTCTCTCAAACTCTGTGAATCCCCTGCGCGTACTCAAGGCTGCCTCCACACTCTCAAAAGCCATACAAGAGTTTCAGCCTGATCTCTTTGCCTGCCACTCGACCGTAGCCGGCTTGCTGGGACGCTTCGTGATCAGGAACCGCATCCCGACCGTCTTCACCGCCCATGGCTGGGGCTTTCAATCTGGCGCTCCTCTACCGCGACGGATCCTGCTCCCAATGATCGAGCGCCTCGCCGCACAATTCTGTGCAAAAATCATTTGCGTCTCACAAAATGATCTTGCACTCGCGCGACGGCACCGAATCGCTCCACCAGAGAAGCTCATCCAGATCTACAACGGAGTCGAGATGACGCCGGAAGAATTAATGGGATCCCTCCGTTCGTCGTCGGACTCCTCGGTCCCACCTTCGTCAAGACTTCGGCGGGCAGGCGGGATGACACAGGAGGAAAATATCAACATCTTCTTCGTCGGTCGGCTGGCGCCGCCAAAAGATCCGTTCCTCTTGATCAGTGCCGTCTCATCACTTCCACAAGCACTCCAAGATCTCGTCCGTGTCACCATCATCGGCGATGGACCACAGATGGCTGCGCTACAAGATATTGTCCATGAGTCACACTTGGAGTCTCAAGTCAGTCTGCTTGGTGCTCTCCCACGCGAGGAAGTCCTTCGCCGACTCAAGGACGATGCCGACCTCTTCGTGCTCATCTCACACTGGGAAGGCTTCCCCTACTCGATCATCGAGGCGATGGCATGCGGCGTTCCAGTCATCGCGAGCGATGTTGGTGGTGTGCGTGAAGCCGTCACTCCAGAGACGGGAATTCTTCTCGCTCACAATGACGTACAGACTCTGGCGAACGCCCTGCAACAGCTCATTGAGGATCCACAGAGACGCAGGGTGATGGGAGGGCGAGCGAGCGTGACAGCACAAAATAAATTCTCGGTTGAGATGATGTGTAAGTCAACCGACGCGATCTATCAAAGTCTCATCTGATATACTGGAGGCACTATGAAGGAGGACACGCTCGTGAAGCTCATCAAACAAGAACCTGCGCTCGCGTTTGTCGATTCATTTCTTGCAACGCATCCAGACGCACAGCTCTATCTCGTCGGCGGCGCCGTGCGTGATGCGCTCATGGGAAGAAGGTCGTCGAAAATGGATTTTGATTTTGTGATTCGTGGAATGTCAGCAGACGACGTCCAGACATGGTTCAACACACAAGGTGAAGTCAATCTCGTTGGACAGCATTTTGGTGTGTTCAAATTCATGCCGCGTGGATTCACGGCTGATCGGATCGCCTTCATCGACCTCGCCCTGCCGCGCACCGAGGCTGTGGCTGAAGGATCCTTGGGCGGCTACAAAGACTTTGATGTTCAGTCAGATCCCAACCTATCAATCGAAGACGATCTTGCACGACGCGACTTCACTATGAACGCGATCGCGTTTGATGTGCGGGATGGTCGCCTCGTGGATCCATTCCAAGGTCAAACCGATCTCGCAAACAAAATCATCCGTGCTGTTGGCAATCCTCACGAGCGGTTCCAAGAAGACCTGACTCGTATCCTTCGTGCCATTCGTTTTGCTGCCGAGCTCCAGTTCAAAATCGAAGAACAGACCGTCCACGCCATCCAAACGCTCGTCGTAGAAATCAACAGAATGCGAGAAGTCGATGGGAAACTTGAATTCGTTGTGCCTCGTGAAATCGTCGGTGAGGAGTTAGCCAAGGCGCTCTGCCGCAATCCTCACGAAGCCATCCAGATGCTACGCCACTTTGGAGCGATAAAAGAATTATTCCTGGGCATCGAAGACGTTCTGTCACGAAAAGATTATCTTGAACCCCTCACGCGCACACAGCCCAACGAGCTGTTCGTCGTCGTGGCCTTACTGATGCGTGACCTCACATCAGAGCAAATCCACAACGCGATCCATCTATCAGGACTGGATCGGCTTCCCAGAAATTCGACGATCCGCATTGATACGGGTGATGTCTTGTGGCTCGTGAAGCTCCTTCAGTCTGATCCTTCCATCCATGTCGTAGAAGGACTGACTGGTTCAGAATTTGAACGTCAGTTCATGAACGGTCGCGGCGGCGCCCTTGTGCGTTGCTTAGATCTACTGGATCGAAAAAAAGTCGCCGACGCAGCGCGCCGACGACGAAAAGAAATTGAAGATCGATGGCTGGTGGATCACGACGAAACGATCGCACCTCTCTTATCAGGAAACGACATCCTCGCCGCCGGCATCCCCGCTGGTCCAAAAGTTCGCCTCTGGCTGGACGGCATACGCGATCTTCAACTCGATGGAACACTCATGACACGCGAAGCCGCCCTCGCATGGCTCAAGGACAACCTGGCTCGCTCGTAGTCGAAGCTGTGGAGGACGCATTTCAAGATTTCGTAGAGACCTTTATCGCGATCGCACTCGATCAATCATAAACTGCACAGCCTCGTTTGCCTGTATTGCTTCGATAACAATGTCTGGATGATCATGATGGAAGACCCGAAAAATTTCGTCCGCAAACGCCTGACCGATCGTCGGCACTTGATCAAAATCTAGCACGACATGAGAAAACCGTTCAGGGAGATGCTCCAAAATACGTCGTGCTTGCGAGCGAGAAACGTGCACCGTTCCATAGGTATACAGTTTCACAAAAATTTTTGTTTTTTCGAAGTCATGTTCTCCATCGGTCGACTCGTACTCACGGAACAAATCAATCAAATGCTTTTTCGATGTTGTGCCAATGATAAATTGTACGAACGTTCCTTTTTTGGACGACTGAACGGTACGGACAAAGATATCGGGGATGGTATTTTCAACAAGAAGTTCGTAGCCGAAACTTTCCAACCGAAACGTGTCGGCAATTTTGGAGGTAAAAAAAATTCCCTCGCCTGAATGGGCTTTCGGTGCCGTCGTCGTCTTTCCTTTTAGGAGTTCGCCGATGGCGTCCATCTGCGAAGCAAGATTGAATTTCTCCATCACACAACGAAATACGCCAATCCCAAAGTCGCGCACGGAAAATGTGAGCAAGCCATCCGCCACACTCACGCGTATCTCGATACGTGGCGACTTGGAGTGCTCGATGGCGTTGTTGAGCATTTCAGAAAAGGCATAACGAAAAATACTCTGAACATTCTCTGGAAGCGAACGCAATAGAGCCAAACGAAGAAAGACGTCTTCAAGCACCTTGTGCTCCTGTAATTGCTTGTTGGTCAGTTTTCGTACGATTCCATCAAGCTGTTGAGTTTGCTGCGACGGCAATACATAACTCACACCTCGTGTACGACCAACTTTTCTCAACGATCCTTCCCGAACGAGTTGCGCAATCTTCTTGTGAGCCGCCTGGCGGCTCATCTTCAGCTCAACAGCAACATCTTGGGCGCTTACTCGCCTTTTAATCTTTGCGATCGAAAGAATTTTTTTGACATCTTCCTGCATATTGTAAACGTATTGTAAACCAAAAAAACTTTATTGTCAACTTATACAAATTACTGATTCACAAAAACGCTCTGCGCTGGCTCAAGGACAATCTTCTTCGCCCGTGATTTCAAGCCATGCGGGAAGCGCTGGATCATCGAGGTAGCGACCTGGAAGTCGTGCTCGCGCCCAATTCCATTCCTGCCACTCCCACCCAACCGTTTGATCATTGAAATCGAAAAGATTATTCAGATAGAACGAGCTAAACATCTCGCGGAAATACAACCTCTCACAGACAGGATCAGCGACTTGCGTTGGATCAAACCCTTGGATCTCGTCCTCCGACGCTCCGTCCAAAAACGTCTTGATCGCAGGATACGACTCTTCACTCAAGGACAAAAATAACATTGCGTCTATTTTGCAATTGCTCTGGGTCTGCTGACAGGCCTCGTGTTTTTTGATGTTGAGCTTCACGGTGAGTTCATCTGATGGCGTCCAGGCGAAGAGGAGTCCAGAGATTCCCAAGACAATTAATCCATGTCGCATGAGATTGACTTGTGATGCGCGGCGTATGACATTCGAAAGAAGCAGAAGAAGTAAAACCCCGAGCGTCCCCATCACCCAGTAGCCAAACAGTCGATCTGGTGTGTAACCGTAGGCAGTGACGTAGAGATTCAACCTCGTGAACGCGGAAAGCAGGACGAGCAACGTCTCCCCTACGAGAACGGCGTGAAGAACGGTAAGCATCTTATTCGCGCGCTCACCGTGCATGAGTCTGAGCGTCAAAACGATTCCGATCACTAGGAGTGCACAAACGATCAGCTGAAAAAATCCCTGACGGGCGTACTCTGCATACGTCACACCTGTCATTTGAGCGAAGGCCGCTTCACCGCCAAACAACGCGTAGCCTTGCACGATGAGGAAGCTCGCGAACAAGACGGCGATGCCCCCGACGATCACTTGACTCTCAAGAATAAAACGCGGCTTGATTTCTTCTGGACCAACCTGTGGAAACCGTTGCCAGAACGCCGCAGCGAACACGGTCGTGAACAGCACGCTCCAAAACCCGACGAAGAACACATGACCCAGCCAATAGTCAGGTTCAAAAATGACATTGAGTCTCATGAAGACTTCATCGCTGAAAACTCGAAACAATAAATCCGCGCTGGCAAACAGTGAGATGAAGATGAGGAGAATCGGGATGAGGATCATGACGCCTTTGAGAATGGCATTCTGGCGTGAGGTGAGATGCTTCAGACGAAGCTCTCGCAAAATCGACAGGCGTGAGAGTAGCTTCCATCCAAGCTCGAGCGTCCCTGTGGCGACGATTTCAAACGGATGCAACCAGCGTCCGTGATGACCGAGCGCGAAAACAATGAACAACAGATTGGAAATAAAAAATCCTAGAAACGCAATCGTGAGTCCAAAGCCTCCCGTCCATACGGCGAACACGGCACTGTAAAGAAGAGCAAGCGCTCCAGCAATCCACGCGCGCTTGGGCAGCTTGTGACTTGTCCATTTCGCCAAGCCAAAACTTACGGCCAGAAAAAAACTTCTGCGACTGGAAGATTGATTCCAAATCGCATCATCTCGAAAAACAAATAGTCGAATACGATTCCAAGTCCAAGCGCGGACAAAAAAATCTTTGTGGGCGTGGTCATACTCAAGGAATCGTGAGTGAATAAAATAATCCGTAGAAGAGGATCAGGATAGCGGAAGCCACAATGAGCGCCGTGAATCCGATGATGCCCTCTCTGTCTTTACGCTTCACAACCTTTCTCATGAAATAAATACTCACAAGCAAAAGGCTGATTCCAATAAATAAAAATGGCATAGTGATATTGTGTTGGCTTGCCAGCCATTTTGTCCGCCATAGCTTTAGCGGCGGCGGAAGCATCAGCACAGGAATAAGCTGTACGCCCTCCTTCGCTAGGAAGCTACGGCGGGCAGCCGTCGCATCAGCAACAAAAGATACTGCTGATGAGTTAAGAGGATGGCTTGCCAGCCATTTTGTCCGCCATAGCTTTAGCGGCGGCGGAAGCATCAGCACAGAATCACTGCACGCGCCCACCTTCGCCAAAGCGCTACGGCGGGCAGCCGTCGCATCAGCAACAAAAGATACTGCTGATGCGACGGCTGGTAGGCGCGCTTGGATTCGAACCAAGAACCACCGAGGTATAAGCTCGGTGCTCTAACCGTTGAGCTACGCGCCCATTTAACTGTTCCTTTAGTATATCACCGAGCTCCGTCAAGCATGCTATACTTTGATCGATATGGACCCTCAACTGACTTCGCTCATCATTTTACTCGCCATTTTCTGGTTTCTCATCTACTGGGTTCTGGGAGGCGTTTTTTTTGCAGTGATTGCTCTCTTGCGTCTGGGAAGAATTCGCATGGTGCGCTTTAGCTGTCTGTTCACTCTACTCGCTCTTTTGCTGGGAGTGGCTACGGCTTACGCAGGTATTCAGCGTTCGCGGCAAGACGTTCTCGTATGCCTTGATGATGCACAGTCCAGTGCCGAAATGGTCATGGCGGTGTTTGGCTGTGGCTTCGCAAGTATCTTTGGCGTCTTTCTCATTGGCGCGGCAGTCCTCACCATCGGCGGGTTTTTCATCATGGCCATCTCCAAAAGCAAAACCAAGCCGTGGATTATTTTGGAGGAGCCGCAAGAAGAGAATCCTGTAGAGGCCACACCACCGGTAGAAGAGTCAGTTCATGAGAGTAAGTTTTTTTAAGGTTGACGCACGCCCCACTTTTTTCTATCATGCACCCGCCTACAAGGGCGGCTAGCTCAGCTGGTTAGAGCGTCACATTGACATTGTGAAGGTCAGAGGTTCGAGTCCTCTGCCGCCCACCATTCGACTACGGCTGTACTGTTTAGAGCCGTAGTCGAATGTCCCGAGGCATATCGTCCCTCGATTTAACTCGGGACGACCCTGAGGAATCGAACGGGTCGAGGGGCAAAAATCTCCAGATACTGGAGTTTTTTGTTTAGTCTGCTACCATGCGCGTCATCTATGCCAGAGATTCACGTCAAAACAGAACAGGCTAACGAACGACTTGATCGGTTTTTGACGTTGAACATGGAAACGACGCGTTCGCAGATTCAGAAGCTCATTGAGGCTGGTAGCGTGACGGTGAATCGAGAAGTCGCAAAATCCAACCGACGCTTGGAAACAGGTGACGTTGTTTTTTATCCAGAGGCTGAAGTGATCACACATACCAAAACAGAGGTTGCGCCTCTCTTGGATATTCTCTACCAAGACGATGACATCTTGGTCATCAATAAACCAGCAGGCTTACTTGTGCACGAGGCATTCAAAGACGAAATGCGCGCGACCGTGGTGGATGCGCTTCTCGAGTCCTTTCCAGAAGTCACAGACGTCGGTGATGACCCCAAGCGTCCAGGAATTGTGCATCGACTCGACAAAGACGTCTCGGGCGTGATGGCGATTGCCAAAACCCAAGCGGGGTTTGAACATCTCAAGCGCCAGTTTCAAGAACGCACGCTCACGAAAGAATACCTCGCACTCGTCTATGGCTCACTTCCAAAAGATCACGACGTGATCACCTTCAAGGTCACGCGATCCAAAGCCAAGGGTCGCATGGTCGCACGTCCTGAATCGCAAGAGGGCAAAGAAGCGCACACCGAGTACGAAGTGCTGGAGCGACTCAACACGACCACCTACATCCGCGTCAAAATCCTGACCGGCCGCACGCACCAGATCCGAGTACACTTCCAAGCGATCGGTTATCCAATCGTCGGCGACAAACTCTACAAAGTGAAGGGGATGAAATTTCGTCCTATTGAACTCGATCGACTGTTCCTGCACGCACACAAACTCACTGTGCGACTCATGGACGGACACGAAAAAACATTTGAGACAGGACTCCCAGTAGAACTTGAACGCCTTCTACGTTTTCTGAAAAAACTATGAGAGGAACCATTTTTATTATCACCGGTCCAAGTGGCGTTGGCAAGACAACCGTCGCGATGGAACTGCTCAAACGTCGACCGCGTCTGAAAAAACTCGTGACGTACACGACGCGATCTCCACGACCAGGAGAAACGGACGGTGTCTCGTATCACTTCGTCGACGAACAGACACTCACGCGTCTGTTGGAAGCTGGCGAACTGTTTGAGTCAGCGCGTGTGTACGACACGCTATATGGCAGCAAGAAGTCGGACGTGGAAGAACTCCTGCGAGCTGGCAACGACGTGTTGTTTGTGATTGATGTCCAAGGGGCCAAAACGATTCAAGAAGAACATCCAGAAACGGTCGTGATCTTCATCGACGCGGAGTCAGACGACGCGCTCATGCAGCGCCTCACGGCTCGAGATCAAGGGAAGACGGTCAACCTTGAGGAGCGGTTGCAGGCGATCCAAAACGAACGTGCCTATGGGGCAACCTGCCAGTGGCGAGTCGTGAATCGCGAAAAAAACCTCGAAGATACGGTTCAGGAGATTCTGGGGATTATGGATACAGCGTGAGTTACTCACGATGTATTCAAGGAGAGATAATATGGAAAACATCAAACTAGATGACGAATACTACATCAGCGTGTTGGGGGCAAAAAATGCAGCACGCCTGAAAGAGCTTGAGGCAAGTGCCTATACGCCGGAAGCCCAAGAACGAGTTGAGGCCCTCAAGCGTTCATTCTCGCCCGAAGCTCGCAGGGCAAGAGCCGAACGGTGGGAGGAAGCTCGTAAGCGACGGGAAGAAAAGAACAGGGGCTTTCCACCGGGTATCACCTTCGAGGACATCGAGATCGCGTGATCCCGCAAGTCAATGCGCGGCCAACGCCGCCACGACCGGTTGAGCCATTGCTAGCTCCCGGTTTTTTAAATCAGACCGTCTAAAAAACGCACCCTTTCACAAGCGATGTGAAATGGATGCGCAGATGAAAATCCGTTGACCTCGCGCGTCAGGAGCGAGACGACCCGTTGTTCTACACGGATTCGTACGTGTAGGACAACACCTGTTGTTGTAGAGTCTGTAGCACTGCTTCAATCGCCACACCTTCCCTGTGCGCATGATCGAAGCCGAAGGACCATCGGATAGCCAGAGAGACGAACTGGACGGCTCGATCGAGGGCCGTAGGGAAACTTTCTCCCCGCATCATGCTACCCAGAAGAACGCTGGTGAACGTATCTCCGGTACCTGGGTACTGAACGGGCACCTTGTCATTTTTCACGCGCCAAAAACGATTCGTCTGCGCGTCCATGCCGATGACCGAAGATTGTCCAGTCTCGTGAACTGGAACACTCGTCACCACGACATACCTAGGACCGTGGTCAGCGAGTTCTCTCATCCACCGCTTAATCTCTTCAAGTGTGGTTGTCTCGCTGTGCGGCTCGCCGACCAGAAGCGCCAGCTCGGTGAGATTCGGGGTGACAAGATCTGCCTTCGTCACAAGCGTCCGCATGCCTTCGACCATTTCTTGTCCCATGGTCTGGTACAACTCGCCGTCGTCGGCCAACACTGGATCCACAACCACAAGCTGTGTGTCGCAACGAAAGTCGCGGATGAACCCAGAGACGACATCGATTTGTTTTGGTGAACCGAGGAAGCCACTGTAGATTGCGTCGAATTTTGTTCCGACCGTTTTCCAGTGTGCAACAATCTTTTCCATTTCTTCGGTCAGATCCAGGAAACTGAATCCACTGAACCCACCTGTATGAGTGGAAAGAATCGCCGTTGGCAGAGGACAGACTTGAATGCCCATCGAAGAGAGCGTCGGGATCACGATGGTCAAAGATGCTTTGCCGAATCCCGAAAGATCGTGAATTGCCGCCACTCGTTGAATCATGTTGCGCATCGTACCTCCACATGGACAATGGCTTCCATTACGCTAGCATCACTCCAGAAAGATATCAACGGCAAAAAAACAGGAACCTCGATATCTTGACACGTCGTTCCCGCGAGAGGCGGGCGCGGCGTGAACGACGTGACTTGACGAATAAAGCTGAATTCATTATAGTCTGGCCACTATGGAAGAAGAACAAACACAAACAACAGTCGCCACAGAGGAAACAGTAACTCCTGTGGAACAGGTTGAATCACCTGCCGAGCCAGCCAAGAAGGCTGCAGCGAGCAACATCCTCTCGATCGACCAGCTGCGTGCCGGACAAACGGTACGACTCCACGAGCGTATCAAGGACGTCTCCGCCAAAGGCGAAGTGCGCGAGCGTGTTCAAGTTTTTGAAGGCATCATCCTGGGTGTCAAAGGCGCAGGAGTTTCAAAGACGCTCACCATTCGCAAAGTCAGCGATGGCATCGGTGTCGAGAAAATCTATCCTCTCCACTCGCCCCTGATCGCCAAGATTGAACTGGTGAAAACGGCACGCGTCCGCCGCGCCAAGCTAAGCTTCCTCAACAATTTGAAAACACGTTTCAAGCGAAAGCTCGAAGAGACGTACGTGAAATAAAAAAATCAGATCCCACATCGGGATCTGATTTTTTATTTTAGAACTGACTTATAGTTCTTCAAAAGAAAAACGGTCTCAGTGCGTAAGTGATTCTTTACCCACGATTTATCTTTTTCATTCAGCAACTCACCAAGTCCCTGAAGAATTTGATTATCTTTCACCTGCTCTATTGTTGCGATACAGTCCGCAAGATAATCCTTGGTCATTTTGCCTGTTCGTGCTTTGATTACCGCTGGATCAATCTCCCAGTTACTTTTGGCAAAATACCACACATCGTAGATATCGCGCATGGCAGTTTGTGTACGCAATGTTAGCGCGGCAAGTTTGCTTGCAAAGAGATAGTCTCGCTTCCCGACCAGCATCGCGATGCCGAGGTATTCCTTGATCTCGTAGTGCACGTTCATGTCGGGCATTAGCTGCCGCACGTTAATTTCTATTTTGATGTTGTGATCTGTGTCGCCATAGGAAAGCAAAAAGAAAACAGTAAAACGCTTGATCTGCTTGTCCTTGATCTCTCCATACTGTTGCAGAATCGTTCCTACCCGATCGAATACAAATTTTTGCGTTTCCTCGTCGGTTTTCAAAAGATCAAAATCCAAATCAACAGAGAAGCGCGGCAGGTCGTAGAAAAAATACGCGCAGGTGCCTCCTTTGAAACCCAAGAGCGGCGCAATCGAAGTGTCGGCGTAGAGGTCGCGCAGAATGCGCCCCATGAGCAGTTGGTGCTTCTCACGATTGAGCATAGATTTTTTGATAGGATTGCAACCGTTTGACGAGTGCACGATTGTCGTAAAGTGGAGCCAACGCGAAACACTTCTCCCAATCGAGCGAGGCAAGATTGTCAAAGGAAGACTTCGGAAATAAGTAGATCATGTCCAGAAATGCTCGCTCGGGCGTGGCGATGCTATAGCCACTTTTCTGCGTAACACCCGAGGCATTGAAGAGGACGACATCTTTGAGCTTGCGAAAACTCATAGACTGACCATTGATTATCACTGTCTTGGTCCAAGGACCAGCGACAAAAATGGTATCGTAATGCTGAAAAATCATTCCAGCTTCGCGAAGAACCGTCTCGAAGCTCACATAGGACGGCGCGTACAAACTTGTTGCCAATTCCTTTGAGTCATATTTCTTCTCCTTGGAAAAGACACCTCTTGTAAGCCGAATAAGCGTCCCTTGTTTTACATAATAGGCAATCTTCGCTTTGAGATTTACTTTATTCGTCTCGCCCCAAAGCAATGCTAAATCCTTACTTGTAAGAACGCTCTTTTGTGACTGATAGATTTTGGCGACAAGGCTATCCATAAGAATAAATGATGGAGGTGATAAATTTTCTTACTTCCAGTGTATATTATCATAAAGTAAAGAGAACCAGCAATTTGACAATGAAAAAAACCGGATCCCACAGAGGATCCGATTTTTTTATACTGCCATCGCCTGTGTCTTGTATCCAATTTTTCGAGCTGACTGCTTCACCATTTTGGATGCCTCCAACACTTCAATGAGCACCGGCAAATTTTTCTTTGAAAAGTGGACGACGATATTTCCCATTTCTGTCGCATGAGAAATCGGCGCGCGTGACGCGACGTCCCAGCTGAGCACATCGGCGTCTGGGTCGTAGGAAATAGTGATTTTACGTTTCATATGACGACTCTTCGTAAAATTCCTGATAGATCTCGTCCTTCTTGTCATTCCAAAACTCAAATGACTTTCGTCCAAGAGCTGAGAACGCTACTGATGACTCTGTTACGACGTCCATATCTTTTATCATACGTTGCATCTTCTGTCGGGTCAAAAACCTTAGATCGAAATTTGAGCGATCGCTCAAATAATGATTTTTGCAATCTTGATCAAAAGAAAACGCCCACCGTCGTTGGAAGCTATGGTGGGCAGGCCACGTCGACAGCGATGACCACCGTGGCACGTCGGTCGCGAGTGACGTGCCGTGAGGTGTCTCTTCACTGTGAGGCGGGGTTGCGTTGACCGCGAGGGTCGTGCACGAGTTATTCCTCAACAACCTCC
>Ga0265296_1003746_pt1 | contig 13793 bp, 12 predicted proteins | sample MunlanPumphouse1_FD_189073 | JGI IMG/M metagenome (GOLD analysis project Ga0265296, IMG submission 189073) | Groundwater microbial communities from a municipal landfill in Southern Ontario, Canada - Pumphouse #1 | ecosystem: Environmental > Aquatic > Deep subsurface > Groundwater | place... | reverse complement strand
CCAAAAAATATTAGTGATATTGATGTTATAAAAATAATTAGTGCTCTTTTTCTCATATGTATCATAACTATCTTTTGGATAACCCGAATGGGCTATCGCCCCACGAATGACCCGAATATTCGCGTTATTAGAGTCCCGCCCAGGCGGGATTAGAGTTATCCATGGATATAGAAAATAATTAGAACATGTTTTTATTCAATGCAGGTTTTCTTAGCTCCGAGGGCCTTAAAATTATACACGTTTCGCGCGTTCCAGAAAAGCCAGCCGGACGTTGCGCCGGCATCGCAGGCTCCGCGAACCTGATCCACGATTTTCTTTTCATTATAAATTGCGCCTATATCAAACGCCTGCAGCCACGGACGGAATTTACCCAGAGTTTGTTTTATAAATTCCGGCGTGCTGGTAACGTTTTTCTTCGCCAAATTCAATCCGCTTTCCATACTCATCTTAATTATCTCGTAAGGATTTTCCGCCGGATTTTTATACCCCTCAAAATTTGCCGGAAAATGCGAAGGATAAACCATCGGCGAGACAAAATCGAAACTCGCCATGGCGTCCAAAAATTTTTGGCCGATGTTATAATCGTAATCGCTCCAGAAAGTTATGCCGAACAAATCCGCGGAAATCGGCACGCCTTTTTGCCGGAGTTCGCGGTCCAAAAACTGAAAAAATAATCCGATTGTTTCCGCTTTCGGCTCGGTATTTTTATAAAACGGAAAGACAATTTTTCCGGTCGCGCCGTCGGTGGCAAAACGGATATAATCAAACTGAATTTCATCAAAACCGGCGGCATAAGCCAGCTTGGCGATTTGTAAATTATAATTCCATACTTCGCGCGCCGCCGGGTCCACCCAGGCGAGTCCCTTATTATCGCGCCAAAGCGCTCCGTTGGCGGTTTTCAAAGCCAGCTTCGGATTTTTTTCGGCGAGATAAGTATCTTCAAAAACCGGAATGCGGGCGATAAGATAAAAATTGTCTTTGTGCAGTTTTTCCGTAAGCGCCGCAGGCGCGAAATACGGCTTTTTCGGACTTAAATCGCCCAATTCGGAATTGGCGAAGGCCGGATTACCGAGATAATCCTTTAAATCAATCACCAAAGAATTAATACCCGCCGCTTTTGCCTGGACGGCGATTTTATCCATTCCTTTTCCGGCGGCCGTTCCGGCGGTAATATAAATTCCGCGGACAATTTCCGGCGTCGGCGTATGCGTCACTTTTTTTTCTTCCAATTTTGCGGTCTCCGGCGGTGATTGGTAAGTCGCGGTAATTTTAATGGCCTTAGCGCCATATAGACGCCCCAAAAACTCCGGTTGTTTTTGGCATCCGGCACCGACAAAAATCAGCGAAAATATGGCTAAAATAATAATCCTTTTCATAATGACATTTTACATCAGTTGCGGAGACTTGACAAATCTTTCAAAATATGTTATCTTTTACACAAAAGGAGGAAGAGAATGAAAGCTCCGACGGTAATGCTTGTGGTGTTCGATTCGGACATGAGGAAAGAGTGTGAAAAGGCAGTCTTCCTCTGCGGGGCAGCCATCCTTGCCGGCATCGGCCGCGCCGTGCTCGTCAGGGGCAGCGTCCCGACCGTGAGCGAGGCGCTCAAGAACATGGCGGACGTCGCCTGCCCCACCTGCTCAACGAAGGAGAATCTCCTCCGGAAGTACCCCGATTGCGAAATGGCCATCGGTGTCTGGGAAGCGCTACTGCAGCCCACGTCCCCGATGACGGCGGAAGAGGCCGCGCGCCTACAGCAGGCCATCCACTCCGAGCCCGAAGTCGGCACGGGAAAGTAATCCGCACACATCCGGTTCCACCGGCCGCCAGGCTAACCACCTGGCAAATTTTTTTACAAAAAATTTACTACTATAACAAAGCTCTTTTTACTACCATACTCTGGAGTATGGTAGTAAAGAAAGAATATTAGTTACTCATCTTGACCGGAGGCATTAAAAATGATATAAAAAGAAAGAGAAATCATTTACCTCCCCTCGCCCCTCCTTTTTAATAATGGATCTCCCACCCCCTCTCACTCCCCCTCGGGCAGGGGGAGAAATATACAATATGTCATTTTTTGAACTGCAACATAAAGACGGCCGGGCGAGAGCCGGCGTCATTCATACCGAGCACGGGGATATTGAAACCCCGGTTTTTATGCCGGTCGGAACGCAGGCGACGGTTAAAGCGCTGGATCCGCAGGATTTGGAGCGTATCGGCACACAAATTGTTCTCGCGAATAACTATCATTTGGAACTCCGACCGGGCGCTGAAACCGTGTCTAAACTCGGCGGTTTGCATAAATTTATGAACTGGAACAAGCCGATTTTAACCGATAGCGGCGGTTTTCAGGTGTTTTCGCTGGCGCATAAAAAGAAAAACCCCTCCCCGCCTTCGCATCCTGCGCTCGCTCGGATTGCGAGTTATGAGGGGAGGAGTAACGACCTGAACACAAATTGTGTTCATTCCAATTTGGTTCAAGTCGACGACGATGGCGTCACTTTCCGCTCACACATTGACGGCAGTGAGCGCCGTTTTACCCCGGAATCGGCAATTCACCTTGAACATCTTTTGGGCGCTGATATTATCATGGCTTTTGATGAGTGCACTTCGGACGAAGCCTCGCGCGATGAAGTTATCGCCGCCATGGAACGGACGCACAAGTGGGCAAAAAGAAGTTTAGAAGCACATCAACGTATTACAGACCTCCCCTCGCCCCTCCTTCCGAAGGAGGGGACAAATTATCCTCAACATAAACAATTTTTGTTTGGCATCATCCAAGGTTCTAAATATGAGGACCTGCGCCGCGAGAGCGCCAAGTTTATCACCTCGCTCGCCTTTGACGGCATTGCCATCGGCGGCGAATCCACCGGCTTTAATATGCCGCTCACCGCGCAAATTTTGGATTGGATAGAACCGGAACTGCCGGAAGACAAACCGCGTTACACCATGGGCGTTGGTTTCGCGCCGGAAGATTTATTTACGGTCGTGGAACGCGGGGTAGATATGTTTGATTGCGTCTCCCCTGCCCGGATGGCCAGAAACGGCACGCTTTTTTCGCGCGACGCATCCGCCAAAGGCGGATCCGCCTCTGGCGGAAAATATCGTCTAAATATTACCAACGCCGAATACAAATTAGATCAGCGGCCGGTGGATTCCACCTGCGATTGTTATACCTGCAAAAATTTTACCCGCGCCTATTTAAACCATCTTTTCCGCGCCGAGGAGCTTTTGGCATTCCGCCTGGCGACGATTCATAATCTAAGATTTTTTCTCCGGCTAATGGAAGAAATCCGCGCCAGCATCAAAAAAAACAAATTTCAGGAATTAAAAAAAGAGTGGATAGTATAAAATTTCCTCCCCAATCTCCATTCAATCAAAACCACGCTCCAGCTTGATTTTGATTGAATAAAAAATTGAACGGATTTTAATAATTTTTGACATTTATTTCAAAAACTCCATTCACTTAATTTCCGCTATAGCGAAAATTAAGTGAATCAATAAAATTTAAAAAAAACGGGTGCAGACCCGCTTTTTTTATTAATACTGTAATTATAAGACACTAAATCCCCCACGCCCCTCACCGCATTTTGCGGGACCCCGCCTCGGCGGTGGCTTTCAGAAAGGGGGAAAATCAATTTATTCGTATCTCAAGGCCTCAATCGGGCTCTTTTTGGCCGCCTGGCGCGCCGGATAAAGGCCAAAGACAAATCCGACGCCGGCGGAAACACCGATTCCCAGAAGCATCGCGGAAATCGGAAAAGTGAATATCCAATCCAGTCCGACAACCTTGCTTAAAATTAAAGCCGCGAGAAGCGAGAGTGATGCTCCCAAAATAATCCCAATAATCCCGCCCAGGCCGGTTAAAAAAACCGCTTCCATTAAAAACTGGGACATAATATCGCTATTGGTCGCGCCGACTGCCTTGCGGAGTCCGATCTCGCGGGTGCGCTCGGTTACCGAAACCAACATAATATTCATAATGCCAACCCCGCCGACAATGAGCGAGATTGCCGCCACGGCGATCAAAAACGAGGTTAGAACATTAGTGATTGTTTTAACCTGGTCAATCGCCGTCTGCTGGGTCACAATCCAAAAATCATCTTTAGTCGGATCGGTAATATCGTGGCTATTGCGCAAAGTGATCTCAATGTCCTTGATGGTGGCGTCAATATTTTCTTCGGAATCGGCCTCAACAATCAAATGATGAAAATATTTGATGCCGAAAATATAAGTTTGCGCGGTGGTATAGGGCATAATCGCCGCTTCGTCAAAACTGATGAACGATTGCCCCTTTTTCTGCAAAATGCCGATAACCCGGTAATTTCTGTCTTTCATTCTGATTTTTTGTCCGACGGCATCGTTCGCGCCAAATAGCTCTTCTTTAACTTTTGAACCGATCACCGCCACATCCGCGTGCGACTGAATATCGTCAAGATTGACAAATCTGCCCTCTTGCAGCCTGATGTCGTAAATATCCTGCAGATATTCGCCGCCGCCCAAAATAGTTACGCTATAGGTCTCGTTTTCGTATATCGCGGTCGCGCCGCCGACGTTAAGCGGTTCAACTTTGGCGATATGCGGCGCGTTGGTGGTTTTTCGGAGCTCGTCCAAATCGCGCTGACGCAAAGAATCGGCGTTCATCATCTGCGCCGAATCCATTAGGCTTTTCGGCTGGCGGCCGGGATGCACGACGATTGTTTTAGCGCCGATGCTCTGAACCTGATTCAAAATCAAATCCTGCGCGCCCTTGCCAAGCGACATAATGAGCATAATTGAGGTGACGCCTATGACAATGCCCAAAATAGTCAGCGCCGCGCGCGATTTGTTATTTCGGAGTCCCGCAAAAGCGGTTTTAATGATATATTTTGTTGTCATTACTTTATAAATTTATCGCCCCCATGGTGGCGGGCGGTTACCCGCATGTCGCTTTCAATCAGACCGTCTTTAAGACGGATGATACGTTCGGCGTATTCGGCGGTATAAGTTTCATGCGTGACTAAAATTATCGTGCACCCCTTTTCGTGCAACCCATCGATCAGTTCCATAATCTGTCCGCCGGATTTGGAATCCAAATTGCCGGTCGGCTCGTCGGCAAACACAATCTGCGGATTATTTACGAGCGCGCGGGCGATGGCCACCCGCTGTTTTTCGCCGCCGGAAAGCTTGGTGGTCTCATGATCCGCCCGGTGCTCCAAACCCACTTCGGCAACGGCCTTCATGGCGATATCGTTCCATAAAGATTCCTTAACGTCGGAGTACACAAGCGGCAGTTTTACATTTTCCAACACACTGGTGCGCGGCAAAAGATTAAACATCTGGAAAACAAACCCCATTTTTTTATTGCGGACTTTTGCCAACTCGTCGTCGGAATATTGGTCCATAGATTTTCCGTCAAAAAGATAAGTCCCGCGGGTATGCCGGTCTAGAAACCCAAGAACATGAAGGAGGGTGGATTTTCCGCAACCCGATGGGCCCATCACGGCGACAAATTCGGCTTTTTCAACGCTAAAATCAAGTCCGCGCAAAGCCGGAGTTTCCGCGCCGTCCCCGCCGTAAATTTTTTCCAAGTTTTTTACCTCAATCAGCGCCATATTTATACCATTGAGACCTCTGAAAAACTCAATTTATACTCGTCTGGAGTCCCCGCGAGAGCGGGGTTTAGCCTCATTATTTCTGTCACTGGCAGAAATAATGCGCGAGGATTCCAGTTGTCATTTCATGCCAAGGGCAGATGCGCCTCCCTCGGCCCGCCATTCGGCGGAGCCTCGCCTTTGGCGGGGCGTGCTGGCGCAAACGTCGATTTGGAGTTTTTCAGAGGTCTCCATTGAATGTTCGTCTTACTCTTTTAGTCAGCCATTATAACTTTATCGCCTTCGGCCACTCCCTCCTTAATCTCCACGTAGCCGTCATTGCCGCGAAGCCCGGTTTTAACTTTTACCTCGCGGATTTCCCGGCCATCAAGAACTCGGACATATTTATCGCCATCCCTGGTATAAACAACGCGCTGCGGAACACTGATAACGTTTTGAACCGTGGCAGTTAAAATATCAATATTCGCGGTCATACCGGATTTAATCCGCCCGTCCTCTTCGGAAAACTGAAAAGTCGTCTTATAAGCGGCAACGCCTTCAATGATGGTTTCGCCCGGGTCAATCTTGATAACCTTGGCTTTAAAAATCACGTCGTTTCCGTAGGCATCCAAAGTAATGACAGCCGGATTCAGAATCGCGACTTTGGCAATGTCGGCCTCCGAGATATTGGCTTCAATTTCAAATTGTTTTTCCGAGATGACGGATACAATCACAACTCCGGCGGTAGTTATTTCGCCGACTTTTGCTTCCTGTTTGGTGACCACGCCGTTAATCGGCGAACGGATAATAGTTTTCCCAAGTAGCGCGGAATAATTTTGGACATTGGCGGCAGCGGATTTAACGTTTGCCTCCTGGGCGGCAATTTGTTCCGGCACGGTTCCCGCTCTCTTGATGGCCAAAGTATCCTCGACGCCCGCCAAAGAGGCCTCAGCCGTGGAGATGGCGCTCACATTAGTCGCCTTTTGGACGTTTAAAGCCTGTTCAACAGTGGAAACGCCGGTGATTTGCGTGTTAATGTTGGTTTTTTCCGTGCTCAAATTGGTCTTTTCCGCGGTGGTCAGGTCGGCAATAATCGGAATAGCATACAGAGCGTCTTTGACGCGCTGAAGCGCAATATCCACTTTTGCAATCGCGGCATCAATATTTTCGTAAGTCGGATTATTAACGGCTCCCTGTACCAGGCCAAAAGCGCCGCCGTTAAAAGTGCTGATTAAAGAATTGGCCGCGCGTCCGCTATTCGCCTGGCCCAATAAATCAAAAATGGCCGCGGCCTTGACATTGGTAATATTCATCCCATCCGTATCATTGCCGCCAAAATGGGTGCTTTGGATATCCGTTAAAGTATATAAGGAATTTCTGGCCGAATTAACAGCTGTCTGAATCGCCGAAAGCGCGGCATCATAATCATCCTTAAGATCGGCCGCCGCCTTAGCTTTAACATTACTCAAATTAGCTTTCGCGCTGACAACAGAAGTTTCCGCGGCCGCGAGTTCTTCCGGTCTGGTTCCGCGGCGGAGTTCGTCTAATTTTGCTTTTGCCGCGTCAAGACTGGCCTCGGCCTGAAGAAGCTGGGCCGCGGTATCGCCGTTTTCCAAACCGACCAGCGTTTGTCCGGCCCGGACGTTATCACCAATTTTGGCATAAACCCGGGCCACCTTTCCGCCACGCTCAAAAGCCAGGGTCACGCTTTCCGCCGGCTTAACGTGGCCGGTAACGCTCACCTCCTGTTTGATATCCCCCCGCCTGGCAACGGCGTAACTTTGCTCCGCCGTCTTTTGGCGCCCAAAGAGCAAATATCCGCCGCCAGCTAAGACAGTAATTACTACGATAATGATTATCCGTTTTTTAGTAAAAGGATGTAACATAATTAATGGGGTTAATTTATATATATCCTATCATAAAATTAATGACGCGGAAAGTCTTCACAAAAAACCGTATTTATGCTATGCTGATATAGCATTAAGATTAACTATTAAAATCCATCTGCTTTTTACAATTGTATTTTATCACCAAATGTCTTCTTAACCGGGGTGTAGCTCAGTTGGCTAGAGCGCGTCGTTCGGGACGACGAGGCCGGAGGTTCAAGTCCTCTCACCCCGATTAAGGAGGCATTTTTTAATTTAAAAGGTGGGCGGGAGTTGACGACAGCGGATAAAATATGATGAACTGAATATAGGAAGCTCTTTCACCAGGAGGAAAAAGATGCGGCGGCACGGGCTTGCTTTTGCGGTTTTATTTGGCGCGCTGGGCACGGCTTGCCTTCCCTTAAACCAGGTCCGCTACGATCCGGCGCCAAAACCGATTATGGAAGACGAATCCGAGGTGGTAGCAATTTTTTCCGACACGACCTGCAACCGCTTGGATAAGTCGGGACCGCGCGGAAACGGATTTTTTAAAACTGCGGACATCGTCTATACCGTCTCGCATTTCTTTGACGAATGCCGCGCCGAACCTCCGAATTTTGCGATTCTGGACAAAAACAATCGCTGTTTGGACGGAAAAATGTTGGCGGTTGATTGGAACGAAGATGTTCTCTTTATCCGCACCCACCGGCACCATGGTACGGGTCTTATTATTTCCGACGAGCCGATACAATCCGGCAAGGTCGGTTACGTTTACTCTTTTGTGCCTTCGGATTTGTTCTGGTATACGGCCGCTGATCTTACGAGACCCTTTAGCCGAACGCGACACCAGGTAATAGACTCGCCTTACAACAGCGCCGTAGTTTGCGGAGCTCACTTTGCCTCCATTCCGCCCGCGCACAAGGGCGATTCAGGTTCGGCAATGCTAAATGAAACCGGTCAGGTGATCGGCATGGTTCAGATGATTGATCGGATGATTGATCCGAACTACGGCATTTATCTCAAAGGCGCGGTCTTAAAGGGCCTCTGGGAAAGATGCAAGGAGTGCCATGAAATAAAAAACCAATGTTCTTTGGATGATTAAAGTCCCCCAAAACTCAAATCCCCCCGATTTTTTCGGGGGGATTTTAAAACCCGCTAAAGGCCGCGCATCCCCGAAAATTCAAGTCCTCCCGCACCGAATAAAAAAGATTGGGTTATTTTTGGTCTTTTTTGCTTGACAATAGATAAAAAATATACTTAAATAAAAAGAGACACTCTTGCGTCGGGAGCGGCAATGTGGCGAGACTTTAAAATGTTATTTAAAACCAAAGCGAGCTGGTGCGGTACCGCGGTCATCTTCTTGAATCTGCTGGATGTTCTTCTGACCGTTTATATTTTGGAAATGTTTCCCGCTTCCGGTTCGCGGGAGTTTAATCCGTTCGTTGCCGCGCTCTACTCCTCTTCCCGCCTTTTCATTCTCACGAAGCTTGCCATTCCTCTGCTTTTTGTTCTTTATTTTGAATCGCAAAGAAAAAGATATCCCGTTAAGACGAAAATTATTTTCGGAGCCGTTTTTGCAATTTATTTAATTTCAACATTGTATCATCTTGCGGGAATATACGTTCTTAGCGCGCTTCACTACTAAAACATCCTCTTAAAAGAGGATGTTTTTATCTACTATTTATTTGTCTTTATCCGCACTTTGAATATCCGCACACCTGGCACAGCATACAAGACTCCTTAAATACCAGAATTCCGCCGCATTCCGGGCATTCGGGCGCGTGGCCGATATCCGCCAATTCGGACGTTCTGGACGAAATATCCGCCACCACAAAATCGCGTTCCGGCACTTTTAACCCGCTGATTTCCGCGACCATCGGCTCAAGATTGGCCGCCGGAAGAACCTGCGGATTAACATCGCTCTTATTTTCCATTTTATCCTTAAATTGCAAGTCAAGCGTGGCTTGCGGTTTTTGCATGTGTTCGGCCATCACATGCGCGATGGCGTCCGGAATAGAAAGAATTTGTCCGTATTTTCCCCACGAAGGCATCGGTCCGCGGATGCCTTTAATCTGGTCAATGATTATTTCCGGTTCAATGTTGCTCCGAAGCGCCAATGATATCAGCCGGCAGATGGCCTCCGACTTGGCCGCAAAAAATCCGCCGGTCTTGCCGATGGCCGCAAAAACCTCAAACAGTCTTCCCTCCTCATCATTATTAATGGTGACATACAGTGTTCCGTATCCGGTTTTAACTTTATAGGTACTGCCGGAAACAACTTCCGGACGCGGCTTGGGCGCGAAAGTAGAAGTCGGCGGCCGAACCGGAGCGGCGCCGGCATTGGCGGGTTCAGCCGAGACTTTAGGCTTTTCTTCCTTTGACCGCAACACCACCTCATCGCGGGAACCGTCGCGAAAATAAGTCACGCCCTTGCAACCAAGCTCGTACGCCAGAAGATATAAATCCTGAACTTCCTGAACGGAATGACCCTCCGGCGCGTTCACTGTTTTGGAGATGCTGGAATCAACATATTTTTGAATCGCCGCCTGCATCCGCACGTGCTCTTCGGGAGAAAGCTCTTTGGCGGTGACAAAATACTCCGGCAGGCGTTCATTGGGATATTTTGTTTTGAATTCCTCATAAAGCGGATGATAAACTTCGTGCTCGCCCAAACGGTCTTTTCTGATCAAAACAAAATCAAAAACCGGTTCAATGCCCGAACTGGCCTCCGCCAGGATACTGGTGGTTCCGGTCGGCGCCTGGGTTAAAAGAACGGCGTTTCTGATACCGTAAACGCCGATATCGGCGCGAAGATTTTCCGGCAGGCGCCTGATAAATTGCCCGTCCAAATATTTCTCAACGTCAAAACGCGGAAAGGCGCCCTTTTCTTTGGCGATTCCGACCGACGCGGCATAGGCCTCGTCGCGGATAAACCGGTATAAATCATCGGCAAAATCAAGCGCCTCCTTGCTGCCGTAACGGATTTTCATTTTAATCAACAAGTCCGCCAAACCCATGGTTCCCAAGCCCACGCGCCGCGTCTGCATTTGCGCCGTCCGGTTTTCTTCAAAAATATAATAAGTGGCGTCAATCACGTTATCCAGGAATCTTACGGCCGTGTGCACGGTTTCGCGAAGCCCGGCAAAATCTATTTTTCCATCCTGCTCGAATTTTGACAGATTGATTGCTCCCAGATTGCAGACGCCCCAGGCCCCCAATCCCTGCTCGCCGCAGGGATTTACGCAAATAATTTTTTCGTAATACCAGGTGTTGGATTGTTTATTATAACGGTCGGTAAAGACGATTCCCGGCTCGCCCGAAGCCCAAGCCGACTCGCAAATTTTATTCCACAAATCGCGGGCCTTGACTGTTTTATAAACTTTGCCGCCCCACTTTAGTTCCCAATCGCCGTCATTTTTAACCGCGTCCATAAACGGATCGGAAACACAAACGGAAAGATTCGCGTTGGTAATAAGTCCCATGGTGCGTTTGACGGTGATAAAATCTTCAACGTCCGGATGGTCGTCATTTAACATCAGCATCAACGCCCCGCGCCGGGAACCGCCCTGGGTGATGAGGCCGGTGGCGTAAGAATACAATCCGCCGAACGACACCGAACCCGAGGCCGTACCGTTGACGCCCTTAACATAGCTGCCCTTGGGCCGCAGGGTGGAAATATTAACGCCCACTCCCCCGCCCCGCGACATAATTTCCACCATCAGTTTCACCGAGTCTAAAATTCCGCCGCGGCTGTCTTCCGGCGAAGGGATGACAAAACAATTGTAAAAAGTGAGCTGTGCCGCGGTACCGGCGCCGGATAAAATCCGCCCGCCGGGAACAAATTTGAAATCCTGGAGCGCGCCATAAAACTTTTCTTCCCATTCCGTACGCGCACCTTCGGTCTTTTCCCCGCCGGCAATAAAATGAGCCACGCGGCGCCACATCTCTTCGGGCGCGCGCTCAATTTGCTGGCCATCGCCGTCTTTTAAGGCATAGCGATCATTAAATACTTTTAATGGAAGACCATGGAGATCCGACATATTTTTATATGTTAAATTGTTACGAGTCTACGAACATTCACGAAACTACGAAATTTGTTTTCGTTGTTTCGTAGCAAAGTTCGTTGATTCGTGACAAAAATGAGTTAAAAAAAGAATAGAAATAGGGGAAATTTCCATTCAAGAAAAGTCTTAACCCCTCTGACGATATTATACCATGACCACTATTTTTATGTCTGTGGATAAGCCGAAATTATCGTGATAATTCGCTTAAAAAAATTTTCTTGACAGGATTTTTGATGTGCACGAATTACGAATTTTCTACGAAACCACGAATTTACGAATCCGAGATTTTCTCATCGCGGTTTTGATATTTTAGCACATTAAAAAATTATTGCAAAAAATAGTTTTTCCCGCCTTTCGGCAGGACTCCAACCGACCACAGAGTCCTCCCGTGAGGGAGGTTGCCCCGCTCTCGCGGGGAATCCAACTAAAACAAACTCAAATTGCCGGCCTCTTTTTTTGGAATCGCGGGAATGACGAGCGGAATCCGGCGTTTTTCGCCGGTCCATTTGTCGTGGTAAAAAACTTCCGATTTGTCGCGCACATACTCATATAAATTTTTCGTGACGCGCACATCCTGCAAACAATATTCTTTTAATTTTTCCAAATCTTTCTCGGCCCAAAAACGGACGGCGTCAAGACCGTTGCCGCTTTTTCCCTTACCCAAGGTTGCCTGCGCCAGCGTATCCAGTTTAATTCTGTGGCCCGCGACGCGTTCAAACTCTTCCATTAAATCCAAAGTCGGCAGCTTGGAAACGCCGTGGAAATGTTTTTCCATCACCGGATAATCAAAACCCCGGAGATTAAAACCGATGATCCGCTCCGCCGATTGAAGTAGGGGCTGTAAATCCTTAAAATCTTCCTCCCAAAAACCCAAATACGCGTCTTTGGCATAATCATAAACGCCAATAAAAGAAATATCAAGCTTCTCCGGATTATGTCCGCCAACATCCAAAAACGTATTTTTTGTTTCAATGTCTAAAACGATTTCACTGGACATATAAAATATGATAGAATAAGTATGGATAATATATCACATTTTCTCCATTCCCAAAACCTATTTATGTCAAGAACTAAAAAATCAAATGAACATTCGCCATCACCCGGACTTTTAAAATTAAAAATTGGCGATATTATTTTAGTTCATACCAAGCATGACATTTCCCGGGCCCTGCTCCGCGATGTCACGGAAAGCTTTTGGGACCACTCGGCGCTGATAATTTTTCCGGAAAAGGAATACTTCAAAACCAATTTATTCATAGAAAACGTGGCCACCGGCACCAGCATCCACCGGCTGAACAAATATCTTGACGATAAAGAACATTATGTGGTTGGCATCAAACGATTTACTTGGTTCACCGACGAAATCCGCGAGCGCATCCAGGCCTTTGCCCTTCTAAATATTGACGCGCCATATTATGATTGGTCGGGTTTTAAATTCTTTATTGCCAAACTTTTTCCTTTTTACCGCGATTCTCTCCTGAAATACCAGCGCTACAGCTGCACCCAGCTGGCGCAAACCGCGCTCTATGAAGCGGTTGAGTGGCGGGATAAGGACAGAGTCACTTTTAAAGAAAACCCAGCCTCGCCGTTTGAGCTCTTGGAGTTGACTAACCCGGGTGAAATCGCCCAAAGCGAAAAATGCGAATGGATTTATAATAAACATCTTTAGATGATGCAAATCTACAAATCTTATGCCAATGCCGCGAATGAATAATTCGTTGTGGGTGTAGGTGTCGCAGCTCGTATCGGTATGGTTTAAAGTTGTCGTCAAAAACCTTTAACCACAACGTCTGACGATACAGGCGGCCACAACCACACCGAAACCGAACTCTTAACTATTTGCGGCATTCGCATACCATTCGCTGATTGGCATCATAATTATGATCTTCAACTATTTAAAAAACCGCCGCATTAAAAAACGCGCGGCTGAACTCACCGATGTCCTCGGCAATCTTCAATCGGGCGACATTCTTTTAGTGCACACCAAGGGGAGCCTTCTTTCCGCCATCATCAGAAAACTTACCAAAAGCTATTGGAACCACTCGGCTTTGGTCCTGACTAATTTTTCGCATCTCCAGGAATATAAAACGACCATTGTGATTGAGGCGCAGGATGATGGGGTTATCGCCCATCGCATCGGCGCCTTTTTGGACCCGAAAAAATTTGATATCGCCATAAAGCGCGTCCCCTTTCTTAACGCCGTGGAGCAGGATATGGTTAAACATTATCTTTTGGCGCATATTGACGTTCCCTATGACACCACCCGGCTGGTGAACGTTTTACTCGGACTT
>Ga0265296_1003745_pt1 | contig 13799 bp, 12 predicted proteins | sample MunlanPumphouse1_FD_189073 | JGI IMG/M metagenome (GOLD analysis project Ga0265296, IMG submission 189073) | Groundwater microbial communities from a municipal landfill in Southern Ontario, Canada - Pumphouse #1 | ecosystem: Environmental > Aquatic > Deep subsurface > Groundwater | place... | reverse complement strand
GAGCGAACAGACAGATTTCTCGCTACGCTCGAAATGACAAGTAGCGAAGGGGTCGATATGACATTGAATTTACGGAACGATAATCTAGTTGACAGACTGTAAACAGGATGTTTACATAAAGAGCCGTTTCCCCATTCAGCCCTTTTCCCTTGTTTATAGTTGGCGAACAATTTGCTCTGTTTTTTCAACTGGTTATTTTTTGCGTCAAATAGTTTTCCCTTTTGGCACAATTCTTGAGTTCAAAAAAGACAGAGGAATTTTACAATAGGATCATCTCCAAATTCTCCCCTCGCTCCGCTCGGGGAGAATGCGGCAGTTAAGGATCTCCATTCCTATAAACATCTAAAGAGGCTTTTCAATGAGCAGTGTGAGGCGGTGGCTTACTTTTCGCGAAATGGACTTCAGGGATGTATGAGGAACCCTACTCAATGAATCGCCCGGACAAAGAGTCAGAAAGCAAACCGCAGATTAAACTAGAGTTTAAAATAGGAGAAAAGGATTTTAATGTAGCCGGGGAGTCAGCTTTAAAGGTTAAAAAAACACTGCAACAGTTAGGTTTAAAGACGGAGGTAGTTAGAAATGTAGCCATCATCGTTTATGAAGCAGTAATGAATGTTGTTATTCACGCTAACTATGGACAGCTTAAAGTAATTATTGTTCCCGAGAAGGTGGTTGTCTTAACAGAAGATACAGGAATAGGGATTCCAGATTTAGAACTGGCCATGAAGGAAGGATACTCAACAGCGACCAATGAGATACGGGAAATGGGCTTTGGAGCAGGAATGGGGTTACCCAATATTAAACAATATTCCCATAAATTAAATATTAAGTCTCAGGTAGGAGTAGGTACGGTTTTGGAAGCAATAGTATATTTGTCTTTCAAAGATAAAATAGTTAAGGCAGGGGTAGTTTAATGTCTGGTTACTTTCATTCAATAACCCTTGATTATGAAAAATGTATGGGATGTACAAACTGTATTAAAAGGTGCCCTACAGAGGCTATTCGCGTTCACGGTGGTAAAGCCAAAATAATAGGAGAACGCTGCATTGATTGTGGCGAATGTATCCGAGTTTGTCCTTATAACGCTAAAATTGCGGTTACCGACACCTTGGACAAACTTTCCGAATTTAAGTATAAGATTGCTCTTCCAGGTCCTACATTTTACGCCCAATTTAAAGAAGAGGAAAACGTTGAAAACATTCTTGATGCTTTTTTAAGTATAGGCTTCGATGATGTTTTTGAGGTTGCTTTAGCAGAAGAAGTATTGTCTTTTATGACCCGTCATTACTTGAGTACAAATAAGTATAAAAAACCGCTTATTTCTTCATTCTGCCCTGCTGTTTTACGCTTAATGCAAATTAAATTTCCCGATCTTTTAAGCCAGGTTTCACCTTTTATGACTCCCAGGGAAGTAGCTGCCATGTTAGCCAAGGAAGAGGCCGTAAAAAGAAAGGGTATTCCTTATAAAGATATTGGTGTTTTTTCTATTTCACTTTGTCCGGCTAGAGTGACCGAGATAAAACAACCTATGGGTTTAAAGACTTCCGCCATTGACGGGGTTATTAATATATCTTTGGTGTACAAAGATATACTTAAAGAATTAACTAAAAATCATAAAAAAGAAAAAAATATGAATTTACAAAAAGCAACCGGCATTGGAATGTCTTGGGGTTACCTTACCGGAGAGGCTAGAGCGTTAAATTATGGTTCAGTTTTAGCAGTTTGCAGTATTCAATATGTGGCAAGTGTATTGGAAGAAGTAGAAAGGGGCGAATTAAAAGACGTTGATTTTCTTGAACTCCGGGCTTGTTCTGGGGGGTGCGTAGGCGGTCCTTTAGGTATACAAAATCCATTTGTAGGAAGGGTAAAGTTAAAATATTTTGTTGAAAAGTACCGGACAAAAACGCCGTATTACCAGGAAAAAGAAATGTCGGATTTTTACCAACAAGGTAGATTTATTTCTACCGAACCTATCCTGCCCAGACCGATAATGATGCTTGATGAAGACATGTCCAAAGCGCTGCTTAAAATGGAACGTTTAGATAAAATAACTAACGAACTGCCTGGTCTGGACTGTGGTGCCTGTGGTGCGCCAAGCTGCCAGTCTTTTGCCGAAGACATTATCCGGGGTTTGGCCGTTGATACTGATTGTATTATTAAGTTAAAGAAAAAGGGGCAAATTTTAGCCGAGGAAGTGCTTGATTTAATGCGCAAAACACCTCCGGCAATGGGTGATGACTCGTTAAAAGAAGAAGGGGAAGGAAAGATTAACGATGGGGGAATAAAATTGACTCTCCAAGAGATAAAAGAGCTCCTTGATGCAGAGGTTCTCGTCGGTCATGAACAGTTAAGTAAAGAAGTGAACCGCGCATTTGTCGCTGACTTGATGAGCGATGTTTTAGCTTTTGCAACATCGGGAAGCCTCTTAATCACTGGACTGACGAATCCCCAAGTTGTCAGGACAGCAGATGTCCTGGACATTGCAGCCGTCATTATGGGCCGGGGGAAGAGTCCTACACCGGAAGCCTTGAAGTTGGCGCAGGAATCAAATATTCCTATTTTAACTACGAAATTCATTCTTTTTGAAATATCCGGGCGTTTACATGCACGAGGTATAAGAGGCTGCATAGAAAAAGTTGGTAGTACGTAATTGAGGACGAAAAGCCGATATGCGAAGGAAGCTTCGAAAATATCGGTGCAAATAGCTGAGGAAGGAATCTCTGGGAAATGGATCTTGAATCTATCGCCAAAGCCTTAAACCTGAAGGTCAGATCAGGCGAGGATAAACTGAAAAAAGAAGTACGGGGAGGATACACGGGCGACCTGCTGAGTGACGTTATGGCAAACAGCAAGGAAGGAGATATATGGATCACACGCCAGGTTCATCAGAACATCGTTGCTGTCGCCAGTCTTAAAGATCACGCGGGTATCGTGCTTATTCAGGGCAGTGAACCGGCAAAAGACACCCTTGAGAAAGCAATAAAAGAAGGTATACCCATACTTGTGTCTGATATGCCCGGATTTGAGGTCACCGGCAGGATATATAAATTGATTAATAAAACCGGTTAATTCTACTCCGACAATTCATGTTTTATGTCATTCTGAACGACCAAAGGGAGTGAAGAATCTTCCCTCCAGGGTCTCATTTGTGAGATTTCTCGTCGCTGTGCTCCTCGGAATGACAATGTGTCGGAGTAGTATTAATTCTCGAAAATTAAACAAAGGAAGATACCATAATGAGTGGGCTTTTCTTTGTGTGGACATAGATTCAAAATGCTCAGGGTTTTTCGCTGCGATCTTCATGTGCACACATGTCTCTCCCCCTGTGCGGATTTGGATATGTATCCCAGCGCAGTAGTTGAGAAATCAGTATCTGAAAAACTGGATGTCATCGCTGTCTGTGATCATAATTCTTCGGAGAACATTCAATACGTGATAAGGGCCGCGGAAGGGAAACCCATTACAGTACTCCCGGGCATGGAAATAACAAGCATTGAAGAAGTTCATCTGCTCGCTCTTTTTGATAACCTGGATCGTCTGTTAGTCCTTCAGGAGATCGTTTATAATAATCTCTCAGGGACAAACAGGGAGGAAATATTCGGATGCCAGGCAATCGTGAATGATCTGGACGAAGTCGAGGGTTTCAACGACAGGCTTCTCATCGGAGCGACCAGGCTTGAGTTACATGAAATCGTCAATCAAATTCATAGGTTGGGTGGTTTGGCTATTGCTTCCCATATTGATCGTGAAAGCTTCAGCGTCATAGGTCAGTTGGGTTTCATTGATTCTCTTATCCCGTTCGATGCCCTTGAAGTAACTCACGAAACAGGAATAAAAGAGGCCCGGTTGAGATACCCTGAACTTTCGGAGTACCCTCTCATTGAATCGTCGGACGCGCATTTTATTAAGGATATTGGGAAAGGAGGAACGAATATATTCCTGAAAAAGGTAACTGTTTCAGAGCTAAAAATGGCCTTCGCGAATAGGGAAGGACGATTCATTCAGGAGTGAGACATGCTTGAACTATCCCTGCACATCCTGGATATAGTGGAAAACTCCACAAGGGCCGGTGCCAAAACCGTTTACATCGCCATTATTGAGGACACTACCAGAGATGTACTATCCGTCGAAATCAAGGATGATGGATCCGGCATGAGTCAAGATGTCCTTGAAAAAGTGAGCGACCCCTTCTATACAACGAAAACGGTTCGTAAAGTCGGTTTAGGCATTCCGATGTTGGTTCAGGCCGCAGAAAAAACAGATGGGAAGTTCATAATAGAATCGAAGGGGGGTGAAGGAACGATAGTTGCCGCTGAATTCAAGTTTAGCCACATTGACAGACAACCACTTGGCGATATTATAAGTACCCTGATTACTCTGATTGCGGGCAACACGGACGTCGATTTCGTATACCGTCACCAGCACAATGACAGGGTATTCATTTTGGATACAAGAGACGTCAAAAAAGAGATTGAAGATGTACCAATTAATCATCCGGACATCCTACTATTCATAAGGCAGCATATTGCGGAAGGCCTGAAGGAAATAAGAGCGGAAGTGTGAATTAAGCTATAGCTTAGGAGGAATAAATGCATGAAAACAAAAACGGCTAACATTGATGTTGACATAACAAAGGAATTTACACCGGAACAGATGAAGAAGTTGGACGAGATTATTAATAAGTCCAAAGACAAGCCGGGGTCATTGATTCCCATTTTGGAAGAGGCTCAGATGGTGCTTGGATTCCTGCCAATCCCCATCCTGAAAATCATCGCCAAAGGACTGAAGCTGCCGCTTAGTCGGGTCTACGGGGTGGTGACATTTTATTCATTTTTTACCATGAAACCGCGCGGCAAACACACCCTTCGCGTGTGTCTGGGCACAGCCTGCTATGTTCGCGGCGGTAAGGCTATCTACGATAGAGTCAAGAAAGAACTTAATGTTGAAGAGGGCGATACAACGCCAGACAGGCTCTTCACCCTCGAGACGGTGCGCTGCGTTGGCGCCTGTGGATTGGGACCGGTGATCTTCGTCGGCGACAGCGTCCACGGGAGGTTGAAACCGGCTAAGGCCAAAGAAGTACTGAGTCAGTACAGTTAAAACGAAGGATGAGGAAAATAGCTATGGCAAAATTAACAATTGCAGATTTAAAAAAAATCAAGGAAAAGGTGCAATCGGAGACCGCCTTGAGAGAGGGCGGACAGAGAGCAAAAGTGACCGTGCATATGGGGACGTGTGGTATCGCCGCCGGGGCGAGAGCGGTAATGGACTCTATCATGAGTGAAATTGCCGAAGCAGGTGTATCGGACGTTATGGTAACCACATCCGGATGTGCAGGAATGTGCAGCAAAGAACCCATGGTTACGGTAGAATTAATCGGGCAGGAACCGATCATTTACGGCACAATGGATGCAAACAAGATGAGACAGGTCTTCAAACGACACGTCCTGCTGGGGGAAGTTCAGACCATGTTCGCTATGGCCAGAGGCTAAGTCAATGAAAACAACCGGTAATGGTACGACGATTGCTTCCTTACTGAACCACAATAGTAACTATTCAGGTAGGCACAGAGGCACAGAGCACCAAAGGCACAATGTATAGGCTATAGCCTATTAGTCTATAGTCTTTATTTTTTGCCACTTTGTGCCTGAGTAGTTACCCACAATATTACTATATGAAGGAGGGTAGTATCCATATGAAGGTGTTTCGTTCGCATTTATTGATCTGCGGAGGAACCGGTTGTCACGCTTCCGGCAGCCTTAAAGTAAAGCAGGCTTTGCAGGAAGAGATTGATAAACGGGGACTCTCAGAAGAAGTTAGGATTGTTGAAACTGGTTGTAACGGATTCTGTGCCCTTGGCCCCATAATTGTGGTGTATCCGGAGGGCATAATTTACGTGTCAATCAAACCGGAAGATACGCCTGAATTGGTAGAAGAACATCTGGTGAAAGGAAGAATTCTGGAGAGACTTCTCTACAAAGAGCCGGCCACACAGGAAGTCATTCCCCAGATGAATGAGATACCCTTTTTCGCTCTCCAAGATTTGAGAGTGTTGAGGAACAGGGGCAGGATCGATCCGGAAAATATCGATGAGGCTATTGCCAGAGACGGGTATGCGGGGATGGCAAAAGCTCTCACAGAAATGACCCCTGAACAGATTATCAAAGAGGTTCTTGATTCAGGTTTGCGAGGCCGCGGCGGCGCCGGATTTCCTACCGGTCTCAAATGGAAGTTCTGCTCCACGGCGCCTGGCGATATAAAATACGTCCTGTGCAACGCCGACGAGGGTGACCCCGGCGCCTTTATGGACAGGAGCGTTCTGGAAGCGGACCCTCACGCGGTACTGGAAGGCATGGTCATCGCCGCCAAGGCTATCGGCACCAAACAGGGTTACATCTACTGCCGCGCCGAATACCCCCTCGCCATTCACCGTTTAACGATTGCCATAAACCAGGCAAAGGAGTACGGTCTCCTTGGGAAGGATATCCTGGGAACGGGACTCGATTTCGACCTCGAGATTTATCAGGGTGCAGGCGCCTTTGTGTGCGGTGAAGAGACGGCGCTGATGACATCCATCGAGGGTAAACGCGGTATGCCGAGGCCAAGACCTCCCTTCCCCGCAATCTCCGGTCTCTGGGGAAAACCTTCCGTTCTGAACAACGTGGAGACGTTTGCCAACATCGGTCAGATCATTCTAAACGGTGCATCCTGGTACAGCTCAATAGGAACGGAGCGGAGCAAGGGAACCAAGGTGTTCGCCCTCACCGGAGACGTGAACAACGTCGGCCTGGTCGAAGTTCCCATGGGGACCACTCTGGGACAGATCGTCTTTGATATCGGCGGTGGAATTCCCAAAGAAAGGAAATTCAAGGCTGCACAGTTAGGCGGTCCATCCGGTGGTATGATCCCGGCTGAACATTTGAATACTCCCATTGATTTTGAGCGCGTCGCTGAACTCGGCGCCATCATGGGTTCCGGCGGTATGATCGTTCTAAATGAAGACAAATGCGCCGTGGATATGGCACGTTTCTTCATGGATTTCGTCCAGGATGAATCTTGCGGAAAGTGCACTCCCTGTCGTGAAGGTACGAAGAGAATGCTGGATATATTGACCAACATCACCCAAGGGAAGGGCAAGGAGGGCGACATCGAACTGCTCGAAGAGATGGCCGTGATCATCAAAAATGCCTCCCTCTGCGGTCTCGGGCAGACAGCTCCGAACCCGGTTCTCAGCACCATCCGTTATTTCAGGCATGAGTACGAGGAGCACATCAGAGACCACAAATGTAGGGCGGGTGTCTGTTCTTCCCTCTTCAAGTCGCCCTGCCAGAATGTCTGTCCTGTAGGCATGGATATACCGGCTTACATTGCCCTTGTCCGTGCGGAGTGTTTTGAAGACGCCTACAAGGTCATGCTGAAGACAAACCCGCTCCCATCGGTGTGCGGGAGGGTCTGCAACCACAAGTGCCAGGCGAAGTGTCGCAGGGGCAATCTTGATGAACCTCTAGCCATCAAATTCCTGAAGCGTTTCATCACGGATAGCGCACTGAGACCGAAGCAGGCATTGTCCCCTGTAACCAGGAAAGAAAAGATTGCCGTTATCGGCGCAGGACCGGCAGGTCTGACCGCAGCGCGTGACTTGGCATTGAGAGGATACAAGGTTACGGTCTTCGAAGAACTGTCTCAACCCGGTGGTATGCTTCGCTGGGCTATTCCTGCATACAGACTTCCCAGAAATATTCTTGCCGATGAAATCAAGGACAACATTGAAGCCCTTGGCGTGGAAATCAAATGCAATACCCGCGTGGGCAGTGACATTAGTTTCGATCAGTTGAGCAAGGACTTTGATTACGCCTTCCTGTCCCCAGGATCTCAGAAGAGCCAGCCCATGGGCGTCGAGGGTGAAGACCTGAAGGGCGTTTTTGGCGGTGTTGAATTCCTGAGAGATTTCAACAAAGATGAAGAGATCTGGTTGGACGGCAAGAAAACCCTCGGTTCAAAAGTAGCGGTTATAGGCGGCGGGAACTCTGCTATAGACGCGGCCCGTGTGGCGCTTCGGCTTGGCGCGGATGTCACCATACTTTACCGTCGTGAAAGAAAAGACATGCCGGCGGCAGAGGAAGAGATCATCGCTGCCGAAGAAGAAGGAATCAAGATCGAATACCTTGTCGCACCTTTGAAAATCGAAGGGAAAGACGGCAAGGTCATTGGTATCTCATGTCAGAGAATGAAGCTTGGCGACTTTGACCGGAGCGGGAGGAAGAGACCTGTTGCAATTGAGGGCTCCGAATTCACCCTCAGCGTGGATGCGGTTATTGCCGCCATCGGTCAGGTGTCGGATATGAGTTTTATTCCGAAAGAGAGCAGCATTAGCGTAAATAAGCGGTCCACATTCGACCTGGCGGCAGGTGCCAAGTCCCAGACGACCAACCCGAAATTCTTCACGGGTGGGGATGCGCTGACGGGGCCGGATACGGTGATCGGAGCCATTGCGGCAGGACACCAGGCAGCCAGGGACATGGATGACTATATCAGGAAGGTCAACGGTGAACCGGCATACGAGGAACCAGAGGAAGAGAAGATCGACGTGCCGTTTATTATCGACGAAGAATCCGTTGAAATGCCACAGGCAAAGATGCCGGAGTTGCATCCCTATGAGCGAAAGGCGAACTTCAAGGAAGTCGAAGTTGGTTTCCTGAGAGAAATAGCTATCCAGGAAGCCTGCCGCTGCCTGCGGTGCGACGCTGAAATTGCCTGATCTTTCTGAATCAGGATTTAGATAGTGTATGGTTGCTGTTAAGATAAAAAACTTGACATCGATATAGGTAATAGTTATTTATCAAGAAATGGAAGGGAAAAACAATGAAGATCGTCGATATAACAATAAATGACCAAAAAGTCAGCGCGCCGTCTGGCAGCACCATTCTCCAGGCCGCAAATCAGGCGGGTATCGATATCCCTACGCTCTGTGACCACCCTGCATTGGTTGCGGTTGGTGCTTGCCGCATATGCGTTGTGGAGGTTCAGGGACAGCGCACACTAATCACGGCATGTACTTTCCCTATCAATGAAGGGATGGTAGTACAGACAGAATCACCGCAGGTGATTAAAGCGCGAAAATTCATCCTTGACATGCTATTTTCACAACGAAACCATTACTGCCCGTATTGTGAGATGAGTGGAGACTGCGAATTGCAAAATCTCGGTTATCGCTATGGTATCGACCACTGGATTTACCCGACCTATACAACACCCTTCCCGGTAGATGCCACACGAGCTTACTTCCTAATGGATCATAACCGCTGCATCCTTTGCGGTCGGTGTGAACGTGCATGCGGTGATCTTGTGGCCAACCACACTCTTGGTTTGCGGAATCGCGGCACTAAGTCCATGATCCATGCCGATGCGAATGTCCCCTTTGGCGAGTCCACCTGTATCTCTTGTGGCACATGCTTGCAGGTGTGTCCCACCGGAGCTTTGTGCGACAAGCGAAGCGCTTACATGGGGCGTGACATACAGACTGAGCATATCAAAACCACCTGTAACCAGTGCAGCATAGGCTGCGGTATGGAGATCGTGACCCGTGGCGGCAATGTGCTGCAAATTAAGGGTGACTGGGATGTGACAGTAAACGCCGGGCTGCTTTGCAAAAATGGCCGTTTTGATCCGCTTTACGATGAGCGCAAACGTGTTACCAGCCCTATGATCCGGAAAAGTGGTAAACTACAACCGGTAAGCTGGGACGAAGCGTTACAAGCGGTTGCCGATCGTATTGGCAGCGCCAATGCCAAAGAGATCGGTGTGCTGACTTCCAGTAACTCTACGAACGAAGCGCTCTACTTACTGAGTAAACTGTTCTGTCAAGAATTGAAAACAACAAACGTTGGATTACTGAATCCAGTTGCACCGAAACTATTCGAGAAGTCACAGGGCTCACTCGCCGACATCACCAAGAGCGATGTTATTCTCGTCGTCGGTGCCGATCCTGTCAAGGATCAGCCGGTTGCCTCCTTCCTGGTTAAACGTGCCGTTGACAAGGGAGCGAGGCTCATCGTGGTGGATGGAAAGGACAATGGGCTTATACCGTTCGCACATATGAACCTGGATATGGTTGATATCAGTAAAGCCATTGAGATTGCAGAGCGTGCACAACAACCGATCGTACTATACGGAGCCGGGGGCACGGAGCAGACCACAAGCGCACTTAAAAAGCTGCAAGGGAAGGCCGCTTTCGTGGCTCTCGAACATGGGGTCAACACCCGCGCCGCTGTATCTTTCGGATTCAACAATGGTTTCACACCATCTGCTGCCAAAGTCTTATATACTGTTATAGGTGAGCAAGACTGGAACGGCGAGGATGTGCTCACGAAGGTTGATGAGACCACATTTGTCGTTGCACAGGCCAGCTTCTTATCACCTTTGACCAATCGTGCTGATGTGGTGCTGCCGACGGCCATATGGTCGGAACGAGCAGGTAGCCTGACAAATACAGAGGGACGCGTGCAAAAAGTCAACAAAGCGGTGGAACCTAAAGGCGAAGCCAAGGCAGACTGGGAAATAATATCCTTACTGGCAGGCAAACTGGGCAAGAAGCTTGGCGCTTCGTTGGACGAGATTTCTACTCTAGCAGCCCAGGAACTCAAGTGAAAGGAGAACTAATAATGACAAGGGTGAAAGTAGCCACTGACTGGCTGGCCGGCTGTGCCGGCTGTCACATGTCGCTTTTGGACATTGATGAACGGATCGTAAAGCTGTTGGAAGCGGTGGAGTTTACATCAAGTCCTGTAACTGATCTAAAACATCCGCCAAAAGAGGGCGTGACTGTAGGTATTCTCGAAGGGGCAATCTGCAATTCACACAATGTTGAAGTAGCCAAGCAAATGCGTGAACGCTGCCAGATTCTTATTGCTGTCGGCGACTGTGCCACATTTGGAGGTATTCCGGCTATGCGCAATTTGTGTGGTACGCAGGAAGCATTGAATCGCGCTTATCTGGAAACAGAAAGTGTAGTGGATGGCATCATTCCTGACTCTCCGGAACTTGGTAAACCCCTCGATATGGTAACAGGTATCGGTGAAGTGGTAAAGGTTGATCTCTTTATTCCTGGTTGCCCGCCGAGGGCTGATGCGTTTTGGTACGCGTTAACAGAACTGCTTGCAGGGCGCACACCTGTGATTTTGCCACGAGAACTTTTTACATATGATTGAAGGAGAACAAGAATGAATGCTCGAAAAATAACCATTGAACCTGTAACACGAATTGAAGGTCACGGGCGGGTCACAGTCCATCTGAATGAAGAGGGCAAGGTGGAGCAAACTTTCTTTCACGTGGACGAATTCCGCGGATTGGAGAAGTTCTGCGAAGGTCGTCCATACTTTGAGATGACCCAGATTACTCAGCGCATTTGTGGTATTTGTCCGGTAAGCCACCACCTGGCCTCGGCGAAGGCCTGCGATGGCGTCGCTCGATTGGAACCGCCACGGCCGGCAAAGCTGCTTCGCGAATTATTACATATGGGTCAATATGTACAGTCGCACGGAATGCACTTTTTCCATCTGGCTGCGCCTGATTTGGTCCTGGGATTTGATGCTGATCCGGCCATACGGAATGTATTCGGGATTATTGCAGCAAACCCGGAATTGGCATTGAAGGCAGTGAACCTGCGCCGCTACGGGCAGCAGATCATTGAGAGGCTAGGTGGAAAGCGCGTACATCCCAATTTTGCTGTTCCGGGAGGAGTCAACTCGCCTCTTAACCAGAAGGACCGCGATGAGATCCTCGCCGAGTTAGACACCATGGTCGGTATTGCTAAGGTGGCGGTAAGCATCGGCAAGGACTGGATAGGTTCAAACATGGAACTCGTCAAGTCCTTCGCAACTTTCCCCTCCAGCTACATGGGGTTGGTCGACATGGAAGGCGGCCTTCAGCTCTACGATGGTGAGATCCGGGTGATGGATGCCGAGGGCAATATTGCCGCTCAGTTCCGTACGGATCATTACCTGTCATATGTAGCGGAGCATGTGGAGTCATGGTCATTCCTCAAGTTTCCTTACTTACGGAAGTTAGGCTGGCCGAACGGAACCTATCGTGTCGGACCGTTGGGGCGTCTGAACGTTGCGGACAAGATCGGCACGCCACTGGCCAACGAGGAGTTCAAACTATTCAAACAGATCAACAGCGGCAAACCTGTTGAGGGTTCCCTCTTTTATCACTACGCCCGGTTGATCGAACTCGTCTATGCCCTGGAACGGATTGCTCAGTTGCTGGACGATCCGGATATCTTATCTACCGATATCCGTGCTTATCCGTCATCAACTAAGCTTGCAGGCCAGGGAGTCGGTGTGGTAGAAGCTCCGAGAGGAACGCTCTTCCACGATTACGCTACTGACGAGAATGGCCAGTTGACCAGGGTAAACCTTATTGTTGCCACAGGCAACAATAATTGGGCTATGCACACAGCGTCAGGGCTTGTTGCAAAAGCTTTCGTTGATGGCAATAAACTTACCGAAGGGATGTTGAACAGGGTAGAAGCAGCGATCCGTTGCTACGATCCATGCTTGTCGTGTGCGACACATGCTATCGGCAAGATGCCGTTGGAAATTACACTTATTGCAGCTGACGGCAAGGTCCTGGACCGCATCTCTCGTTAGTGAAAAGACCTAATCGAGTTTAACGCAAGCGGGTGGACATAATTGTTTGCTCGCTTGCAACTTTTTACATCTACAAAGGCATTATGAATCGTACTCTGGTTATTGGTTTCGGAAACCTTGACCGCGCTGATGACGGTGTTGCATATTACGTGATCAATGCTCTGCGCCGGCGCCTCGGTCAAAAGATATTGAGCGAAGAGATGACCGGCTTGGAAGGACTTGGTGGAGAGATAGATTCCATCTTTCTATCTCAACTGGTACCGGAGCTTATGGACGTATTGACTGATTACGACCAAGTTATATTTGTAGATGCGCATGTTTATGAGAACGTGGATAATCTGCATTGCACACCTGTAACGCAGGATTACACTCCACCGACCTTTTCTCACAACATAACGCCGCCAATGTTGCTTGCATTCCTGAAGAAACTCTATCATCGAGAGCCCAATGGTTACCTTGTGTCTATCCGCGGCTATGACTTTGATTTTCACCGCAATCTTTCAGTAGACACCAAAGCGCTTGTGGAGCCGGCAGTTGAATATATACAATCAAGGCTGCTCTCGGATAATGCTCACTGAAAACATGACCCTCAATTATTTGTGGAGCACATGTTATGAAAGTAATTACTGTGATGTTTTTTTCTCTGAAAGTAACATAAGTGGTAGTGTCAAATAAAGTATGAAAGAATAAGGTCAAAAGCATTGATTTTAGAGGGATATTTTTTTATATAAAGGGAGAGGGGGAGTACTAAACACTAAACCCTAAACTCTAAATAAACTCAAAACCCAAAACTCAAAACCAAGTATTGGCTTGAACTTATAGAATCGAAAATGGATAGAATTAAAGAAAAAGAAGCATTAATTCAAGAGGCGACAGAGCTAACGAAAATATTTGGTGCAATTGTTGAAAAGTCTAAATAATGTTTTGAGTTTTGTATTTTTAGCTTTGGATTTATTTAGGATTTAGAGTTTAGAGTTTAGAGTTTTAAAATGAGGGTAAATAGTTTTGACAGTACCTGAACACCAAACAGGAGGAACAAATGAGCACGGGAAGAGACATACTTATAATTGAGGATGACAGGGATGTAGTTAACTCTCTCCGTATCATCCTCGAAAGCAATGATTTTACAGTGAGATACGCTTATAATGG
>Ga0265296_1003744_pt1 | contig 13801 bp, 12 predicted proteins | sample MunlanPumphouse1_FD_189073 | JGI IMG/M metagenome (GOLD analysis project Ga0265296, IMG submission 189073) | Groundwater microbial communities from a municipal landfill in Southern Ontario, Canada - Pumphouse #1 | ecosystem: Environmental > Aquatic > Deep subsurface > Groundwater | place... | reverse complement strand
TGCAATGCGTGACCGGCTGAAGGTCTTTGGCATCGATATCATCAAAGGGTCCGTCCGTTCACGCTCACGGCGGCCCATGTATGCCCTGGTCCGGATGGACGGCCCGCGGATTGAGAGTGAGACCGAGGTCTCGCTCTTCCGCCTCTTTCGTATGCTCAGGGACGAGCAGCCGGACATCCTTGCAGTTGACAGCCTGCAGGAGATTGCCGCCGACCAGCACGAACTCTTCTTCTTTTTGCAGGGCCTGCCTCCCAGGACCCGGCTCGTGCAGGTGACCGGGGGCGAGAAGAAAGAGACGCTCCAGAAGGTAGCCGGCCGGTACAATATCAGTTTCAACAAGTTCGACCCGTTCGCGGAGGCCCGGACCACGGCGCAGGTGGCCACGCTCGGCGCCGGCGCGGAAGTGATCGCGTTTGAGAACGAGAGCGAGATCGTGGTCAGCCGCCACCGTTCGCCCGGCAAGGGCGGGTGGAGCCAGAACCGGTATGTGAGGAAGATGCATGGGGCGGTCCAGTTCAGGGGGCGCGAGATCGACCAGGCGCTCGTGGCCGCCGGCCTGCGGTACGAGAAGAAGGAGACGAAGGCATTCGGGGGATGCAGCCGGGTCGCCTTCCGGGTCTTTGCCACCCGGGACCAGGTGCCGGTCTCCACGTACCGCGGTGCAGATGTGCAGGTCCGGATCAGCGGCAAGCGGCTCGAACGGATCCGGTTCCGCCCCCTGTCCGCAAAACCCCGGTACCTGATCGTGGGCCTCGACCCCGGGACCACCACGGGCATAGCGGCGCTGGACCTTGACGGCAACCTGCTCTATCTCGCCAGTTCCCGGCAGATGAACATGGCGGGTGTAATCGAGTCGCTCTACAAGGTGGGTAAGCCGCTCGTGATAGCCTCCGATGTCGAGCCGATGCCGTTTACGGTCGAGAAGATCCGGCGGGCGTTCTCCGCGATTGCCTTCACGCCCAAACAGGACACGAGCGTGGAGGCCAAGATGGAGCTGACCGCCCCGTTCGAATACGGGAACGATCACGAGCGGGACGCCCTCTCCGCTGCGCTCGATGCCCACCGCCAGTACCGGCACCGCTTCCAGAGCCTGATGAAACGTATTCCCCCGGGCCACGATCTCGACGAGGTCCGGGCCCGGGTGATCCGGGGCCAGTCGCTCGACCAGGTGATCGGCGAAATGAACTCCGTGGCAAAACCCGCCGTGGTGCAGGCGCACCCGGTGGCGGTGGATGAGAAGCACGACGAGCGGGTCCGGGTGCTGGACGGGATGGTGAAGCGCCTGAAGACGTACGTGGCTGAGCTCGAAGAAGAGGTCAAGACCCGTAACTATGAGATCCGCCGGCTCTCGTCCCGGTTGCGCACGGTCCACACCACCCGCGACGCTGCCCTTGCAAAAGATGTGGAGGTTGCAACACGGGATGCGATCATCCAGAGTATCAGGAAACGGCTGCGCAAGGAAGAGCGGCACAACCAGAATCTCGTGAAGAGGCTGGTCCGGATCAAGAAGTTTGCCGAACTCTCGATGGAGGGCGATGTCGTGCCGGTGAAGGTGATGGAGGCCCTGACAAAAGAGGGCCTGCGCAACCTCATCGAGGAGATGGGCTTAAGTGAAGGTGAGATTGTGTACGTGGGCCGGACGGATGGGTGGGGCCGGAGCGTTGTTCGGGACCTAGCCGGCCTCCGGGTCCGGGCCGTCATCCTTCCCATGAAGTTGCCTGAAGAGGGCGACCCGCAACTGCTGCCCGCATTCCGGGAAGCCGCGATCCCCCTCCTCTCCGTTGCGGAGACGGGCACGCAGGTCCGGGGGAAGCAGGGATTGTGCGGCAAGGATGCGCTGGAATCGGCGCTCCGCACCTGGCAGGAGGCGCAGGCGCTCCACGAGCGGGAGAAGAAGTCTGCCATGATCGAGCACATGTTCAAGGAGTATAAGAGCGAACGCGGTAAGGAAGTGAAGAAGGGTGGATGACCGGGAACTGTTGAAGGTGGTAATGGGCATTGTCGGCAGGGACAGATGCTCCGATGACTGTGCGGAGTTCGCCTGCGGCGGACAGGTGATGGTGGCAACAACCGATATGCTCCACCGGTCCACGGACTTTGTGCCGGGCATGACGGACTGGCAGGCCGGCTGGATGAGTGCAGCGGTCACGCTCTCGGATATTGCGAGCATGGGGGCGGAGCCGAAATTTTTGCTCATTGCGGTCGGGCTCGATGACTGGAAGAGTCTTGAAGGTGTGATGAAGGGCGCAAAGGACTGCTGCACGAAATACGGGGCGGAGATCATCGGGGGCGACATCGACCATCACAATGAACTGACCGTGGTCACCACGGGTCTCGGCCTTGTCGACCGGCGGGACATTGCCCGGAGGATGGGGGCATGGCCGGGCGACCTGGTCTGCATCACCGGCGTCCCGGGGCAGGCGCAGGCATGGCTGGATGGTTACCACCAGTTCGAGAAATTTTTGTTCGAGCCGCAGCCCCGGATTGCGGAGGGGCAGCTCCTTGGCAGGGCCGGGGTCAGCGCGATGATGGACGACAGTGACGGCATCGCCCTCTCGCTGTACGATCTGATGGGCGTGAACGAGAACTGCGGGTTTGCGATTGACTCATCAAAACTCCCATTGCCCGTCGGGATTCCTGCGGTCCAGGCCCGCGAGCTGGCGCTGTACGGGGGCGGGGATTACGAACTGATCTTCACGATCGCACCCGACCGGTTCCCGGTTGCCGGTGTGGAAGCGACCGTCATCGGCACGGTCATCGAGAAGAAGGTTGTGACCGTTGATGGCGTGCCCTTAGAGAAGCGGGGCTACCAGCACAAGTGGGAATAATTTTTCTTATTTTTCCTTCGCATTTTCCTTAAATACATGCGGGAAAAGATATGGTAGATACGTAATTGACCGGGAGGTTCGTGTGATGGATTTACTGCTGAACAAACTGGAACGACTCACGCCCGCGCAGAGAAAGGAGGTGGAGGATTATGTGGACTTCCTCATCTTCCGCTCGGACAGCCGGCCGCCGGACCCGGTCCGGCCGATTGCGCCGGTTCCCCCGGTGCTGATGGCCACCCCGCCTCCTCTGGAGCTCGCTCCGGTAGTTCCCGTTCCCCCGGCACAACCCTCCCTCTCCTTCCCGTTCCCGGATGCGTCGGCATCCGCACCTGTGCCTCCGGAACCGGCGCCCGAACTGGTGCATGAAATTGCCGGTGCGGATGACTATATCACCCGCGATTACATGGATCTCGGGCAGTACGAACAGCCGCCCTCACCGGCAACGGATGCCGTGAAGAAGGTGAAGCGGAAGCTGATCCAGCGCGAAGAGCAGGACAAGAGCCATCACGTGCTGGAATGGATCGATTAATTTTTTTTTGAATTTCGTTTTTAAAAATTTCCCGGAATATTTTTAAAAAACCTTTTCTTACGGATACACCGGGAACATATTCTGGAGTCCTCTTCCCGTGTCCCGGTGGTTATCACCCCACCCCCGAAATAGTGCTAGGCATCTCCATAGACTTATCGCATATGTTGTTAATTTGATATTATGGACAAGATGATCATCCAGAGTTCGATCACGCTCTTTGAGATCCTCTGTGTGATCATCGTCTTTGCCACCCTCTTCATGCGCAGCCGTTTTTTTGTTGAGGTCTTCGAGAACCGGGCGCGCTGGTCCACCCAGGTTCTGCTCATCATCTTCTTCGGCCTGATGTCCGTCTTTGGCACCCTCAGCGGGCTCGCGGTCGATGGTGCGGTGATCAATATCCGGGATCTCGGCCCCATGGCAGCAGGCCTGCTCTGCGGGCCGTACGTCGGGCTCGGTGCAGGGATCATCGGGGGCCTCTTCCGGTTTATGCAGGGCGGGCCGTACCTGTGGACCGGGCTGTCCGCCCCCATCCTCTCGGGCATTCTCGGGGGGATCCTGTTTCTTGCCAACCGGCGCCGGTTCGTTCCGACATGGGCGGCCGTGCTCTTAATCGGCCTTTCCGAGACCCTGATCTCCTGCTACACGCTGGTTCTCGTAACCAAACCGTCTGATCTTCTGGCGGTTGTCACCACGGTCGCCATCCCCATGGTGGTCTTCAACATCATCGGCATGTTCATCTTTGCCACGGTTGTCCACCGGATTCTAAAAGAACAAAGCGGGTTTGCACAGGTGCGACTGCTGGAGCTTGAACTGGAGTCCCGGCGGAATCTTTCTGCGATCATCAACACCATTGCGTACCCGGTCTATGTCCTTGACCGCGACCACCGGTTCACCGTAGTGAACGACAGCATGTGCCGTTTTATCGGGCGCCCGCGGGATGCGATCCTTGGCAGAACTCCGGGTGATTTCATCAGCGAGAAAGATTCCGCGTTTCTCTGGGACAAGACTGAAGATGTTTTCCAACATCACACAACCCGTGAGGATGAGGTGACGATCACGGGATCTGACGGCCAGGTGCGGGACATCAATATCACTTCGGCATTGTACTCGGATATCTCCGGACAGGTGTTCATGGTCGGGGTCTTCAAGGATATCACAGAGCGCAAGAAGATGCAGGTGGCGCTCACAAAGAGCGAGGCCTGGTACCGCATCCTCTTCGAGCACACCGGTGCTGCCACCATCATCATCAACGAGGACAGCACCATCGGTCAGGCCAATACTGAGTTTACCCAGCTGACCGGGTATTCCCGCGAGGAGATTGAAGGCAGGATGAGCTGGAAAGATATTGCCCACCCGGATGACTTCGAACGGGTGATACAATACCATCACGACCGCCGGATCAACCCGGCAGGGGTGCCCACGGTATACACGGTCCGGATCAATGACCGGAACGGGGTAACCAGAACCCTGCATACCCTTGTTGCCATGATCCCCGGGACCAGAAAATCAATTGCATCCTATATCGATATCAGCGAGCAGAAGCGGACCGAAGATGTCCTGACGCTCGCGAACCGGAAACTCAACCTCCTCTCCTCCATCACCCGGCACGACATCATCAACCAGCTCCTGATCCTCAAGGGCTACCTTGTGATGCTTAAAGCGAAGACCGACAACCCGGTACTGCTCGAATATATCGGCCGGAGCAACCAGGCGACAAGGAACATCGAGCACCAGATCACCTTTACCCGCGACTACCAGGACATGGGGGTAAAAGCGCCCTCATGGTATAATGTCAAAAGCACCATTATCAGGGCGAAAGGTGCGCTCCCCACCGATAACGTGATCGTTGAGGCGGACCTGTCGGATCTTGAATTGTTCGTGGACCCGCTCTTTGAGAAGGTCTTCTACAACCTGATCGAAAATTCCCTGAAGTACGGGGGAGAGCAGCTGAAAACCATCCGGATCTCGCTACTCGTGCAGGGTGACAGCCTGCTTCTCACGTACGAGGACGATGGTGTGGGAATCGCGGACGCGGATAAGGAGCACCTCTTTGAGCGGGGCTTCGGGAAACATACCGGGTTTGGTCTCTTCCTGTCACGCGAGATCCTCGCCATCACCGGCATCTCCCTCCGTGAGACCGGCACTGCCGGGACCGGCGCACGGTTCGAGATCCTTGTGCCGAAGGGAGCCTGGCGGCTCGCGGGTCCGTCCTGAAAAAAAATTTCTGACGGTCCGGGAATTATCCCATCGAAAAAAATTAAAAAAAAGCCCGGGTGGGAAATCTCCCTTGATGCCGCCCGGATTATTTCCTGAAGATCTTCTCCAGCTTATCGCCCACAAAGGTGCCGATGATAAAGAGGATCACATAGATGATGATCGTGAGCAGGATCCCAAGAATTCCGGGAACCAGCGTGCCGCTGGCAAATTCCGCAGGCAACATGACAGCAGAGAGCACGAGCAGGATGATGCCCATCACAATACCGGCAATTGCGCTGTTTTTCAGCATCTCCTTATACGATTCCGTTCCCTTGTGAGCAAAACCAAACCCGATACCAATAGCAAAATCCAGCAGAGCAAGCCACATATGAATACCCCTTGTTGTACTCCAGTATTCCTCCGCCGCCCCTGAAATAGGTTCCGGGAACGGTTGCGGGTGCTTACGAATTCACAAATTAAAAAAAGGTTCAGTCCTGAATCGTCCTCATGCGGTCTTTGTCCATTCACAGACCGGCAGGAGCCCGAGCACGATCAACGCAAAGCCGGCACAGACCGACAGGCCGATCACCGAGAGGATCGGGTTCGCGGTCAGATAGATCTCCCGCAGGGGATAGATCATGAACGAGAAGCCAAGGAGGATCGTGCCAATCGCGAGCAGGCGGCGCTCGCCGCTCCTGATGCTCAGCCCTCCCGCGATGAGAAGGCCCGAGACCGCGAAATACCCGTACGTGACGATGCCGGCCGGCAGGCTGAAGCCGGCCGTCGTGAGCATGAGGACCGGTACTGACAGGGAGAGGATAAGGATCGTCGCGATGATGGCGAGTGCGGGCTTCCCCCCCGGCAGGCCGGTCCACAGCCCGCAGGCAATGAGGAGGAGACCGAGAATCAGGCCGATATCAATTGCGCTCGGGAAGACCTGGTTACGGAATCCCAGGAAGGTGCTCACGTACCAGGCAATGTTGGCGAGCCCCCAGATCCCAAACCCGGCGCCGGCCCAGAGCAGGACCTTCTGCCGGCCGGCCCGGTGCCAGGAGCAGAGCAGGACGAGGGCTCCCGCAAACGCAACAATGATCTGGAGATAGTTGCTCAGGGCAAGGAAGAGATCGGACGGGAGGATGACGATCAGGAGGGCAAGAACGATTGATGCCGCAACAACGGCAATAAAAAAACCGGAGAGTAGTTTTATCGCCGGCATACCGGGAGTGTCCATCATACAAGATTCAATCACGTTTGAACCTGAAAAGTTTTTGTAAAAGATCACGGCCCGATAAAAATTTTGAGCCATCGAATCGCGAGGGCCGGTCTTTCTGGACATCCGGTCTTCGTGCCCGGCAAAACATGAAAACGAAAATAAAATAAATGGGGGAGAATCCCCGGTCCCGCCCGCCCACATCCCCCGGAGAATGCATGGTGTGTTAAAAGGAATGGTTACTTCATGTCAGAGCACCAATATGCATATGACATTCTGTTTCCCGGCTGCCTGTAACCGGCGGACCGGGACCGGGAATTTCAAACAGTGAGGTAATCATCATGGAATCGATATCATTTGCACCCCCACAGGTTTTTGTTCCGGAACCCATCCATATCCACATTCTCCAGGCTGTCAGTGAGAAGCAGGGTTGCCACATCGGCCACGTGGTCCAGCAGCTGCTCCCCGATCATGGGGAGAGCGGCGTCCGGTCGGCCATACGTATCCTGCTCTCGAAGCGCTACCTTGACGGGGGAAAATCCTCAAGCGAGATTGTGCTCCGGCTCACATCCAGCGGACGCATCCTGCTCCAGAAAGCAGCAGCGAACTAACCTTGTCCCGGTCTTTCCGGGTCAAAAACTTTTTTTGGATTTTTAAAAAAGGACCAGAGTCACTGCCCGGTCAGCACGAGCCATACGATCCCGAGCAGGACCAGGCCAATGATTGCGAGCATGATCCAGAGATACGGGATCGCGGTCCCGGTCTTCCGGGATTTTTTCCGCGAATCCCCGGCCGCACCGCCCGTCACCGAGATCCCGCCGCCCCGGCTGTAACTCATGCCAACCGCGGGTCGGGGTTTCTGGTTCCAGCTCACAATGCCCGTGCAGTTGTGGTTGGGCGGGAGCCGGCAGTCGGCGCAGAACTTTCCCCCGCAGTGCTGGCAGGTGAACGGGAGCGTGGTCTCGCTGCCGCAGTTGTCGCAACGCGTCATCGATCTTCACGTTGTCTTTTTTGTATTAAGAACTCTTCCCGCTGGGGAGTTTACCGTCGTAAACCCGTGACCCCCTCTAAAACGGTCATAGCGGCCGCCGGTCAGCGGTTATTTTTTCATGTCCCGAAACCTGTGGAAAAACAGGGGCTGCTGGACGCCCGCTATTTTGCAGGTTGAAACGGGGTTAAAATCGTTTTGTTTTCGAAATAAACCCCATTCCGTCCGATTTTCCATGGGCGTGGACACCAGATCCACTCCGGCCGGAAATGCGAATCGTCTATTTGGCAAATGGAGTCCGTTTTGGGCTTATTCGGGTACTGGTCCCCGGAAGGATCGGTACGGGGCGATCCAATCCCTTATGCCGTTTTGCGCCGGATAGTACCGGCATGGGGCAGTATGTGGCAGGCGATGTCCTGCTGGCCACAGTGGCGCTGGACGACCGGACGGTCGCGAAGACCCGGCCGGTGGTCGTTATCCGGACCGGAGAGCCGGGCACGATCCGGGTCTGCCCGGTGAGCAGCAAGCCACCGAACGATGCACCGTGCCTGCCGCTCGCAATCGATGATTTTGAAACCGGTGGCCTCGATCTCTTCAGCGAAAGTTACGTGATGACGAGCCGGGTGCTCGTGCTCCGGTCCGCGGACGTGATAGGGAAGAAGGGCCGGCTGACCGGAGAATCGCTTGCAGAGATTGCCGGCAGTGTGCCGGCTGGTGGGTCGAAAGGAGACGAACCGGCAAAATATTCCGGCAGGGCCCGGACCCGCCGCTGATCGTCCGGGTTTTTTATAACCCACTGGTGACGGTTAATTAAGTAAAAAATAATCATCCGGAATTACTATTTTTCAAACCTTGCCCCACGTTGACGCGCTGATAAAAGCAGTCCCGGCATTTTCCGGATCGCTCGTATTGGGTTGCTCAAGGAGAATTAAAGTGAAATTTTTCCCTTTCAGGACATGTCAGTGCAACCGGGACATTGTGGAATTTTTCAGATCAATTGACCACTCGTTGTACTTCAGTCCGCCGCCGGGATGATCCGAATCCCCGCTGATATCAATGTAATCCCTTAACAGGAATGTTTCCGATGAAAGATCGTCATATCCCCGTGTTGAAAAGAGGGTGACTTTCGATGTCCCGGTCCGGGATTCACCCGGTTTTATTCCATTCATAAAAACAAGGGATCCGCACCAGTGCTGCGGGCTGTCGCAGTGACGCCCGTTTCCGGTACTGTCCGTAAGTTCGCTTATCATGAATACGACATCGACGTAACTGGTATTGCTGTTCTTTACCGTCACATTGATGTTCATTATTGAGGAAGAATTTGTATCGATCGTTTCGTTCTTCAGGAGTTTTATATCATCAAGTGTGAACTCCAATGACGGTCCATTTTCAAATTGAATGGATTGCGTTGCGGATAGTGCTGACTTGTTGATCTCATCAAGAATGACCTGTTCCAGTTGGGCAGGAATATCATTCTCACCAATGAGAACCGTTTTTCCCACAATTACTTCAGGTACCCCGGGGCTGGTGATATTGAGTTCCCCGTTGAGTTTATCGGCGAAGTTCCGGTTGGTTGTGTTAGTGAAAATTTCCATCCGGATAAATGTTTCATTCGGAAATTTCTGCGAGATGTTGTTCATGAATGGCATAACATTGTCGCAGTGCGAGCACCCGTCCCCGTAAAAAAAATATACGGTTACGTTGCTATCCGAACTCAGAACCTGACTGTCCTGCATGGTCTGACCCGGATTTATCCCGGGTAAGGCTAACACCAGTGCAGGGCAGAGAATTATGAATACAAACAATCCCGCGGCGATCTTCCTTATTTTATCCATACTTTGTAAACCGTAAACGTACTCTTGGAGGAAACCGTATAACCCCAGCGATAAGTGAAAATTAATTTTCGGTTACGGTCCTAACTCAACCACCATTTTTTGTCTGATTTTCTCTATTTTTTTTATTTTCCGGACGCTGTGCATCAGCAGCCTTAATATTTCCCGTGATAAGGTTGTTGGGATGGACATCGCAGAGGCAATCCGTGAGATGGAGGCGCAGGTGGGCAGGATCTCACCGGTCCAGAAGTTCCTGCTCGGCACGGATGGTTCGGTCACCCAGATCCTTGAATCGATCACCGGGAAAAAAGTTGTCATCAAAACGCTCGTGCAGGAGATCGTCCCGGCCGACGCGACAGCAGCCGGAAATCTTCATATAGCCGAAGGCGAGCCGGTGAACTTCCGGATCGTGGAGATCACAACGGAAGGAAACGGCGAAGTGCTGATCTACGCGGTCTCGCACACTCCCGTCAACCGCCTCTCACCGGAGTTCCGAGACGACCTGCTCCGGGCCGATATCCCCATCGGGAAGATCATCAAGCAGCACCACATCGAGGCCCGGCGGGAGATCCTGAACGCCCGGGTCCTTCCGGCAACGGAAGAGGCCGGCAAATTATTTTCCATCTGCAAAAACGAACCGCTCCTCGCCCGGCAGTACCAGATCATCCACGGGGGCGAGCCGCTCATCTTTATCGAGGAACAGTTCCCCTACAACCGCTTCCTTGACACCCGGCGCGTCATCGTGGACACGCCCTCGCGGCTCCATGTCTCCCTCATCGATATGCACGGCGGGTCGGGCCGGGTGGACGGCGGCATCGGCATCACGCTGGACGAACCCGGTATCCTGATCGAGGCCGAACTCTCACCGGTCCTTGCCGTGCACGGCTGCGACCCGGCAACGCGGGAGCGGATCGGGCAGGTGGCCGCTGGAGTATTGAAAGATCTCGGTCTTGGCGGGAGCGTTGCGATCACGGTCAGGAAATCCTTCCCGTCCCATATAGGTCTCGGGAGCGGATCGCAGATTGCGCTTGCGGTGGCAAAGGCAGTGACCGAGCTCCACGACCGGCATATTCCCGCACGCGAACTTGCCCGGCTCGTGGGCCGGGGGGGCACCTCCGGCATCGGCACCGCAGCATTCGATCACGGGGGGTTCATCATCGATGGCGGCCACCGCTTCGGTGCGGGCGGGGAGAAGGCGGACTTCCGCCCGTCATCAGCTTCAAGGGGCGTCAGCCCCGCACCGGTGATCGCCCGGCACGAGTTCCCAAAGGACTGGAAGATCCTGCTCGCGGTCCCGGACCTTCCGGCCGGGGCGAACGGCAGCCATGAAGCGGATATCTTCCGGACCCGGTGCCCGGTGCCGCTCGATGAGGTCCGGGCGCTGAGCCATGAGGTGCTGATGCGGATGCTCCCGGGTCTTGTCGAGCGCGATCTCGATCTCTTCGGCTCCGCGGTCAATACCGTGCAGGGCCTCGGGTTCAAGAAGGTCGAGCTCAGCCTCCAGCCGCCCGTTGTGCACGGGCTATTGTCCACGCTGCGGAACGCCGGCGCAGCCGGGGCCGGCATGAGCTCGTTCGGCCCGGCGGTCTATGCGTTCGGTGACACAAATGTACCGGAGCTTGAGCGGGCCGCCCGGTCCTTCATGCAGGAGCAGGCCGGGGGCGGGACGACCCTCATCACCACGGCCCGGAACCGCGGAGCAGCGGTGCGGGTTGTATAATCCCGGCAGCAAAAATATTTTTAAAAAACGTGCGGGGATTATCCGATCGTCCGCTGCATCCAGACCACATCGAACGGTTCGCCGAACTTCTCGCCTACCCCGGCAAGAGTGCCGGCAACGGTGAATCCCTGCTTTGCATGGAACCGGATGCTCGCCTCGTTCCTTGAAGCGATGTTTGCCACGAGCATTGTTTGTCCGGATTTTTTTGCGTCCTCAACAAGCCGCCCGAGAATCCGGGTCCCGAGTCCCCTGCCGGTGAACTCCGGCGCAATGAAATACGTGAGCATGCCGGTCTTTTTGAACGCGGCGAACGGGAAGAACGGCTTTAAGAGGCCAAAGCCGGCAATGTCGGCGTCATCTTCCAGCACGACTGCGGAGAGGGCGCCTTCCTTCAGGTGCGGGAAGAACTGCGGCGGAAGTGGGTCCGGGTAGGCGGCGAAGCTCGTTGCTGCATAATGATTGAATATCCGCATGACCGCATTGCCATCGCTCTCCTGCATATCGCGTAAACGCATTTCGCCTGCCATAACAATTCTCCATTCCATTGAACGCCCTGCGTGTGCGGCCGCCCGGATTGTGAGAACCGGATTTTACAGAATACGAGAAAATGTTTGTGGGAGTGGTTCTCTCTCATCACGGCAATAGAAAAAGATCAGGTCTGATTGATCCCGGCAAACCAGCGCTGGACAACAAGAGCAGCCGGTTTTCCCCGCACGGATGACGACTTCTCAAACGAATACTTCGCATTGAACCAGGGCTCGATCCAGTAGCCCCACGTCATTGCGCCGCCATACCACGGTTCATCTGCGGTTGATGTGAAGAACGCCTCGTAGAGATCCGCCTGTGCGATCAGGTCCTGCCGGACTGAGGGTGCAGTTGCCATCGGCTCGAACCACTGCTGGGCTGCTGCATGATCGCGGCTCTGGAACGGCAGGAGGAAGACCAGCGGTTTTTTGTATTTCGCGTACAGCGGGTCGAACTGCTTCCGGTTGAACCCGTCCATTGCAGATTCCAAGTCCGCAAGGGCTGGCCGTTCCGCATCCGAGAACCGGTTGTAATAGTAAATCGTGATGACATCAAGGTCATCGGCCCAGGGAATCGCAGACACGTGATCGGATCCTTCACTGGTGAACAGGGCCTGTGTCAGTTTTCCGTGGTACATCGTCCGGACATCGGCGATCAGCGCACGCCACCGCTGCTCATTGGCCGGGATCATGGCCCCGTCAATCTGCTTGCCGAGCGCCAGCATCTCGATATTGTGCTTCTCGGCAATCGTGGCGGATTTTTTCATGAACTGCCCGAACTGCACAAACCAGCGATCCCAGTACGCATTTGCTACCGGGTCCTGGGGGTTCTGAGTAAGCCGGTCGGCCATCTCCTGCATGGTCTTCTGCCCGTTGGTCCACTTGTTCTCCTGGTACTTCATGTACGCATCGTTGTCACTTGTCGGGAACTCCCCGGGCATGACTGTCCATTCGAGTTCCGTGAAGAGGATGAACTCAAGGCCGCGCTTGTGGGCTTCATCCGCCATCAGTCCGATGGTGTCCTCATCGGCAGCATTCCATAAGCCGGCCGTGGCCTCGTCAACAATTTCCGGAGCAGAGGTGTTTTTGTAGGCCCAGTAATAGTCGTACGCCACGTACTTTCCGCCATCCTCTTTCATGGCATCGTACGTGCTCCAGAGCGATCCGGATTTGGCTGCGGCCGGAATAGTTCCCCCTCCATCCATCAGCGTGTGGCCGTTGATGATTCCCGGCTGGTGCAGGGTCTGCGTGCCGGTCCAGACCAGCCCTTTGCCGATCTCCCCGTCCTGCGTAACGGTCTTTTCAACAACCGCGGTCTCTTTGTCCCCGGCGGCATAACGATAGCGCAGCACATCTCCTGACTTCACCGGAATACCTGCTGATGAGAACAGGTACGATGTTTCACGGGTCATGGGGTAGGTGCTGCCGTTCAGGCTGAGAGTAACATCCCGGTCCGTCTCGGGAAGCACGGCCCGGAAGGTGACTGCGAGTGGCGTTCCGGCGGGAGCAGCTGCCGTTCCCGCTCCGGATCCGGTTGCCGGCCCGAAGATTCCTCCGGTTGCGGCATTCATGTCCTGGGAAAAACCAGCCTTATCCGAGCACCACGGGGGCTGCGGCCACGGCCCGGCCGGAGGACAGAACCCGACTGCGGCCATGCCAGCCGTTCCCGCAACAATTACCACAAGAAGTACAAGGACAATCTTCACCGCGATATGCATGGAAGAGACGGTATACGCCTGAAAATATATTGGTTGCGTTCTTACTTTCCGATCTTCAAAAGCATCTCTTCGAGCGAGGGATAGGAAGATTCGATCTTCTCGACCCGGCCGCCGGCTTCCGTGATCATGCCCGTGCACTCGTTGAGTTCCTTCATCTCCTCGGCCTCGCAGACAAAGAACCCGTCCTCCTGCCGGTAGGGTTTCGCATGCCCCACGAGCCGGCCGGGATCATCGATCGAGAAGAAGATCGTGTACG
>Ga0265296_1003743_pt1 | contig 13801 bp, 10 predicted proteins | sample MunlanPumphouse1_FD_189073 | JGI IMG/M metagenome (GOLD analysis project Ga0265296, IMG submission 189073) | Groundwater microbial communities from a municipal landfill in Southern Ontario, Canada - Pumphouse #1 | ecosystem: Environmental > Aquatic > Deep subsurface > Groundwater | place... | reverse complement strand
CAGTATGGTGACTCGCACTTTTGGTTTGAAGACCTTGCCTGCCGCCAGAGCTATCCACAGGGTTTGGGGCTCGTTATGCGGTGGAATCGGTTTTCATTTGGGGCTCATTATGTATTGTACAAGACTGTATGTTGACCATACGAGGGGAATTTATGTATAATAAGTTATGTAAATTCTTTGCACAATTGCGGCAATTCCTTAACCCATGAGTATTTATGTCATTAGATCGGCATTATCATAAGGGTTTACAGCTCATTTCCCATTGTCCCCTTTGCCAAAGCCATTATCCGCCGCGGGAGACGACCGTGCTTGACGCGCGTGATGATGCGCATCTTATTTATCTCCATTGCAACACCTGCGGCAGTTCCATAGTGGCTTTGATTACGCTGGATGAGGGAGGCGCTTTTTCTCAAGGGTTATTGACCGATCTTTCAAGGGATGAAGTGATGAGATTCCATAAGGGCGAAGAAGTGACCCTTGATGACGTGATAGAGATGCATCAAATTCTGCAAAGTTAAAGCATAACACCACAAAGCGCGTTTCCGTGTATAAATCAGGCAATTCCGTGTGAAATGTTTTCATACTGAAAGTGCACGGAAGTATACACTGTAATACGATATAGAATTATCATTTTATATGGATTTATTAGCGACACTAAGAACATTGATCGGCAAGAAAGTGAAAGCGCTGCGCAGGGAGCATCTGGTGCCCGGGGTAGTATATGGCCACGGACTCAAGTCGCGCGCGGTAAGCGTCCCTTTAAGCACCCTAGAGGCCGCGCACCGGAAAGCGGGCGAATCGAGCCTCATTTCCCTGATGGTGGATGGCAAGGCGGCGAATGTGCTTATCAAAGACCTGCAGCGCGATCCGGTGAGCGGGAAGATCCTTCATGTGGATTTTCAGGAAGTGAGCATGCAGGAGAAGCTGAAAACCCAGGTGCCGATCGTGATCAAAGGAGAGGCCAAAGCGGTGAAAGAGCTTGGCGCCGTGTTGGTGCGTTCCCTTAACCATTTAGATATTGAATGCCTTCCCCAAGACCTCATCCCCGATTATGCGGTAGATGTGTCTCATCTTGCGAATATCGGCGATGTGATACGCGTGAGCGATCTTGCCCTTCCTCCTCAAATTCACGTACTCACCCGTCCGGAAACGGTCGTGGTGAATATTGAGAAGAAACATGAAGAGGTGGAAGCGGCTCCTGCTGCCGCGGCCGTGGCTCCGGACCTCACGCAAGTAAAGACGGAGAAAGAGATAGAGAAAGCGGAAAAGCAGGCTAAGGCCGCAGAGGAAGCTGCGATAAAAGATTAATATTTTATTCCTTAATAAAGGAATCTGTGCGCAGAATATTTAATGCTCAAAAGGGCTTCACTCTCATTGAGTTATTGGTGGTCATTTCCATTATCGGGCTTATAGCGACCTTATCTGCCGTTGCCCTTAAAAATGCGAGGGTTAAGGCAAGGGATGCGAGGAGGCTCGCGGACATGAAACAGCTGCATTCTGCCATGGAGTTGTGCTTGGACGCGAATGGGGGAAGTTATGCAAGTTGTTGCAGTAACTGGGCAGCAGGACGAAAGGTATTTGAATGTACTGGCGGGATTACCATTTCAATGCCCGGTTCAACCAACTTAAAGGATCCCTCCAATGTACCTACCGTCGCATGTAATCATGGTAACACAACCCCATGTGAGTACACGTTTGCAGCCGCTCCCCTTGCTACTGATTATACCGTATATTTTTTCCTTGAGGGCAGTGGCGGACAGAACAAAACGTTATCACAGGTTGGAATTACTAATTAAGCAATAATATAGAATTTTTTCTAATAAATTATTTAAAATAGTAAATCACTACACTATGTCATACTTTATCTCCCATGCAAAACGCGCTTTTACCCTAATAGAATTGCTGGTGGTAGTGGCTATTATCGGGCTTCTCGCGACTTTGGTCGCGGTGAACGTGAACAATGCCAAGCAAAAAGGGCGCGATACCACCAGGAAAGGCAACATTTCCCAGCTTAGGAACGCATTGGAGCTCCATTACCAGCAGTATGGATATTTCCCTTACAGCGGTACGGACGGCGCGATCTTCAATTGCGTGGATGCGCTCCCTGGACAATCCGATACCGGAGGGTATGTAAATCATCTTGGGGATTACATCAAACCGATTCCTATTGATCCTTTGAAAGCCGCAGGCGTGAGGGATCTTCTCGCGAATGGTTGCCTTGCGTATAGGAGTATTGGATCGCATTATAAGATTATCGCCAATCTCGAGCTTGATACCAATATAATGGCAAATGACGGAGGCGTGCGCACGTGCTGGTATGAAGTATATACGCAGGGTGGGCAGAGTTTTGATCCGACGATTTGCCCGTGAGGGTGATAGAAGTTAGAAGATAGAAGTTGGAATTTGCCCAGTCATCCGACTGGGCACCCCGTCGAATGACGGGGTGAATCTAGAATATTGAATTGAGGATTTCATATAATCAAGAGAAAAGGCCGGCATCTTAGATCAGAAGCGGCCTTTTCTGTTTGGAGATGCGAGCTGTACATCCATTGATGTGTCTCCTTCCTTGTTAGAGTGGTTAAGTTTCATGAAGTACTTCAACTTTGAAGTCTTCTTTATTATATCCCGTTTCAGAGAATACCTCTTCCAAAGCAATAGCCTTTAAATTCTCAATATCATTGAGATTAAAGTTAATCTCTTTGAAAGCAACTTCCCGCGGTATCCCCATATAGGGATGATTAATTTTAATCCTAACCACCCTTATTTTTTTCTCTTTCATTTTTCTCACCTCCTTTCGAGGTTTTTGTGAAGAGAAAGAACGTGGTTTTGTCGCTCTACAGTATACCACTGGGAAAGCTGCTTTGTCTCGGGAAGGTTTAAAAGCAGTGGAATAATGGCATTATCGCCTTCAAAATAGAGCGCCGCCGGCTCGGGTAACAGTTTATCAGGTAAGCAGTTTAACAGTTGTGTGATGAGCTGCTGGTAGATTTCCGTACCGTCGGGGCCGCCGTCGAGCGCGCACATGGGTTCGTGGGCGAGTTCAGATTTTGCGGCTATGACCGGTGAGGGGACGTAAGGGAGGTTGGCAATAGTTATGAGTTTTGAGTCTGTGAGTTTATGAGTTAGGAGAAAAGTAATAATTGGTTCAAGGAGATTGCCGTGGAGGAAAGTGATACGGTCAGAGACACCATGTCGAGTTGCGTTCTCTTGCGCGACCGCAAGCGCATCGCGAGAAATGTCAGTGGCAATCACCTTAACGGCGGGGAAACGTTTCGCCAGCGTGATCGCGATACAGCCGGAACCGGTGCCTATGTCGAGGATGGTGAATAGATTGTTACTTGAGACCCCCATGTTCTCCCCCTTGGTAAGGGGGAGACAGAGAGGGGGTATCCTTTGAACAATGGTCTCCACCAGCTCTTCGGTAGCGGGACGCGGGATGAGCACTGATGGATTGACTTTGAATGAGAGTCCGCAGAATTCTTTTTCTCCTGTGAGGTACGCGACAGGCTCGCCCCGGGTACGTCGCATGGTTAAATGGTTAAATTGCTGAATTGTTACCTTGTTCAACTGTTGATCTTGGTGGGCGAGGAGCCATGGACGCGGTTTTTGGAGCACATATGACAAAAGCACCTCGGCGTCGAGCCAAGGCGAGTCGGGGGAGACATGTTCAAGTTGTTTTTTAGCAAAGAGGAGTAATTCGTTAATAGTCATGAGGTTTAGAATGTAAAATGCAAAACTCAAAATGTAAAATGATAGATCAAAATATATAAATTTTACATTTTCATTTTGGTTTTTGTATTTTGTCCCGCTCCTTGAATCTAATTCTCTATGGTAAGGGCGCTTAAAAAAATAACATTTCACTTAAGCATAAGGTTTAGCCTTGTTTATCAGACCTATTATGCCAATGGCGGGATATGTTATTTTTTTACGGCGCCTAAGCGGGATCCCGCTGAAGCGGTGACATTTTGGATTATTTCTGTAAGGGCGCTTAAAAAAATAACATATTCAATCCCTATACGATTCCGCTGATATATTCAGGGCTGTGCCGCGCATCAACGGATAGGTTATTTTTTTACGGCGCCTAAGGTGCGTTCGTGGTTTTTTAAGGCAATTATGATTAGCTCCAGGTTCCCGTCCAAAATCTCATCAATGTGGTGCCAGCTCATGTTGATGCGGTGGTCAGTGATGCGGTCTTGGGGAAAATTGTAGGTCCTGATTTTTTCCGCCCGCTCTCCCGATCCTACCTGCGCCCGCCGGTCTGCGTCGATCGCGGCGCGCCGCTCCTCTTCCGCCTTGGCAAAGAGGCGCGCGCGCAGCACCGCCATGGCCTTTTCGCGATTTTGCTGCTGCGACCGCTCATCCTGGCATTGGACGACGATGCCGGTGGGAAGGTGGGTAATGCGGATAGCAGAATAGGTTGTATTTACACTCTGCCCTCCATGGCCGCTTGCGGTAGAGGTTTCTATTTTCAAATCTTTCGGCTCCACGACAATGTCCACCTCGTCCGCTTCGGGCAGCACCGCCACGGTCACGGTGGAGGTGTGCACGCGGCCGGATTTTTCCGTATCGGGCACGCGCTGGACGCGGTGTACCCCGCGCTCAAATTTGAAACAGGAATACACGCGGTCGCCGCTTATTTCAAAGATAATTTCCTTATACCCGCCGAGGTCAGTCCGGCTCTCATCAATGTGTTTCACCGTCCATCCGCGCTTTTCCGCATAGCGGTGGTACATCCGCGTGAGCGTGCTCGCAAAGAGCGCCGCTTCTTCGCCGCCAGTGCCTGCGCGTATTTCCACGATGGTATCCCTCTCATCCAGCGGATCGCCGGGGGTGAGCAGTTCCACCAATTGTATGCGCAGCGAAGCCTCTTTGGGTTTCAGCGTTTCCAGTTCGCTCTTGGCAAGGTCAGAGAGCTCTTCGTCTTCGGCTGAGGCGAGCCCGCTTCGCCCAAGCGCGAGCGAGGCGAGCGTGGTTTCGGCTTCTTTGAGCGCGACGGCAAGGGATTCCCATATTTTAGCAACGTCAAGAATACGCCTCACCTGATGGTATTCCTTTTGAAGGCGTTGAAGCGTGTGGCGATCCGCAAGAATGTCTTCGCGGGCGAGCGCTTCTTCTATTTCCTGCGCTCTCTCTTTGGTTTTTTTGAGAAGATCTAACATAAACGTGTAAATCCAAAGTTCAAATAAATGGCCAATGTCCAAGCTCTAATGACCAATCAGCCCAGAAATTTTCAATGCTCAATTTTCAATTTCTCCCTCTTCGCGGGATCCCGCGTAGCGGGACAATCAATGCCCCAATGTCTCAATTTTCAAACGTTTGAAAATTGATGAATTGAAAATTGACTGAAAATTGGTACTTGAAAATTGGAAATTACCAATGTTTCGAATTTAGGGTTTTATTGGAAATTGGTTATTGGGGATTTGGGATTTTGCCAAAAAAGAACACTACCCCCTCAGGAGTAGTGTGCGCGTGTGGTGTTACTTACCCGGCTGGCGGATGTGTTTTTTGGATGCGGCTTCTGCTTCTTTCGTCGCTTTGATAGCCGTTTCCGCTTCCTGTTGTTTCTCCTTTTCCCTTACCTTTTTGCGCGCAGACCGTTCAATGGCCGCTGCTTGAAGCGCGGTGGAGCGTGTCGATTTATCTTTGAATTTCTCAACGCGCCGTGCGGCATCCACCAGTTTTTGTTTACCGGTATAAAAAGGATGGCAATGGGCGCATATTTCAACATGCATGGATTCTACGGTAGATCCAGTGGCGTACTTCGCGCCGCATGCGCACGTAATGGTGGTTGAGGGATAATATACAGGATGAATATTGTTCTTCATGTTGAGTAATGTAGCAAAAAAGAGAATGGCTTGTCAAATTCTTATAGTTGTGGTAGATTCTCTTTAAGTATTATTCATCTCTCTTTCTCCTTTTCACGCGCACCGCTCCTCCCTTTCTTCCTAAGATATGGGCACGGCGCGCTTCAGGGGAAAAGAGTATAAAAGGAGCAACATCTATGGCAACCTTGCCAACTTTGACCGAACTCTTAAAAGCCGGCGTCCATTTTGGCCACAAGGAAACAAAGTGGCATCCCAAAATGGCGGAATACATTTTTACCGTCCGCAACGGCATCCATGTTATTGATTTGGAGAAGACGGTGGAAAAGCTGAAACAAGCGCTTGAGTTCCTCCGCACCGTGGTGGAAGGCGGGGGCGTGGCGCTTTTTGTGGGCACGAAACCGCAGGCGCGCAAGCATGTGCAAGAAGCGGCTGACCGCGTGAATGCGCCCTATGTGACCGAACGTTGGCTGGGCGGCACACTCACCAATTTTGCGGTCATTCAGAAACTCGTTAAGAAACTGGAAGACATCGAGCACAAACTCGCGTCTCCCGAGGTGGAGGCAAAGTATACGAAATTGGAGCGCCTCATGTTTGAACGGGAGAGAGTGCGCCTCACCGCGGCGGTGGGGGGCATCAGGACGCTCAAAGGACTGCCCCAAGTCATCATATTGGCTGACGTTATCTATGATGAAACCGCGGTGCGGGAAGCCCGCCGCAAACTAGTGCCCACGATCGCACTCTGCGACACCAATACCAATCCCGAAGTGGTTACATACCCGATTCCTGCGAACGATGAAGCGAGCCGTTCCATAGAACTGTTCATGTCCCTGTTTGGAAAGACCATAGAGGAAGGTGTCGCGGCAAGGGCCGCGAAGGCGACTGAGGCGGCTGCGTGGTCGGAAAAAGCGCACGCAGAAACAGTCGGCCCGCCGGAGGAGGAAGAGGTCGTGGTGCCGGAGGAGATCGTGGTAGAGGCGGCCAAAAAGGCTGGATTAAAGGAGGAATTAGTGGTATAATACTAATACTCAATGATATTATAAACTAAATGTATTGTATGTTTTTCGTACCACGCAAATTATTGGGAGTATTAGTATTTAGCTCAATTTTGAGCTTGTTTTTTTTGTTTAATCTGGCTAAACCAAGTAATGCCACCACAGCCAGTTCAAATTCCACTTGTTTGAGTTCCACGGTTGTTTCGGAAGCGCCGTTGGGCGGCAGCGCGTATCAGTCCTTGGGTTTGGACATTACCACTCACCCGGAAATTCTCAAATACCGCATCCAGTGGTTCAGCGGCAGTTGGTCGCCATGGTACGTGCCGGGGCAGGACGACGTTGATTGGAAAACGAATACCGACGGCAGCCAGCGCCGCGTCTGGGCATATTTTGACGATCATACCCATGAATATGAAAAATGTTCACAGTTTTCGTGCACGGATAGCGATAATGGCCAAAATTTTAATACGAAAGGAACTACTTCCGGTGTATACGGGAATAGTAACGGCTATAGCAGTGATTATTGTTCCACCGGCGGGCAAGATGATAAAGGCAATCCAATTAATTTAACGGAATTTTATTGTATTGATAAAGTAAGTTATGGAGCGAAGGGTTATTTTTGCCCCAATGGTTGTCAAGACGGCGCGTGCCTGCCAGGAGTTCAAGTTCTTTCTCCAAATAACGGGGGAAAATGGGAGGTGGGGAAGACGTACCCAATTTCGTGGAACTCCGTGAATATCAATGATCCTTATGCGGCTATTTATCTCGTGCCAGCCCAAGATATTTCAAAAGCCGTTATTCTTGCACAGCCGTATCTGAGTGCCAACTCTTATAATTATACTGTTCGTGATCCAGCTGAATTTTCTAATCACTCCTCTTATTTCCAAGCCGGTAACCAGTTCAAAATATTGATCTGTGCCGGTGCGGTGTACACGCATCCGAATTGTTCCTATGCCGATTCTAGTGATACGCCTTTCACTATTATTTTACCCGCCCCCACTCCTTCAAAACCAGTGATTTCTAATATTAAAGCCACGGAAATCATTTCCACCTCAGCGTTGATCAAATTCAGCACCGACAGAGCCGTCACCTCGTCGATCTGGTATGGCCCGACAGACACTGTTGAAGGCCGGAATTTCCGCGCCTACAACAATGTGGCAAAAGTTGACCACGCTATTACCCTGACTTCGCTTCTGCCGAATACCACCTATTACTATCGCGTCACCGTCATAGGCGACAGCACCGGCACCAACAATACGGAATCGGCTTCTTATAGTTTTAAGACCCTTGCGCCACCAGTAGAAAAGAAACCTGATTTAACTATTAAAGACATCTACACTGGTTATTCCAGCAACGCTTCCGTCATCAAGGTGAAATACTGCAATGAAGGCAACAGCCAACCTCTGGTCAGCGGTTACCCTGCCACTTTTTATATCAAAATGACAGCCAATGGCAAAACGCACACCGGCACCAGTGATAATACTAATTATGTTGTCCAGGTGCCTGGACCGGGTAATTGCCAAACATTGTCAGACTATCCCGTGGCTTATTTTAATCTGACGGCTGGCCAAAGCTATTCCTTTGTGGCTGAAGCTGATTGGCAGAAGACCATCGCGGAATCAAATGAAACCAATAATGTTTTAAGTAAGTTTGTTGAATTGCCAATGTATCTCATTGGCATTATAGTTGAAAACATCACCGCCACTTCTGCCACCGTGAAATGGACAACGGCATTTCTGGCAGATAGCCATGTTGATTATGTCAGTTATGGCGGTTCAATCTATAGTATTAAAAATGCCAAAGACACCAATTTTGTTTTGGCGCATTCTCTCGCACTTACCGGCCTGAATCCCAACACCATATACAGTTATAGCCTCTTTTCCTATGACCAGCAGGGCAATATTTACGCCACCAAATCTTTAAGCTCTTCTGAATTGGGACTGAATTTCAAGACCCTTCTTCCGCCGCCGATAGAAAGCAAGAAGCCTGATTTAACCATTACCGATGTCACCATATCAGGAACGCCCAAGGTCGGGGATTATTCTCTTGGCGGCAAGGTGACAATTAAAAACATTGGCACAGCTAAAGCGCAATTCAGGACAAACGATATTGTTGATGGCAGATTAAAACCATATGGGTTAATCGGTGTTTATTTAAATGGCTTGCCAGGTGGCGCCAACAGCGTTCAAGCTGCCCTTTCAGGCATTGGGGCAGTCACCCCATGGGATGAGAGTGGCAACACCATTGCACCGGGAGAATCAAAGCAATATATATTCTCTACCATGCAAGATGAGAATATTAGAGCAGACCTTCTTGGCAGTGCTGGCCAAAAAAATCTTTATTTTATAGTTGATGAGGACAATGAAGTAGTTGAGTTAAATGAGAATAATAATTCTTTGACAAAAACTGTTACTATTGGCGCGGCAACAGATCGAAAGCCGGATTTAACCGTTAAAGACATCTATTACGAGAACGGTTTGCTCAAAGTGAAATATTGCAACGAAGGCATTGGAGAATCAGGCGCTATGGAAGTTTTTTATCTTAAGATGACGGCCAATGGCAAGACTCATACAGGGAAATCTGGCGGTACTGATTATGGATTTTTAGTTCCTGTACCGGGCATATGCAAAAATACTGATGGCTATCCAATTAGTTATTTTAATATCCAGCAAAGCGGTTTTTATGGAGTATTAGCTGAAATTGATTGGGAAAACAGCATAAGCGAATCAAATGAAAATAATAATACTTTAACTAAAACAGTTACTGTTGGCGCGGCAACCGATCAAAAACCGGATTTAATCCCAACAACGCTTGAGATAAAAAATTTAACTCACCCCGACAATTCCCTATGGCTTCAATATGATATTTTAGAAATTGTTATTGGCATTAAGAATATCGGCTCACAAGACACCGGCGAATTCTATTACACGGTGTTACCTGACCAGAGCAACGGTTTTATCAGGAGTAATATTTTATCTCTTAAAGCCGGTGAGAGTTATACGTTCAAGCACCAACCTGCCTGGGATAGAAATGTTTTAACTAAACAAGATATAACGTTCACCCTAAAAGTGGATAGTGGAAATGATATCACTGAATCCAATGAAGCCAATAACACTTTGGCGCAAACAATAACCATAGCTGACACTTCTGCGAAGCCGGATTTGCTCTTTACCAAAGATATCACTGTTGATAAATCCACCATATTACCGGGCGACACCGTGACTTTTTCCGTTGACGCCAAGAATAACAGCGAGGTGGCTATCCCCGCCGGCGCTTTCCTCAAATGGTATATTGCGGGTAATGAATATAAAAGCTGTAACACTCAATTAGGGACGCTTAATGCGGGCTGGACCTCGGGCTTTGGCTGCACGGTTAATAACTTTCAGGACATTACCGGCGACAAAAATACCGGCACCGTCCATGTGCAGGTCAAAATAGATTCAGAAAATATTGTGGTTGAGGCAAACGAATCCAATAATAAAATGGAGAAATATATCTATGTCGGCAGCACCGATACTTCTAAAACCTGCGTTGAGTTAAGAGCTGGAGACTCAACAAAGAAATATTTTGATATCTGCAAAGCGGAAGGCTATGGCTTCGTGTGCTTTGACAAGCACAGCGGAGAATATAAAGGGTGTGGTAAAACCTTAGGGGATGGCTGCACCGTTAATAATGTCCAAGCAATTCATAACATCTCCTGCAGTGTCAGCACAAATACCGATTGCACCGACTCGGACGGCGGAAAAGATTATTATGTAAAAGGCAAAAGCACAGGATTATATAGCAATGATAAACAAATCGGCTGGATTTTTGGAGAAGACTCAAATAAAGCAAGCGGTCGTTATGATTCAACTTTGAATTACAGCATTCATTATGATCATTGTTTTGACAGTGCGACGAGCAAGCAATTAAACGAAGGATATTGCGATGTAAATGGAATTTTACAAGCAGAAGGGATTACCTGCTCCTATGGCTGCAAGGACGGAGCATGTCTTACGACTTCAGCTGCCGTTTCGCTTTCTTATGACAGTTCAACGCCAATCTCTAGAGATATCTCTGTTGGGAGCACCAATATAGGTTTGGTAAATTACCGAATTAGCGTTGACAAAGGAGTCTTTAATCTCCCAACCCTTACTCTTGATTTAGATACTTCAAAAGCAAGTATTAACGATGTAGAAGCAGTTTATGTTTACAAAGCAGGAGTTTTAATTGGAACAGGGAAATTTAACTCCAGTGGAAGAACCTCTATTGGACTGGCTACTGTTATACCCAATGGCACTTCTCAGGTATGGGAAATCAAAGCAGAGATTAGTAAATTAGCGGTAATCGGCCATCAGATTTCTCTAGGTATGTCTAATCTCAGTTTTCCTACCCAACCAGAGTTTAATTTTACTCAAGTGCCTCTTGGTTGGAGTAATCCAATGACGGTTGTTTCAGCTACCACCAGTACCTGTATTGATTCTGATGGCGGAGCCAATTACCACACCAAGGGCTGGTGCACTGACGCGCTTGGCGCGCATGAGGATAATTGCGTCGCCGTGGATGCGAGCGGCAGGTCAAATAAGTGCCTCACAGAATATTATTGCAACAAGAGCACTCAGCGCTGTGATCAGGCAAAGGGAGGTGAATTTGAATGCGCGTTTGGCTGCAGCGAAAACGCCTGCATTATGAAGAAAAAGGGGATCACCATCCCTCAAGCAGGCGAATATTATTTCAAGATGAATTGGTATAACGCAGCTGAAAGAACAACTATCAGTCTCTTCTCGCCGGTGGAGAAACAGATTGCGCAGTACTATGGCAAATATCCCGCGGTAGAGCCGCCCTTGAGCCTTGGTATATTTAAGAAAGGGGACAATCTCCTCTTAAGCCTGAAATCTTCCTGGTGGAACACATTCTACGGGCCGGTCTATTCCAATGATCCTTTGAATTTCAAGATAGAAACTATTAATGCGACTCACTGGAAATTTGCTTTTGAAGGCCCCCTGCGATACGATAAAAATTACAATGACGGAAGTTTTGAGATATATTTAGCGACAAGGGAAGAGCGGCCTAAGCTGACTGCTTCAGCTCTTAATGTGAGCCCTGCTTTAAGCGTGTTAGCGGGTGAAACAGACAAGTTGTTCACTAATATCGGGTTAGATGCCACTGGTTCTAGTGAAGACATTAGTGTGACCCGTTTTGATTTTATTCATCAGACCTCTAAAGCCAATATTCAGGGTTATATCACTAATATTAAACTCTATGACCAAGGTACCGTTATTAGCGATTCGGTGAGTGGCGGCGGGGGCGGCGGATCTAATGGAACAGCCTGGACTACTTCCACTACCACCATTGTTTTAACACAACCCTTGGTTATCCCCAAAGGAACCAAAAAGACCTTAAATTTAAGGGGCGATGTTTCTGCTTCAGCCGAAGCGGGCACCACCCATCAATTTAATATTGCCAATAATGCGGGAATTTCGGCTTTTGGTCAGAGCTCTAATAATGCTGTGAAAGTAGGGGGTAGTTATCCCTTAAACGGAATTTTAGTCACTGTGGTCTCCATGGGTAGACTAACCTTATCTCCTGACGCCACTAATCCACCCAGTGCAAATTATATTGGTGGCAGCACTAATGTCACCATCGGTGTCATGAAACTGGAATCAACCTTAGAGGATGTTTCTATCTCTCATTTGACTTTTGCTTCTCGGGGTTTGAACGGTGGTGATTTGAGTAAACTGATTAACAAGTTATATCTCTACGACGGTAGTACTAAGATAGCTGAAGCAATACCTACCAGTACAGATACTTTATTGGTCTGGTTGACCCCTGGTAAATTTATCAACGTGCCCCACGGGTCAGCCAAAACCATCACCATTAAAGCAGACTTTAATCAAGTCGGTCCTAACTATCCAGCCATTTCTGGCAGTGGGTTTATTTTAACCTTGCCAGCCAGGGATATAGCGGTAAGTGGTAAGCTCACGGGCAGAATATATGGAGACACAGAAAAGAGTGGTAGTTATGCGACGAACAGTATTTACCTCTTTAAATCAGTACCAGTGGTTTCTAAACAGGCTTTAGCTTCTACACTGCAAAATGGTAATCAAGTCTTGTATCGCTTTAATGTTTTCGCTGATGCTCAAGGCGACATTGGTTTATATAAATTCAGCTTTGATACAGGAAAAAATAATGTCAATTTGAGTAATTTTGAGCTCTTTGAAGAGTCATACCATACCAACTTAACCCGCACACCCATTTCGTCTCTAAGAGGTAATTCATTAGAAGTGCTTTTTGATACCGACGGTGATGGCACCAGTCAAGGTGGAGAGTACCGCGTCGTACCCGCTGGTTCAGCCAAGACTTATGAACTCAGAGCTAACGTGCAAGTCACTAATCCAAATGACTATTCTCTAACTGTCAAACTTTTAGGTAACGCGGGTGAAGACGTCCCCGCACCTGCCTCAGCGAGTAATATTGACTTGATTGGATTTGGTCATTTTATCTGGTCAGATTTATCTTACGGTAATAGTTCATCTACTGCTACTACTACTGCAGAGTGGGTCAATGGTCGGTTAGTTAAAGGATTAGATCAAGTGCAGAATTTTGGCGGCGGGGGATTTACTAGTAATGAGAATATAGTTTATGTGCAACCTCAACAGGGAGAAAAGGTGACGCTCAATAACGGAAAAGAAGAACAGCAGCTGCGCGAGCGCATTAAGAAACTGGAACTGAAGATCACAGACCTTGAGCGGCAAGTCGTGGAGACGGAAAAGCGCCTGACGTTGAGCATCAACACCGCGCTGGCGCACCGCGTCAAAGGGGAGATATTCCTGCAGACAGAGGAGCATGGAGAGGCGTGGTACGTGGATCCGGTCACCGAACAGCGATTCTACCTCAAAGACGGCGAGAGCGCGTATCGCGCCCTGCAAGCGTTTGGCCTCGGCATTTCCGACGCGAACTTGAGGAAAATACCCGTGGGGCTCGAAGAGCGCGCTGAAAGAAACG
>Ga0265296_1003742_pt1 | contig 13814 bp, 10 predicted proteins | sample MunlanPumphouse1_FD_189073 | JGI IMG/M metagenome (GOLD analysis project Ga0265296, IMG submission 189073) | Groundwater microbial communities from a municipal landfill in Southern Ontario, Canada - Pumphouse #1 | ecosystem: Environmental > Aquatic > Deep subsurface > Groundwater | place... | reverse complement strand
CATTTTCGGCTTGTCGGTCTTGATGGGAGAAAGAATTCCCACATTGCGGTTCTCCGCCACCAGGTACTTTTTAGCCACCCGTTGCACGTCCGCCGGGGTTACCTGCAAAATCTTGGGGACAAACTCTTTGAGCAGGGTCCAGCGGGCCACGGTTTCCAGTCGCCCCAGGAGCATCCCCCGCAAAAAGAGGGAATCGAGAGACATATAAAAACCGGCCACCGTCTGGTTTTTGGCCTTTTGGAGTTCCTTTTCCCCCACCAATTCGGTTTGCACGCGCTTCACTTCCCCTGCCAGCGCGGCCTCCAGCTGGGCCACGGTCTTTCCCGGAAAAGGTTGGGCGTGCAGGGTGAACATCGTGGGGTCCGCGGTGTCGAAATCATAATCCGCGCCGGTCTGTAAGGCTAACCGCTGCTGATAAACCAGGTTGTGGTAGAGCCGGGAACTCCGCCCCTGGGACAGCACCCGGGCAAGCAACTCCAGGGGATAGGCGTCCGGGTCCTGCCAGTTGGGGGCGTGGTAAGCCATGACCAGATAGGGGAGTTGCGCCTCCCGGTGCACCACCACCCGGCGTTCGCCGTACTGCTTGGGCTCTTTGGCGGTGACTTTAGGGGGCTCCGGCCCCGGGGGGATGGCTCCGAAGGTGGCCTCGATCTGCTGCAAGGCCTCCTGGGGCTCGATATCTCCCACCACCACCACCGTACAGTTGTTGGGGTGGTAATAAGTCTGGTAATGCTGGAAGCAATCGTCCCGGGTGACGCTTTCGACGTCATGCTGCCAGCCGATGACCGGCCACTGGTAGGGATGGGCCTTGTAAGCCGCGGCCGTCAGCTCTTCCATGAGAAAGGCAACGGGGTCGTCTTCGGTGCGCATGCGCCTTTCTTCAATAACCACCTTCTTTTCGGTGGTAAAGTCCCCATCACTCAACTTCAGGTGGCGCATACGATCGGCCTCCATCTCCAGCCAGCGGGAGAGTTCCGTCTTGGGACCGTTTTCGAAGTACGCGGTATAGTCCCGGCCGGTGAAGGCGTTGTCCATGCCCCCGGACTTCTGGATCCGGCGGGTAAACTCCTTGGGACCGAACTTCTCCGTGCCCTTAAACATCAGATGTTCCAGGAAGTGGGACAATCCGGTCTTGCCCAGGGCTTCGTTCCGGGAACCCACCCGGTACCACACCTGGACGCTGATGACCGGGGCCCTGCTTTCCCGGAGCAGCAGCACTTTCAGCCCGTTTTTGAGCTTGTGCTCCACCACCTGCTCGAAGAGGTTGGGGGCCTCACCCGCCCGGAGGACGGAAAAGCCGCCGTCCGCCAGGAGGCAGCTGATGGCCGTAAGCAGGAGCAGCAGCAGCCCCCGCAGCCGCACCAGAAAATATGGTCCATCCATGGTCTTCAAAGGTTTGGGTAAAAATGGATTAACAGCCATAGAAATCCGGTTACTCTCTTGGACTTAATCATAATGACATTGGCAATAAAAGTATATTCTCTTGCACAATAATGCAAGGGCCACCAGCGAGGCCGCGCTGAAATCCAGGGCAACATCCCAGAGGGAACCGCCCCGGGACGGCACCAGGGCCTGGTGCCCTTCGTCCGCCAACGCGGTGGCCAGGCAGAGAATGAGCGGCCAGAGCATGGCCGCTCCCGGGCGGCTGGAGATGTGTCCCCGCCAGGCCCGGAACCAGAGCAGATACAGGCTGCCGTAGGCCGTGACGTGTACTGCTTTGCGGAGATACCCATGCCCTTCCATCAGCCGCGCCGGTCCCAGAAAAGGGAGCCAGGACAGCAGCCACTCCGCCAGCTCCCGGGTGTGCGCGGCGGAACCCAGGTCCCCGGAGAAGGCCAGGATCCCGGCGGTGCCCAAGAGAGGCGGCAGCCAGTAAAAGCAGAATTGCCGGAGCCTCGGGCTTTTCACGTCACTCCTTGGTGCAAGTGGCTGCAGGAGGTGGCTGAGGGCTGAAACAGTGATCAGTTTTGATCAAAAAGTCTTGCATAACCTAACTGACCACTGATTACAGATTACTTTTCAGCCCGGCCATCCCGCAAATTTCTTCATCCCAAAATCGCGGCCACAAACGCCTCCGCATCGAAGGGGCGGAGGTCTTCCAGGCCTTCTCCCAGGCCGATATAACGCAACGGCAGGCCGGTTTCGTGGGCCACGCCCAGGGCCACGCCCCCCTTGGCGGTGCCGTCCATTTTGGTGAGGACGATGCCGGTGACCCCCACGGCCTCATGGAAGAGGCGCACCTGGCTCAGGGCGTTCTGGCCGGTGGTGGCGTCCAGGACCAGGAGGACTTCATGGGGCGCGCCGGGGAGCTTCTTGGCCGCGGTGCGGTAAATCTTTTTCAGTTCCTCCATCAGGTTCACCTTGGTATGGAGGCGGCCCGCGGTGTCGATGAAGACCGTATCCACGTCCCGGGCCAGGGCCGCGGCCAGGCCGTCGAAGACCACGGCCGCGGGATCGGCCCCGGTTTTTTGTTTGACCACCGGAGCATTCAGGCGTTCTCCCCAAACTTCCAGCTGCTCCACGGCCGCGGCCCGGAAGGTGTCCGCGGCGATGAGCAGGGGGCTCCGCCCGTGGAGCTTTTCCTGGTGGGCCAGTTTGGCTAGGGTGGTGGTCTTGCCCACGCCGTTGACCCCCACCATGAGCACCACCCGGGGCCGGGCAGTGATCAATGGCGCGGCCGGGGCCTTGAGGATGGCGAGCATCTCTTCGGCCAGGGCCGCTTTCAAGCGCTCCACGTCCCCCAGCTCCCGGCGTTTCAGGCGGTCCTGGAGGGCCTGGATCAGGTGCAAGGTGGTCTCCACCCCCAGATCGGCGGTGATCAAGAGCTCTTCCACTTCCTCCAGGAGCGCGGCATCCACTTCCTGGCGGCCGGCGAAGAGACGGTCCAGACCGCCGGCGATGGCATCCCGGCTACGGTTCAAACGCTCCCGGAAGCGGCGGAACAACCCTTTCCGGGGCTCTTCATTTGCATCTGGGACGATCTCTAGGGATTCCGGGGGAGGTTCAGGGGCTGGCTCTAAAGACGCGGTCTCCGGAAATTCTGCCGGCGGGGCTTCTGCAGGTGGAGAAGATTGGGGCTCATGATCGGCAACTGCTTCAGTCCCGGCCTGGGATTCAGGCTCGAGCTGAGGCTCCTCTGCTTTTTTACGGCGAAACCAGCGGCGCATATGGGCAACCAAAATCGAAAATATTGCAGGGGCGGCCACCATGGCCCGCCCCTGAATTATTATGACCCAAAATTTTCTGTCTTGTTAACAATTAAATGGCATGAGGCGCGATCACCCGGTAGTAATCCGGGAAAAATCGGCCATCTGCAAGAAGGTGTTGCTGATGCGGGCCAGCAGGCTCAGACGGTTGCGGCGCACCTGCTCATCTTCGGCCATCACCATGACTTTGTCGAAGTAGGCGTCAACGGGGCCCCGGAGATTGGCCAGAGCCTTACAGGCCGCGGGATAATCCCGCCGTTCCATGGCCGTGGCCACCTCGCCTTCCATGACCACGGTGGCCTCCAGGAGCAGTCTTTCCTCCGGGTGCTCCAACAGCAGGTCCACTACTTCGCCGGCCTCGGCCCCTTTGGAGATGTTGATCACTCTCTTGAAGGCCACGGCCAGGGCGGGGAAATCCGGGCTCCGGCGCACCTCACCCAGGGCCTTGGCTTTGTCCGCGGCGTCCAGCACGTCCTCGCCGCCCGCGGCCAGGACCGCGGCCACCGTGTCGTGATCCAGCCCCTCGCTCAGGAGGAGATGCTGCAGCCGGGTCTGGAAGAAGTCCAGCACCTCCAGCGCGGTCTCTTCCGGGGTGCGGGTGATTTTGCCTTTAAGCAGGTCCAACGCGGCCCAGACGGCCTGCGGCAGGTTCAGGTGCAGGCCCTGGTCCCGGAGGATATGAATAACGGCCAGGGCATGGCGTCTCAGGCCGTAAGGGTCCGCGGTGCCGGTGGGGATCAAGCCCACCCCGAAGCAGCCGCAGATGGTGTCCAGCCGGTCGGCCAGGCCCACCAAGGCGCCGGTCAGGTCCCCGGGCAGGATATCCCCCGCGTGCCGGGGCAGATAATGGGTGAAGATGGCCTCGCTCACCGCGGGTGGCTCTCCGGCCAACCGGGCGTATTCCCGGCCCATCACTCCCTGGAGGCTGGGAAATTCCCCCACCATCTCGGAGACCAGGTCCGATTTGCACAGGGTCGCGGCCCGGCGGGCCACGTCAGTGAGCTCCGGCGCCAGGCGTTGGGCCAGAAAGGACGCCAGGTCCCGGAAACGCTCCATCTTCTCGTAAGAGGTGCCCAAAAGGGAGTGGAACATCACCCCTTTCAGGTCCTCCACCCGCTTTTCCTGGTCCACCTGGGAATCCGCCTGAAAGAAGAACATGGCGTCGCTGAGACGGGCCCGGATCACCCGCTCATGGCCCTGGCGCACCACGTCGGGGTCCCGGGTCAAGGTATTGTTCACCGCGATGAAGTTGGGCAGGAGCTTACCGTCTTTGCCCCGCAAAGAAAAATACCGCTGGTGCTCCCGCATGGAGGTGATGAGCACTTCATCGGGCAGGGCCAGGAACTTGTCCTCAAAACTGCCGCAGACCACGGAGGGGTATTCCACCAGGAAGGTGTTTTCCTCCAGGAGGCCGGGGTTGGGGACCACTTCGCCCCCCGCCCGGGCCGCGGCCTGGCTCAACTCGACTTCCAGATGCGTCCGCCGGGCCTGGGGATCGACAATCACCGAGGCTTTTTGTAAGGCCGCCACATAAGCCGCGGCGTCCTTGACTTCCAGGGCTTGGGGCGCCAGGAAACGGTGCCCGCGAGTCTCGCCGCCGCTGGTCACGTCACCCACGGTGAAAGGCATTACCTGCCCCCCCAACCTCGCCAGGATCCAATGGATGGGCCGGGCGAAGGTGATACTCTCGGAGCCCCAGCGCATGGACTTGGGGAAGCTCAAGCCCAGAATAAAAGCGGGCAGCAGTTCCTGGAGACGCTCCGGGGTGGGCCGCCCCGCGGTGCGCTTGCTCACCGCCAGATAGACGCCCCGGGGGGTGTCCACCTCGATGAGATCGCTCACCGCCACTCCCTGGTTCTTGGCAAAACCCTGGGCCGCGGGTGTGGGCTTGCCGTCGGTGTCAAAGGCCTTCGCCTTGGGAGGGCCGACGATCTCGGTGCTCATCTCGGCCTGGCCCGGGGCCAGGTCCCGGGCCACCAGGGCCAGACGCCGGGGCGTGCCCCAGGTGCTGATCTCCCCCACGCCGATCCTTTCTTGCTGCAGCAGCTTCCGGAAAGAAGCGGCCATTTCTTCTAAAGCCGGCGGGATAAACCGGGCCGGGATCTCCTCGGTGCCGATCTCTAATAACAGTTCGCTTCCCATGGTTTTCCTCTTTAAGAAGCTGTCAGCTTTCAGCGGTCAGCTTTTTAAGCTCTTCAACATTGGTGGCGCAGCCTTTCCAGGCTGCGCCGCAAAGCCCGCACAGGCTGGAAAGCCTGTGCCACCAATTACTACCCCAACTCAACTACTCTTTAACTTATGAGTTGATTCGGCCATCGAGAACTTTTTTAAGAAGCCTTTAATTTTAGCTTTTTAAGCTGAAAGCTATTTTTTCAACAGCGGAAAGCCCATTTCTTGCCGTTGCTTCAGATAGCCTTCGGCACAGGCCCGGGCCAGTTGCCGCACCCGGCCCACTAAGCTGGCCCGCTCCGCCACGCTGATGGCCCCCCGGGCGTTCAGGAGATTGAAGGTATGGGAGCATTTCAGGCAGTAATCGTAAGCGGGCAGCACCAGGCCCAGATTGATGATCCGCTGGGATTCGGCCTCGTACATATCGAAGAGTTTGAAGAGCATGTCCACGTCGGCCTGCTCGAAGTTATAGATGGAATGCTCTACTTCCCCACGGTGGTGCACGTCGCCGTATTTGACGCCCTTGGTCCACTCCAGGTCATAGACGCTGGACACGCCCTGGATGTACATGGCGATGCGCTCGGGTCCGTAGGTGAGTTCCACGCTGATGGGGTGGAGGTCGATGGAGCCGGCCTGCTGGAAGTAGGTGAACTGGGTGATCTCCATGCCGTCCAGCCAGACCTCCCAGCCCAGACCCCAGGCCCCCAGGGTGGGGGATTCCCAGTCGTCTTCCACGAAACGGATGTCGTGGTCCAGGGGGTCGAGGCCCAGGGCCCGCAGGCTGTCCAGGTATTGTTCCTGGATGTCCTTGGGTGAGGGCTTGAGGATCACCTGGTACTGGTAATAATGCTGCAGGCGGTTGGGGTTTTCGCCGTAGCGCCCGTCGGTGGGCCGCCGGGACGGCTCCACATAGGCCACGTTCCAAGGCTCCGGCCCCAGGACCCGGAGCAGGGTGGCGGGGTTAAAAGTGCCTGCCCCCACCTCGATATCGTAGGGTTGCTGGATGACGCAGCCCCGATCGGCCCAGAAGCGCCCCAGGGTCATCAGCAGTTCTTGAAAAGTCATCCGCCTCTCCTTTAAGGCTGTAAAAATATCCGCATAATCTACCAGTTAACCCCTACCTTGTCAAGTTTTCCGGAGGATAGGTAGCGTATCAGTTTGAAATTGCACGGGGACGTATTTAACATTTTAAAAGTTTAAATAATTTCTGGCAATTTTACGATTATGTTCTTAAAATCAGTCAGTTTTAGGCATTTTGACTCCGGCAAAAGGATGGAATATATGACAATGGGCATTGATTTAATCAACAAACTCAATGGCAAAATAGATGAAGGCATTAATGTACTTGAGCTATCACCCATTTTGCTTTCAGTTGGAACATTAATTAATGAGGCCCACAGAACGCTTTATCCTGAAGATCGCGAGGTAGCTATAAATATTAAACCCTTCCAGAAAGGGTCTTTTGATATCAACATGTTATTGTATCCAGCGGATATCTTGTATCGATTTTTAGATTTTGTAAAAAGCGATACGGGGCAGAACATTTCACTAGTTCTCGCCTATTTAGGATACACATCTCAGTTTTCAGGGATAAATCTTATTCAACTAATTTATTTATTGAAAGGAAAAAAGGTAAAATCAATTGAGCCTTTGAAATCTGGAGACGTTAGATATAATTCGGATGATGACACATCGGTTACTGTTGTAAAACAGGTAAACTCCTTATATCTAAATTGTAATATAAAACAAAATATATACTATGGTCTTGGCAGGCCATTAGAATTACCAGATGTTGAATCCATAGAAAGTTTTATTAAACATGATGAAGACAATACTAAAGTAACCTATAAAAAAGAAATTGCCCCCTCAATAAAAGAATATTCAACCGCAGAATTATGTGTCGCTGCCGAACCAGAAATAACTGAAAATGTCAGAATAATTTGGGTACGCCCTATAACTGCAAATTTGGAAGGTGGACCCAAATCGTGGTCCTTTAGAACAGGCGAAGACGAAAAAGTTACGGCAAATATATCTGATGAGGAATTTTTAGAAACAATAAAAGGTGGAGCAAGACTATCGTCTATGGATAGATTACTTGTCATAATGAAGGATAGACAAGTTGTTAGGGGAACGAATATTTCAACATCACATGAAATAATTGGAGTTAAAGAATATCGAAAAGGGCCAGAGCAAGAATATTTGTTTAAGAAATAATTGTTAAATCGAAGCCCACATATCTTCTAATTTTCACAGACCATCGGAAATTCCCGCCTCCATCGCCGGGGTCATATTCAGGGTTTTATGGATTCTGGCGAAATTGTCATGCATGAAATGCAGGTACACCACATGGTTCAAGTTCCCCAAGAAGTGAAGGTAAAGGTCTCCGGCCCCTAACCCCCGGCCCCGCCCGCGGCTAATACCAAGTTGCGATCTAATGAGTAATACCAAGTTGCGGTCAAAAGAGTAATATTGTCATTCTGAGGACAGCGAAGAAGAGAGATTCTTCACTGCGCTTCGCTCCGTTCAGAATGACACGTTCAATATTACCTCTTTGACAGCAACCTGGTATAACTCCAAGCCCCAGCCCAGGCGGGCGGCCAGGGCGGTGAAAGGCCTCCGGATCTGCGGATTGAGAAATTTACACCATTCTGCAGAAGACAATTCCAGGCGGGCCGTGTCGCCTTTAACCCGGAGGCGCACGTGGGTAAAGCCCCGGCGGCGCAGCCAGGACTCGGCCCGGCCCACCCGGGCCAGGGCTTCCCTGGTTAAGGGGGTATGGTAAGGAAAGCGCGTGGCCAGGCAGCTTTGGGGGGGCCGATCCCAGGGGAGGCCCAATTTCCGGCTCAGGGCCCGGATGGCTGCCTTCCCCAGGCTTGCTGCCAGCAAAGGACTGCCCACCCCCGCTTCCCGGGCGGCCTGCAACCCGGGCCGGTAATCGGCCAGGTCATCCAGGTTGGTGCCGTCCCAAATCTCCCCAATCCCCAATGCCCCGGCAATTTTCCAGGCCTGGCCGATGAGCGCCTTTTTACAGGCGTAGCAGCGCTGGGGGGTATTGTGCCGGAAATCCGGCAGGACGAGGGGGTCCGTCTCCCGGACCAGGTGCCGGACTCCGAGACGCCGGGCCAGGGCGAAGGCCGCGGCCAATTCCCCGGGCACGGTGTGGGGGCCGGTGCAGGTCAGGGCGGTGAGACCCGGACCCAGGGCCCGGGCGGCCGCGGCCAAGAGCAGGCTGGAATCGAGCCCCCCGGAAAACAGCAACAACGCCCGGGAACGGCCCCGGAGGTAGGCGGTTAAAGCAGTGATGAGGCTCTCTCCTGCATTGATGACCAGTAATCAGTGATCAGTAATCAGTGGCCGATGGCCGTGGCCGGTATTGAAAAAGAGTTGTTTTGGTTAATCTATTAATATCCCGACAATATTCAGGGGTGGTGTACTTCTGAGATGCCCCCAAAAGACGCCACCCCCACCCTAACCCTCCCCCCTCTCAAGGGGGAGGGAATTTTTCTGTCATTTTAAACTGATGCGGAAGTTTGGAGAGGCGCAAATATTTTATCGTGATGGAGAAAAACTGATTACTGATCACTGATTACCGATCACTATTCTCGCCCCTCCCATCCACAAGAAGCTAACTGTCCCTGCTGGCCGTGGGCACGCAGTGGATTTCTTCACTGCCGGGGAGCATCTCCACCGGTTCTCCCAGGAGGAACTGGCCTTTCTCGATCCATTCCTTGAGAGTCTGGGCTACTTCCCGGGCCCGAACCAGGCTGGAGAGGGGCACGGTGGGGATTTCCTGGGCGTCCAGGTTCATCTTGCCGCTTTTCAGTTGGGCATAGGTAACGTGGCCCAGGATGCGGCCCGTGGCCGCGGGGTAATCGTGGCCGTAATCGACAATGGGGGCCAGAAGCTGATCGTCCGTGACCGCGCAGTAGTGGGCGATTTCTTCGTTCAGCAAGGGAATGGGAATGCCCATGCCCACGGTGAGGGAGCAGCCGTAGCCCAAAAGGCTCACACCCACCAGATAGCGGGGGCTCATCTTCTTCAAATCGCCGATAACCATCAAGGTGCCCGCGGGGCCCAAGGGAATGCCGTTTTCAGCCCGGGGTTTGCCGGGGTTGTGTTGGGTGCCGGGGAAAGAGACGTAGCCAACCCCTCCGCCCAGGAAGATGCGGGTGCCGATGCCGATGGTGCGGTAGTAGGGATCGTTAAACAGGGGGCTGAGTTGCCCGGCGGTGCAGAAATTGGCGTTGCCGGCCCGGGGCCGCAAGGGGCCCATGTAGGTGTAGATGGTGCGATTGGAGAGGTTGACCGCGCAATTATAGTTCTGGTAACAGTTCCGGGGGTTGAAGAGCACGGCGTTGGGCAGATTCTTTAAGGTAACGTCTTTTTCCACCTTCTTATTGGGATAGCAGTCCGTGCCATAGGCCTCGACCACCAGGTGGACGGCCTTCCCGGCCACTAGGTCCTGGATCACATGGCCGCCCCCGTATTTGAACTCCCCCGGATAAACCTTGTTCAAGGGGTCGTCGGCCACGGGCTCGGTGGCCCCGAGATAAACATCCACCGCGGCCAGGCCGGCATAGGCCGGGACATTATTGAGCCATACCCGGGAGGCCTTGATGGGGGGCTTGGTGTGGCCGAAGTTGATGATCGCGCCCGAGGAACACATGGGGGAAAAGGTGCCGGTGGTCACTACATCCACGGTGCGGGCCGCGGCCGCTTCGCCCTTCTTGCGCACGATGTCGATGATTTCTTCGGCGGTGACCACCACGGCCTGGCCTTTTTTGATCTTCTCGTTAATCTCCTGGTAGGTTTTGTTTACCTGGTAGTTGGCCACTAGAAGTACCTCCTAAAGTCCGGGCGCGGCTGCAGACCGTGTTTCTTTCAGGATTTTTAAGCCCTTGCCCCGCTGAACGCTCTGGTAAATTATACCGGATATATCTGCCGAATGAAACCGGCTCTATAAGTTGCCGTCAAAGAAGGAAATTTGCGATGTCTCCGTGTTTGCGCCCGCCCAGGGCGGACACGCGGGTCCGCCCCTACGAAAGACCCTCTCGAAAGCAGGATTACAGGGCGCTACGGTTGAGCCTGACTTCCATGGCGTGAGCCGGGCAGGCCAGGCAGCAAAGCTCACAGGCGCTGCATCGTTCCGGGGCAAAGCCCACGGCCATGCTGGGCCGTTCGATATGCAAGGCCCCGGTGGGGCAGACCGCGGTGCAGGTGCCGCACTGATAGCAACGTTCCTCATTGCGCCGCACCTCCCCGGCGACCCGGCGCACCTTCACCTTAGAATCCCGCAGATACTTGAGACCCCGGCGGAAGTCCTTGGGGTGGCCCCGGAGTTCCATGACGATCACGCCCTCTTGCCGGGGATTAATGGCGGCCTTGAGGAGATTAAACTCCAGGGCGAAGTCTTTGACCAGCCGGTAGATAATGGCCTGGTCCACCACCTCCCGGGAGAACTCTAATACCAGCATTTCCGCGTGCATTCTCGTTTCCTCAACTTTTCCTGGAGAAAAGGCAGATAAAGTCGGCCACCCAGGCCGCTGCCGATCCCCCCCATCTGCCGGGAAGGCGTGCCCGGCAGGCGGCCATCTTCATAATCAACCATGACCTAATTATTAATTATGGCAAAAATATCCAGGGCAAGTCAAGCTATAACGAAGTAAATCAGTATAGAATAACAGAATTAATTAAGCTTATGGGGCGATTAGGGTGGTGCGGCCAACTCTTGATTTCCCTAATTCCGCCCTTATCTTGCCTTTATGTTAATGGATTTTTCCGGTTCCTCCATCTCCTTTTTTGTCACCGCGTTGATCTCTCTTTTCGTGATCATCGATCCCCCGGGCAACGTCTTTCCCTATCTGGCCCTTTCCCAGGCCACGGAGCCCAAGGCGCGCCGCAGTCTGGCGCGGCATTCCTGCCTCTATGCCTTCCTGATCCTGGCCTCGTTCATTGTCATCGGCCGGTTGATCCTCAGATTCTTCGGCCTCAGCCTGCCGGCCTTTCAAATCGCCGGAGGCCTGATCCTCTTCCGCATTGCCTTTGACATGTTGGAAGGCCGGGGACATTTCAACCGCCTGGATACTTCTTCCAGCCTGGTGGCCGCGGACTACCGGGATATCGCCCTGGTGCCCATGACCATGCCCTTGCTGGCGGGCCCCGGGGCCATCTCCACCATCCTGGTGCTCACCAGCCGCTCCACTTCCCTGCCGGCAGACGGGCTGATTCTGCTGGCCCTGGCGCTGGTCCTGCTGCTGACCTACCTGGTCTTCCGTTTTGCCGAGCAGCTTCTAGGCTACCTGAAGGAGAGCGGAGTGCGGATTTTAACCAGGCTCATGGGGCTGATCCTGGCCGCCCTGGCGGTGGAGTTCGTCATCCAGGGGCTGCAGGCGGCCTTCCCGGGGTGGCGGTGAAATAGTGGCCAGTGGTCAGTGGCCAGTGACCGGTAATACCGAGTTGCAATCAAACGACAATTTCATTGTAGGGGCGGACCCATGTGTCCGCCCCAGAGACCGCTGCGTCCTTAATCCTATGATCGTCTGGATTTTTAGGAGGTCGGGGGATGGTGTTTTTGCGAGCGTCCAGGGGGCACACCTGGGTGCCCCGCTACAAATCCGCGGCTGTTTGATTGCAACTCGGTATAAGTAACAAATGGGGTCATTTCTTTTACTGATCCCGGGCCACTGGCAACTGACCACTATTCTGCTTACTGCTTACTGCCCGCTAATAAAAATCCACCGGATCGATTTTCCGGGAGGCCGACCAATGGAAGAAGAGATTACTGGGCAACCCCTGGAAGAAGTAGCGGTTGGGAGGCATGAGGAGACGGCGGCAGATGGAGCGAAAGGAGTAAAACTTTTGGAAGCAGCGCCAGACCCCGGCTTCGCACTCCTCCGGGGTCATCTGTTTGGGAATGAAATTGCAGACCATGCCCAGGTATTTTTCCGCGTCCGGGTTGTGCACCCGGCCTTCCTGGTGGAGCTGCTCCCACATGGGGGTGCCCCGCCGGGGGGTGGCCACGTTGAAAAAGGCCAGGGGGGCCTTGATGCGGTCTAAAAATTCCAAGGTTTCATCGAAGAGCTGTTGTTTATCGCCATCCAGCCCAAACATAAAATTCAAGGAATAAAAGATGCCCCGCTGCCGCAGGCGGCCCAGGAGCCATTCATATTCCAGCACCGGATTTTGCACCTTGTCGATGGAGGCGATGGACTCCGGGCAGACGTTCTCGATCCCGATGTTGACGTGATTGCAGCCGGAGGCTTTGGCCAGGTCCAGCAGTTCTTCGTCCCTGGAGGTGTTGATGGTCCACAGGCAGCTCCAGCGGAGCTTCAAGGGGATGAGGGCCTGGAACAATTCCTTGGCGTAATCCCGGTGCCCGGTCAAGTTGTCGTCGATGAAATAGATGTTCTTCAGGCCGGTGATGCGCACGTTGGCCTTGATTTCCTCGATTACCTCCTCCAAAGGGCGGCGGCGATAGGTATGGCCGTAAACGATGGGCACTTCGCAGAACGCGCAATGATAGGGGCAGCCCCGGGAAGTCTGGGTGGGGATGATCTTCACCCGGTAGCGCCGTAGATTCAATAATTCCAGGCGGGGGCGGGGGAGCCCCGCCAGGTTGTGGAATTCAGCGGAGTGGTAGCGGGGCTTGAGCCGCCGCACCCGGGCGTCTTCGATGACGTCGTTCCAAACCCCTTCCGCCTCCCCCACCACCACCGCGTCGCAATGCTCCAGGGCCTCCTCAGGGTGGAGGGTGACGTGAAAACCGCCCATCACCACCGGCACCCCCCGCCGCCGGAACTCCCCGGAGATTTCAAAGGCCCGGTTGGCGGTGGCGCAGGTGGCGGTGATGCCTACCAGGTCGTAGTAGCGATGAAAAGGGATGGGGGAGAGGCGGTCATCCACCAGGTCCACCTGGATGCCCTTGGGCGTGAGCCCGGCCAGATAGGGAAGGGTAATCCCCACCAGCCAGCGGGTCCGGCTGCGCAAGGGGCGCTGGTCGGTATAGCAGGTGGTGGGCTGGATCAATAATATTCTCATGGAAAACCTTAGTCGCTCCGCATCAGCTAATAGTGCCTATAATGATTCTAAGCAAATCAACGGTTGGATGCCAGTATAAAAGAGAATTTATGGGGCAGGCTGGATAGCGGTCAGCTTTCAGCTAAGAATCTTATGCCACTAGCTAATAGCTGGCGGCTTTTTATCCCTGGCCAGCCTCCTCGGCTATCCTTATTACTTGCGCACCAGGGGGATGACCTTGCCTTTGTCTTGGGGGGAGGGAGATGCGGCGGGGGGAGGAACCTTGGGCGGAATTTCCACCAGTTGCACCGGCCGGCCTCCCATGGTGAATTCTTCCCCGTGGAGGTGGCCTTCTTCCAAAATCCAGACCAGGGTTTGGGGAGGCAGGGTGAGAACCAGGAATTCCACCTGGTACCAGCCCCG
>Ga0265296_1003740_pt1 | contig 13815 bp, 13 predicted proteins | sample MunlanPumphouse1_FD_189073 | JGI IMG/M metagenome (GOLD analysis project Ga0265296, IMG submission 189073) | Groundwater microbial communities from a municipal landfill in Southern Ontario, Canada - Pumphouse #1 | ecosystem: Environmental > Aquatic > Deep subsurface > Groundwater | place... | reverse complement strand
TGCGGTGAGACCGGCCTGGGTCCGCTCGCGGATCAGGTTGCGCTCGAACTCCGCCAATGCCCCGAACAGGTGGAAGGTAAGCTTGCCCGACGTGGTGGTCGTGTCGATCGCCTCGTGCAGGCTCAGCAGAGGGAAGCGTCGCCCACCCCATCGACGGGGAGAGAAACGACCAATGCGATCGGGCCGGCGCAGCCCTGGCCGATCTCCGCAAGACCGGAAAGACTACAATCCGCGCGGCGGATTGGCCGAACGGCGCGCCAGCGCTACTCCGCCATGCTGATCGTCACCTGGCAGGGACGAGACCCGTCAGGGGCTCGGTCGGAGCGCAGCGGAGATAGAGCGGCGGTCCCGCAGGGAGGCGCCACCCCTGACCTTGCACTTTTCCGCTTCATCGACTAACATGCAGTCAATGACTTATGGAGTTGCATATGGCAGTCATGACGATCCGAAACATCGACGATGCGATCAAAAATCGTCTGCGCCTGCGCGCTGCGATGCACGGTCGGTCGATGGAAGACGAGGCCCGCGACATCCTGCGTTCAGCGCTCTCGACCGAAATCCCCCGGCCTCGCAATTTGGGACAGGCCATCCATGAGAGGTTCGGCGCGCTGGGCGGTGTCGATCTGCCTGAGCTGTACCGCGAGCCGATCCGGGCGGTGGACTTCGGCGAATGATTGTTCTCGACACGAACGTCATTTCCGAGCTGATGCGGCGCGAGCCTGACCCGAGGGTCATGGCGTGGATTGCCGAGCAGCCGATGGCGGGCGTATTCACGACGACGCTGACGCAGGCGGAAATCTTCTACGGACTGGCGCTGCTTCCCGAGGGACGCCGCCGCGATGACCTGCTGGCCGCCGCACGCCCCATGTTCGATGTCGATCTTGCCGGCCGCGTGCTGCCGTTCGATACCGACGCGGCCAGCGCCTATCCAGAGATTGCCGCCGGGCGGAAACAGGGCGGCAAGCCGATCAGCCAGATCGACGCGCAGATTGCCGCCATCGTGCGCTCGCGCGGCGCGCGACTGGCGACTCGCAATGTGCGCGACTTCGCCGAGTGCGGGATAACGGTCGTCGATCCGTGGGGCGAAGCATGACGCCCGCCGCCGCACGACCCTATCTGCGCTACGCCGCGATGAAGCCTTTGTGCGAAGTGCGGACACGCGGCAGCGTGTCGAGATGGCTCTTCCTCGCAAAGTCCGTCGCCGCACGCCCCGTCGCTGGGCCGAGTGCCCGGACGACCTGCACGACTATACCAATCCCGTCGCGCCGCGCCGGGCGTCGCGCCGGTCGCGCGACGATGACGGGCCGCTCGTCGTCACTGACGACTGGCCGGAGCAAGTTCCGATCGGCGACGCCGAGTTGCGCGCGATCGAAGGCCACATGCGGCAAGAGCTGGACAAGCTGTTCGGACCGCTGCCGTGAAGTGAGGAGTGAAGCGTTATGACCAGCGCCGCCCTGCGACGAGACGAGGATGAGGCGCCGGTCGTGGCGACCGCCCGCGCGGCGCTCTACCTGCGCGTCTCGACCGGCCGGCAGGCCGAGAGCGATCTTTCGATTCCCGACCAGCGCCGCCAGATCGAAGGGTATTGTCTGTCACGCGGCTGGGAAGTCGCGGCCCAGTTCGTCGAGCCGGGCAACACCGCGACCGACGATCGCCGGCCTGCCTTTCAGGCCATGATCGACGCGGCGATGACAAAGCCGCCGACGTTCACCGTCATTGTCGTCCACAGCTTCTCGCGGTTCTTCCGCGACCAGTTCCAGTTCGAGTTCTACGTCCGCAAGCTGGCGAAGAACGGGGTGAAGCTCGTCTCGATCACGCAAGACTTGGGCGACGATCCGATGAGCGTGATGATGCGCCAGATCATGACGCTGTTCGACGAGTATCAGTCGAAAGAGAACGGCAAGCACACGCTTCGCGCGATGAAGGAGAATGCGCGGCAAGGCTTCTGGAACGGCGCTCGTGCGCCGATCGGCTATCGCGTGGTCGCGGCGGGCGAGCGCGGCGCAAAGATCAAGAAGAAGCTGGAGATCGACCCGAACCAGGCGGAGACGGTGCGGCGCATCTACCGCATGGCGCTGAATGGCGTCGATAACAGAGGACCGATGGGCCTCAAGTCGATCGCCACTTGGCTGAACGAGAACAACATCCGCACCCGCGACGGCGGGCGCTGGGGCTTGGGCGCGGTGCATCAGGTGTTGACCCGCACGACCTATATCGGCCAGCACCGTTTCAACACGCGCGATCACAAGACCAGGACGCCGAAGCCGGAGAGCGAGCACGCCATCATGGAAGTGCCCGCCATCGTCTCGGAAACGGAGTTCGAGGCGGTCCAGCGGTCGCTCAAGGCGCGGAGTCCGAAGATGATGCCGCCAATGGCGGTGGGCGGCCCGACGCTGCTCACCGGCATCTGCTTTTGCGCCTGCTGCGGCGGCGCGATGACGCTGCGCACGGGCACCAGCAGCGTCGGGCGGGAATATCGCTATTACACTTGCTCGACGAAGGCGCGACAGGGCGCGACCGGCTGTCCCGGCATCACCGTGCGGATGGATCGGCTTAATGAGGCCGTGGTCGATCATCTCGAAGCGCGGCTACTCGACCCGGCGCGGCTCGAAGCTCTGATGAATCAGATCCTCGAACGCCGCGACGAGTGGGTGAATCAGCGCCGCGAGCATGTCGCCGATCTTGAGCGACGCGCGACCGAGGCGGAAGCCAAGCTCAAGCGGCTTTACGACGCGATCGAGAATGGCGTCATCGACGTAAGCGATCCGTCGCTCAAGGATCGCATCGCCGAGCTGACCGCGACGCGCGACCAGGCCAAGGGAGATTCTGAGCGCGCACTTGCCCATATCGTGAAGATCGGCCCGGCGATCACGCCGGAGAGCCTGCGCGCCTTTGCAGCCGCCCTGAAAAAGAAGCTGCGGAACGGCGACGGCACTTTCGCCCGCGATCAGGTGCGGGCGGTCGCCCAGCGGGTCGAGGTGGTCAGCCGGAAAGAGGTCCGTATTCGCGGCCTGCGCAGCGAGCTGCTCCGAACGCTAACCGCCGCCTCTGGCGTAGAGGCGGCGGTGCTAGGCGTTCGTGCCTTTGAACCGAAATGGCGCACCCGACAGGATTCGAACCTGTGACCTTCGCCTTCGGAGGGCGACACTCTATCCAGCTGAGCTACGGGTGCTTCGCGGCGGTGCCTAGCCGGTCGAACGGTCATTGGTCAACGGATTCGATGCAGGATGGTCCGACTGCTCGGTTCGCGACTGCGCCACTCTGCCGTAGCCCTTCGCACTCTATGATACTACGCAGTATGCTTACGTCATGCTTACGTGAAGCGATTTCACCAGACTGGTTCGCTGAAAAGACGCAAAAATCTATAAGAAACTCAATGGTTTACGAAGAGATTGAGCGCAATTTTGGGGCTTGACCTCTGCCTTCGGAGGACAGGCTCTATCGATGAAGCCTACGGAAACGCGTCGATTGGCCGTGCCATAGGAGAAGAACATAGCAAAATCAAATCATGAATATCTGCCCATTTCACCGGAGATGCACCGTAGCCGGCTCGCGGCTGGAATTCACCCAATCTGCAATCAGGCGATTGATGGTCGGCCTTCTCACATGGCATGATAGCGCCGATTTTGATTCGACAAGGGGGTTGAATTTGGGACGAGTAGAGAAAAAATCCTCTACCCTACGGAAACCTAGCAATTCACTTATCGGTGCATGGCTATCAGAAGAAGACGGTCGCGCCTTTGGCTCATACGCACATGAATTCGGGTTGGATGAAAGCGCCTTAGCCACGCTGCTTGTTGTTCGGGAACTTCGCATCGGACGGTTGAAATCTATTGCACATACTCGCGCCGAAAAAAGTGATAAAAGCAAGCGAGTGACCGCGCGCCCACGCCAGCCCGAAATTGGAACTGCGTTTGCTAATCACGCGTTGTTGCATGGCCTGAGATCGGGACAGGCAGCGGCGCTCCTGATTCGGATGGAACTGAGCGAACAGTGGCTGAGATCGGCGCTTAGCTGGATCGGGAATCAACTTGATTCCCGACCTGATTGATGTGATTATACACGGGATGTGCGCATGGGCAGAGGCAGTCTGCGGTGTATTGAGGAGTATGAGCGGTTCTAACGCAAGGAAGCTGAACCGGTCGTATTTGGGATAACTCTGATGACTTTATCGCTCGTTCAAGGTGACTCACGTTCGCCGTTACCTGCCGTGATTGACTGGCCGACCGTGCAGCTAGCGCAGTTTCGGCATGATGAAACTTATCACCGAGAAATTAGTCGCCTCACTGTCCAAGAGAGGCTGACGCATATGGCTCTGCATTTTGCAAAATATGCCGGTCGGTTGCTTGCCCCTCACGATGAAAACACGTTTAAACAAACAGCAGTTGATACGATGGTGATTGCTGTATCCTGCGCAAACATTCTCAATTTGGCAATCGGGCAGCAGTCTTTGCTGAAAGTCTCGTTGCCGGGGGGGCGAGACGATTTTTCACGTGAGTTGGCGATTTCGGCGGGCAAAATGGCTGCTGCGTGCGAGAAACTGGATCACCTTGAAGATTATCCGTTTCGATCAGCAGTTTCTGCTGAAACTGTAAGGCTAATCAATCTGACCCTTTCAATTTTCGCAGTCGAAGGATGGCAGCCGACTCAGGAAATGGCTACTCGTTTAGACACAGTGAAGAAAAAGTCGATTTTCTACGGGCAAGCATAGTTATGGCGTTTTGGGGAGGGAAGCGGCTCGCCACCGAGGGTGCGGAAAAGGAGATCGTCAGCAACTTCAATCCAGAGCAGGTGGATTGTAACGCCTATGAGCTTACCCTCGGTAGCGAGGCGTATGTCAGCCCCGGGATGGCCGCTGACTTAAACAGCCACCAGAAAATAGCGTTAAAAGAACCCACAGAAAAAAAATTTGAAGGAAAAATCGTTAGATGCGGCGGCGGAATCGTAACGGTCCCTTCTGGCCAATTTGCGTTCTTGCTCACTGAGGAAACCGTAAAAATTCCCCGGGATGCGATGGGGTTTATCTCTCTTAAGTTCGGCATGAAAGCCAAAGGACTGATAAATGTGTCCGGCTTTCATGTTGACCCTGGCTATAACGGCAACCTTGTGTTCTCGGTCTTCAACGCTGGCCCTTCACCAATTCAAATGGCGCGGGGAGAAAGTTTGTTTTTGCTTTGGGTCGCTGATTTAAGTGGCGATGACGACGACGAATTTATCAAGAAAGGCATTGGCCAACTTGAGATATCTTCGAATCTTATTTCGAAAATTTCAAATAAAAACCACTCTCTTCAAGCACTCTCAGAAAAAATAGATGACCTTTCAGGAAAGGTCGAAAAAATCAAAACGGGTGCTATTATTTTATCAACAGCGGCCGCCATCGCATTGGCATTTTTGGCCCTGCCCTTTTTTAACTCTGAGGGCGATCATGCCGATCCTGGCAGCCGGAATTCGGGAATAGGCACGATAAATATCGTAGACCCGTCCGGAGGAACGTCCGATACCTCTGAGCCGGTGGCTTCTTCAGTTAATCTAAGGGAGGATGCCAAGGACGAGGCCGCGAATCCTTCTTCAACATCAGAGGATGGCGCGGGTGCCCGTCGTTAGCTATCTCTAAACACAGCAGATCTCGTTCTGTTTCGATAGACAGATTCACCACATTTCGCCATTCATCACGGAGGCGAGACGGCAACTTCCGACAAGGCCCCCAAGCAACAACGGTAGTAGCCACCTCCTCAAATATTGCCTTCAGATGAGAAGCATTTTCCGGTCCAACAGGATCAGGCACCCTCGCGAGTTCTCTCACGTCAGGTGTGCGATACGCAAATAAGTTACCGACGATCACCTTTGACCAGCCGAGACTCTTCGCAAAACCGACAATTCTTCTAATGGTCGGATCATCAATTTCGCCGTCAGCGACTGATGGGTTAATCATAATAAAGGCACCCGGAGATCCAAAGAGCCCTATCTCTCGCTCCAGTCTGTAGCGATAAAGGCCGCAGTCGCTTATTATAGCCGTCACTGCATGACCTCCAACCTGTCTAGTCCCGCCGCATCGCTTCGAAATCGTCCGAGCACCACCTCAAGGGCCTCCTTCATCCCACCTATTTCGTCCAGCGTCAGCCGTTCTGATATGCAGCGTCAAAAAGCGACTTGGCTTTGTCCAGATCGGCTATGGACTGAATTGTGATTTCGAGATCTCCGGTTCCGAAGTGACCGATCCCGCGAACGTCGCGAGTGAAACCGGGTTCGATTGTCACCGTGTCTGGATCAATCCGGACATAGACCAGCAGCTTGCCGATCTGATTGCGTAACTCCACACAAGCGAAGTTCTTAAGCCGTCGGAACGCGACGTAAAAGTCGGTCGTTTTCACCTGCACATCATCGCCTTGGGCCTGAAGATAATCGGCGACGGCGTGATAGAGGTCGAGCAAAGCGGGCGATGCCTCCTCGAGCTGCCGGGATATAGTTTTGTATTTCTTGGCCGGCGGCAAATTGCCGGTCGAGGTCGTCGCCGAGGAAACGGCGCCTGCGCCGCTGGCGGTTGTCGCGGTCAGCTGTTCTAGAAGTAGCAGGTCTTCGCCGTATCGGCGGTAGCGCACTAGGTCGATCGTCCGGTTCATCTGCTTTACGGCATGTTCATCCCACTTCTGGAAATCGCCCGCGACACAGATCAGGCGAGATCCAGACCAATCGACTTTCTCGGCAACCTCTTTGCCCAGGCGTTCCATTACCAGCCACTCGAAGTCCTTGCGGTGGCCCATCAGCCAGTCGAGATAGAACAGCCCTTGGTTGATCACGTTCTCGTTCGACGCGCGCTTATACTCGATGACGACCGGCGCGTTGTTCTCGTCAATACCGAGCGTGTCCATCCGTCCGCCGGTATTGGTTCCGAATTCAGACGCCAGGAAACGGACGCCGAGCAAAGCTTCCAGATTAGCCTCAAAAAGCGTTTGCAACGATTTTTCCAGCGCCACTGCGCCGCCAGAAATTTCTGTGACGGAACCAGCGTCGGTTCGAAAGAGCTTTAGGTCGCTCATTGAATTAGCACCCCCTCTGGTCGCCGACCCCGCGCACGGCACAAATATCCTGCATACTGAGACTCACCAATTTCCGAAATTGCAGTTTCCGCATTCACCTGGTCAGGAACTCCAGTTTCTCTTTGCGCGTGGGCCAGTCGGGGAGCTTCGCGTTCAATGCTGCCACGAAATCACGGCCATGGTCTTGGTGCTCAGCGTGGCACAGCTCATGAATGACCACATAATCAATCAGGGGCAGAGAGACTTGCACGAGCGTGCGGTTGAGGATCAGCGTATGGGTGGCTTGGATGTAGCTGCCCCAGCGCTTTTCGAGAGGGGACACCCTAAGTTTTGGACACTGGCTCATTTCGCCTCGAAAAAGTGCGAAACAGGCTGCCAATCTTTTTGTAAAAATGTCGCGCGCTTCGCGAGCATACCAGTTATTCAACCGATTTCGGATACGGCCAGGCTCGTCGGCGGACACACCTCCGACGATGATCCGGTCACCTTCGCGCCGCGTCCCCAAGGTGGCCGGCTCGACGCTGAGGCGATACTGGCGGCCCAGAAAAAGGTGCGTCTCGCCCGGCACATAGCGGCGGGGCGTGGTCGGGACCGGGCGAGCGAAAACCTCTGCCTGTTTATCCAGAATCCAGGCAGCCCGCCGCCTGATAATCGTCGTCACCGAGTCCAGCGTGGCCGCCTCCGGCGCGGTAACCAGAACTTCGCCCTCGGGGTCGACTGAGATTCCAAGGGACTTGCGTCCCGATCGTCGCAGCCGAAAGGCGATACGTTCACGGCCGATTGTAAGAAGATGTTCCTCGTCGGTCACTGCGCCGCCTGTTTTTTGGCAATGCGGATGGTTGCGTCGAGTATCGCGTCGATCATATCGGTGTCGAGGCCATATTGGCCACGTCGGCCGCGGATTTCATCGAACAAATAGTCATCCATATCCTGGCGCATTGCCTTCTCGACATCGGGATCGGTGGCCCAATCGACCCGACGATGGCGAGTGATGATCTCGGCAAAAGCATTCGCAATCGCCTCGGCGATATCCCCGGACCGCGTTCCGGAAATTTCGCTGACCTCTCCGACCGCTTGGCGATAAAGAGCGCTTCGCAGCGGATCACCGCGCAGGTCGACCGGCACATCATTTGCGGCTCCTGCGGCGCCCGCTACGACTTCCTCACGCACGGCCTTGGCGCGCTCGAGATATTCGGCCTCGCTCAGGCGCCCGGCCCGGAAATCGTCGATGATGTCCTGCACCATGCGCGAGAAACGGCGATACATCGCCGGGTCTTCCTCCATCCGTTCGGCGATGGTGCGCGTCGCGGCCGACGTAATCGCATCGGCGACAGACGCCGTGCTGCCGGTCTGTTGTTCGACCGTGGCCTTGAAGCTATCCTCATCAAAGATATCGACGGGTGGAACGATCGCGATCATTTCGGTCGCGTCGATGTGCTTGTCCAACAGAGCGCGCACTGCCGCCTGGTATTTCTTGAAGTCGTAATCCTCCTCGGCGTCGCCGTAGCGCAGCCGGACCGCGCGGCGCAGCGATTCGAACCGCTTCAGATCGGACTTGTAGTTCGTGATGACACGCGGATCAGTGTCGTCGATGAAATCTTGGGATGAGAAAGCCGTCTGCAACGCGCGCGCAAAGGCGGACAGCCGGTCGTAGAAGCGCTTGCGGACGAGCTCCTCGCGAAGATGCACCGCATAGGCCTCGGCATCAAAGCTATTGGCGATGCCCTTGAAGATATCGAGCAGCGCCGCATGCTTGTCGGGCAATGTGTCCACTTCCTGACGGATGGACACGAGCGCCTCCGCAACATCGCCCTCGTCATATCCTCCAAACGCGCTGTAGGTGGTCAGCGCCTGATCAAGGTCGCTGAGGATGCCGACATAATCCACGATGCGGCCATGTTCCTTGTCATAGAGCACGCGGCCTTCCGCTTCCTGCTCCTCGCTCGAAAACAGCCGGTTCACCCGCGCAATTGCCTGCAACAACTTATGTTCGCGCAACGACTTCGCGATATAGAGCGTCTGGTTGCGGGGCGCGTCAAAACCGGTCAGCAGCTTGTCGACGACAATCAGCACCTCCGCTCCGCTGCCGTTCTTGAACGCGCGGATCGTGTTTTTCTCATAATCCTTGAGGGGCTGTAACGCGGTCACTTCCTTGGTCCACGCTTTCACGACATCATCGTCGTCCTCGGCGCCGACGCTGTCATGACCCTCCCGATCATCGCTGTCCGAAATGATGACGGCGCTTTCCACCAGGCCGATGTCGTCGAGCATACGCTTCAGCAGCACCGCCTCGCGCTTGAAAGGCGCGACGAGCTGGGCGCGATAGGGCGTCCCGGCCAGCGTCTTGTCGAAATCATTGCTGACGTCCCACGCGATCTCTTTCAGCCAGGGTTTCACCCCTTGCACAGTCTGTGCGCGCGCCATGCGGCGTTTAAGATCTGCGCGCTGGTCGTCCGACAGCCCGCGGGTTGCGCGGTCGAACCACTTGTCGAGCGAGGCGTCTTGCACGTTCATGTCGACGTGCCGCCCCTCGTAGAACAGCGGCACCACCGCCTTGTCGCGCACGGCCTGGTCGATCTTGTAGGCGTGGATAAGCCCGCCGAAACGGTCGAAGGTGCTCTTCTCTTGCTTGAGCAGCGGCGTCCCCGTGAAGCCAATATACGAGGCGGCGGGCAGCACCTTGCGCATCTGGGCGTGGAGGCTGTCGATGTCGGTCACGGTCTGACTGCGATGGCTTTCGTCCACCAGCACGAAGATGTCGGGATCAGAGTCGGTGAAATCCCCCGCCGCCGAAAGACCGGCGCGGAACTTGTGGATCAGCGTGGTGACAACGGGGCGTCGGGCCTTCAGCTTCTTGATGAGGTCGCTGCCCGTCGTCGCCTGCTCGGCCTGCTTGCCGGCGTTGCGGAAGGTCTGGGTGAGCTGGCGGTCAAGATCGACACGGTCGGTGACGATGACGAAGCGGGCGTGCCGGAACTCGCGTTCGATGGCGCCGGCCAGCATTACCATTGTCAGCGACTTGCCAGAACCCTGCGTATGCCAGATTACGCCGCCCTTGCGCCGGCCCTCCGGCGTCATCTGTCGGATACGCTCCATGGCGCGCACGACGCCGAAATATTGCTGGTAGCGGGCCACCTTCTTGATGCCGTCGTCGAACAGCGCGAAGCCGCGGACGATCTCGAGCAACCGAGCGGGGTCGCACAGGCCGATCAGCGTGCGATCGAGCTGGGTGGGAAGGCGCCCGCCGGCACCAGGATCCATCAGCCCGTCATGGATGCGGCGATGGCGATCAAAGTCGATCCATATCTTCGCGGTCTCTTGGGGGTCGAGCCCGGCGTTGACGATCGAGCCCATCTGCGCGTCGCTAATGTCCTGCTCGCGCCATAGCGCCCAGAATTTGGCCGGCGTGCCGGTGGTGGCATAGCGCGGATCACTGTCGTTCGCTGCGATCAGCAGCTGCGACACCGCAAAAAGCCGGGGGATTTCGCCCTCTGGATTCTGGTTGCGAATGTGCTGCCTGATGCCCTGATTAGTCTCGACCGCCGAGCATTTCACCTCAATGACGACTAACGGGATGCCGTTGACGAACAGAACGATGTCCGGCCGCCGCGTATCTTCGCGGCGCTCGCGGCGGACGGGGAACTCGGCGGTCATGTGGAAGAAATTGTTCGCCGGATTTTCCCAGTCGATGAACTGCAGTTGCCGCCCGCGCGTGTCGCCCTCGATGGTGATGTCGACACTTTCGCCCAGCTTCAGCATGTCGGTGACGCGCGCATTGGCGGTGAGCAACCCCTGGCTCATATCAGCGGCCGCGGATTTCAGCCGGTCGATCAGCTCGCGCACCGCGGCATCGGAAACGGGGTAGGATTTGCTACGCTGGCGCACGCGGTTGAGCGCGATCATGCGTTCGGCGAGCACATCCTCCAGGATTACCTGCTCAAGTCGCCCCCGCCGCTGCGTTTCCCCCTCGGCGCGGCTGATGTAGCGCCAGCCCAGCCGGGCGAGCGTCTGCACTGCGGGCAATTGCACGCCGCCCTCCTCGCTGGTGGAGAAGCGCGGCGAGCTCATGCGGCGGTCGCTTCGCGGGCGAGCGCGGCGGCGGCATCGCCACCGGGCATCAGCCGGTCGATGCTTTCGGGGACGGGCCATTCTCCGGTGAGCAGCTTTTGCATCAGGCCGCGCTTCTGGCGGCGGAGTAACGCCGCCTCGTCACGCTGCGCCATCGCCGATGCCTCGCTCGCATCTAGCGCGACTATGAGCCGATCTTGAGCATCGGGGCTTGGAAGCGGAAGAGGTGCAGCGCTCACCAGTTCCCATTCCGCTCGCGGCATCTTCGATCCCGTCGGCCTCTGCGCTTCTGCAGAAAATGCATCTTGCTGGACGAGGTAATAAAGGAAGCGGTTGCGACATTTGTTCATGTTGGGACGCAGCACCCAAAACTCTGTCGACGCAACTCCAGTATACTCGGCATAGAAGAATTTTTGCAAATAGGGGCGCAGCTTACCAAAAAGTGTATCTCCAGGCTGGAAAGCTGATCGCTTACCATTCAGGTCAGCGGTTCGGGTTTCGCCTAACTTTCGACCAGTTTTGCTTTCAATATTTTCAAGTTCCAAGCTAACAGTTGTGCTTGCATCGAGATCCAACTTTTTTCGAACGAGAATAGCGAATTCGCCAAGCTCGGTTCGCTGGCCGCTAGGAATGTCGGACAAGCTGCGGACTAGTGCGCGATGTCGTCTATCCTTTTCATCCGCCAACAAGTTGGCGGTATCCGCCGCGTCATCCCAAGCGTCCAAAATGTCTGCAATGCGTGACTGCTGGGAAGCGTCCGGCCAGACGACCGGGATTTGCAAAAACTCGTTTCCGTAAAGACGCAGGCGGTCTTCAGTCAGCCCATAGGAATAGGCCCAGAGCATGTAGAGTCCGCGGTCGGACTTGAACCAATGCGCCGCGAAGCGCGGATCGACCGTGTCTTTCGGCCGCATGACGACATAGGCCGGGCTGACATTCGCGGCTTCGTCGGCGAGGCCGAAGCACCCCTGCCACATGCGCATCGTGTTATAGGCGATGTCGTTCGGCTCGACGAGAAGATGTTCCTCGGGCGTCAGCGCACTGTCCATCTTGCGATCGAGTTCGTCGCGCCGGACCAGCCCGTTGTGCATGGTAACCGACATCAGCGGCAGGTCCGCACGTCCCTTTCGGCGACTGGCGGTGAAATAATGCGACAACTTGCGCGGTGTGGCTTCAGTCATCGCGCTTTTCCCCGTCAGGCTTCTTCGGGCGAGCAGCTTCGATCCGCTTCGCCGCCCGCGTCGCTTCTACAAAATGCTGGTCGACCGCGCTGGGTGCTTCGATCATGCGTGTGTGCCAGCGGTCATATTCCTTATCCGCCTTGGCTTTCGCGACCTTGGCTGAAATCCGACCCGCGCCCGTCAGCACGGCGCGGTCGCTGATTGCCAGAAACTGGTCAAGCTTGGTGATCCAATCGGCCATGAACATCTGCTTGCGGTTGCGCGCCTGCAGCTCGGCAAAGTCGAGGTAGAGGGTGACGACGCGGTTGAGCATGTCGATCTCGTCATCATTCAGATAATTCTTGGCGATCGCGGCATCGGCCTTGCGCGGCGGCGTGCCGCGCGCTTCGCCGGGCCAATTGGTCAGTCCCATATGATCCTTGCGGGCATCGGCGCGGGCATGGATTACTTCGGCGGCGGTGTGGCCGTGCGCTGCCCAGTGCATTTTGTTCTGCACAGTCTGGAAGAAGCGCTCGCTCGCCTCGGCCTTCGGGTCATAGTCGGCACTGGTGGCGTAAATCTCCAGCACCTTCTTGTAGAACATCTTCTCCGAGGAGCGGATGTCCCGGATACGCGCCAGAAGCTCGTCGAAATAGTCGGTGTCCGGGTCTTTCAGCCGTGCGTCGTCCATGACGAAGCCCTTGACCAGATATTCGGCCAGCGCTTCGCTCGCCCAGCGCCGGAACTGCCCGCCGCGAAGAGAACGGACGCGGAAGCCGATCGCGAGGATCATCGGAAGATTGTAATGCGCGATGGTGCGCGAAACCTCGCGCTTGCCCTCGGTTCGAACTTGTAAGTAATCGTTACAAGTTGCCGCTTGGTCGAGCTCGCCGTCCTCGTAGATGGCGCGGATATGCTGGGTAACCGCTTGGGGGGTAACCTGAAACAGCTCGGCGATATCCGCCTGGCTGAGCCAGACATTCCCGTCGCGCGCCTGAAGACGCACGACGGTGACGCCGTCCTCGGTCTGATATTGGATCATCTTGCCAGCCATGGTCAGAGCCCCAGCTCTTTCAGATAGCCGTCCATCCGTGCCCGTGTTTCGGCCAGCTTTGCCTCCAGCGCCACGATTTCCTTTTGCACCTCGGCGACATCGATCTCGTCCTCGGGCTCGAAGGTATCGACGTAGCGCGGGATGTTGAGGTTGTAGCCGTTGTCGGCAATCTGATGCCGCTTCACCACCTCGGCATAGCGATCCGCCCGTTCCCGCTCGCGATAGGTGGAAACGATCTTGTTGAGGTGATCGGCGGACAGTTCGTTCTGCTTCTTGCCGGGCAAAAATTCGCGACTGGCGTCGATGAACACGACATCGTCCGCGCCCTCGCGCGCGCCGCCCTTTTCGCGGGCACGGTCGAAAATGACAATGCACACCGGGATGCCGGTCGAGGGGAAGAGCTGTGCGGGCAGGCCGATCACCGCATCGAGCAGATTCTCGTCGATCATCTGCTGGCGGATACGACCTTCGGCGCCACCACGAAAAAGGACGCCAT
>Ga0265296_1003739_pt1 | contig 13828 bp, 25 predicted proteins | sample MunlanPumphouse1_FD_189073 | JGI IMG/M metagenome (GOLD analysis project Ga0265296, IMG submission 189073) | Groundwater microbial communities from a municipal landfill in Southern Ontario, Canada - Pumphouse #1 | ecosystem: Environmental > Aquatic > Deep subsurface > Groundwater | place... | reverse complement strand
TAGAGAATCTCGGCTTCTCCGGCGTTCCTTTAGTTTTAGCGCGCACGCGCGTTTTTCTACGCTCTCTTATTTTATTTAATAATTTCTTTTTATTCATAATTTCATATTTTAATTTTATTTAGTCGCTCCAGCCGCTTTTTTACCTTCTTTTCTTCTTATTATTTCTCCTTGATATTTAATTCCTTTGCCCTTATACGGTTCAGGCTTTTTAAAAGCTCTTATTTCGGCCGCCGTTTGTCCGACTAAAAATTTATCAATTCCTGAAATTTTAATCGTATTTTTATCAACCACTATCTTTATTCCTTTTTGAGGGACCACTTTAATAGGATGAGAAAACCCAAGATTCAATAATAAATTATTGCCATCCATTGAAGCGCGATAGCCGACTCCTTCAATTTCCAATATTTTTTCAAACCCTTCTTTCACTCCGATTATAGCATTATTCATCAACGCCCTCATAGTTCCCCAGTTGGCTTTTGATTGCTGAGATTCGTCTAAAATAGACACCATAATTTTTTTATCTTGAATATCAACTTTAACGCCAGACATAATTTTTAATGAAAATTCCCCGTTTTTTCCTTTAAAATTAAAAACATTGCCGTTAATTTTAACGTCAACATCTTCGGGTATAATAATTGGTCTTTTTCCTATTTTACTCATAATTTTAAATTACCATATTTCAAACAGCGCCAATCCGCCTATTTTCGCCTTTCTGGCTTCTTGGTCGCCCATGATTCCTTTTGAAGTTGAAATTGCCATTAATCCATAACCGTGCTTCACCGGTCTTATTTTTTCAAAGCCGATATAAATGCGACGGGATGGTTTGCTGATTAATTTTATTCCGTTAATTGCTCCTTTATCCTCAACATATTTTAATTTAACGTCAAAATAACGTTTGATTTTTTGCCCCTTCTTTTCAAAATTCTCTATATAATTATTGGAAGCTAAAATTTTCAAAATACCCTCATCAATTTTTGAATAAGGAATTTTTACATTTTCTTTCTTTACCGCCTGCGCATTTTTAAGTTGTGTCAGTAAATTAATATACATGCCAATGTGATTAAAATTTATGAACTCAATGTGAAATAAATTTTACTATCACATTGAGCACCGAGCACTCAACGCATTGAGTGCTCGGTAAAGGTTTTATAGTGAAAAATTCTACGCCTTTGGCTTGAATTTTTCAATAAAGCCCTTTACCAGCTCGCTTTTTTAACGCCGGGTATTTCTCCCTTACTAGCCATTTCTCTGAAACAAATCCTGCATAATCCAAAATCTCTGATATATCCTCTTTTTCTGCCGCATTTAAAACAGCGAAGCACGCTTCGCGTTGAAAATTTCGGTTTCTTTTTTGATCTTGCGATAACTGATGTTTTAGCCATGTTTTTTCAACGGTACTCCTAATTTCCTGTACAATTCTATTGCTTCTTCTTTTGTTTTAGCATTACTTACAATACTAATTTCCAATCCGAAGTCAAATTTCAAAAGTTCGGGATTAATTTCCGGAAACACAACATTTTCTTTTAATCCGATTGTCAGATTGCCGTTGCTGTCAATATTATTGAGATTAATTCCCTTAAAATCCTTTACGCGGGGCAATGTGATTTTAATCAATCTTTCCAAAAAATCTCTCATCTGCCGACGCCGCAAAGTTGCTTTCATCCCCACAACTTGCCCTTCCCTTGTTTTAAAACCCGCGATTGATTTTTTAGCCGATGTTAACGCCGGTTTTTGTCCCGTTATTGTGGCGAAATCCTTTATTATTTCCGGCAACATTTTCTCGGTAAAATTAGGCTGCTGGCTCATTCTCCCAACTCCGACATTAATGACAATTTTTTCCAAACGCGGAACAGCCAATTCGTTTTTATATTCGGATTTTACTTTTGTTTTTTTAATAATTTTCATAATAATATTCGCGTTATTTACTTTTAATTCGCATTATTCGCGATTACTCTTAAATATTAGCAGAACATTTCTTGCAAATTCTCGTCTTGTTCCCTTTTTCTATTTTGTATCCGATTCTTGTTGTTTTTCCGCAAGATGAACAAAGAATAGCCGCGTTTGAAACATTAATTGGCCTTGGGATGGAAATAATCTGTCCTTTTTCTCCTTGTTTCTTGGGACGAACATGCTTTTTAAAAATATTCAAATTCTCAACTAAAATTTTATTTTTAGCCGGAAAAACTTTTAAAACTTTACCCGTCTTATTCTTATCTTTGCCCGTCAATATTTTAATTGTGTCGTTCTTTTTTATTTTCATACTATTTCTTCCGCCATTGTAACGATTTTTTCAAATCCTTTCTCTTTTAATTCTCTTGGAACCGGACCGAAAATTCTCGTGGCTTTAGGTTCTTTTTTTTCGTCAATCAACACAACGGCGTTTTCGCTGAATCTAATGTAAGAACCGTCGCTACGGCGCAAAGACTTTCTTTGCCGAACAATCACCACTCTCACAATCTCTTTCTTTTTAACAGCCTTCCTCGGCTCCGCTTCTTGAACAGATGCGACAACCACATCGCCTATTTCCGCATAATGGCGTTTTGTTCCGCCAAGAATCCTAAAACAACGGACTATTTTGGCGCCAGAATTATCAGCGACTTTAAGTATAGATCTTTCCTGTATCATAGTGTTTTATTAAATTTAACTTTTTCCGCCAAAGGCGGATTCGCCTTCGGCGAAAAAATTGAACGTTCTTGTATCATATTATTTTCTCAATTATTTTCCATCTTTTCTCCTTGCTTATCGGCCTTGTTTCTTCTATCACCACCTTATCTCCATTCTTATATTCATTTTTCTCGTCATGCGCCTTAAATCTTTCGGTAACTTTATAATATTTTCTGTAACGCGGGTGCTGTTTAAGACGCGTTATCGCAATAACGCGCGTTTTATCCATTTTATCCGATACAATTGTGCCTTGTAATTTTCTCATTTGTTTATTATCGTTAATATCCTCGCAATTGATTTTTTAACGTTTTTAATTTCTTTAATATTTTTGACTTTCCCGTAAAATAAATCAACCTTCAATTTTCTCAACTTTTCCCGATGCTCAGACAGATTTTTCTTAAGCTCCAATAATGACCAATTTTTCATTTGTTTAATTTCTTGTTTTTTCATGGGAAATTATTCTTCCACTATTCTTGTTTTAACCGGCAATTTATGACCGGCCCTTCTCATGGCTTCTCTCGCCATTTCCTTACTCACTCCGTCCATTTCAAATAAAATCCTGCCGGGCCTTACCGGAAAAACATAATGGTCAACCGCCCCTTTACCGCCTCCCATTGTCACTTCTGGAGGTCTTTTCGTAATCGGTTTATCGGGGAAAATTCTTATCCAAATTTTTCCTCCTCTTTTTGTAAAATGAGTGATTGCTTTCCTTGCGGCTTCTATCTGTCTTGAATTAATCCAAGCGCTTTCCAAAGATTGAATGCCAAAACTGCCGAAACTTAAATGCGTTCCTCTTGTTTCCGTTTGACGCTTTCGCGATCTCCCTTTTTGCCATTTTCTATGTTTTACTTTTTTCGGCATTAACATACTTTTATATTTTGAAACTTTTAAACTTTTTTATTAAATATCTCTCCTTTATAAATCCATACCTTTACTCCCACTGTGCCAAAAGTGGTAAAAGCCGTAGCTTCGCCGTAATCAATATCAGCCCTTAATGTTTGAAGCGGCAATCTGCCTTTTGCCAATTGTTCCGTTCTGGCAATTTCCGCTCCATCCAATCTTCCGGATACTTTAATTTTCGCTCCCTTAACTTCCCTATTTTGTGTTACTTGTTCAAGATATTTTTTAATTGTTCTTCTGAATGGCATTCTTTTCTCCAAATCCCAAGCGATATTTTGAGCGACAATATTGGCCGAAATATCTGACCTCTTCAATTCCTCAATATTCAAATTTAAAAAAATTTTATTTTTGGCATCCTTTACTTCCCTTAATTTTTCCAAAGACACTTCTAGAGCTTTTGTTAATTCTTCTATTCCCTTTCCTCCTCTGCCGATAATTAAACCGGGTCTTGCCGCTTTAACCGCAATTTTATATTTATTCCCCATTCTTTCTATCTCAACGCTGTCAATACCGGCATTCTTGATTCTTTTATCAATAATTTTTCTGATTAAAACATCCTCTTCTAATAATTTTGCGAAATTAAATTTCTTTGGAAACCATCGAGATTTCCAATCCTTTGTTATTCCTATTCTAAATGATATTGGGTTGATTTTTTGAGCCATATTTATATTGATTTCCTTCTAAACATTCTTTTTGTAAAACCTATTTTTTCAACCGGCTTCACTTCCTTTATTATTTCTTCTTCTTTTGATTTTTCTTTTGCTTCAAATTTTTCTTTTTTGATTTTTTCCGCCACGCTTTTCTTAATTCTTTCCTGTTTAACTATTTTAAATCTCGGCTTTTTCGCCGTTTCGGATTCAGCTAAAATTAAAGTAATATGGCTTGTTTTCTTTTGAATCGGCGTGGCTCTTCCCTGCGCTCTCGGCATAAACCTTTTCAGCATCGGCCCTTGGTCAACTCTTATTTCTTTGACAAATAAATTTTCCAATTGAATGTTTTTTTGCTTGGCGTTGGCGATTGCCGAACGCAAAAGTTTCAAAATCGGCTCGCCTGCTTTTTTGGAATGCAACAAAAGCTGGGCTTCGGCTTCATTTGCCGACAATCCCTTAATCATATTGGCAACCAACCGCGTTTTGCGCGGCGCCATTCTCAAATAATTAAGTTTTGCTGTTGCTGTATTCATTAATTTTTAAACTTTGAAACTTTTAAACTTTTTTATCCTCTGTTTTCTTTTCCAATTCCTTTTGCATTTTTCCACCGTGCCTGACAAATTTTCTCGTTAAAGAAAATTCTCCCAGCCGATGACCGATCATTTCTTCAGTTACTCTCACGCTGATAAAATTTTTGCCGTTATGAACGCCAAACGTAAAACCAACCATTTCCGGAGAAATTTCCGAATCACGCGCCCAAGTCTTAATAATTGTCGGGTCGCCCGATTTCAATTTTGACATCTTTTTTAATAATTTTTGGTCAACATAAGGACCTTTTTTTGAACTTCTACTCATAATTTATTTTCGTCTTTTTATAATGTGTTTATTGCTCCACTTCTTTTTATTTCTTGTTTTTCTTCCGCCGGTAATCTTGCCCCATGCTGTTTTCGGCTTTCTTGTTCCGCGCGGTTGCCTGCCTTCGCCTCCGCCGTAAGGATGGTCGCAAGGATTCATCGCCGTTCCCCTCACTGTCGGCCTGATGCCCATCCCCCGCGAACGACCGGCTTTGCCGATATTCGTTAAACTCCATTCAGAATTGGAAACTTGTCCCAAAGAAGCGAAATTATCCCATTTTATCTTTCTTACTTCTCCTGAAGAAAGTTTTAAATTCGTCCAGCCGTTTTCCTGAGCTAAAACTTGCGCGTAAGATCCGGCTGACCTTGCCAACACTCCGCCCGCGCCTCTATTTAATTCAATATTATAAATAGAATATCCAACCGGAATATTTTTTAGCAATAAACGATTTCCCTCTTTAAGTTCGGCGTTTTCCGAAACTAAAATCTCATCTCCGACTTTCATATTTTTATTGGCTAAAATATAAGAACGCTCTCCGTCACGATAAATAATTAAAGCGATAAAAGCCGTCCTGTATGGGTCGTATTCTATTGTTTCAATTTTAGCCGGAACATTCAGTTTATTTTGCTTGAAATCTATCATTCTGTAAAGTTTTTTATTGCCTCCGCCCTGGTGACGAACCGTAATTCTTCCCTGATTATTTCTACCAGAACAACTAGGCAATCTTTTTACAAGCGCCTTAAACGGTTCAACCATACTCAAAACTCCCCGATATGTCGGAACTGTCATATTTCGCCTTGATGGAGTTGTTGGTTTGTATTTCTTCATATTATGTCGGCATTACATCAATTTTATGGCCTTCTTTTAACGTCACTATCGCTTTTTTATGTCCTGGAACTTTCCCCTTGCTGCGCCCCAGTGATTTAATTTTCCCCTTTTTATTGATTATATTCACCGATAAAACTTTGACTCCATAAATAGATTCAATCGCTTTTGCCACCTGTGGCTTATTGATTTTTTTATCAACCAAAAAAGCATATTTTCTTAAATCAATTAAATGGCCGACTTTTTCGGTTATCCACGGATGTTTTATTTTCATCGCCTCCTGCGGATTAATAATCGTTTTCTCAACTTGCGCCGTAATTTGATTTTTTATTGATTCTGATTTTTTTTCTCCCGACTTCACGGACAAATCTTTTTTTGGTTGTGTTTTTTTAAAAATAGACATTTTATTTATAGTGTTTTTCCATTTCACTTATTGCCTCTTTTTCAAAAATAATATTTTTATATTTAAGCAAATCATGGACATTCAATGATTGCGAACAAATAGCATCAACGTTTTTTATATTGGAAACGGCTTTATTTATATTGTTTTTTAAAGACGAAACCAAAAGAACGCTTTTTTTCACGCCGAATAAATTATTTAAAAATTTTACCATTGTGGCTGTTTTAGCTTTTTTAACGTCAAATTCAAATTTTTCAAAAATTTTCAAATCACCATCTTCCGCTTTCTTTGACAAAACGCTGAAAATAGCCAATCTGTTCATTTTTTTGTTTATTTTTTTCGCAAATACCCTTTCTTTTGACGGACCAAATGTAACGCCGCCGCCTTTCCATATAGGTGAACGAATTGAACCGTGCCTTGCCCGACCAGTTCCTTTCTGGCGCCACGGTTTCTTACCGCCGCCGGAAACTTCTCCCCTTCCTTTGGTATGCGCCAATGGCGAACGCTGATTGGCAATCTGCGCCAAAAGCGCCTGATGTATCAAAGTAGGATTAAATTTAACTTTAAAAATTCTTTCTACTAAATCTATCGTTCCGCTTTTTTCATTTTTTTGATTATAAATATCAACTTTCATATTTTTTTAATTTCTAATTTCTAATAATATCCCCTTCATTCCCGGAACTGCGCCTTTAAGCGCTAAAATATTATTTTCCTTATCAACTAAAACAACTTTTAAATTTTTGACCGTCACTCTTTCGGTCCCCATATGACCGGCCATTCTCAGTCCCGGCATAACTCTTTGTGGAGCCGTGGCGCCGATTGAACCCGGAGCCCTATGACGATTTTTTTGGCCGTGTGTTTTCGGTCCGCCGGCAAATCCATGCCGCTTTACTCCTCCCTGAAATCCACGGCCCTTGTTTAAACCGCTCACTTTCACTTTATCGCCTTCGTTGAATTGTTCAACCGTCAAAACATCGCCAACTTTTAAACTTTCCAGCTCTAAAACTTTAAATTCTTTAAGATGCCTAAAATCCCCCAAATCTTTCAAATGGCCTTTTTCCGGCTTGTTTATTTTTTTCTTTGTCGCATCAAATCCAGCCTGAGCCGCTTCATAGCCGTCTTTTTCTTTTGTCCTTATTTGCGTTATCGTTATCGGACCCGCTTGAATAAGCGTTACCGGAACAATTTTATCGTCTTTCCAAATCTGGGACATTTTTAATTTTTTACCCAATATAAATGCCATAACAATAAAAACAGCCAGATTAGCCGGCTGCTTCGCAATTCCCCGCGAAATAAACGCAAGGTGGCTAAATCTGTAAGTATTATTTTATGTTAAATGAAAATTTAACATTGCAATAAAGATAGCAAATGCGAAAATAAATGTCAACAATCGCCAAGACAAACGCGCGCTATTGACATTTTATAAAATTGGAGTTTAATTAAATTCGAATGAGCTAAGAGCTTATTCATACCTTCCTTTTTAAGGAAAAAGTAAATAAAACTAAATAAGGAGATATTGACAATGTCAACAAAGAAATATGTTTGTGCTGGATGTGAAAAGGAAATTATCGGAACCCACGCCTTTAAAATCATGGAAACTGAGGATTATTTATGTGCAAAACCTCTCCACTCGTATTCCAAGAATAGTGTTTCCAATAGCTGTCAAATTAAATATTTAATCAAAGAACAAACAGCTATGCATATAAAACTTATTCAAATCAGATAAAACGTATTCAATCATTTTTAACTCGTCCAAGGATTAAAACCTTGCGAGTTATTTTTTTATAAAAAATTCAAAAAAGATCTATTATAAATAAAAGACCGCCTGTCCATGGACAGGCGGTCTTTTATTACTTCATTTTTATTTCTATATCCACTCCTGCGGGGAGATTCAATCCGCCGAGAGATTCAATGATTTTCTGGTTGGGATTAAGAATATCCACCAGCCGTTTGTGAACACGAAGTTCAAACTGCTCGCGACTCGTTTTGTGAACAAAAGTTGAACGGTTAACGGTATAACGTTTTATTTCCGTAGGTAAAGGAATCGGCCCAATAACTTCGGCGCCATTGCGCAAAGCCGTCTCAATAATTTGCTTGACGGAATTGTCAATCAATCGATGGTCGTAAGACCTTATCCTTAACCTGATTTTTGATTGTAAAGATTCTTCTTTTTTTGCCATTTACTTAATAATTTTCGTTACCGCTCCCGCTCCAACAGTTTTGCCTCCCTCGCGAATGGCAAATCTATTTTTATCCTCAAGAGCCACCGGAGCAATTAATTTAACTGTAAGCTTCACGGTATCGCCGGGCATAACCATTTCCATTCCTTCCGGCAAAAACGCTTCCCCAGTAACATCTGTCGTTCTAATATAAAATTGCGGCTTATATCCCTTAAAGAAAGGAGTATGACGTCCGCCTTCTTCCTTGCTCAAAATATAAACCTCGGCTTCAAATTCGGTGTGTGGAGTAACGCTTCCGGTTTTTGCCAAAACTTGTCCGCGTTCCACGTCTTCCTTTTTAAGCCCGCGGAGTAAAACGCCGACATTGTCTCCGGCCCGTCCTTCATCAAGAAGTTTCTTAAACATTTCAATGCCGGTGACTACGGTTTTTGCAGTTGGTTTTATCCCGATAATCTCAATTTCATCGTTGACTTTAACGATTCCCCTTTCAATTCTTCCGGTAACAACCGTGCCGCGTCCTTCAATTGAAAACACGTCTTCTACAGGCATCAAAAACGGCTTGTCGGTCTCACGAACCGGTTCCGGAATAAAATCATCAAGAGCTTTAACCAAGTCCAATATCGGTTTAGCTGCTTCATCATCAGCTGAAGCCGCAACTAAAGCTTTTACGGCCGAACCGCGAATAATCGGAGTTGTATCGCCCGGAAATTGGTATTTTTTCAAAAGTTCTCTCACTTCAGCTTCAACTAAATCAATAAGCTCCGGATCGTCAACCATATCGATTTTGTTCAAGAAAACGACAATTGCCGGAACGCCGACTTGGCGGGCCAACAAAATGTGTTCGCGAGTCTGGGGCATCGGGCCGTCAGCCGCGGAAACAACTAAAATCGCGCCGTCCATCTGAGCGGCTCCAGTAATCATATTTTTGATGTAATCCGCGTGTCCCGGACAATCAACGTGCGCGTAATGCCTTTTTTCCGATTCATATTCGGAGTGATGAATGGCGATGGTAATGCCCCTCGCTTTTTCCTCAGGAGCGTTGTCAATTTGATCAACCGCTTCTTCTTTATCAATAAGACCTTTTAATTTAAGGACATGAGTCATCGCGGCAGTCAAAGTAGTTTTACCGTGATCAACGTGTCCAATTGTGCCGACATTCAAGTGCGGCTTATTTCTTTCAAATTTTGCTTTTTCAGCCATGAATTTGGTAATTGGCAATTAATAATTGGTAATTATTTTTTTAATTACTATTTACTAATTACTATTTACTAATTTTATTGCGACTTTTTATTATTTTATTTATTTTAACGACAATTAACATAATAGCCAATCAATTGCTTCATGTCAACCCCGCATTATACAAACTCAATTATCGCCATCTTAGCGGCGTCATTCTTCCTGACTTTCGCCAATTTGATTATTCTCAAATATCCCCCTTTTCTTTCAACATATCGCGGCGCAATTTGATAATATAATTTTTGCCCCGCTTTATTGCTTAATCTTGATAAAATAATCCTTAAAGACGCCACATTTTGTTTCTTGGCGAGCGTGACTAATTTTTCCGTCGCCGATTTAATTTCTTTGGCTTTTGCTTCCGTAGTTTCAATTTTTTCCTTAATGATTAAATTAGCGATTAAACTTTTTAAAAGAGCCCGACGCTGGCCCCTCGCTCTATGAAATTTTCTTCCTTTTTTAAGATGCTTCATTATTTTTTCTTTTTCTTTTTTTCTTCTTTTTCTTTAACCGTTTTTTTTCCTTTTTTCCCAACAGATGAAATTTTCTCCAACTCAATTTCTTTCACTTCAATCAACACTACCTTTTCAATGTGATCTTTTAAAATATTCGCTGATTTATGAAGCGCCTTTGACGGCGTTATGCTTCCGTCCGTCTTAATAAAAATCCTTAATCTGTTATAATCCGTTCTTTCTCCAACGCGCATATTTTCAACGACAAAATTTACGCTCACAATCGGACTAAAAAATGAATCAATGGCAATTACGCCCACCGGCAATTTATCGGCTTTTCTGTTTTCCGCCGCCATGTATCCCAATCCTTTTTCAACGGTTAATTCCATTTCAATTTCGGCGTTTTTTCCGGTTAATGAAAGAATGTGAGCGGAGGAACTGACTATTTCAACTTCGGGATTAACTTCAATATCTCGAGCTAAAACTTTTTTCTCTCCTTTTACTTTCAAAGAAAGAACCTGCGGCTCATCGGAATAAAGTTTAAAACGGATTTTTTTAAGATTTAAAATAATTTCCACGATATCCTCTTTTATGCCCGCTATGGTTGAAAATTCATGTTTTACGCCCTTAATTTTTATCTGAGTAATGGCGGCGCCTGGCAAAGAAGACAAAAGCGCCCTCCGTAACGCATTGCCCAAAGTAAGGCCATAACCGGCATAAAGCCCCTCAACTTCAAAAACCCCTTCAATGTCGGTTTCTGAAACTTTTTTAATTTTTACTGTTTCGCTAAGATATTGGTATTGCATTTTTTTATCTAGAATAATAATCCACGACCAAATTTAGATCAAATAATAATTCTTCGGAAATACTTGTTGGCAATGCTTTTATTTTCGCCTCCAATTTATCACCGTCAATTTGAAACCATTCCGGCGCGTCATGCTTTTTAATAATATTCTGCAAATCTTTAAAAATCAATAGATTTTTGGACAATGGATTTATTGATATGACATCGCCCGCTTTTACCAAATACGAAGGAATGGTTACTTTTTTATTATTGACAAAAATATGGCCGTGGCTTACTAATTGTCTGGCAATAATTCTTGATGCCGCCAATCTAACCCTGAAAACCGCGTTATCAAGACGGCGCTCCAAAAGAACGATAATTCTCTGGCTCGGTAATCCTTTTTTCATTATTTCTTTCACAATTTTTTTCAATTGCGATTCTTTCAAGCCGTAGATTATCTTCATTTTTTGCTTTTCAAGAAGCTGTTGGCTGTATTCCGAAGCTGATTTACGACGGCGACGACTTTTGCCGTGCACACCCGGTTTATAAGGACGCCTAATCATCGCGCATTTCGGCGAATCACAACGCTCGGCTTTTAAACCAAGCTTGACTCCCAATGCGCGTTCTTTTTTTTCTTTTGCTCTTAACATAACTTTTAAACTTTAATACTTTTAAACTTTATTACACTCTTCTCTTTTTTGGCGGACGCGGACCATTGTGCGGAATCGGCGTCACGTCTTTTATTGATAAAATGCTGAATCCCTGGCCTGCTAAAGATTTCAAAGCAGAATCTCTGGCGCTACCAACTCCTTTCATCACCACTTCAATTTCGGAAAAACCGAATTTTTTTAATTTTTCAGATATAGCGGCCACCATTTTTGAAACCGCAAACGGCGTGGCCTTTTTAGGCCCTGAAAATCCTAAAGAGCCCGCTGAAATCCACGCAACCACATTGCCTTTTTTATCGGTTGCCGTAAGCATGGTGTTGTTATAGCTAAAATTGACGTAAATCACGCCGACTCCTATTTTCCCGACTCCCCCGCTTTTTTTGACGGAAGATTTTTTCACCATCGTTTCTTCCAATTTTTTGCCTTCTTCTAAAATATCTTTTTCAGTTTTTTCTATAACTTTTTTTTGTCCCATTATTTCAAATCAACTTTTCTTTTTCCGCTGCCGACTGTTTTTCTAACATTACCGCGGACTGTCCGAGAATTTGTTTTTGTTCTTTGCCCCCTAACAGGCAATTTTCTTTCATGCCTTGAGCCTCTATAGCATTTTATTTCTTTAAGCCTCACAATATTACTCTTGATAACTTGGCGCAATTCGCCTTCTATCTTATGATTTTTTTCAATCAATTGTTTGATTTTATTCGTTTCTTCGGAAGTTAAATCTTTCGTCTTTTTTTCCGGGTCAACTCCGGCTAATGTTAAAATATTAATAGCCGAAAAACGACCTATACCGTAAACATGGGTTAAGGCTATTTTGACTTTTTTATTGTCCGGAATGTTGATACCAAGTAAACGCATATTATTTATCCTTGTCTTTGTTTATGTTTTGGATTTTTTTTGCAAATCACATAAATCCGGCCTTGACGCCGGACAGTTTTGCAATCTTTACAAATTTTTTTTACAGATGATTGAACTTTCATAATCTTCTTACTATCCTTCCCCTTTTGCCGTCCGGACTTAATTCCAGAAGAACTCTGTCCCCGGGCAAAACTTTAATATAATGCAATCTCATTTTTCCGGCAAGATAAGCTAAAATTTCCTCTTCATTGCCTATTTTTACTTTGAACGTCAAAGACGGCAACGCTTCCATAACAATTCCCTCAATCGGTTTTTCTTTTTTTATGTCTCGCATTATAAAAAGAAATAATAAGCCATGGTTTGATAAATGTCAACTATTTTAAGCTAAAACCATATCAAGCAAAACTTCTTCATAATCCATTTTGCCGGATTTTATGGCAATGTCGTAATCGGCGAATTTTTCTATTAAATCCGGCTGATTGGAAGAACCTGCCTGCGCAGGCAGGAAACTCGCTAAAAAATTGAAGATTTTAGCCGGTTCGTCGCGACCAAGCAAAATTTCCAAATTAACCAATCTTTCCTCAAAAGAACGGCTGAATGACAAGGCATTTATTTTTTTGAAAAAATCATTTGAACTTGTCGGCTTATCGCAATCAATAATCTCTTTTAGCCGACCAGCGTTAAAATTTTTATCATTAAACAGGGACAATTTTTCAATTTCATTAACCAAACCCCATAAATCTTCACTAAAATTTTCAGCTAAAAATCCGATTGCGTCAGCGGTTAATTTCAATCCCCTTTTTTCCGCTTCCTTTTTAATGAAAAATTCCAATTGGTTCACGTTGAGATATTTGAATTCTTGAAATAAAACCGGCTCTTTGAGCAAGAAATCAAAAGCTTTAAGCGGCGCCTTGTTTTCGGAAATTAAAATCGTCAGCTCTTTATTTTCAAGATTGGCTTTTAAAAAATTAATAGCGGGTTTTGGATTTTCTTTGCCAAAATTTTCAATCATATCTTCCACTATGGCCAATTTAACATTTTCAAAAAGCGAATGGCTTGCTGAGAATTCAAACAACCGGTTAAATTCTTCATCCGTATTTTTAATTTTGAAATCAAAAAATCCGACCGATTGGTGGTCTTTCTCGTACTTGGCAACAATTTCTTTAATTTTTTCCCGCTTGCGAAAAGAATCGGGACCGTATAGAAAAATTATCATAATTTACGCAACCTCCTGTTGATAACACTGTTCGCAATATACTATCTCTTTTCTCTCTGGCGCATAAGTGGTTTCAAACTCATTGGGACAGGGTTCTGTTCCGTGGGTATGGGTAATGGTATTTTGATAGATATTGGGGTTAT
>Ga0265296_1003738_pt1 | contig 13829 bp, 17 predicted proteins | sample MunlanPumphouse1_FD_189073 | JGI IMG/M metagenome (GOLD analysis project Ga0265296, IMG submission 189073) | Groundwater microbial communities from a municipal landfill in Southern Ontario, Canada - Pumphouse #1 | ecosystem: Environmental > Aquatic > Deep subsurface > Groundwater | place... | reverse complement strand
TTATTCCCTGCAATGGTTGCGGTGAATAATCTTGCATTTGCGGTGAATGCCGATCATATTTGCCGCAAAGGATGCGGTGTTTATGACGTATGTCCACGAACAGGTTGGTTGGCCGGGTTTGCGCTGGAGCGACGAGCTTCTCGTCGAGCCGTTGGCCGCTGTGCGTCATCGCCAGGGACGGTTGATCGGCCACATGGAGGCGCTGGGCTTTCCGCTGCGCGAGGAAGCCGTCTTGCGAACCCTGACAGAGGACGTGCTGAAATCCAGCGAGATCGAGGGCGAGGTGTTGGATCGGGAGCAGGTGCGATCCTCCATCGCTCGTCGTCTGGGCATGGATGTCGTTGGGCTGATCGAATCTGATCGCAACGTCGAGGGCGTCGTCGAAATGATGCTCGACGCCACGCAGAACTTTGCTCTCCCGCTGACCGCCGACCGGCTGTTCGCCTGGCACGCGGCGCTCTTCCCTACCGGCCGCAGCGGCATGAGCCGTATCACCGTCGGCGCGTGGCGCACGAGCGAGGGCGACCCCATGCAGGTCGTGTCTGGGCCTGTCGGGCGTGAGCACGTCCACTACGAAGCCCCGGAGGCGGCGCGGCTGGACGCGGAAATGGCGCGCTTTCTCCAATGGTTCGAGACAGCGGCGGCCGATCCTGTTCTCAAGGCCGGTGTCGCCCATTTCTGGTTCGTCACCATCCACCCGTTCGATGACGGCAACGGCCGCATCGCGCGCGCCATCGCCGATCTCGCCCTGGCGCGCGCGGAAGGAACCCCTCAGCGTTTCTACAGCATGTCCGCCCAGATTCGCGCCGAACGGAAGGCCTATTACGACCTGCTTGAGACCACCCAGAAGGGAGACCTCGACATCACCCCCTGGCTGTTGTGGTTCATCGCCTGCCTGGATCGGGCATTCGATGGCGCCGAGACGATCCTCGCTAGCGTCATGCGCAAGGCCCGGTTCTGGGAGGCGCTTGCCGGCCAGTCGCTGAATGAACGCCAGAGAAAGGTCATCAACCGTCTGCTGGATGGCTTCGAGGGGAAGCTGACGAACGCCAAGTGGGCGGCATTGGGAAAAACTTCGCCGGACACGGCGCTGCGCGATATCAACGATCTGGTCAGCCGAGGAGTTCTGGTGAAGGAACCTGGCGGCGGACGGAGCACCAGCTATTCGCTGGCTGTGTGATCGTTAAGTGAGGCTCCTGAGTGTTGGAGAAGCGAGAGACCTTTGGCGCGTAAAAAACTACGACTGAGCTTCGAGAGGGAGGTGGTTGTCCAGCATGTCACGCATCACCATCCGCACTGTCCGGCGGACCTTGTCGCTCGCTATGCGGACGAGATCAGTACGCGCAAATGGGAGGCACCGTTGACCTTGGGTCATGCCTTTGGTCTCACGGCGGACAACCACGTGCGTCACGAACTGACTGACTACGATCGCCTGCTTCGTGTTCCTGGTCTCACGCGCGAAGAAGCGCGGATCATCGTGTCATGCGAAGTGAAATCGATCCTGGCTCGGTGGACGCGAAGGCCCGAGTAGGTGTCTCGAACGCTCAGGGGGGGAGGAGGCCTGGACGCATTTTTGGCAGATCCTTCAAATCCACCCAGAGCGCCGCCCTGTTGGTGGGGGCGGAAAGTCGAGTTGCCCGAACGAAAATTTCAGGCAACTCGACGTAGTCGAAAGTCAAAAACATAGCTGTTGGGCGTGTCAGGTCGCTCCGAAAGACGGGTGTCGTAGTGGAGCCCGCCGCGAAGCACCGTGGCTTGAAGTTGATCGTAAGCCCAACGTTCCTGTTCGCCGCCGAAGGCCTGCTCGAAGGTTTGGCGACGCACTGTTCCATGGCGTTGCAAAAGACCCGTGAGCTCTTGTGAAAAACCCTTATCCGGCTCTATGGCGCGTAGGTCGCTGAGGCCGAAACCCTCTGAATCTGTTAGGCAATAGCCGATGCTGCGACCGGCAAGGCAGCGCTGCGCGGCTTCTGCCTTTGCCATCGTGCGACGGTCGGTCAGTTGCTGCCGCGCCTTGATCTCGATAACGAAGAAGAAATCTGCGTCGATCCGGACGAGCAGGTCGGGAACATAGACGTGGCTTCGGCCATCATATTCGTAGCCGATCTCCAGAGGCTGTTCGACGAACTCAGTGACCATCGTACAGAGGTCTAGCTCTCGGATCAGCCGTCGTTCGCCCAGACTGTCAAAACCCACGAGCCGCTTGAGCGTCCGGGAGTAGTAGGGCTTTTCGTAATGGCAATTCCGCAGAGGCCGGATCTCCGACAGATCGACAGATCTCTCGTTCAACCGATCTGGCCACTTAGCCTTTTTCAGGATGCCGACGATGAAGGCGTCAGCCTGTTTCGTCCGCGTCGAAACCTCGCCGATCTCGCCGCGTCGCTGTCGCCGTCGTCCGGAGCGGTGCAGAGACTGAATGGCCTTTATGGCTTGGTCGACTTGCTGCTGGGCGTCCCTGGGCGCGGCACCGCCGCTTCCAAGCGCTGCCATCAGGGCGAATTCCATGAACGGTCTATGGCAAGCTTGCTCCGCGAGCTGGATTGCGAACCAGGCGGGCAGAGTCTGAGTCGGTCCGTCTGGTACTGCTTTGCTCATCATGTCCAGCACGCGCTTAGTTATGCTGTCTGCTTGCAGGACGCGCCGGCTCAGTCGACGGAGCGCCCCAACCTGAATCTGACGGATGCGTTCTCGGCTCACGCCATAGGAAACGCCCATATCGGACAGGGTCTTCGCCGGGTGCAGGTCATTGTCCGGTGTCAGCCGCGCGAGCGCGATATCAAGGGCGCGCTTTGCCATGGGGGCGGGGGTGCCAGCCTTCCTCAACATTCCTTCCGCGTCGAAACGAATGGCGCTCCAGAGCTTCTCAATCCAGTCTGCCTCATGAGGAAAGCCCTCAGGCCATGGAGGGGGCGCTTGCGGTGCGACCGATGAACCCTCCTTCGGCGCGCAGCTCGAAGCGAGTGGTGCGCTCGAAGTAGGTCGCTTGGAGTGCCGCGTTCTCTCCGGCCTGCTTTTGCGCTCTTTTATTGTGCGCAGGGCGGATCGGAATTCCGGTGTCGGTGAGGTAAGCGTCCCGGCGTCATCCGTCAGGCCCATCTGTCGTTGACGCGACCGAATGCCGCCCGTCGTCCGTCCATGCGCTTCGGCAATTTCGCGAACGGACGCCCCCTTGCTCGTGGCGTCGTAAAGGCGCTGTTCTTCTTCTAGGGTCCAGAGCGAACCCAAGTTCCTTGCGGACATCCGTCTCCCCTGCATCGCCCCGATCCGACGTCAGCGAGTGGCTGAGTTTGCCGCTCTGCCCTAGCCCTTAGTGCCGCGTCTCGCGATGCGCGCGATGCGGTCCTAGTGGTGGGGGGCGCGGAGGTGGCGGTCGGCGTCTGCCAACTGGTCAAGGTCGCCCTCTATCCTTCAAATCTGCAGGATTTTCTACGAGATAGGCAACCTCAAACTTGGCATTGCGAGGCTCGGCGGCGGCTATCTCCGTTTGAACCGCGCGCAGAAATCACCGCGGCGTGAAGCGGCATTGCCGACGGTGCAGCGGCTACACGCTAGGCGGCGACACGGCTTATGAACAACCCTTGCGGCCTTGTGATTGGAACTACCGTCGTCTACCGTGGGACGTAGAATTTGCCTCGCGGGAACGAGCGTTGCCGAGGCTGCGAACCTGTATGGGTTCGAAATCCAAGATCTTTGCCCCGAGTGCTCGATAACCGTTGGATTGCGACCGAACACGGGGTGTCATGCTTGTATCAAACTACGACAAGTTCGTGCGGACGACCGACCAATACGAGGGGAGGTCCCCGCAGGAACGGCGCGACATCGCAGTCTACGGCCTACTTGGCGAGATCGGCTCGCTGGTGGCTGCGGTCAAGAAGCAGCTTCTTCGGGCGAACGACGAGCGCAATTTTCTGCACGTCAACGACGAGGTCATCGAGGAGCTTGGTGACATTGTTTGGTATTGCTTCTCTCTGGCTCAGATTGAGAATAGCGCGCCCGTGAATATCCTGACGCTCAACATCGCTGCCCTCCGGGCGGAGATGGCGGCGGGCGATGATCGGGCGGCCAGTCTTTATGCAGTCATCGATAAGGACCGGAGAAGCGAATTCCTCGAGTTGTCTCGAAACCTACCCGACACTCGGGAGATGCATTTCTCCAGTTATCAGGATCTGGCTTTCCTGACTGCTAGGACGAGTGGTCGAGTTCTATTGGAGGTATGTTTAGCTGTCCTTTGGCAGCTCGGCGCGGAGCTGATGCGGCATAAGCTTCCGCCCGTTGAAATCGAGCTCAATCGCGCCGTCGTTGATCGAAAGACCAACACCATCTTGGGCGAGATAGCCTGGCACGTAGCAGCGGTAGCGAGCCTCTATGACGTCTCTCTGGACGCCGTGCTCGATCGCAACGTTGAGAAGCTCCAGGTTTGGCTTAGACGGGGGGAGCCGACCCCGCTCCACGACGACGCCTATCCCGAGATCGAGCGGTTCCCTCGCCAATTCGAGATTGCCTTCGTGGCCGCGCCTGGCGGTAAGTCGCAGATGTACCTCGACGGTCAACGCTTTGGCGACGAACTGACGGACAACGCCTACGATGGTGACGGGTACCGTTTCCACGACGTTATGCATGTGGCCAATGTTGCGAAGTTGGGCTGGTCTCCAGTCTTCCGCTCGCTGATGCATCGCAAACGCAAGAGTGATCCCCGCGTTGACGAGGTTGAAGACGGAGCTCGCGCCCGCATTGTGGAAGAGCTAATTATTAAAGCGATTCATTCTGAAGGGGAAAAATTAGCACGCTATAGGAGCCCGGAAACGCCGGATGCAGATCTGAACCTTTTCGATAGCCGAGACGAGATTTCTTTTAACTTACTTAAGGCTATCGGCGCGTTTGTGGATGGACTTGAAGTTTCTCGAAACAGGTACTGGGAATGGGAGGACGCGATCTACGAAGGTTATCGGCTTTTTTCGACCCTCAAGTCGGAGGGGCAGGGAACACTTAGCGTCGACCTGAATGCACGCTCGCTGACCTTCACCCCCGAGGTGGCTTTCGAATACGCCGGTGCCGTGGCCGCAGCTGTGGCCGGTTCAATACCCTACGCGTCCGGCGAGCCGCCAACGGACGACGCGCGCATGGCCTGCCTGCAGTCGGGGGTTTTGGAACTTTTGGGCATCGAGGACACGCCCGAGTACCGTGGGCAAGTGTTTGTATCGCCTTCCGCGGGCGGCAAGCCTGCTCGAGTACACACGCTGGGCCTTATTCGCACGGCTGTCTGGGAGAAGGCGATAGTCACTTTCAAGGTGGTGGAAACTGAACGGGACGATTCATGGAGTTTTTCCTTGATCGCGCTCACCGACCCCCTTTGGGTCCGGCCGACCTCCGTCATCCGAAAGGCGTTACGGTGAAACTGAACCCTACCGTTGTCTATGACACCTATTGGCACTTCGCGGCGAAGCGCCAAGCGCTGTATGAGCGCCGCTTGATTGATCTCGAAGGTCCCTGGACGGATGACCAGATTCTTCAGAGGTACCGCTTCACCAACGTCTTCAGGGCGGCTGACCGTGTTAGCCAATACCTTATCCGAGAGGTTCAGTATCGCGAAGACCGCTCACAGGCACCTGACGAGCTATTTTTCCGTACGTTGCTATTCAAAATATTCAACAAGATCGAGACTTGGGAAGCGATTGAAGATCGACTTGGCCGAATTTCATGGCAGTCATTCGATGTCGACGCAGTGGATGCCTTGCTTGATGCGGCGATGGCAAGCGGGACGAAGATATACTCGGCGGCCTATATCATGCCTGCGCCTCGGCTTGGCCGTGTACGCAAGCATAGCAACCACCTTGCGCTTCTGCTGCGTATGATGTGCGACGGATTGCCCGGATGCATAACCGGGGCAGGTTCGCTCGAGGCCGTCTACCGCGCATTGCTTGCCTACGACGGTTTAGGTCCTTTCCTAGCTTATCAATATGCAATCGACCTCAACTACTCGCAGATGATCGACTTCGACGAAAATGACTTCGTCGTCGCGGGTCCGGGTGCGCTAGACGGGATCGCCAAGTGCTTTGAAGATGGGGCGAAATTGCCTGCTCGGGAGGTTATCGAACATATGGTCGCCGTCCAGAAAGCAGAGTTCTCAGATCGTGATCTCCCATTCGACGGGCTGTTCGGAAGATCGATGACCCTCATCGACGCTCAGAACGTTTTCTGCGAAATATCCAAGTACGCTAGAGTGGCCCACCCTGAGATTGTGGGGGCAAACAACAGGACGCGAATCAAACAGTCTTACCGCCCCGCCGGCAAGTCTCCGGAGCCGCCATTCTTTCCGCCATCCTGGGGGTTGTCGGTGCCTGCGATGCAGCGGCCGCGCCTTCGGAGCGGCGTTCAAGGATGGTTGTTCCAGTGACCGCGAAAGCCCTTCTGCCCAGCGCCGGATATTGGAGCAAGCAGCGCATTCTGAAGCGAGCTCCTCGGGATGGTGTCATCCAATCAGGTGAGGGGGCGGACACATCCCAGTGGAAGTGCGCTTTCGACGAAGGCTGCGTCGATGAGGCGTCCTATCGACTGACGGTCGGTGAGGAGATCTACATCTCTCCTGCATCGGAGCGTGACGCTTCGACTCGACAGCGCCTCAAGGAGCGGGAGTCAGCGGTCATACCGCCGGGTCAGTTCGCGTTCCTCACCACGGACGAACTCGTCTGCATCCCAAAAGACACGCTTGCCTTTATCGCTTTGCGTACCAAGGTGAAGTTCCGTGGCTTGGTAAATGTCTCCGGCTTTCACGTCGATCCTGGTTACAAAGGTCGGTTAATCTTTGCTGTCTTCAATGCTGGGCCCGGTGCGGTCCACGTGCGGCGCGGCGATCCTTGGTTCGCGATTTATTTCGCCGACCTTACTGAGCCCACATCGCATCCTCGCGAAAATGTTGGCTACATGGACATTCCCAGTGATGTCATCACACCTATCCGGGGGCAGTTTGACAGCTTCGAGGGCCTGAACAAGAGGATCGACGAGAACCGGGACGATTTTGACAAGCGATTACAGAAGGTCGAGCGCGACCACACTGTCGTTCGTTGGGCGGTCATGCTTCTAGTCGGCGCGGCAATCACGCTGGGGGTGCGACGGTGTTCAGATACAATGGCCAACTCCGCCGCCATAGCTATTCTCTCAACTCCGTTGAGTGACGTTGCCCCTTATCTGGAGCGGGAGGCTCGCAATGTCTGATCCGCAAGCCGTCCAAGTGCAGCAGGCGTCCACACAGGGGCAATCCCCGTATATGGCCGCTTTCGGTCTTGCGGGTGCTTTGGTCCTTATGGGCTTGTTGGCTAGTGGCCGCTGGTCTCCGGAGCCTGCGCTAGCCCCGCCGCTTGTGCTAGCAGGTGTGGCTTTGGCCATCGTTGGCATCGCGCGACGATCGCATAAGGGGCGCTCCTTCGCTTCAGTATTCGGCAAAGTCCGGCTCTCGGGCAACGCGACTCTAGTGGCGCTTTGGGTGCTATGCTTCACAGTCCTTCAAGCAGCTTACTTGCTATCGGGCGGCATGCGAACTTGGAACCAGTCGCTGAATCCTGCTCCCGTCGAGGCCGCCGACCATGCTCCTGGGGCGTCGGTCTCCATTACCACCGCGTATCGTCGACATGAGTGAGGCCGAACGCTTAGTCGCAGATCTGACTGCGATTCGGTTGCCAGACGTGTTTAATCCCTACAGCGACACTTGCCCGCTTCACGATTTGCCGGGCGCGCCCGCTCTGCGGCGGCGAAATCTGGTCCGCGTTTTAGAGCGCGCCGAGATGGCCGTTGGGGGCGCTCTCTGGGTTGGTCTCGAGCTGGGCTATGGCGGTGGGCGTCGAACTGGATTGCCAATGACGGCAGAAAAGAACCTAGTCCAGCAGGAGGCTCGATGGGGGTTGCGGGAGCTGCACGCTTGCACCCGCAGTGGCCCAAAGGCTGAAATTACCTCGACGGCGGTCTGGGCATCGCTTGAGATGGTGCAGGTACCAGTTTTCCTGTGGAATATTTTTCCACTTCATTCGCACCCCCCAGCTCGACAGCTTGCCAACCGGCGGCATAGTCCTGCGGAAGCGCAGATCGGGTTCGAATTTCTCGAGCGAATAGTCGATCTGCTGGAGCCACAGCTTATCATAGGCATGGGCCAGGACGCCCAAAAGGCAATGAAGCGGCGCGACCTCGACCACGCTTCCGTTCGCCATCCCGCATACGGTGGGGCCGCTGACTTCGCTCGGGATATCCGAAGCGCTCACGAGAGGCTCGCGCCTGCTTAGCCTTGTGGCCATCACAAGATTATGGACGTAATTACGCCGGCTCTGACCCTCAGCAATCAATCCCGGCTAAGTTTCGGGGGGGGCTCGGGATCTTGGGTCTGATTGCGCGATAGCAGGCGAACGCCTGCGGTGCAGTAGGCCCTTAGCCTCCGCTGATATGCAGCGCGTTGGCTGCGCTAGCGGCTGTTCAAGTTGGCCGCACCGGTGCCACTCTATTTCGTCTCAAACTAAACGCTGTTGCGACGCCGAATATCGCATTTCAGTCGAAAGAAAGTTAATGGGGTCGCTGATCACTGCGTTTGGTTGTGCGATCATCTTCGGCTGCAGCCAGTTTACGATACTGGTTGCGTCTCGCAAATCATATCGTCTGTAATCACGAGCGTTACGGTGCAGGTTCATTGCCTTGAGGACGGTATCTGGAATCGCTGGTGCTGACGACCCAAAATAGATAAAATTATTTGATATCAATACCCTGTTAACGCGAGTGTCGTGTGCCGTATTTAGGTGGCATTGTGAACCGTCATTGAGGCTGTGGGCCGAATCTTCCTGTATCCATGGTAATCCTACGGCATGTCGATGATATATATTATCACCGACCTGTTTTTTTCTCGTGCCGTTGCGCTTAGGCTGTCGAGTCGAGAACTCTGGGCGCATCCAATATTCATCGAAACTAATATCTTCGGTCACGACCATTGCGAAAACGCAGCGCAATGCTGGCTTGAGCTTGGTTCCTGTCAGGCCAATAATCCAATCTCCAAGCTTGGCCCTTTGCCGAATATTAGGTTTACAGCAGGCTAGGCTACAGACACCCCCAAAAGGGTTCGGCGAAAATCCAAGATCATGGGTAATGGCGTAGACATAAACGTTGGCCATCAAGCCGCGCAGCCGCGAGGTCGATCATAGGCCGGCGGCCGCTCATCACCGCCAGGTTTTTCGAACGGATCACATTTGCCTTCTATGGCGTCGATAACCTTGGTCGAGTTCCATGCAACCAACGCATCGCCATACTTTTGGAAAGCAGCCGGCACGTCGTTTTCCGTACCGCCGCGCTCATAGACGCCGACGATTCTTTTGCCGAGTTCGTTAGCTTTGCTGATTTCCCAATCAACCCAGGGTCGGTTGTGGGTTTCCTTTCCGATGAGCACTACAACGGTGGAGGCCCAAGCCATTTTCATTCTCAGTAAGCGCTTTATGGCGCGATCGCTCACCCGCTTTTCATCGAGGCGTCTCTGGTTGGCGGGCTTTGCGCGGATCGAACTGTTGCGGACCTCAAATCCATTGCGGCCCAACAAGTTTGTAAGCCCAGTCACCTGTGCATCGTCAGCGTGATGGTGGCTGATAAAGATGTGCCGACGCGCCATGGTTGAGGTTCCACACTCAATGATATCTAGAAGGCTAGCCCACCGCCTAGCTGATTACAACAGGCTGTACCTGTTATGTTCTGGGTGCAGCTGAGGTGGCAGCGAGGGCGGTGTCTGATCTATGGGTGTTGCGTTTCGACGGGTGAGATGGGGTTTGGCGAAGCCGGAGCATCAGGCGATTTGTTGCGGGTGCAGTTGCCCTTGGTTGTTGTCGCAAAACCGGCAATCATTGACATTGAATGCTGCTCTGTCAGCCGATGGAAGAATGGTTCGCATGATCGACCTGTTACGCCTTCATGTGGTTTGGGACGTGAAGTCTTCTGACGGTGCCCGCGTCGCCGAGCGTATCTCTCGTCATTTCGACGGGATCGGAATGGAACGAGACGGCGTTGCCTATCGCGTGCCTGTCCGCTTTGCTAGTTCGCCTTGGGTCGATGGGTCGCCCCTGCCCCGTCCGGTTGACCTGGGGCGCGCGCGCTACAACGCCATTATTCTCCTGCACGATGAAGATATGCACGAGCATGGCGATCAGTGGGACGGTTGGGTGTCCGAACTGCGGGGGCGGATGGCATCGCGGGGAAATCAGGACGTCTATGTCGCCTTCGGGAGCCCGACGGGCGAAAAGCCGCTTCGTTCCGACGAGGTAGCCTCCATCCAGTATGCATACCGAAAAAAATGGAATGCATTTCGAAATGACGAGTCCCGTGACCAGCATCTGCTTCTCTTGCTCTTAATTCGGGTGCGGGACCATCTTCGGAGGCTTTCCGGCGTGGTGGGCAAGGAGCCGATTTTTGTGAGTCATGCCAAGGCCGATGGTGATACCACCGCGCGCGCTATCGTCGATTTCATCAACGACACTTCCGACGGCGTTCCACTCGACACCTTCTACGACGCAACTGAGCTCATGCCGGGGGAAGACTACGAGAAGCGCTTCAAGGTCGAAATCGGCCATGGCACTCTTCTCGCCATCGTCTCTGACGTTTATGAAACGCGGCCTTGGTGTGTATTCGAGCTTATGGAAGCTAAGCGCAGCTTGCGGCCAATCATATTAGCTGATGTTGGTGGCGGCCGCACCAGTAGAACATATCCCTATGGCGCAAATTTGCCGCGTGTAAGGGTCAAACCTGACCCTGCGAGCACTGAGTGGATTGAACCTCTTCTCGTAGAAGCGATGTCCGAAGGTCTGCGTTGCGACCTCTTCCAGGAGCAGGCGAGTCTAGCGTCTCCCCTGAACACTTTGGTTTTACCGAGACCTCCTGAACTATTTGATGTCGTGCATCGTGACAGCCTTCCTAGTCGGATCGTCTATCCCGACCCGCCTCTCGGAACTATCGAGACCGACCTTTTGCGGCGCGCTATAAATGCTGCTTCTCCAGGGACTGAAATGGTCACGCTCGGACAGATCACATGAACAAGCTCGATGGGCTGCTTGTGGGTATTTCAGTCAGCGATGCGCCCGATCGAGCTCGGCTTGGCTTTCCGCAACGGGAAATCGACCGCGCCGTACTCTCTCTATGCACCGCCTTAGTGCGTGAAGGCGCCGATATCGCCTATGGCGGCAACCTTGAACCTGATGGCTACACGTTTAAAATATTTCGCCATTTGGCCAGCGCATTTGCTGGCGCTCGGGAGGCACCGTTCCGGCATTTCATACCTGATCCGATCGCCCGTAGGGCGCGATACGAAGATCTTCTATCCACATTAAACAATGGTCGTGGAACCGTTCGTACAGAGATTGCGAGGGGCACTGAGTTCTTCGTGGCTGTCCCGCGGCATGGGGCAATACGGATGGGGGCCGACACAGTAGTTCGCGACGATGCGGACCTGCTTGCTTGGTTTGGTGAGGTGCCCGCTGTGGAGCCTGGAGCCGCCTACAGTGCGGCTCGGCAGGAAATAGCGGCTCGTGTTGATGCCTGCGTTGTTCTCGGGGGTAAGATGGGGGTTCTTTCCCAACCGAATGACACGTACTTTGGCGCAATGCCGGGGGTCGCAGAAGAAGCCATCCTGAGCCTAGAGGCTTGCAAACCTTTGATTGCTCTAGGTGCGTTTGGGGGCGCAGCAAGGGACATCGCTATCGCGCTGGGTCTGATTGATCCGAAAGACCGGGTTCCTCGCGCGATACAGAACCCATCATATGCAGCATCCATTAATCAGGTTGAAGCGCTGCGTCATCTAATTCCATCAACGCTCTATGATGACCTTGTTCAAGTTGCGGACGATGACAGGTCGGAGCAGACCGCCTTCAAGGTCGTGTCAATAATCGAGACGTGGGTTGCATTGCCACGAAAAGGTGGCGTCTAATTTTTATTGACGCGCTCCGACCGCCCCAATGCCCAACACCTAACGCCTAGGTGTTTCTTTCATTTTACTGTTTATCCGCCTCAGGCGGCGAGGCTGGAACGCGCCAAATCGCCCGAATCTCGCCGTCCCGCTCGAGGACTTCGCATTCAGCCACGAACGTCGTGTTGTCCATTATTCGCCGCTTCCGTCGGATTAGTACGCGGTCGAGGCGGTAGCGGGCGCCGACCTCGAAATCGGGGCGGAGCCCGAGCATCGCATTGACGTAGCCGCTACCGTAGCAAAGCGCGTGCGCCGCGCCGGGCGCGTCGAATGTTGAGGCTTCAAACGGGATGCCCAGTGTGATGACGCAAAGTGTGAAAGGTTGCATGGCCGGTCTCCTGTGAAAGGCCGAAGCGTCTGGCGATTCCAAAAGAACTTCAATTGGTTCAATAGTTTATATGCAGGAACATATAAGCTGGCGATTGGAGGAAGTTGTCCGGTCAAGGTGGCCGTATCTCGTTCGGCAAGCAGTTCGAACTTGGCATTGCTCATAGTGGGCTGATTTCCCTGATCTTCATCCGTAGTTCCTTCACGCTGTCCTCAATCTCCTGGAGTAATGTCCGCACATCTGCCGTCCCAGCGCCCTCGTCGGGCCGCTCGCTTAACCAGAGCTTCAGCAAGCCGCCCAAGCGGCCGAGGTCGCCCGACGCCTTGAACATTTTTCCCATGGCTTCCAGGTCGAGCATGTTTCTTGGGCGGCCGTGCATGCCCAACGTGCGTAGGTAGTGGGAAATCGACAGCCGGCTGATCTCCGCACTGCGGACGATGAAGGCGCGTTCCTCGGCCGAAACGAACACCTTCAGTGGCCGTTGCCGATCCCGCGTATCAGCCCGCTGGGCCGTCAAAGAACCTCCTCCTCATCAGCGACGGTAGTCGCCGCAGACGTCGAGTGGAGCGAGTAGAGGCGTATTGTGGGACCACAATACATATCCTGCCTCTCACTCCAGGTAGAAAGAGAGAGAATACACGCAAAACCACGCAAATGTTCCTCGACCGGAAGGGGAGTTGCCAAAGTTCTCCTAGATTTGCGTCCTATTGCGTTGATTTGCGTTGTTTCGCCTTGGTCCGCGTTTGATGGCGTGACACGGGTCATCACCCTCTGATCGCACATCATTTTTGGCACCATGCGGAACGAGAGGCTTCGCTGAACCGCTGAACGTACTTGGCAAACTGCTTGTAGCCGATGGGCAGGCGGTGCTCGTGTTCCGCGTAGATGGCGTTGAGGTGCCAACCCTTGGTCAGTTTGTCCTCGACGTCGGCTCGGATCGCCAGATAGGCGACCCGGCCGTAGCCGCGATAGGTTTTGGGCGGGGAGTCTCTCATGCCTGCCCTCCGTTGCTCGTGGAAGGTTTCCGACCTGAGATCTGAGCTCCCAGTTCTTGCATCTTCCGGCCGATTTCGGCGCGCTCGGCGTCGTTGAGGCTCTTATTCAAAGGAGTCTCTAGGATTCGGGTGAAGCGCCGATCGTCGCTTTTGGAAGCATGCTTCAGGGGTTCGCCGGGGACCGGCGAATGATCATTCGTCAGTCGTGGCCGGTAGAGATTCACCCTGCCTGGCGAGCGTCGAACCGTGATGTGGCCGGAGCGCTCTAAGCAGCGGAGTGCCGTCTGGACGGCGCGTGGCGTGACGCCAGCGGCGGCCGCGAGGGTTTGTTGACTGGGCCAGGCCACCTGATGCTTCAGGTTGATGTAGTCGAGCATCAGCGCTGCGACGCGGCAGGGTAGGTGGCGTAATTGGGGGTCGGCGCAGACTTGGCGGATCCAAAGGAATTTTCGATGCACCGACTGAGCGGGCGTTAGAGGCTTGGTAGCAGGCATGACCATGCACTCGCCGTGGGCGAGGCCTTCCGTGATGAATG
>Ga0265296_1003737_pt1 | contig 13831 bp, 16 predicted proteins | sample MunlanPumphouse1_FD_189073 | JGI IMG/M metagenome (GOLD analysis project Ga0265296, IMG submission 189073) | Groundwater microbial communities from a municipal landfill in Southern Ontario, Canada - Pumphouse #1 | ecosystem: Environmental > Aquatic > Deep subsurface > Groundwater | place... | reverse complement strand
TACCGGAAATCCCTTCATTTCTTTGAACAACCCTTTAAAGTCGCTTTTTTGCATTGGTTCAAGCTTTGCCAGGGCAGATCTTCTGTCAGTCTCATTTTCCGCAAGAATCATTTCCTGCATTATCGACAATCTGTCTTCCGCAAAAAACATATGCTCCGTTCTGCAGAGTCCTATTCCTTCAGCGCCAAATGATCTGGCAACTTTTGCATCGACCGGGATATCGGCATTCGCTCTGATTTTTAAATGTCTGAAAGAATCAACCCATTTCATAAAAGTTCCAAAATCTCCTGAAAGGGTCGGCTCGATTGTTTGCACCTGTCCGAGTATTACTTCGCCGGTTGAACCGTTTAATGTGATCCAATCTCCATCTTTTACTGTTACATTTCCGGCAGTAAAATGTTTTTCTTTTTCATTTATCTTTATTGATTCGCATCCGGCAATACAGCATTTACCCATGCCACGGGCTACAACCGCCGCGTGGGATGTCATTCCTCCGCGCGCGGTCAATATGCCCTGCGCGGCGTTCATTCCGTGAATATCATCCGGACATGTTTCCTGCCTTACTAATATTACCTTTTCAGTTTCGCCTTTAGCTGCTGCAATATCTGCGGTAAAAACTACTTTTCCGCTTGCGGCTCCTGGTGACGCTGGAAGACCTCTTGCGATTACTTTTACTTTTGCCTTTGGATCAATTATTGGATGAAGCAGCTGATCGAGTTGTTCGGGTTCAATCCGCAGCAGCGCCTCTTCTTTGCTAATTCGCCCTTCTTTAAACATATCAACCGCGATCTTTACCGCGGCTGCCGCGGTCCTTTTTCCGGTCCTAGTCTGCAGCATGTACAGCTTGCCTTTTTCAATTGTAAACTCAAAGTCTTGAATATCCCTGTAATGCACCTCAAGATTGCTTGTAATCTGTCGCAGTTGCTTATACACCTCGGGCATTTCTTTTCCCAGATTTACTATAGGATTAGGTGTTCTGATACCGGCTACGACATCTTCACCCTGCGCGTTTGTAAGATACTCTCCATAAAATGCCTTTTCGCCGGTAGCGGGATTTCTTGTAAACCCTACTCCGGTGGCGGAATCGTCTCCCATGTTCCCAAAAATCATTGCCTGGACATTTACCGCGGTCCCGAGATTATCAGGGATATCATTTAGCCTTCTGTATGTTTTTGCTCTTGGATTATTCCATGATTTAAAAACGGCATCGCGCGACATAATAAGCTGCTTTTTAGGATCATCAGGAAAACTCTGGCCGGTTTTTGATTTTACAACCGCCTTAAAACTGTCGACAAGATCTTTTAAATCTTCGCCGGAAAGTTGTGTGTCAAGCTTTGCATTTTTATCTTTTTTTTTCTTTTCTAGAACGTCCTCAAAATCTTTTTTCTCAATTCCCATGACTACGTTTCCAAACATCTGAATAAATCTCCGGTAGCAGTCATACGCGAATCTTTCATTATCAGTCGCGTCAATAAGCGCCTTTACTGTTTCATCGTTTAGCCCAAGGTTTAATATTGTATCCATCATACCGGGCATCGAAAACTTTGCGCCTGATCTAACTGATACGAGAAGGGGATTATTCCTATCTCCGAGTTTTTTTCCTAGTTTTTTTTCAAGTCCATCAAGATGCATAACCATCTGTTTATCTACATCCTTGGGAACGTGCCCCCCGCTCGTGTAAAAAAGGTTGCAAGCCTCCGTCGAAATAGTAAAACCTGGAGGGACGGGGACTCCGGCATTGCTCATTTCCGCAAGACCGGCTCCTTTTCCTCCAAGAATATCTTTCATTTTGCCATTGCCCTCTGCCTTTGGCGATCCAAACGAATAAACAAACTTTCTGCTTTTTCCCGTTGCCATTTTTATATTCCTTCCTTTCTAATTCCTACTCTCAACTTTCTACTATCTAAACTGGAGCCGAGGGGATTTGAACCCCTGACCTTTTGACTGCCAGTCAAACGTTCTTCCAACTGAACTACGGCCCCGTTTACAGATGAAACGTGATCCCCGACTTTTTCCATATATCTTCTAACTTGTAAAACATTCTCTCGTTCTCTCCCATTACATGAACTACAATATCCCCAAGGTCTAATACCATCCAGTTTGAATCCAAAACTCCCTGCCATCTTGCTTTTGAGGAAATTTTTTCAGAAATTTCTTCCGCGATAGCTTTTATCTGCGGCCGCGATGATGCCCCGCAAATAATCAGATAATCGGCTATAGATGATTCTTTTTTGACATCAATAAGCTGAAGATCAATCGCTTTCTTGTTTTCAGCCGCCTTAATTATAATATCGACTCTATTTTTCTTTTTAATTTGGAAACCGCCTAATTATAAAACTTTTTGTTTTTTCCATTACCGGAAGTAAAGACCTTTGCAACAACGTTGTGGACAAACTCTTCGTTCGGCTTCATATAATAAACATTGTCAATCATTGTTCCCGAACCGAAAAGAGAATACATATTTACGTGCTTTCCATCATAAGCCGATCTTAAAGCAGACGCAATATTTAATATCTCTTCTGTTTTAAGATTTGTCTGGACATATGAAAGCAATTCCTGAATGACAGAGGGAGTCCTGAAAATGTCTTTTTGTGTGACGATCTCCGAACCAAGTGATTGTATAAATTTATGCTGGCGTTCTATTCTGCCGTAATCTCCTTCCGAATCATGCCGAAACCTTAAATATCCCATTGACTGTTTGCCAGATAGTCTCTGAAATCCCGGGTTTAAATCGACAAAAAGTCCGCCCGCGTAATCCACATAATATAATCTTTTTGCCACATTAACGGGAACGCCACCGATTTGATCTATTACTTTTGTTATCCCGTCGCAGCCGATTGAAATATAATACGGGATATCCACGCCCAAAAAGTTTGAAACTGTCCTAAGCGATAGCTCCGCGCCTCCGTATGCAAAAGCATGATTTATCTTATCCATTCCTATCCCCGGAATAAGAACAAGCGTATCTCTCGGTATAGAAATAACATCTACCTCATTTTTTTGCGGATTTACATGGACAACCATTATCGCGTCTGACCTTTTTATTCCCGGAGTCGCGTCAGAGCCTAAAATCAAAATATTTGTTTCATTGGCAAGCGGAGTTGATGTCGGAAGAATCGAAAATAATATTTCAAGCGCCGAAAATCTGCCGATAATAAATGATGACGTATAACCCAGTATTCCGGAAATAAAAATGAGAGAGCCTATAATTACAATCAAAAGAACATTAATTAGATTCAGATGATTATTTTTCGGCTGTTCCTTTTCTTTAAGGCGCGTTTTTAAATATTCTAAATAAGCTTCATCCATTTTTCTTATCCTTAAACATATAATAATTCATCATTTTTACGACTGTTTCTTCGACAGGGAGACCGTTATCAAGAAGATGCTTTATCATCGAAATGGCTATTCTAATTATGGCTGAATCAATGTCGGAAAACGCCAGCTGCCTAATTTCACTTACACCATCGTAGTCCCTGTCTTCCTCAATATGATCAGCGATATAAATTATCTCTTCAAGCCTGGACAAACAAATACCGCCTAAAGTGTGTTTTGCAATCGCAGAAAGTGTTTCTTTGTCCTTTATTCCGAATTCGTGCTCAGCCAAATACGCGCTTACAATTGCATGTAAAAGTTTGGGTTCAAACATTTCCACGCAGTTGATTTTTTTGCCAATTGCCTTTGCCTTAGTTACGAGCTCATCACGTGACATTGCTTTTGCGCAGTCATGAAGCAATCCAGCGGTAGAAGCTTTTCTCTCATCAACATTATAATGCTTAGCAAGAGCAACAGCAGTTTTCTGTACCCGCAGACAATGATTAAATCTCCGGCTGTCAAGAATCTTCCTTAAACCTTTTGTGACCTTAGATAAACTATCTTGGGGCACGTGGAGCCCTAGGTTTTGCCTCATTAACAATTAAAGATCTCCCGCCAAGCTGAAAACCGTTCATTTTTGTAATAACAGCATCAGCATTGTTGTCATCTACTTCCACAAAACCAAAGCCTTTTGCCTTCCCTGTTTCACGGTCAGTCACGATCCTAGCGGAAATAACCGGGGCATGCGCTTCAAAAGCCGCAGTCAAATCGGCTTCTGACACTGTCCATGGGAGATTTCCAACATACAAAGTTTTCGCCAAAAAATTCACCACCTTATAAATTTATTTTGAACACAAAAAAACCAAGGCTATATTTATACCTTGGTCAAAATTCTATCTCAAAACAAATAAAAACATAGAGTTTAACACTTATTTATAGTATCACGATTGTATAATTTGTGTCAATACTATAGAATAACTAAAATGACAATATTTTTTAGGAATATTATCGCTTTTTTGCTGGTGTTTTTCGTAACTATGCCGGCACTGGGAAAAAGTTTCGAATCAAACGTAAAAACAAGCTACAAAAAGATAAAAACACTTTCCGCGGATGTCAAAATCTCTACCTACTCTAATGTTATTGGATACGCGCTCCTTATACAGGATGGGATTCTTATGATCAAATATCCCGACAAATTCCGGCTCGAAATCGTTACTCCCAAAAAACATACCAGCGTTCTTTCGGGAAACAAATATCTAATTTCCGACTTGGCTTTTGGAGCTACAGTAAAAAGCGCGCTTCCTAACAGCCAGTATATCGACGCAAGCAAAGCCGCGACATACTTTGACCTAAAAAACCACAAGCTGGAGAACAACCATGTTCTTCTTAAATCAAGGCCAATTGACAAAAAGGCCCCCATTGAAATTGCGTTTATTTACCTTAATCCAAAAACTTATTTGCCTGAAAAAATTATACTCAAAAATATCAGCGTTGATCTCTCCCCGAATACCGACAAAAACAACAGGATTTTGTTTACATTGTGGCTCCCGTTTAAAATAATCGGTGACATAACAAGAAACAAAGGTATAATTAGAACTGACATGACTCTTAATAATATAAAAATAAACGCTCCGATGAATAACAGCCTGTTTAATGTTGATTAACCGAGGGATTTGAATGAAGAAAATTATAGTTTTTCTATTATTAATATTTTTGTTGTTTTCACCGGCAATAGCCATCACAACCGAAGCTGACCAGTTTGATATCCAAATAAAAAACTTATACTTAAATCCTGATGTTAATTCTCCCGTCGTATTCAACATCCCGGTTGATATTTATTTTTTGGCATTGAGCCCCGACAAAACCTGGTGCAAAATAAGGATCGGTTTTAATTTTTTGGGGCGTCATGATTATGTCGGCTGGGCAAAGTTGAAATAGGAGAAATTTATGAAAAAACTTATATTGCTGATTTTTATTTCTGTCCTGGCATGTGCCGTTATATCCGCACTGATAATTATTGACTCGACAAAAGAAACACCCGGCAAGGTCGCAATATCATATTACAAGGCAATAATCGAGCAGGACCCCAATGCCGTTTATAACATGCTGTCCAAAAAGGATCAGCAAGTATTCTCAATAGAGCGTCTCAGACAGATTTTCCTGATGTCGGACAAGCCTATTCTTATATCAATCGGGAAAGAAATCTCGGGAAAGATAAGATATAAGATATTGTCGGAAGATAAAAATGAAGCCGGGGTAAAAATTGATATGGAAATACAGGTTCCTGACCTTCGCAGCAGGCTTGAAGACCTTTTTATGATACTTTTTTCCGGCAGGAGCGAAACCGACATCAAAAACGGACTCAAAAAAGAAATAAATAACATTTTTGCAAACGGGGACGTTTCTTATAGCCGCGTAAAAAAACAGTTCACGCTTGTGAAAGAAAGCGGCCAATGGAAAATCTCTTTTGAAAATCTCCAAAAAAAGAAATAAATTATTGCGATGCAATTTGCTCATTTAGCAGACTCACATCTTGGCGCTTGCGCATACCGAAAGATATCCAACTCCGGCTATAATCAAAGGGAGGAGGATGTCTGCACCTCATTTGAAAAAGCTGTCGACAAAATAATTGAATTAAAACCTGATTTTGTTTTGCACGCGGGGGATTTGTTTGACTCTGCCAGGCCGACCAACAGAATAATATCTTTCGCGCTTAAACAGATAGGAAGGCTGCTGGCTGAAAATATAAATGTGGTCATCATCTCCGGCAATCACGACACGCCAAAACAACGCTACATCGGCAGTGTTTTCCAGATATTTGAAAGAATCGATCCCCAAAAAAAACTGCTTAGAGTAATTTATAATGACGAATATTCGCCGGTAGAATTCGGGAATGCTGTTATTCATTGCGTTCCGCAGTGCAGCACCGATGAAATATTCAAGGTCCAATTAAACAACATAAAAAAAGACGCGAAGAAAAAAAACATTCTTATGCTCCATGCCGGCATAACCGGAATGAAGGCTTTTTCCCACGGAGACTCAAACGAGCTTCTCCTGGATGTAGCTTACTTAGAAAAAAATAAATTTGATTACGTGGCTCTCGGCCATTACCACAATTTTGTCGAGGTCGCAGAAAACGCGTATTTTTCCGGTTCAACAGAAAGGATGAGCTTTAACGAGGCATATGTTGATTTTAAAGGTTTTATCATGGTTGATCTAAGCGAAAAAACAAAAATCCGCCAGGTATCAGTTGATACACGAAAAATGATCGATATGTTAATATCTTGCGGCAGTAAAGATTCCGTTCTGATATCGTCCGAAATAGAAGAAAAAATGAAAAAAGCGGATATCAATGACAAAATCGTAAGATTGACCGTCAAAGATATCCCTTCTCATATTCTTGCGGCGTTGGATATAAAAAAAATCAGGGAATTGGGAGCTCCAGCAACTCATTTTGAACCTATATTTGAAAAACTTAATGAGGGGGGCTCCCCTGTTACAATAAAAAGTTCCATTGGAAATATCTCCGATGAATTCAAGCTTTTTATTGAAGGTTACAGCGGGATGAGCAAAGAAGACAAAAACATATATTTAGACGAAGGGTTAAAAGCAATAAATGAGATTAGTATCCCTTAAGTTAAAAAACTACCGCCGGTTTAAAGATATTACAGTTGAATTTGCAGACGGACTGACGGGAATCTGCGGGCTCAACGGCGTCGGAAAATCAACTCTTATTGAATGCATCGCGTGGGTCCTTTACGGAAATGTCGCGGCGCGATCAGAAAAAGAAGGGATAAAACGGACAGGAGCTCCCGTCAACTCCAGCGTCGAGGCAGTTCTTGAGATCGAAATAAGCGGAATAATTTATCAAATAACGAGAATATTAAAAGGATCCTCGCAAGCAAGCGACGCGTCAATTATTTCCGGCGGAAAAATAATCGCGGCCTCCGCCCGCGGCGTCGATAAAGAAATAAATCATCTGTTAGGAATGGATTACACCTCGTTTTATACTTCTTTTTTCGCAAAGCAAAAAGAGCTGAACGCCTTGTCCGATCTCCAGCCCAACCGCCGCAGAGAAATAATTATGAGGCTTCTGCGGATCGACGATATTGATAAGGCAATAGAAAAAGTAAGGAAAACAATAAAAGAAGGAAAAATTGAAGCGGAGATTATGGACAGGAGCCAAAAAAAAGAACTCGAATTGGAAGTAGAGAAAACAGTTATTGAAAACAAAATAAAAAAGATTAACCCTTCTGCTGTCCAATCAGATGATAAATGCAGAGCTTTAGAAGTAAAACTCGAGGAATTAAAGATTAAATTCAACAAAGAACGCGAAATCAATGATATTTATAATGGATTAACTAATAAAAGAACAGAAATAAAGGCAAGGATCAGCGGCATATCAAAAAGAATAAATGAAATCACCGAAGAGATAGGGGAAATAACAAAAATAAGCGAAGACCTCGGCAAAATCGAGATCGAGTATAATGAATACCTCAAAAAAGAAAAAGAATACAACAAAATGGTCGCTTCGTGTGAAGAAAGGGAAAGGGAAATAAAAAAAAGGCTCGCCGCTCTTGATAAAGAAACATTATTGTTGGATCAAAAAGAACAATTAATTCAGCCCGGCAAACCGTGCCCAACCTGCGGCCAAAAAATAGTAGACGAAAAAAATATCAGGGAACATTTCAAAAATGAAAAAGATAAAATTATTAATGAGAGAAATAATCTAAATGAGGAACTCTTGATAATACAACCAAGGAAATGGGAAATTAAGCCTGAACCGTTAAAAACGGAAATAACGCACATTGATATTGGAGAATTAATTAAATTACCTGAAACGCTTAAATCATTAAAACCATCATTTGAACGGTATCCATTTTTGAAATCAAAATTTGACCGCAAATCTATTCTCGAGGCTACACTATCCAAAGCAGAAAAAGAGCTGGATGATTACGTCGCAAAACAAGACGAAATCGAAAAACAGCTCAACAAACTTCTATACGATAAAGAAAATTATAATAAACTCGAAAATGAATACGACGACATAAGATCGCAATTAAACCTTGCTTTCAAGACAAAAAATGATCTTAATCTTGAGCTGCAATCATTAAAAACTTCATTAAAAGCAAAAATTGACGAGATTGATCTGTTTAAAAAGACAAAAGAAGAAATTGATAGAATAAAAAAAGAAATTGAGAGAAAAAACAGGCTTGCGGACCTCCTTGTAGAATACAGGATATATCTTATCGCAAGAATCAGGCCGCAGTTGTCAGAGTCGGCGGGAAAAATGTTTTGCTCGCTTACAAACGCGAAATATTCCGACATTGAGCTTGACGAAAATTATGACATGTTTATTTTTGATGACGGCGCAAAATATCCGCTGACCAGATTTTCCGGAGGAGAAATTGATCTTGCAAACCTATGCCTTCGACTTTCCATCTCACAGCTCATTTCGGCATCATCGGGATCCGAGGGCGGATTTATAATTCTTGACGAAATATTCGGCAGCCAGGATGCTATAAGAAAAGCGTCAATTATAGAGGCGCTTAACCAATTGTCAAACCAGTTCCGGCAGATAATGCTCATAACCCACATAGAGGATATAAAAGACACGCTTGAGAATATAATTGAAGTTATCGAAGACGAAGACGGCGTATCCAGGATCAGGCAATAACTACCTGTTCAATTCCATCATCATCAGTAAGATTGACAGTCACCTGCTCATTTTTTGTGCTCGGGATTTTTTTGCCGACATAATCAGGCTGGACCGGAAGTTCCCTGTGTCCCCTGTCAACCAAAACAGCCAGCTGAATACTTGCGGCCCTGCCATAATCCTTGAGACCATCCAGTGCTGCGCTTATTGTTCTGCCATGGTACAAAACGTCGTCAACCAAAACAACGGTTTTTCCTTCGATTGAGAAAGGGATATCCGATTTGCGGACAGTAATGAATTTACCTTTGATTTTTATATCATCGCGGTATAACGAGACATCGAGTTTTCCTACGGGAATTTTTTCTCCGTCTTCGATCTGCTGGACAAGCTTGGCAAGCCTTTTTGCGATTGTAGCACCCCTTGCGATAATTCCGATAAACACAAGCTTTTCGCTGTCTTTGTTTGTCTCGACAATTTGATGAGCCATTCTCTTAACCGCTCTGCTTATTTCATCCTCTGTCATAACAACTTTGGTCGCCATTTGATCATCTCCCCTTGTGATATAATAGAGCATAAATGACAGCAATTCAAGTAATCAACCTCAAGCGCAAATTCGCCCAATTTACGGCGGTTGACTCCATTTCGTTTAACGTTGAAGAAGGTGAAGTATTTGGTTTTTTAGGCCCAAACGGCGCAGGAAAAACAACAACCATAAGTATGCTTTGCACGCTCCTTCGGCCTACATCGGGCAGTGCCATAGTCTCATGCTTTGATGTAACTCATAAGCCTACGGAAGTGCGCAAAAATATCGGCATAATTTTTCAGGACCCTTCATTGGATGACAGATTAACCGCAGAAGACAATCTAAAATTTCACGGATATTTGTATCATATGGACCCGAAAGACATAAAAGAAAGGATACCCGAAGTATTAAATCTTGTAGAATTATACGACCGCAAATCTGATTTTGTCCGTAAATTCTCCGGGGGCATGAAACGAAGGTTGGAGATCGCGCGGGGCCTGATGCACCGCCCCAAAATATTATTTTTGGATGAACCTACAATCGGACTTGATCCACAGACAAGATCGCACATATGGAATTATATCCTTAGAATGAGGACTGAACATAAACTTACAATATTTATGACAACTCATTATATCAACGAATCAGAAATCTGCGACCGCATCGCGGTAATTGACCAAGGGAAAATAAAAGACCTGGATACTCCCGCTAATTTAAAACAAAAATACGGCGAAAAAACACTAGAAGACGTGTTTTTAAAAATAACTGGGCGCGAAATCCGGCAGCAGGAAGGCGAATCATCCTGGATGCAATGGATGAGGAGATCATAATGGGAGATTTTTGGGCAATATATATACTTTGGCTCCGCGATCTAAAAAGATTCTGGTACGATAAGTCGCGCATCATCGCGTCATTCGGCCAGCCGATTTTATTTTTATTTGTTTTAGGGACAGCTTTATCGCCAAGCTTTTCGGGCCCCGGGGGAATTAATTTCTCCGAATTTATTTTCCCGGGAATTATCGGCATGACCGTTCTTTTTACCGCGATGTTTTCATCCGTATCAATCATCTGGGACAGGGAGTTTGGTTTTTTAAAAGAGGTACTTGTAGCTCCGATATCCCGATGGTCGATAGTCGCTGGCAAAACTCTGGGAGGATCGACTGTCGCAATGCTTCAGGGAACTTTGATGCTGTTTTTTGCTCCGATTGTCGGCGCAAAACTTTCATTTTTGATAATTTTAGAAAGTATGATTTCAATGTTTCTTATTGCTCTTATGATTACCACATTGGGCATTGTCATTGCCGCCAGAATGAAAGAGATGGAAGGATTCCATGTAATAATGAATTTTATAATCATGCCGTTATTTTTTCTTTCGGGAGCTCTTTTTCCGCTGGATAAATTACCGTCATGGCTTTCTATACTTACACGGATTGATCCTTTGACTTACGGCGTAGATCTGCTTAGGTATGTTATGATAGGAGTCAGCGAATTTCCGGTTATGATAAATATATCGGCTATTTTCGGATTTATAATATTATTTTTCGCGGTAGCAGTTTTTGAGTTCGGGATTTCTGATTAAGGAGAAAAATTAAATGGCAAAACCAATAAAAGGAACGCAAACAGAAAAAAATCTGCTGACATCATTCGCGGGTGAATCGCAGGCAAGAAACAGGTATACGTATTTCGCAAGCGAGGCGAAAAAAGAAGGTTTTGAGCAAATATCCGCGATATTTCTGGAAACCGCCGATAATGAAAAGGAACACGCGAAAGTTTTTTTTAATTATCTTGAAGGCGGAGACGCGGAAATAACCGCCACATACCCTGCAGGAAAGACCTGTGACACAAAATCTAATCTCGAAGCCGCGGCGGAAGGGGAACAAATGGAATGGACAAAGTTATATTCCAACTTCGCGCTTACCGCAAAGGAAGAAGGCTTTAACGATATCGCGAATTCATTTGATCAAATAGCAAAAGTCGAAAAGTTTCATGAGGAGAGATACAGAGAATTTATCAAGAACATCACAGACGGCTCTGTTTTTAAGAAAAAAGAAAAGGTTAAATGGCACTGCAGGAACTGCGGATATATCACCGAGAGCGCGGAAGCGCCAAAACAATGTCCCGCCTGCAAACATCCGACGGCGTATTACGAAATTCTGGCGGAAAATTACTGACAAAAATTATTTTCTATTATAATTGATTCTAATTATCGGCTGTTGATTCTGCTGACCCATTGGCGACATCGCGTCATTAAAAGCCTGTGTTCCGTAGTAATTTCCCGTATTTTGCACAGGGCTGCCTGTAATAGCATAACCTTCCGATGTATCGAGCTTGTCATTCATATTTTCGTCATGGATTACCTTTACCTCATATGAACCGGGAGGCAAGTTGTCAAAAATAACCTGGGATTTTCCGTTAATTATTTTACCTTCCCGAATTTTATACGCTTTTGAAGTATCAGTAATAAAACCACTGTCCGCGGTATATAAACAGAATACGGCGTCACCGTTTGAATTTTTAAAGTTTATAGCGGTCGCTACTATCTTTGAATTTTTTGATGCTGCCTCATTTGAGGCCTTCTTATTGACAGCCCAAACAAACGAAACGGTTATCATAATAAAAATAAAAGCCAAAATATATTTTTTCATAATATTATTCCCTCCTTTGCGCAATTATACTCCCTATTTGCTGATAAAGTCGCTAACCTGACAAGGAAATTATAATATAAAATATCTTTTTAGCCAATTTTTCCGCGATTTAAAATCTGGCAATATCCGGGCAACCTGGCACCAGAACCTTTTTGAATGGTTATGCTCCAAAATATGCGCCAGCTCATGTACCACAACGTAATCGATAATATCCTGCGGCGCTGCGCCAAGCTTTCCATTTATGCATATATTCCCTTTTGAATTGCATGATCCCCATCTTTTTTTGGGAGTTGTTAATTTAAACTCGTTATATTTGATCCCTGTAAGCGAAGAATAATAATTCAATCGTTCTTTTATAATTACAAAAGCGCTGTTTTTGTCGATGATTTGATTAATAACAGGAGCATTTTCTAATCTCTTTCTCATGTATTCCTGCTTTTTTTTGATCCACATGATTTTTGCCAGGACCATCTTATTGATGTAATCAATTGATACCCTATTCGGAGCGCGGACGACCAAGTTTGCGTTTGAGTCAATCTCGAGGGATAATGTTCTTCGTTTTGTGCGTATGAGCTTGTCTACTTTAATTTGGTTCATTCAATAACGGCATTTCTACCTTTTGCACGCCGGCGGCATAGCAAGCAACCTGGTATGGGTCAAAATAAAATATAATACATAACGGAGTAATAACAAAAGATGAATAATTAGATTCTGTTGGCCCCGCACCGTCCATGACCCAATTATCGTCCGATATTTTTGCCTTTTTAAACTGATTTGCAACATATGATGAAATCTTTTTCAGATAATCAGGGTCATTGCGAAAAATATCCGCAAGAGACAGTATTTTTGAATTTTTCATATCAAACACTTTTGTCCTGATCCTTGTCATGCCGTGGGCTCCGCCGGTAAAAGAATATATTTCGAACTTTACGCTTTTTATGTCCGAGCGGGAGTCAAAAGTCTCGTAATTTATGACCAGGTCGTATTTCCAGTCAGCCGGATTATTTTTTTGATCCATTAATGCTCTCTTAAAGTGGAAAATTTCGCTGGCTAAAAGAACCTTGATATCATTGTCGACAAATACAGAACCGGTCTTGGGGTACTCAATGTTAATTGTGTAGTTTTTGCCGGTTTCGTTGATTGATCCCTGCCTGCTGCTCTTGACCAAATATACGCCAAGAAAACCAAGCAGAATAATCAGCATAATTGCTATCGTGGATAACCCCGCTTTTTTTATCATGTTGTTATCTTATTCCAAAAATTCCTGTTTGAAAAGTGAAATTTTTAAATAAACGCGTCGATATTGATTTGGTAATAATTATAATGGAGCTTTTATGAACGGCAGAATAAGTTTCAAGTCCGAACTAGATATTCTTGGTAAATTATTGAGAAGGGGCCGGGTAACATCCCGGGAATTTGCTCGCCACATGGCTATTATCAATAATGAAAGGGACTTAAGACTCGGGATAACGCCATTATCAGCAAGAGATCTGGTTCCGCCGTTTACAATAAAAACAGTTCAATGCTCATCGCTTGCAACTCCAAAAATGAGAGCCGAAGAATTAAAAAGGACCGGCTACAATGTATTCAGAGTTAAAGCAGAAACAATATTAATCGATCTTTTGACTGATTCCGGAACCGGAGCACCAAGTGACGAAATGATGGCCGAAATTATGAGGGCTGATGAAAGAT
>Ga0265296_1003736_pt1 | contig 13832 bp, 13 predicted proteins | sample MunlanPumphouse1_FD_189073 | JGI IMG/M metagenome (GOLD analysis project Ga0265296, IMG submission 189073) | Groundwater microbial communities from a municipal landfill in Southern Ontario, Canada - Pumphouse #1 | ecosystem: Environmental > Aquatic > Deep subsurface > Groundwater | place... | reverse complement strand
AAAAAATTGCTTTGATGGCGAATTTGTATGAGGTCACAATCTGTGACCTCAAAATCTGCTAGCCTTAGATCAAGGGGAATCGGAGATTTTTAGATCACAATTTGTGATCTCAAGTTGGGGCGGCAGGCGTCGATCCTTGCCTTATGCCTTCATGGAGCAGGGCGTGGCTATGCCCTTAGGCCTCTGTAGGGTGCGTCTTACGCACCATTAATCTACGGTTACGGGCCATATTTGGTGCGTAAAACGCACCCTACGGACTTGGCCCATATACTCTCCCCCAAGCAGGAGCTTGCGGACGAGAGGAACATCAATTCGAACTAATAAATTGTTTAGGGTTGGTTTCAATCTTATCCAGACAATTTATGATTTCGTCAATCATTTGCTCGAACATATCTTTGGTTATTCGGATAGGTTCCCCTGCCTTGAACCATTCCAATATTTCGCAGCGGTCCACTCTGGAAATTGCTATGCTTTGATGATGGGTTATAGAATCTCTTAGGAACCTAATATCATTAAACAACGGCACTTTAATGTTATTTTTCTCTATATTCAAACAATTAGCTATTGATGCACGATAATAGTCCTCCCAATATTGATATATCGTTACCAAACAGAGGTTAGCGATTAATATATGATTTCTCCCTTGTGGTAAATTTCTGGATTCTATCTCCTTGAAGGGCACTTGGTGAAGATGACGCACACTCTTCCCAGGTTTTACTAAGCGCCCATATGAACGATAAGACTCTAGTATGAACGCATTCTTATAGAATTCTCTAAATTCTTCCCGCCTTTTTATTATTTCAGCCTTCTCTCTTTCAGTTTCGTCTATGATCAAGTTAAATCCACGTATTGAGTCTAAATAGGTGCCGTAGATTTGATCTATTGTCTGCTTAAATTCATCTGCGTAATATTTCAATTTCAATGATTTTTTCCTCCAAATTGTGTCGGAATATTTTATTATTCTCGTTCCCAAGTGCAACTTGGGAACGAATCAAAAAAAATTTAGTGAGACAATTTTGCACTGGCAAGCCGGTTCAAACTGACGCCGGCTTCGGCAGCCTGAAGGGCAAGATCACGATGAACTTCTGGAGGAACCCGGACCATGAATTTGCCACTATAGCGTCTGGAGGCAATGGGTTCGGGAGGCTCTTCACCCTGTTCCCGCAGATCATTGACTACGTCCGCCACTACCTTGCGTATGCCCTTAAAGGCTGCCTCGGGGGTGGGGGCCAGCCAGCTTAAACTGGGAAACTCCGCGCACAGGCCCACGTATTCCTGGTCGTCCTCTGACCAAGTTACCCGGTAGGTGTAGCGATCATTTTTCAGTGCCATTCTCCAACTCCAATATCTCTAGAGCCTTGAGCACTTGCCGCACCTGCTAGGCTCTGGCTTTGCCTTTTTTGTTCCGGATGTTAACCCGGGGATCCCCTGGCCACGGGGTCCGGTAGACCCTGTGGCTGGTGCCGCCCCGGCGAGGCACACCGAAGTAGCGGTCACACACCTTGCACAGATCACTAAAACGGACATCCTGGGGATTCCGCCTCATTTGGGCGATGATCTCTTCGATAATACCCTTTTAACAGTATCACTATTGATATCATTGTCAAGCGAAGTCTGTCATCGGCTGTCAACTACCGGAAATATCCCGTGGCGTCTGTGCCTGGACCCCGCTGACAGTGCCCAGGAAGAAGCCAGGGAGACGGAGAGAATCCACTCCTCAATTACCCCCCACCCTTATATTTCTCCCCCAGGCGCCGCAGCTTCTCCACTTCCACGGCGGGTAAAGGCTCCAGCGGGCCCTGGAGCCGGGCGGCCAGGATCACCCGGGCGGTGTGTTCCAGCTTCTCCATCTTGTTGTAGGCGTCTCTGACATCCCGCCCCACGGTCATGGCCCCGTGCCGGGAGAGGAGGATGGCGTCATATTCTTTAATGAACTCCCGGATGGACGCCGGCACTTCGTCGCTGCCCGGGGTGGCGTAGGCCGCGGTGGGAACGCCGCCCAGGGTAATCACCACCTCCGGCAGGATGGGCTGCAACAGGTCGATCCCCGCCAGGGTGCAGGCCGTGGCGTAAGGCAGATGGGCGTGGACCACGGCCTGGACTTCCGGGCGCAACTCGTAGGCCAGCAGGTGCATGCGGAACTCGGAGGTGGGCCGCCCTTCTCCCTCCAGCACTTGGCCCTCCAGGTCCACGGTGATCACTTGATAGGCTTCCATGAGGCCCTTGTGCACCCCGCTGGGGGTGACGAGGAACCGGTCTCCCAGGCGCACGCTGACATTGCCGTCGGTGGCCGCCAGGTAGTTCTTGCGGTGCAGCATCCGGCAGATGCACACGATGTCTTCTTTCAACTGCTGTTTCAGGTCCATGGCTGCTCCGATGAGGGGGGTGTACCGGGAAATCAAATCCTGGCGAGGGTCAGTCCGGAAGAGGTTTTACCATTTCCCCTTACAAATGCAACAATCTTAACCGAAAACGGGATTATTTGGGCGACTCCCGCATCACTCCCGGTTTGCCCATTACCTGTTCCATGCGGGCCAGGGTCTTCCGGGACTGCTCCGGCCGGGCCTGGAACATCAGGGAGAAGAGGGCGTCAATAATGGAGATCTGGCAGACCAGGGAGCCGTTGGCTTCCCCCGGGAGCGTGGTGTCCCGGGCGGCCGTGGCCAGCACCAGGTCGGATTCCCGGGATAGCGGCGACAGGGAGTTATTGGTGATGGCGATGATTTTGGCCCCGTTTTCCCGGGCGGCGCGCACGGTCTCCACCGTTTCCCTGGTGGTACCGGAGTTGGACACGGCCAGCACCACGTCCTCCCGGGTGAGGAGCGCGGCCGCCATCAACATGAAATGAAAGTCGGTGTATATCTGGGCCTTGAGGCCCAGGAGCAGGAATCTGGCGCCGGCATGGGCTACCGCGGTCCTGGAGCCGCCGATGCCGATTACCAGGACCTGGCCGGAATTGAGAAGCAAGCGGCAGGCAGCCTCCATCCCCTCAATCTCCATGACTTCCAGGGTATCTTGTAATGCGGCGCTTTTGGCCTGAAAGACTTTGCGCACGATGGTGGCCGGATCATCGTCGTCGCTGACCTCTTCATGGGGCCGGGGCACGGGGAGCACCAGTTCCCGGGCCAGGGAGATCTTGAAATCCTGGAACCCCCGGAACCCCAGGATGCGGCAGAAACGCATGACCGTGGCCTCGCTGACCCCGCACGCGGCCGCCACTTCATTGACCGAAGCGTAGATGGCCATTTCCGGCTGCCGTAGGATCACGTCGGCCACTTTTTGCAACGCGGTTTTTAGGGAAGGGTAAAGGCCCCGCAAGCGGATCAAGGCCCCGGGTTGGGCGTCCCGGCTGGCAGAAGCCGGACTATCCTTGACCATAATTTGATCTCCTGCTCCCATATTAATAATAAATAATTACCTGTCAATTTTTTTTAAAAAATATTTTATATAAAAGATCGGCATGTTAGGAAATCTGCAAATAGGGATTTTAAGGGAGACGGCAAGACTTAAAATATGGGGAAAGAGGGCAAGAGACGAAGAAGAGATCCAGAGTAAGATGTGCGACCCTCTTCCCCTTTTCCCGCTTCGCCTTTGCCCCTTAGGAACTCTCTGTCCCCTCCCCCCTCAATAACCTCCGGGCCAGGTCCAGGGCCTCCTGCCGGGTGTGAATGGCTCCTTCCCATTGGGCCTCCTCCACCGCCACTAAAATTTCCCGGAAGCGGGGGCCCGGCGCCAGACCCAAAACCTTAATCAGATCATGGCCGGTGAGCAGCCGGGGCTGCCGCTCCTGGGGCTCGAGGCGTTCCTTTAAAAAGTGGTAGGCCGCATCGGCCAGTTCCGCCAGCACTTTTTCCACATCGGCAGGTTTCTGGGGCCCCTGGCCAGCCAGGCTGTCGGCCATGGCCAGGGCAAAAAGGCCGGGAAGATCGGGCCGTGCGGCTCTGACCAGCCTGCCCAAGGCCCGGATCGTCAGCCCGCCTTCCCGAAACGCGGGCATCAGCAGGAAGGGCCGCATATGGAGGGTAATGAGGTGGGTCACCGTTCTGGTTTCCGCCTGGGAGAGACGCAATCTGAGCGCGGCCCCGGTAAATATCTCCACCCCCACCTTCTCGTGGTAATAAAAGGTATAACGGTCTGGGTCGGTGCGCCGGCCTTGCACCTGGGGCTTGCCCACATCGTGGAACAAGGCCGCCAACTTGAGAAGCGCGGCCTGGAAGGGGGGCCGGAGATAACCGGTTAGCTCCCCGGCCAGGTCCCCAAACCAATTTTCCGGAGCCGCCAAGACCTCTTCCAGGCAGGCCACGGCCTTCAGGGAATGGTGGAACACGTCCAGGTGGTGAAAGCCGTCTTGCTCCACCCCCTTCATGTCGAGGCACTCGGGGAAAACCCGGGTCAGGAGGCCGGTTCGGTCCATATCCTCCAGGATGGGCGCAGCCCGGGGCGCGGCCAGGAGGGTAAACAGCTCCTGGCGCACCCGTTCTCCCGCCACCCGGGAAAACTCCGGGAGATGGGAGGAAACGGCCGCCGCGGTCTCCGGGGTGAGGCGGAAGCCGTGGGTGGCGGCAAAACGGTAGGCCCGGAGCAGGCGCAGAGGATCGTCATGAAAATTTTGGGGCCGCAGCACCCGGATCAGGCCCCGGGCCAAATCAGCAAGTCCTCCCCAGGGGTCGATGAGAGCCGGGGGCCGCTGCCCCAGTATTCCCGCCAGGTCCAGGGCCAGGGCATTGATGGTGAAATCCCGGGCCTGGAGGTCTCCTGCCAGGGTGGGGGCCCGGAACTGGGCCAGGTCCAGGATCTCTTGCCGCCACACCACCCGGGCGGTGCGCTCCCCTGCATCCAGGAGCACGAAGGTCCCCCCCAGGGTCCCGGCCAGTTCCCGGGCCAGGTCCAGGGCCTGGGCGGACACGGCCAAATCCAGGTCCGGGGCGCTACGGCCCAGGGCCAGTTCCCGGACCGTCCCCCCCACCAGATAGACTTGCACCCCCCGGGCCGCGGCCAACTCCCCCAGGACCTTAAGGGAGCGGTGGCCGGTCAGATGCACCGCCCCCTGCAGTATGTTATCTTTTAAAGTCTCCAAAGTCCCGGGCATCCGCTCCCTCAATCCAGGTTAACCACAAGTTTACAGAGTTCTTGCCCCCTTTGGTTACAGGGGGTGGGGGGATTAGCTTGACGCCAATAATAGTCTGATATTTCTCTTTTAAAAAGGAAGACTTAAGAGCAATTAGGAAAAATTACCAAATTTTAATTAAAATTAACAGACAATCCTCATCTTCAGAAATCATCTAGCCCCAAGAGTTTCTCCTTGGGCCGGCGGCATAGATTCGGGTAAAATCAGCGGCAACCGGAAGTCCAATAAACCACAAACAGAAAACAGCAAACGGGACATAGTAATAATGGCCAAAGGCCCCAAAACCGTATTCATCTGTCAGAGTTGCGGCTATCAGGCCGGCAAGTGGCTGGGTCGTTGTCCGGACTGCGGCGCCTGGAACTCCCTGGCGGAAGAAGTGATCGCGCCGCCAGGCCCTCTGACCGAGGGCCAGTTGCCGCCCCGCCGGGGCGCGCCCCAGCCCCTGGTCCATCTCCACGCCCCGCCGGAGACCCGGCTGGCCACCGGGCTGACGGAATTCGACCGCACCCTGGGGGGCTCCGTGGTGGCCGGCTCCGTGGTCTTGCTGGGAGGTGACCCGGGCATCGGCAAGTCCACCCTGATCCTCCAGGTCCTGGATCGCCTCTCCGGCCCGGGCCGCCAGAGCCTGTACATCTCCGGGGAGGAATCCGCGACGCAGCTCAAACTCCGGGCCGACCGCCTGGGCCTGAAATCCCCGGATCTGCTGGTGGCCACGGAGACCTGCCTGGAAAATATCCTCAAGATTTTGGAGGAACACCGGCCCGCGTTCCTGGCCCTGGATTCCGTGCAGACCTTATATACCGCCACCCTGCCCGCCGCGCCCGGCTCCCTCACCCAGGTGCGGGAGACCGCGTTCCGCCTGGTGCAGCAGGCCAAGCTCACGGGCACCGCCACTTTCCTCATCGGCCACGTCACCAAGGAGGGGGCCCTGGCCGGGCCCATGGTCCTGGAGCATCTGGTGGACACCGTGCTTTACCTGGAAGGGGACCGCAGCCACGCCTTCCGGCTGCTGCGCACCGTCAAGAACCGCTTCGGCCCCACCCAGGAGTTGGGGGTCTTTGAGATGCAGGAGGCCGGGTTACAAGAGGTTCCCAATCCCTCGGCCCTGTTCCTGGCCGAGCGTTCCCTGGAGGTCCCCGGCGCGGTGGTGGTTCCCAGCCTGGAAGGCTCCCGCCCCATTTTGGTGGAGGTCCAGGCCCTGGTCTCCCCCACCTCCCTGGCCCTGCCCCGGCGTCAGAGCATGGGAGTGGACCCGGGCCGGGTCTCTTTGCTGATGGCGGTGCTGGAAAAAAGGGTGGGTCTGGCCATGAGCGGCCAGGACCTTTTTGTCAACGTGGCCGGAGGCGTGCGCCTGACGGAGCCGGCCGTGGACCTGGGCGTGGCCCTGGCCATATCCTCATCATTTTTAGACCGGGCCGTGCCCGCGGATACTTTGATCTTCGGGGAAGTGGGACTCACCGGGGAAGTGCGGGCGGTGAGCCAACCGGAGCTGCGCCTCAAGGAAGGCCACAAGCTGGGCTTCCGCCGGGCCCTCCTGGCCCAGCGCCAAAAAGAACGCCTGGGCAAGTTCCCGGGTCTGGAACTCCTGGGCGTGGACACCCTGGCCGCGGCCATCCGCAGCATTTTGCCGAGGTGAGAGTGGGGGGAGGGGCCAGGGAGAAGTGATCAGTGATCAGTGGTCAGTAAAGAGTCAGTAGGGCGGGAAAGCGAAGCGCATCCCGCCATCCGCATTATTTTAAATGCAAATCTATAAGTTCGTGTATTTTAAAAGCAGCTAAAAGCTGATTAAATATAGCCACAATTGGCACAGTTATGGACGAAATAAATATAAGCCCAATAAACGATTCAGATAAATCATCCGAAAAAATCCAAATTATAATTGGACAAGTAGCTGCCATTCCACAGATAATAATTGAAGTGATAACCCTATAGTGAAGCCTCCAGTAATCTTTCCATTGGTGCAAAATCTTCATTTTTGAATTCCCCGAAGGAACTAATATTTTCCAGGCAAATTTAATAGATGTCGGTACATAAAAAAAGGGAATGCCCGCCACTAATTTCCATATCTCATTATTTGTTTTAATTTTAGCGCCTATTGCCACAAAAAATGATGGGAAATTATAAAACCATGCAATAAATGCCAATATAAGTAAAGCTTCAACTGATATTATACAAAATCTGATTATGTCTATTAACCGGCGTATAGCATTATTCATGTTCCATATGCCTATTCATTTTGATTTTATCAAAAATGGCAAGCGCAATTCTGTAAAGCTCTTTTGGGTCTGGGATTTTATCGAACGAAAAATTCCGAATAGTTTCGGAGGTTTTTATAACAACAGTGACGTCGTCTTGTTTGCCCTTAACAATTCCCGCTCCATATCCATCCGCAGCCATTAGAATTGCCGCATCGCCAATGGGAACCTCCCTTGATTGGAAATTGTCTTCTTCCTTTAAGTCTGCTATCTCGCTAACGTAGTCTGGCAGATTAGTTCGAATTGGTATTTCTCCCTTGCTTTCCTCTTCAATTACCATTTGTTCCGCATTCCGGGATATAAGATATTCCTTAAGTTGTTTCCATAGTGGCCCATAGAGAGGATTTGGGGGGTATATCATCGCCGAAATCTTATAGATGCCATCCAATCGTTTAAGTTTCATTGCAAAAGTGCGCAGGTCCGTTATCATTTCAATGGAGCAATCTACAAAAAATTTCTTATGCGCTGACGTAATTAAATCACAAAATCTCTTAGTAAAATTCCAATGCTCAATATGGTTAGGGACATGCATAAAAGCAACACCAGAATGTGCCGGTATATATACAAATGGGCTTGCTGCAATACTTAAATTTGGCTCCTTTTGCCTGACTTCCTCTCTTCTTTCTGGAACAACAATAGATATTTCTGCCTCTGGAGAATATTTTGAGAGTCGCCCGTAAACAAAATGATCCTTTTGATCCTTAAATTCCTTTGTATCTAGAAAAGTCCAGGCAATTTTTCTTCTAACTATTGGAATTGGTTCAAGAATAGCTTGTATCAGCCCGTCTTTAGTCAGAACACCCCGCTTGATAATACGCCCGATATAATAAATTCCTTTTCTTCTCATTTTTACTAACCTGTAGGCTAAGATTAGATTATTAGATTAAATTTATTTTTTACAAAATCATCCTATTTAAGCGAATTATAGTGGAATTTTCAGGAAATACAAAATAATAATGAAAATAATGTAATCCTTAATAAGGAGTCTGAAGATAAAAAACCAAAGATAATTAGGGTGGCCACAGGCAATCATAAAGGCCGTAGGGTGGAAACGAGAGGTGCATCCAGCCATCAGCAATATTGTATCACCGCAATGGACGATGGCTCAGGTAGGGCAGTTCTCGGCGCAGGCTGGAAAGCCTGGGCCACCGGAACTATTTCTCCACCTTCTTTAAATTGACGCTCTGATCCTTTTCCAGGTTGAGGCGGTAAAATTCCTGATCCTCCGGGAGTACTAAATTGAATTTATGGATGGGATCAACCTGAACGGTAAGATTCTCTCCGGCGCAATCCAACACATGCCCCCCCTGGGTGCGGTCCTTGGTCAAAAAATGGAGATGATAGCCGGGGACGTTGACCCCTTTGGCGAAGGGCGGGCAGCGAAAACCCAGCATGGTGCCGTCCACGTCCGTGAAATTAAACACCGCCTGCTTCTCCACCACCTTGGCCAACGGCGGGTAAGGCCGGGTCTGCCGGGGCACGGACCGGGCCTTGACCTGGGCAAAACGGCCCTCGATCTTGAAGGCGTAGAAGATATTTTTGGTGGGCAAGGCCTGATCGATTAATTTCGCCAGTTCCATGAGATTCGCCGCCTTCTTGATGGGCAGAAATTCCTTGGGTGTGAACGCCGTCACCGCGGCAAAGGGAGTCTTGCCGCCATCCGGCGCCACCGCGACTTTGCCGTCCACCGTCACCTGGTAAACCTGGCCGTCCAGGACCACCATCTCCCCATCCAGGGCGTTGAAGGTTCCCAAGCCCAGATTCCCCTGCTTTTTGAGTTCGCCGTTGGTTAACTGGCCGTCATAGACCCCGGCCAGCAAGGCGTCGATGGTGGAGTATTGAAACAGGACCTCACCGCCGTGCGCGGCGAGGGGGAAAATTAGCAGAAACAGACAAATCCGGATGACGGCCAGGGCTTTTCGCGGCATGGGATTATCTCCTGATCAGAAAAGTTCCAAGTTCCAGGTTCCAAGTTCCAAGTTAAGGAAGGCCATTAGCTGTCTAGAGGGCGGTCCGTGGCCGCCTTCATGCGGTGGGCATGGCCCGCCCTATAATTTGTCCTGAAAAGATGGCCTCACGCAAAGGCGCAAAGGGGCAAAGAAAGACGCAAAATATCTGGCAATGGCAGCCTGGTGGGGCGGGCCTCCGTGCCCGCCCGTTTCCGGGCGGCCAGAGATGGCCGCCCCACCATTGGTAACCGCCGCGCGTGGTGGCACCACATTTTCATGATTCGTTGTGACCCTTGGGTAATGGGTGTTCGCGCCGTTCAGAATGACACGCGCAAGATTACCTCTTTGACAGTAACCTGGTATTCGCCCCCACACCCTAAATTATTCCTCATAAATCAGAAAGCCCTGCCGGGTTTCCAGGAACTCTTCCAGTCCCTCCTGCCAGGAGGCTTCCAAGTCCGTGATTGGAATTCCTTGATCCAGGCCCTCCCGGATGGTCGCGTCGCCGGTGAGGAGGTCGATGGGCAGGCGTTCGGTCTCGTATTCGTAAGGGGGCTGCCGCCAGGCGAAATCCTGGGGATAAAGCTCCCGGATCACCCCCAGCAGGGCCAGGGTAGTGAAATAGGGCTTAAAAGCCAGGCGGTCGGTGACATGGAGTTGAAAGCCGTGGCACAATTCCCCGGCCCATTTATGGAAGGTGGGCTCAAAAGAGACCTCCCGCAAAACGCATCCCGGCAGGGGAGATGCCGCCAGACGGGCCTGGATCCGGGCGGGCTCCAGGAAAGGGGCCCCCCAGAGTTCAAAGGGCCGGGTGGTGCCCCGGCCCTCCGACAGATTGGTGCCTTCCAGCAGCACCTGGCCGGGATAGACCACCGCACTGTCCAGGGTGGGGAGATTGGGGGAGGGGAGCACCCAGGGGAGGCCGGTGGCGTCAAAATAATCTCCCCGGCGCCAGCCCCGGGCCGGGATCACCTCCAGGTCGCAACCGATCTTTTGGGTGGCATTATAGTATAGGGCCAACTCCCCCAGGGTCAGGCCGTGGCGCATGGGCAAAGGATAAGGCCCCACAAAGGAGGCCCACTCCAGCCGCAGCATATTCCCCTCCACCTGCTCCCCGCCGATGGGGTTGGGGCGGTCCAAGACCGCCACTTTCACCCCCACGGCCGCCGCGGCCGCCATCACCTTGGCCATGGTGGCCGCGAAGGTATAGACCCGGGTCCCCACATCCTGGAGGTCGATGAGGATCGCGTCCACCTGGGCCAAGGCCTCCGGGGGCGGGGTCATGCGGGGGCCATAGAGGCTGATTACCGGTAGTTGCAGGAGAGAATCCAGGAAATCAGGCGAGGAAATCATGTTGTCCTGTTTTTCCCCCAAAAGACCGTGCTGGGGGCTGAACAGGACCTGCAGCCGGCCGGGAAAGGCGCGGGCGAGCAATTCCCGGGCGCTTTCGAGGGTAGCGGTTACGCTGGCCGGATGGCTCAGGAGCCCCAGGCGGGCGCGCTTCGCCCAGGGAGGAGGATCGAGCACAAAGACTTCTAAGCCGGAAGCGACTCGGGTCATATTAAAAATATTTTGAGGCCAAGGGCCACCAGCCCTTAGCCCCCATGAGGAATTTCAGTTGCCGCTAGCCGGCAGGGAAGGGTCAGGCGGTTTTCTCTCCGGCCCCTGGCCCCCGACCCCTGACCAATGCTCCTCCTAAAACTCCGCCTCGTCTTTTTTCATCACCGGGCGCATCATCAGGACCACGTCGTGGGTCACCCCGTCTTTGCGGATAAAGTAATCGTCCAAGGTGGCCCTGGTCTCGAAGCCTTTGGCCCGGAAGGCCTTGATGACCTTTTTATGGTCCGCGATCACTTCCGCTTTCAGCCACTGCAGATTTTCTTTCAGGGCCAGGCCTAGTATCTCTTCCAGCATCAAGGAACCCAACCCCAAATTCCGGAAGCCCCGGGAGACGAAAATGCGCACCTCGCCGACGTGTTTGGTGGCATGTTTACCCCGATGCAGGGTGGCGTCGCCAATGAGTTGGCTGGTTTCCAGGTCCACGGCCACCACGGGCAATACCTTGCTGTAATCGATATGGTCGATCCAGTAATTCACCATCTTCTGGTCTTTGACGTTCTGTTTCAGAAACCGGGTATCTTCTTCAGGCGCTTCCTGGAATAGTTGAATGAGGGCTTCCCGGTCCTGGGTGTTGAGGAGGCGGAACATCACCCGCTTACCGTTCCTCAATGTGATGAACTTGCGATAAGCCACATAATTAATCATTACCGGCCTCGAAAAGGGATTCTAAAAAGCATGATACCGGGTTCGGCGGATTTGTCAAGGTAACCGCCAACTTGATGTCTATGATTCCTGCTCTTGGGCCTTCCGGCGTTTTTCGCGCTGCCGGCATTCTCCACGCCGTTAGTGCCTCTGAGGGTATCTATCTGATTAGATTAATATAATAAAATAATCCAAAAGTTTATGATTTAAATTTCAAGGGATACCGATTTTTGACCCAATTAATTCTTACCCCCTATGAAAATCGGGGGAAAAGGCAGCATAAGCGAGATTGCTAGAAATGGGGGCCGAGCTCTGAGGGGTCCAGGGCCGTCAAAGCTCATATTTAGTGCTTTTTATCTGCCTTAAATAATTACATAAAATAATTTGCAGGGCAAAGCCGCCACGGTGCTTGGCTCTCCCCGGGGTTCAGGATGGCCGCAGCGGCGAGAAGGCTAAGCTAAATCTGGCTCCACCCCCTTTGACCCAGGTGGGGGCAGAAAGCTAATATCGTCTTCACTAAAGGCGGCCATCACCCGGAAGGAGGAACATGGAAGGCATCTGGCAGCAGGTTAAAATTCTCATTCAAGAAGAGATCTCCCCCTCCGGTTTTCAGCTGTGGATCGAGCCCTTGCAGCTGGTTCCCGGGCTTGAAGGCGAATTGATCCTTACCTGCCCTAACTCCTTTGCCCTCAGGTGGATTCAGTCCCACTACCTTCACTTTATCCAGCAGGCCTGGTCCACGGCCTGCGGCTGCCATCTGCCGGTGCGCCTCTCCGTGCCCGCGGGGGACGCCGGCCCCAGACGGCGGGCGGGACGCCCGCCCAGCGACGCCCGGGTCTGCCAGCCGGAATTGCCCCTGGTTCCCGAGAAACGCCGGGGCAGCGGCAAATTCAACCGCAATTTCACTTTTGACCAGTTTGTGGTGGGGTCCTCCAACCGTCTGGCCTTCCAGGCTTCCCAGGCCCTGGCCCGGGATGACACCTTCTATAATCGTATCCTCTTTTTAACCTCCGGGCCCGGCCTGGGGAAGAGCCATCTATCCCAGGCAGTGGGTAATTTTCTGACCCAATCCGGTTCTGCCGGCCAGGTGCAGTATCTCACGGCCGAAAATTTTGCCAATGAGATGGTGCGGGCCCTGAGGGGCGGGGGCATGTCCCAATTTAAAGAGCGTTTCCGCACGGATTGCGACGTCATGCTCTTGGAGGAAGTGCAGTTCCTGAGCGGCAAGGAAAAGATCCAGGCGGAGATCTGCTACACACTGGACACCCTGATGAGCCGCAAGAAAAAGCTGATCTTTACCAGCTGCCACCTGCCCGGGGAGATCAGCCACCTCTCCCAGGAACTGCGCTCCCGTCTCACCGGGGGGATCATCACCCCCATCGGCCCCCCCGATTTTCCCACCCGAGTCAACATCCTGGCCCGGAAAGCGGCGAACCGGGGCGCCCAGGTCTCCCCCAACATCTTGGAGTATCTGGCGGAATATGTCACTGAGGACGTGCGCCGCCTGGAAAGCGCCATTGATTGCCTGATGGCCCGTTCCACCCTGTTGCAAAAACCCTACACCCTGAGTCTCGCGGAAGAGGTGCTCCAGGACCTGAAGGCGGTGGATACCCGCCTTAGCGTCCCGGACATCCAAAAGATCGTGGGGGATTATTATCGGGTGAGTCTGCCGGAAATGTTAGGCCGGTCCCGCCAGAAAAAACTGGTCCGGACCAGGCAGATGGCCCTTTATTTCTGCCGCCTCTATACCCAAAAGACCATGGTGGAGTTGGGAAAACTTTTTAAGAGGAGCCACGGCTCCGTGGTCCATGCCCTGCAGACCCTGGATCGGGACCGCCGCCTGCAGCCCAGGCTGGCTAAAGAGGTGGAACTGCTGGAGGGGAAAATGGCCCAGGCCCAGGTCAAGGGGGGGTGGAAGAGAGCATCCACTCTTCACACCGATGCTTGATCACCCGGCCTTCCACGATAAAGACGATGTCCTCGGCGATATTGCTGGCCAGATCGGCAACGCGCTCCAGATTGCGGACGATGATGAGGAAGTGATGGAGCCGCGTCACCCAGCGTGATTCCTGAATCATGCAGTTGAGAATCTTCTGGATATATTCGTCGTCCAACAGATCAACTTCCACATCCCTTTGGCAGACCCGGATGGCCAGCTTGGGGTCCTGCTGCACAAAGGCGTCAATGCTGGTGCGCACCATCCCCAAGGCGATGTCCGCCATGGCCTTGAGATCGATG
>Ga0265296_1003735_pt1 | contig 13839 bp, 31 predicted proteins | sample MunlanPumphouse1_FD_189073 | JGI IMG/M metagenome (GOLD analysis project Ga0265296, IMG submission 189073) | Groundwater microbial communities from a municipal landfill in Southern Ontario, Canada - Pumphouse #1 | ecosystem: Environmental > Aquatic > Deep subsurface > Groundwater | place... | reverse complement strand
CAACTCCAAAATTCCGCGAAGAGCTTCTTCATGAGAAAATATTGACATAATCTAATTAAAATATTCCCTTATTTAAATTTTGTTATACTATCTCCTCTAAATTTCTTATTCTTAAATTCTCTTATAACTTTCAAAATTAATTTTTGGATTAGTAATATCAAAAACCTCATTAACTAAATATTTTCCTTTGGTATATAATTTTTCCTTTCTCCTAAAATGAGTTGCTTCTAAAATTGTTATACTCGCCATCGGCCTAGATAATCTTTGTTCACCTTCTGTTTCTAATAAAGGCAATTCTCCGTCGAGCCAATAATTTCTTTGACCTTCTTTTAGAAATTTATATGCTCTACCTTCTTCTAATCTTTCCGGAAGACACTCTTCTTCTTTTCTTCCAACAGTTCCATATTTTCTTAATGCTAAATCCGGATTAAACTCTACATTTATTCCCATTTATCCCACCATAAACTTTCTCATCGCAGGATTCATGTCCATCATGTGTTCCTTTGCAATACTTTGGTAGAACTGAAACATAATCATAATTACCAATAATATGGAAGTTCCACCCACAAGCGCTCCAAATAAATCTGTTACAGAAGCAAGCAAACCAATTGCAGCACCGCCCATAAATGTTAACGGCATGATATATCTATCTAAAACACTTTCTAAAATTCTTTCGTCCTGTCTGAATCCAGCTATTTGCAAACCAGAAGCAGAAATATTTTTCGCTTGACTTTTAGCATCCATTCCAGCCGTCTTAACCCAAAAGACAGAAAACAGCGTCGCTAATATCATAAAAAATAAAACATGCGTGATTGCCTGATAAACATACTTCCATAAGAACGCTTTTCTAATAATAAGATCAATCAAACTTGTCGAGCCAAGCCAAAAAGCCAGCCCGCAACCATCAGACTCACAAATCGCCTGTCCGTTGATAAAATTTCCTAATATTGTAGGATGTCCAACTTTATTTTGCATTATTCCTCCAAATAATTGAATGTTTGCAATTAAAGCTGCAACTAAAATAACTGGAATTACTGACGCGTAAAAAAATGCCAACGGCCATTTAACGCCATATCCACGAATTCTTCCGAATGACAATGGAATTTCAACTTTCAAACTCTGCGCCCAAACAACCATTAAGAAAATTATAATTGTAGCAATAATTGCAGCCAATGCAGAATATGCTTCAATAGGAGATTTGTTAATTATTGATTGAATAAAAACTAATATCTTTCCTGAACAGGCCGTGTTGGAAAAATCTAACAGACAATTTTTTCCTTGAGCGTTGACAAATTGAAACGCCTGCGTGAAAAGTCTTGCTGAAACTCCTGCGGCAATAAATAAACTAACTCCGCTTCCAAAACCCCATTTGTGCATAACATCATCCATGTAAAATATTGCCAGACCACCAAGAATTAACTGGAAAATTAATATTACCGGCCCGATAGTTCCCAATAATGGATCTGCCTGTAATCCCTGCATTAAAACATAAATCATTGCTTCAAAAATTATAAAAAAGAAGACCAGTAATTTTTGAATTCCCTGAAAAAATTTCTTGCCCTCGGGTGTTGTCGTATCAATTTTAATTATTCCTGCTCCAGAAAGCAATTGCAAAATAATTGAACCCATTACAATCGGTCCAATACCTAATGAAATCAGCGAGCCAAAATCTGCCGCCAAAACCGTTGCAAGAAAATCAAATCTTGCCAAGGCATTTACGCTTAAACCAAAAAGACTAATATTTCCTAAAAGAAAAAATATTCCAAGAATAATCAAAGTCCATTTTGCCTTTGTTTTAAACTCCAGTTTTTTTTCTACAGGTTTTTTAACTTCTGGTATAAAATTAAATATATTTCTTAAGTCCATTATGATTATTTCCCTTTCTACTGCATTAGTTTATCTCAAACTATTTTTCAATCGTTCCAGTTTTTGACAAGATTATTTCTCCGCCCGCTTTTTTAACATTCTCCAACGCTGACTTTGAAGATTCATCGGCTTTTATAATTAACTTATTTTTTATTTTATAATTTTTGTCCCCGCTTAAAATTTTATAACCTTCCAGATTAATTTCTATTCCATTTGAAGTTTTTTTTGCTAAACCTTTTTTAATATAATTTTCAATATTCGAATCAATTTGATTTATGTTTATTCTTTTCCTCTTGTCTCTTTTTGTTCCTCTACTTGTAACTCCTTGTTTTCCAAAATAATTATGTCCATATAACTTTAATACCAGCGTTTTTTTCTGGTCTGCTCTTTTTCCACTTCCAGCCATTCCAATTCCTCCTCGATGTCCAGATTTTTTATGTTTTTTTCTTGCTCCCCATCCATGGGTTCCGGCGTGTCTTCCATGCATTCTTGAAACTTTTTTTCTTTTGTGTGTTTTCATTTTATGCCACTTTTTGCAATAATTTTGATTTATCTAAAATTTTTCTTGCATATAACTCTTCACTTTCACTTAAATAAGATATTTCTAAATCAGATAATTTAATCATATCCGAGTCAATCTCAGGTAGACCAGAATATACTAAACACTCATTTGATAAAAAATATGATATACTATTTTTATTCCCTATATAACACATTTCATATTCGTCATCTCCATCATTACAAACTAAATAATTATTTCCATATATTAAATTTAATTTTTGTTCTTCCATTACAACATCCTCAATATCAAATCATTTATTTTCTCTTGATTATTTCCAAGAACTGCTTTGCTCGTTTCTCCAAAATGTTTTTTCGCATCAATTCCTCCCCGTGGGGGATGCAACCTGAAGAAATTTTTAATTTTGGTTTTTCTTTTTTCATTTAATTTTTTGTAAGTTTCTTCATTAATTTCACCATAAGCAACAAAATCTTTTACTTTTTTTACCATGCCCAATTCTTCTTTTTTTCCGTCGAGAACTACGCATGAATATTTTCTTCTTAATCTAAGTCTATTAAATGTTTCAACTATTTCTTTTCTCAACCTTACTTGTCCATGAATTCTTATCACTGCTATTTTCATCTTAAATTTTTCCTAAATTTAATGAGATAGAAAATCGTAGATTTTCTATATTTGCAAAACCTTCAAAACTTCTCGTTTTGAATTGGGACAGAAAACTTTTGTTTTCTGTATCTTTAATTTTGTCTGTGCGTAGGCACAGCAAGGTTATTGGAAATGGCGAATCATTAATCAATTCTTTTCCAATGACCGAGTTAGATTTTGTAATCATTTTCTTCCTCCATAAACCTTCGGATTTGTTTTTTTCAAAGCATCAATTGTCGCTTTTGCCAAATTAAATGTTGTTCTCTTTCTTCCATCGGTTCTAGAATAAATATCCTGTATTCCTGCAAGTTTTAAAATTTTTTTAACTTCTCCACCAGCGACTATTCCAGTACCCGGAGCAGCAGGAATTAAAGTAATTCTAATACTTCCAGATTTTCCTTCAACTTTGAAAGGAAGACTAGTATTTCCACCGCCAACAGAATCAAAACCCCCGTCTCCTCTGATAATTTTTATTATATTTAACTTAGCTTTTCTTACTGCTTTGTCTCTAGCCGGAAGAGTTTCTTTTGCTTCTCCTCCTCCAATTCCAATATGTCCTTTTTCGTCGCCAACAATTGCCATTGTTGAAAAAGTTGGAACATTTCCTTCTTTTGTTTTTCTCTGCGTTTGTCTCCAAGCCCTTCTTTTTCCTCCACCAAATTTCCCTTTGCTCTGTCCAATTGAAAGCAAATCAGATTTAAGATTGAGCAATGAATCCACAATTTCCGTCTCAAGAATTTTTCTCTTGCTGTCTAAAATTTCATCTATATTTTTAATTTTTCCAGATTTAACTTCCCTGCCAAGTTTTGTTTTCGGAACCCACGACGCTATTTCATTTTTAAGTTTTTCTTTCTCCTTCATATATTTATCAATTTCTCTTTGAGTTTTTCCTTCTAATTCCTTGTTTATTTCTTTTTCCAAAAGGTCCTGGCTAAGTTTTTCTATTTCTTCTTCAGTTGATTTTTTTATTGCCATCTTATTTATAATTTGTCTACTTTTGATTTAATTTCTATATCGGCAAAATCTTGTGTTCCTAGTTTTGTCGAGGCAGAAATTTTTTTTAAAATTTCTGCAAATTTTATCTTATTTTTAAGATGTTCTCCTTTAATTCTTTCTTCATCTGGAAAAGCTTCTTTTTTGCACGATATTTTCAAACCAGAATCAATAAGTCCCTTAATAAAAGCATAAAGTTTATTTTTATGGATTGTTTGTGTCATGCCAAAATCAATAATCGGCTCTTCAAGATTTTCTGCTATTATTCTCCTGCCAAAATAATATCCCAAAAAATATGAAGCGGGAATTGTCTTCAAGCTGGCTTCTTTCGGCCACCCATATTTCAGCAAAATTCTTGAATTAACTCCAAATTCTATTTTATCCTGTGCTTCTTTGCTTGTGACATATTGAGCAATAAAATATCTGTTGGTTTTTCTAAATACTATTCTTGGTTTCCAACTTTTCAACAACTTTAATCTTCTAAGATAATCTGTTTTGTTTTCTCTTCTTCTCCTTTTGATTGTTTTTACTCCTGCTTTATTCATTTTGAATTCTTCCTAAATTTATTTTCATTTTAATTCTCCAATATTTTCTTTTAAATGCGATTTACTTCTAAATTCTCTGTTCCTTATTTTTTTTCTAATTTCATTCGAATCTTCAGAGGAAATTTTTCCTTGTTTCTTTAATTCCCCGACGTATTTTCTTAATTTTCTTGTTATTATTACATATTCTTTTTTTCTTTTATTAACTTTCTTTTTAATATTTCCCGGACTTCGACTTTTGTTTTTTGTAACCTTTCTTCTGCCCTTCTTTTCTTTAATGATTATTGCACCATTCTTTTGTAAATCTCTAATATCTTGTTTTGTAATAGCTTCCTTTATTTCATCTAATCTCGATTTTACAAAAGAGATTCTCCCTTCTCCAACATTAAATGTTCTCGCAGCCAAAGATTTTTTCTTACGGAGGTTCATTTTTTATTTCCCCCCGTTTTTTTGTTTTCTGCATCTTCAATTATTTTTCTTGCTTCTTCAGAAGTAATGTTTGCTTTTGCTTTCTTTTCTTTTTCCATTATTTTTCCAAAATATTTATTTGCAATCTCAATATTTCTTTCTTTTGCAATTTTAATTATCTCGGTTTTTTTTCTCATGCCAATTTTTCCAATTATTGCAATATTTTCCTTTCCTAATTTTTCAAGATCTTTAATATTCATTATCCTCACCGGTTTTTTGTTATTAATTTCCCCTCTTGATTTTTTTTCTGTTCTGTAACCGATACTGACAATTACGGGATATCCCTTTCGTCTTTCTCTCATCTTATTATGCCTTCCGGTAGGTTTTCTCCAGACTTGTTTTTTCTTTCTTTTCCTTCCGAGTTTTAAATGTAAACTAGATGTTCGTCTCAAGAATTTTCTTTTTGCCATCTTAAATTTCCCTTCCCGCTTTGGCTGTAATAAAAATTCCATCTTGGAAAACTCTTCTATCTCTATTTTTTATTTGTGTCACTTTTTCAAGATTTGAAGCAGCTTCTCCGGCCTTTTCCTTGTCAATAGATTTAATTATTATCATTTCTTTATCCACCTTAACATCAACTCCTTCGGGAATCTTAATTTTTCTATCTATTTTTTCACCCAGAAAATTTTTAACGACGGCTTTTCTTCCTTCAATATTTACATTAATAGGAAAATGATTGAAGCAAATTTTTAACTTATATTCAAATTTATTCTGAACCCCTTTAATCATATTTCTTATGTGCGCTTCCATTGTGTTTATCATTTTCTTTTCTTTTTTCGTTGAATTTTTGTATCCAATGAATATTTTATTGTCTTTTTTTTCTAATTTGATTTTTCCCATAGCAAAATCTCTCCTATTTTCCCCTTCTTTTCCATTTACAATTATTTCACTTCCTTTTATGCTCACTTCCACTCCGTCGGGAATTTCAATTTCTTGAAAAATTTCTTTTTTCATCTTGAATTTCTTCTGAATTTAAGAGGTAAAAATTTTAATTTTTTCATTTTATCTCCACTCCATCCTCTTCGGAGAATGATCTTTATTCAACTTATTTTTAATTGTCTTTACTTTCTTATCATATATTAAAGCATCAATTCCCTTTTTTATCATAATTGGTCGATAAATTTTTTCATATTTTTCTAAATTAGTATTTACTATAGATATATCAAATTGTGTTCCCAATGCATCGTAATGTAACGAAGACTGTACTGCAGTATTCAAACACTCCAATGTGCGCATTCTTAATTCCTTTTCCGTAAAGTTTTCTATCATTTTAATAAAAATAAGCAATTAAGCTTCCTCCAATATTTTCTTCAAAAGCTTCTTCGTGTGTTAAAAGTCCTTTGTTTGTAGAAATAATAATCGTTCCTATGTCTCTCGCCGGCAAATATCTTCTTCGATATCTTTCAATTTGTTCTATTTTAGCAGTGAATCTTGGCTTTATTGCTTTGCAATCATTTAATTCTCCAATTGTAACTTCGACAGATTTTTCTCTCGCATTTATTTTATATTTTTTTATTGCGCCTTTCTGTTTCATTATCTTTAAAATCTCAATTAGCAAATTTGAAATTCTCTTTATCTCTATGATTTCTTTCTTCGCTTTGTTAGCATTCCTAATCATATTCAATCCATCAGCGACGACATCTTGACTCATTTTACCTCACTCCCGATTATATTTTTTAATCTGATTATTGCTCTTTGAAAACGACAAGTTTCAATTGGATCTAATTTTAAACGTTCATATACACTTTGATATGCACCAGTAACTTCTCTTAACTCACTTACTTTTTCTTGAGAAAGATTTTCATCTATTTCGTACTCTTGAGTTACTTCATGCAGATTTCTAAATATTTGCTCTAATTTTTGTTCTCTAGTTTCTCTTAATTTTTCTATCTCTTTCTGTTTATATTTAATTTTCATTTCATTATATTTTATTAATAATTTATTTTTAATTAATCTGTATATCATTTTAACTATATTTAGTAAAACCGATTTCTTCAGCAACTTCTCTGAAGCAGTGTCGGCATAAATTTAATCCGTATGATTTTATGTGGGCTCCAAATCTTCCGCACCTTTCGCATTTTCGTGCAGCAATTCCAGTTTTTCTATCTTTTGGTTTATTATTTCTGATAAACTTATCTCTGACCACTGGTTTATTTTTGAGCTGTTTCAGTATTTTTTTCCAATCTGATGCTGTCATTTCAAATAATTCCTGCTGCCTCAGGTATTTCGGCTTGATTTAATATATTATTATAGAAATAATATTGGTGTTGGGCTATAGTAAACAAATTAACTAGTCTTCCTTCTGGAAATCCCTCAGTATATTCCTTAACATTAATTGCTGGATGATTTAGATCCCATTTATAATTTCTACTTATTGTTCTAATTATCCCATTTTTTCTACTCTCAATAACTTCTTCTCCGTCGCGGGATTTTTCAATTTCTTCCATCTTAAAAAAATTCAGTTTTGAATTCATCCTCCATAAATTTAATTATTTCTTCCTTTGTAATAATCTGCCTTTTCGGAATTCTTCCTTGTTTTATTTTTTTTAATCTGACTCTTCTTCCTGTTCTCTTAAATACAACCGTGACATCCAGCCCCATAATTCCAATATCTCTTTGATATTCAACTCCGGGAATTTCAATATATTCTTTTATACCGAATGAGAAATTATTTTCAGAGATTTTTTTTCTTTTCAATTGATTATCTTCCGAAGCGAGCATTCTCTTTAATACCTCTTCTGGATTTTTTCTTATTGTAACAACAGCACCAACTTCTAAACCAGGCCTTACACCAAGAGAAGGAATTCTTTTTCGTGATCTCGTCTTGGCTGCTTTTCTTCCAGTTAAGTAGTTTAACAATTTAACTCCTTTTTCAAGTTCTTGCGCAGTCGCACCTACGCTTAAAACAACTTTGTCAATTTTTATCTTTCTCATAATGTTTTCTGTTTTTTCTTTTTTCATTTTGTTAATTTCATTCTCATTTTCTGTCCGATATATTCATCTATTTCTTGAAATGGATTCTCTATTTCAGAAATTTGTGCATATTTTTCTTTTGATTTATCATACTTCGCAAGTGCCAAACCTAATTTTTCTACATTAACTTCTTCTCCTAAAATTTCATAAATTCTTTTTTGTCTTTTAATACAAATTTGTCTCATTATTAAATAATTTCTTGTTTCTTTGCTTAATAGTTCTTTAACTAAATTCATATTTCTTTCTTGTCCCATTTTTATTCCACCACCATTATTTGTTTAATTAAAACATTAACATCGCCATCTTTTGTTTTCAGTTTAGCTATTTTTCCTTCCAAATTCAAATTTTCTATTATTCCATTTATTCCAGAATGCTTGCCGGCAAAAACAAATGCTTTTGACTTTTCTTTTAGTTCCAAACACTTTTCTATTTTTTTATCTTTTAAATTTACAACAACAGAATCATTAACTTTGCACTTAACGTCGGAGAGATAATTTCTTCCGTCACTTAAATTTAGCTGTACTTTTTTTCCTTTCATAATTTTTTTATCAACAATTTTTGCAACTTTTTTTAAGGATTCTGATTCTTTTATTTCTTTCAAAGCGAATTTTCCTTTTTCATTTAATTCCAATACATAATTTTTTTTGGATGGGACGATAGTTATTGTATCAAAGAGAACAACGCTGTTTTTTTCTTCTCTTGCTGGTTTTGTATTAACCAAAATTGATTTATCATGAATTGCTCTTTTCACTTCTTTTCTGTTTTGTGCAATTTTCAAGATGTCTCTTAAAATAATCAATATAGGAATTCCATTATTCATATTTGAATTGGCTCTCACTACATATGTTGTTCCTTTTCGATGTATTGGCCAGCTCTTCGGAACTTCCTGTCTTTTCAGGTGACTCACTTTTTCTCTCCAAATATTTTATTTAATAAATTTAAACTTTCAGGATTAACTGGATGATCTAACATTTCTTTTTCCATTTTTTGTTTTAGTTCTTCCGAATATAAATGTAAGGTATCTCCCCCAGTTTCTCTTAAATAATCTAATCCATAACCACAAGTGCATATCCCACTTTCTGGTCTTATATTAGTTAATGATTGATAAATAGTACAATCTCCATAGTGTTCTGTTCTTGTCATTTTTTCTCCTCCTTATCTTCTTTTAAATCTGATTTTTCTATTTCCATTTCTTTTTTTTCATTTAATTTTTTCAATCTTTTTCTATCATCTAAATTTAATTCAATAATTTGTAAATTCGGTGCTCGGAATGGAACATTAACTTTGCTTCCTTCTTGTTTTTTGACTTGCATCCCTTCAATATAAATTTTTCCCGTTTTTGTCTTCACATTCAAAACTTTTCCTTGCTTTTTCTTGAATTTTCCTACCATAATTTTTACAACATCTCCTTTTCTTACTGGAAGATTTCTCTTCCCATATTTTTTTCTTAAGTCCTTCGATAAATTCACGCTCAAGAATTTTCTTTTCAAATGCAACGGAGCATTCGCTCTGTATTTCCTCTGTTTCCGAGGCTGTTTGCTTGAAATCCAATGTTTACTAAATTTCTTTTTCATTTTAATTTGTTAACCTCATTCTCATGCCAATGTATTCATCTGCTTCTGAAAAAGAATTTTCTTCTCCAGAAATTCTAGAATATCTTTCTTTTGTTCTATGATATTTTTGTAGTTCTAAAGATAATCTATCCCCATCAATTATACTCTCTCTTAATATTATACTAATTCTCTTTATTCTTTCCATACAAATTTGTCTCATTATCAAATAATTTCTTGTTTCCTTATCTAATAATTCTTTAATTAAATTTATACTTATTTCATGTTTCATTTTAATATACCACGCTCGCGATTTTCGCCACCGACGGCCATCGCTCCATTACCTCCCTTGCAATTGCTCCTTTAATCTGCGTTCCTTTCGGATTTCCTTTTTCATCTTTCAAAATTGCGACGGCATTATCTTCAAATGCAATTCTCTCTCCAGTTAATCTTCTATAAGGTTTTTTCTGTCTAATTATTACAGCATCGAAGACTTTTCCTTTCATATCTGGAATTCCTTTTCTAACAGAAACTTTAACCCAATCCGCAATTTTTGCAGCAACTTGTTTTCCTTTCTTTGCTTTTGCTCTTTTAACACCAACTAATCTAACAATTTTTGCTCCGCTATTGTCAGAAGCAATCATGTTTGCTCCTAAATTCAATCCTTCTGTTCCCCTCGCTGATATTGCTTTCATATTCCCGCCTCCGATAAACGTCTGCTATATAACTCAAAGTCTCTACAAGCCCCTCTAATTAATTTAATATTTAAGGTAGTAGAAAATTCTCCATCCGGACTATTTACTCGATATTCTCGATTTATTATAAACATTCTTTTATAATAATCACCCCGAGTTGGTCGACTCAGAGTACATATTTTATCATTTGATTTGCCGGTAATTAACTCTCTTTTACCTCTATTGTCTATTAAGATATCTCCTATGTTAAGTTCTTCCAAATTCAATTTTTTTCTATCAAATTTTATTTCAGTTTTCATTTTTCTTCCCCCTTGCTTTTTACTTTTTCCACGACAACAAAATGAATAATCTTGCTCAATGGACGACATTCTTGAACTTTTATTAAATCTCCAATATTAATTTTGTCTTCCATGTTTTCTGGCAGGCGTGCATGAATTTTTGTTCTTGACTTGGCATATCTTTCATATTTTTTTACATAAACTGTTCTCTCAAATTGTATAACTACTCTTTTTGGAAATTTCTTAATTACATTTCCTTCGAAAATTCTTCCTCGTGGATTTATCTTTTTTTCAGCTCCGACTAATATTTTTTCCACTTGAACTTTTACTTCTGCTTTTTTCTTTATTGCCATTTTCTTTGTTTTGTGTGTTTTTGTTCCCTAGTTCTTCTCCGCGATTTTCGTCGGAGGCAATTCTGAAAATCGCCGTCCCGCAATTTGAGGAGATTCAAAAAGAACCAGCGGGTTCTTTTTACTCTATGGATTCTTCGTCAAAACCCAATTTTATTAAAATTGGTTTTATCTTCTTTGTGTGATCTCCCTGAAGTTCAACGCTATCCTCATGGAATGTTCCTCCACAAGCCAGCTCATTTTTCAGAGCCTTAGCAATTTTCTTCAGTTCGATTCCTTTGTCAAACCCCGACACGATAGTTACTATCTTACCGTACCGCTTCTTGTCTGTTGTTATATGTATTCTCTGTCCGCCCTTGACGATCTGTTCACACACACATGCCTGTTTAGGCAAACCGCATTTTGGACATATTTCCATATTTGTTTTATTCAACCCCCAAATTTTGTTTTTGGTTGTTGAGTGTCATAATTCGAGCAATAATTTTTTTAATGTCTCTTGTTCTCGCGCCTTTATTTTTTGAAGCATTAATTCTAGATTTTACCAGTTCCATTTTTAATTCTTTGATTTTTCCTTCTCTTTCTTCCTTGCTCATTTTTTTTAATTCTTTTGTTTTAAGTATTGCCATGATTATCTAGTGTAAGATTTAAGTGCATTTTTAATTGGATTAAATGTTTGCCATATATCTTTGCTTAAACCAAGTTCTCTAATATCTATTTCAATAGATGGTTTCTCTTCAAGACTATATTCTATTTTATGTTTCATTATCATTCTTCCAAGAAGTTCTGTTAATCTTGATGATGCCTCTTCTATTGTCTTGCCTAAGAGTTTTTCTTTTCCGTAGTTAATTCTATATCCAACATATTCTCCTTGAAATTTTGTTAAATGAATTTCTATATTTTCCATTTATTTTTTCTCGTTTACCTTTTTAATTATTTTCTTAATTTTCTTTATCGGTTCTTCTTTAACTTCTTCAATTGAATTCATTCTTAATTTTGAAAGTAATTCTTCATCAACTGTTATTTTATCTTTGAGTATAACGTCGGGTCTTAATATGCTTACTTTAATTCCAACGGTTCCGGGTTTTGTTTCTGCTCTTGCCTGCGCCCGATCTACTAATTTCGCGGGGTCTCCTGTTTTTTTCAAATAACCTTGAGCGAATCTCCATGCTTTTGCCCTCGCACTTGGAAGTTTTCCATTTAATCTGATTTCCACTCCTAACGCGCCAGCTTCCATTATTTTCTGCAATGTTCTGTAAGCAAGAACTTTAAATTTCAACGGCCCGAATCTTTCCAATCCCATTGCAATTTCATCTGCCATCAATTGAGAATCCAATTCTGGTTTCATAATTTCATCAATTTCAATATGCGGATTTTCAAGTTTGAAACGCGTTTTTAAAATATCTGTAAGCTCTTCAATTTTTTCTCCCCTTCTCCCAATAACTAATCCTGGCTTGCTTGTAGATATAACAATTTTTTCTCCAAGCGGAGTATATTCAATTCTAACTTTGCTTACTTTTCCTTTTCCAAGATTTTTCTTAATATATTCTTTGATTTCAAATTCATCTTTTTTAAACTTGACAATTTTTCTTTCTTCCATTTTATTTTATTTCCTCTAATTTTTTTGGTTTGAATTTTAAAAGAACATCTTTGCCTACTGTTTCTGCTATTGCTGAAATTAATCCCCCTAATTCTTCTGGTTTTGCAGGTCTTGTTCCAATACCTTCAAGAGGGATGATTTCTATTAAATCTGCTTTTTCATATTCTTCCCTTGATTGTTCTCCGTTTAATAAGCTGCAATAAAATATATGACCTAATTCTAAACTAGTCTGTGACCATAATATTCTTTCGGGATTACCATCTTTATATATATCAAATGAATCGCTTTCGTCATTATTGTAACAAACACCTAATCTTATTATTTTCTTTTCATCCATTTTATTTCTTCTTCTCCCTCGCTTCTAATCTGACATGCGTTCTTTTTCTTCTTACTTTGCCGAATCTTCCGTAAGGCTCCGACGCTTTGTTCGCAATCGCCTCGACAATTATCGGATTTTCAATACCATTATAATTTGAATTTGCCTGCAAACTTTTTATAAGTTTAATAAAATATTCTGTTGCATTTTTTGGGTATTTTCCCGACGTCATTCTTTTTCCTTTCTTGTGGGCGTATTCTCCTTTAATTGGAACTGCTTTCTTTTTAGCCAAAACCTCTTCCAAATCAACAAGGGCTTTTTCAATTTTCTTTCCCTTGATAAATTTGCAGAGTGCAATTGAAAACAATGTTGATATTGGCAAACTTTTTGCATTCACAACTGCCTCTTCTTTTTTTACTCTTTCAACTTTCTTTTTTCCTGAAACTTTTTGTGCTTCTTTTGAAGTTTCAGGGACAGAAATCTTCTTGATTTCTGTATCTTCAGATTCAGTTTTGATTTCTGTTTTTTCTTTAGGAGCATCCATAATTTTTATTTTCTCTACTACTTTTTGTTTATTCATAGTCTTTCCCATTTTCTGTTCCGGATTATAATTTTTTTCCATCTTAAAAATTTCCCGTTTTTAATGAAGTAAAAAATTTTATTTTTTTCATTTTATTTCGCTTTAGATTTGGTTCCTTTTGTTGCACCAATACCCGCACTTCCATGTTTAACTTTACTTCTTGTAGGAGCAAATTCTCCTAATCTATGTCCCAGCATTTCCCCAGTTACATCTACGGGAATAAAATTCTTTCCATTATGAACAAATATTTTCATACCAACAAATTGGGGGGAAATAACAAGATATCTTTTATGCGTTCTTATTGGTTTGTTTTTTGCAGATTTTTGCTTTGCCCTATTAATAAAATTCTCAATATCGCTGAATTGTCTTAAAACAGTTCTTCTTTCTCTCGCTCTTAAAAACTTAGCAAACTCTCTTACTTCCAATTGTTTAAGCTCTTCTATTGTCTTTCCTCGGAATGTAAATTCTT
>Ga0265296_1003734_pt1 | contig 13844 bp, 14 predicted proteins | sample MunlanPumphouse1_FD_189073 | JGI IMG/M metagenome (GOLD analysis project Ga0265296, IMG submission 189073) | Groundwater microbial communities from a municipal landfill in Southern Ontario, Canada - Pumphouse #1 | ecosystem: Environmental > Aquatic > Deep subsurface > Groundwater | place... | reverse complement strand
CTTTGTCAGAATCAGGCATAAATGCATGGGGGAGAGGATAACCCCACAATAACCACTGGCATAGGAGAGCATCATATAAGTTAGAAAATGGCCGTCAGAATGGAAGAAGGGTAAGAGTATGGGGAAGGTAATCCAATCTTTACAAGACTAGCCATAATTAGTTCACGCTGAAAAATTCCCTTTTCTGCTCTCTATTTTAGTTTGTTTGACCCGTCCAGAACTTGTCCTTCTACAAGAAAAGCCCGCCATCTACACCAATGAGTTGGCCGGTAATGAAACTGGCGTCATCGGATGCAAGAAATATAAAAACCGGCGGGATCTCCTCTGGTTCTGACATCCTTCCCAGTGCCCTGGAAGCTATTATTTTCTTGAATACCTCTTCTGGGATATTATCGTACATCCTGGTTTTATGGGATGGGGCTATAGCATTGACGGTAATATTGTATCTTCCCAGTTCCTTAGCACACGTCTTGGTAAAGGCAATCACACCGGCTTTGGCTGCACTGTAATTTGCCTGTCCCACATTCCCTGCCCTTCCCGCAGCAGAGGCAACATTTATTATCCTTCCGTATCTTTGCTCTATCATATACGTCATCGCTGCTTTGGTGCATGAAAAGACCCCTTTCAAATCAACAGCTATTACAGAATCCCAATCCTCCTCGGTCATCTTAGCCAGTAATTTGTCTCTTGTAATAGCAGCATTGTTTACCAGGATGTCTATTTTTCCAAAATTATCAATGGCTGTCTTAATTATTTTCTGCCCCCCCTCCATAGTGACAACGGTATTATAGCTTGCCGCTGCCTGTCCACCCAGTGATGTAATCTCTTTTACCACTTTATCCACTGGCTCAGGAGTTGTACCATTTATTACTACTTTAGCTCCTTCTTTTGCCATATCTAGAGCTATTAATCTTCCCATCCCTCGGCTGGAACCGGTAATTACAGCGACCTTGCCTTTTAACCTCATGATTCTCCTCCACTGTTTCTGGATTTACTAATTGAACACGTACCCTTTTTGGCAGATTTTATAGCACACAACTTATAGAAAAGTCAATGTACAAAGCCCAAGCCAATTGTTGCTAAATTCTGGCTTTTTTGGTATTCTAAATCATAATGAAGTCGTAAAAAGTCAAACTCAGAGAATCTGTCATTTAGACCGCAGGGAGAAATCTTATCTTTTCAACATGTTATACTGAAAAGACTCCTCGTTTTACTCGAAATGACAACTGGGGAAGACTTTTACGAAGCCGTCAAATCATGGAGGTATAGATGAGAGAAATGCTAGGAGTTGCTATAGAGGCTGCCAAGGAGGCTGGGAAAATTCTGAAGGAGAACCTGGGAAAGTCTATAGAAATCGGCTTCAAAGGCGATATAAATCTGGTGACCGATATTGACCTGAAATCAGAAAAAACAATCGTTCAAATTATCAGGAATAAGTATCCGGATCATCAGGTATTGACAGAAGAAGGTGAAGGTCAGAAAGGCACCTCCTCTCATAAATGGATCATAGACCCTCTGGATGGAACTACTAACTATGCCCATGGATATCCATGCTTCTGTGTCTCAATCGCATTGGAGAAGAATAGAGATATTCTATTTGGTGTTATATACGATCCTGTTTTAGATGAGCTGTTTACGGCAGAAAAGGGGGGCGGGGCATGTTTAAATGGGGGAAAAATCCGTGTTTCTTCAACTGATAAGTTAATTCACAGTATGCTGGCAACCGGTTTCCCCTATGATTTAAGAGAAAGTCAAAACAACAATCTTATTCACTTCAACAACTTCATAATGAATGCTCAGGCAATTAGAAGAGCAGGTTCTGCCGCCCTGGACTTGTGCTATGTGGCTATGGGCAGGTTTGACGGTTTTTGGGAACTCAAACTATCCCCCTGGGATGTGGCTGCGGGCAGCCTAATCGTTAGAGAAGCAGGAGGGATAGTATCGGATTTTAAAGGTGGGGCATTTGATATTTATTCTAAAGAAATCCTTGCCAGTAATGGAAAAATACACGATGGAATGGTTGAAGTATTAAAGAGAGGACTGGCCTAAACTCGTGAATCGTGAATCGTAAATCGTAAATCGTGAATGGGTTTTATTACTATTCACGATTCACGATTCACGATTCGCTCTATTTCACCTGCGGTAACACCTGTTACCCTCACCGTCTTTGTTCGCGACTTATGGCCTCCGATAATCTCCACCTGTGATTTGCCAACACCCAATTCCTTTGCCAGAAAATCCATGCAGGCTTTATTTGCCCGGCCTTCAACCGGAACAGCAGTTATCCTTACCCTTAAGGCATCTCCTTTTAGGTCTTTGATTTCATTCTTCGCTGATTTGGGCTGTACCCAAACCTTAAAGACTACCCCATTGTCAGTTTCATTAATATGCAACTCTTTATCTGTTCCTTTCGTGAAGTATCCTGAGTCCCTCTAAAGTCAGATATTCGTCAACCTCACTAATCGTTTCTGATACCGGCGCAATAAGGAAGGCCAATCCTCCAGTTGCAATTGCCTTGGAATTAGACTTTGCTTCTTTTCTTATCCTTTTTACGATCCCATCTACTAAACTCGCATAGCCGAAAATAATCCCTGACTGCATACTGCTTATAGTATCTTTACCGATAACTGACATGGGTTTGATTAATTCTACATGGGGCAGTTTAGATGCCCTTTTAAATAAGGCTTCACAAGATATTGTAATTCCTGGAGCAATTACTCCGCCATGGTATTCACCGTTTGCCGATATATAATCGAAAGTAGTAGCAGTTCCAAAGTCAACAACAATCAGGCTCTGCTTATATTTATCGTATGCAGCCACTGCATTAACTATCCTGTCAGCCCCAACCTCTTTGGGATTATCATAGAATATAGGCATCCCTGTTTTAACTCCCGGTTCTATAATCAAGGGGTTGATCTTGAAGTATTTCTTGCATAACTCCTCCAGGGTCACAAGAAGTGGAGGTACAACACATGAGATGGCTATATCCTTAATATCCTTTAAGGCTATCTTGCTGGAAAAATAAAGGTTTGTGATTAGAATCCCATACTCGTCTACAGTATGGTCTTCTTCTGTCCTAATTCTCCAATCCTGAACCAGTTTGTCTCCATCAAAAACCCCCATAACAGTGTGAGTATTTCCGACATCAATAACCAGTAACATCTCTTCTGCCTCCTGTTATTAAACCGTTACCCCTCTATTCCTACAATATTCATGCTGATATCGCAAGCCCTGGCTGAGTGGGTGAGAGCCCCAACCGATATGAGATCAACCCCTGTTTTTGCAACATCTACTATATTGTCGAGGTTTATTCCTCCCGATGCTTCCACTACAGCTCTCTTATTAATAACCTTGACAGCTTTTCCCATCTCTTCAGTATCCATATTATCCAGCATTATAGTTTCAACACCCGACTCAAGGGCTTCTCTGACTTCATTAAGATCTTTGGCCTCTACTTCAATCTTAAAAGTATGGGGAATATTAGCCCTTGCTTTCTCAACCGCCCGGCGAATTCCGCCACAGGCCTTTATATGGTTGTCTTTTATTAAAATCCCGTCAAATAGACCGCTGCGGTGATTGGTCCCCCCGCCTACTTTTACAGCATATTTTTCAAGAGACCTCCAACCAGGGGTAGTTTTTCGCGTATCTAAAACCTTAACATTGTAGCCTTTAACCCTATCTATATATTTGCGGGTTAAAGAGGCAATCCCTGATAAACGCTGTAGAAAATTCAAGGCGACCCTTTCCCCACGAAGAAGATCACCCACATCACATGAAATCTCGGCAACAGCGCTGTTACTCTTTACGAAATCTCCGTCTTTAAAAAACTTATTAAATTTTACCTCAGAATTTAGAAATGTGAATACACTACAGAAGATGTCTATACCGGCCAGAATCAAATCTTCCTTTGCAATTATTTGGGCATTCCCTTTTATACCAGGGTCAATTACTGAAGAGGTAGTAAGGTCAGAAGTCCCGATATCTTCATCAAGGGCTAGTTTTATTAACCTGTCAATTTCAAACATGGCATCATCTCTCTCTTTGCAACTCTTGCATCCTTTGAATCCCTTCCTCAAATTTTCTCTTTTTTTCAATCAGCTTTATATTTTCAATCCGTTCGTCCTCTATTACATGAGGAGGCGCCTTACTGAGAAAGTCCTCATTGGACAGCTTTTTATTCAAGAGTATGAGTTTCTTTTCAATCTTATCGCTCTCTTTTTTTAATCTTTTCTCCTCCTCATAAAAATCAATTACCCCTTTAAGTGGCACAAATATCTCCACTTTGTCCACTACAGCCGTAGCAGAAGATTTGTATTCTTTTTTATTAGAGGAGATAGAAAGGGTCCCGATCCTTGCTAGATTTTTGATGTGGTCTTTATTCCTTTCAAGTTTATCGTATGTTTCCTGATCTTCAGTATAAAGAAATGTCTCAACCTGTGTGGCAGGTGGTATGTTCATCTCTCCTCTGACGTTCCTGATATTTCCAACAATGTCTATAATCAGATTCATCTCAGCCTCTGCCTTCTCATCTATAAGGTTAGAATCTGATTTTGGATATTGGTGTACAGTAATGCTCCCTTCACTATTCGGTAATTTGCTCCATATCTCTTCTGTTATAAAAGGCATAAAAGGATGCAGCAGACACAATACCGTGTTTAGCACCCCTAATAGAACATGTTGAGTGTTTAATCTAAGCTTGGAATCTGCCTTGTCGAACAGGTATGGTTTGATGAGTTCAATGTACCAGTCGCAGAATTCATGCCATACGAATTGGTACAATAAATGGGCACCCTCATTGAACCTGTAGTTTTCTAAAGCGTCTCTTGTTTGTTCGATAGTCCTGTTCAATCTGGACATTATCCATTTGTCGCTTAGAGCATACTCAATCCTATCCTTATCAATAAGGTTTTCATCGTATCCCTCCATGTTCATTAGTGAAAACCTTGAGGCATTCCATACTTTATTGGCAAAGTTGCGATAACCACCGATCCTTTCTTCTGAAAGCTTAATGTCCCTTCCCTGAGCAGCAAATGCCGCCAGAGTAAAACGGAATGCATCCGCTCCATATTTTTCTATAATCACCAGCGGGTCGATAACATTTCCTTTAGACTTGCTCATCTTCTTGCCCTCGATGTCTCGAACCAGGGCATGGATATATACATCATTAAAAGGGACTTTACCCATAAATTTTATCCCCATCATTATCATTCTGGCAACCCAAAAGAACAGAATGTCGAAACCTGTCACCAAAACAGATGTTGGATAGAACAGTTCAAGCTCCTTTGTCTGTTCAGGCCAGCCCATGGTAGAAAAAGGCCACAGGGCTGAGCTGAACCAGGTATCCAGGACGTCCGTTTCCTGGCTGATATTAGAACTCATACATTTAGCACACTGAGTGGGATCCTCCTTGGATACGATAACATCTCCGCAATCGTTACAGTACCATGCAGGTATTCTATGACCCCACCAGATTTGGCGAGAAATACACCAGTCCCTGATATTGTTCATCCACTCAAAGTAGGTTTTCTCCCAGGATGCAGGGATAATCCGGATACTGCCATCTTTAACAGCTTCAATAGCCGGCTCTGCCAGAGGTTTTACTTTTACAAACCACTGTTTAGATAAGGTGGGTTCTATGACCATCTTACACCTGTAGCAGTGCCCTATATTGTGAGAATAATTTTCTCTTTTTTTTAAAGTCCCGTTTTTTTGAAATTCTTCGATTATCTCCTTCCTGCACCTAAATCTATCTAAACCTCTATATGGGCCGGCATTGTCATTCATCCTGCCATCTACATCCATAACCTTAATTGATTCCAGATTATGCCTTAACCCCATCTCAAAGTCATTTACATCATGGGCTGGCGTAACCTTCACTGCTCCCGTTCCAAAGTCTTTGTTAACATACTCATCTGCTATTACGGGGATATCCCTTCCCATTACAGGCAAAACAGCCCTCTTTCCAATCAGTTTTTTGTATCGTTCATCATTTGGATTCACAGCCACCGCAGTATCACCCAACATAGTCTCTGGTCGGGTGGTCGCAACTACAACGAATTTCTTACTATTATAAAGTGGATATTTGAGGTAATACAGATACCCCTCAGTCTCTTCATGCTCGACTTCCAAATCTGACAGAGCAGTCTGACATCTGGGACACCAGTTGATTATATAATCACCACGATAAATCAGTTTTTCATGGTAAAGTTCTACAAAAACTTCCCTGACAGCCCTGGACAGTCCTTCATCCATGGTAAATCGTTCCCTGCTCCAGTCACAGGAAGCCCCCAATTTTTTAAGTTGATTTATGATTATTCCTCCAAACTCCTCACGCCACTTCCATATATGTTCAATAAACTTTTCTCTTCCTAAGGAATGGCGGCTGATCCCCTTTTGAGCCAGTTCCCTTTCCACAACATTCTGAGTAGCGATTCCCGCATGGTCTGTTCCTGGCATCCACAGGACATTAAATCCGTCCATCCTTTTGAATCGAGCCAGGATATCCTGCAAAGTGTTATTCAGAGCATGGCCCATGTGGAGAGAACCGGTAACATTTGGGGGAGGAATAACGATAGAGAAAGTCTTTCTCAGATCATTTACATCAGCCTTAAAGAAACCATTGTTAATCCAATGGCCAGACCATTTGTCCTCAACTTTAGCAGGGTCATAACCTTTTTCCAATACTTCCACAGCCATCAATCTCCTTGCCAATTAAGACCTAAAAGTGAAAAAGGGGATTAACATAACCCCCTGATACGTCAACTTTAGCTTCCATAACCTATATAGCATGATCTGGATATCAAACAGTGAGGTCAATAACGACTATTAATCTTCTCCTTCTTTGAGCCTCTCTATCTCTTCTTTAATCACTTTCTCTGCTATGGGAGGAAAGAGTTCCACGGCTATTCTCTCTATTTTCTCATTAACAGCTTTAATCAAACCTTCTGTTATGTCAGGAGCAATCTTCATCGCAATACCCTCTATAACCTCTCGACTGACTTCCCTAATAATTCCCTCAACAGTTTTGGTCTCTAACTCTCCAATCCTTTTTATCTCTTGGTCTTCTGAAGTTTCTTCTGGGATTTCCGGGGTTTGGATTTCTTCCTCTGGAAGCTCAGGGGGTTGAACTCCTTCTACATGACCCTTATAGGGCATAGAATCTTCATCTGAAGCCCACTCTATTTCCCACTCATCCTGGAGTCCAGGATCTTCAGTAAGGTCTGTTTCTCCAATGTTGAACTTTTCTTCGAAGTACTGTTTTGTTTTCCCCTCAAAGCTTAATTCTTCCATGCCTTCAGGTTCATTAAAGGGACGGGGGTTTTTACAGGATTCCTCAAGTTCTTTTAGAGATTTTTCATACAATCCAGCAAGTTCCGGACCTTCTTCTACTACATCTACTAATTCGATAATCTCTTCATCTTCTTCAGTACTACCCATTATCCCCTCTTATTTTTTAAGCATCTCGCTCGAATCCTTGACCCCTTGACCCCTTGAATCCTTTTCATCAACCAACTCTTTGGGAGATGAACCTACCTCAAAATAACCTATCACTGCGCAAGATAGGTGTCAAGGGTTTTTTCTTTTGACCGTTTAAGATCAAAAAAAGACTATACCTTACCCGATAATTAAGGTATAGTTAAGGGCATGGTAAGATAAGGTTTATAATTTTGTAAACCCGAATAACATAGGGGTGATTATGAAGGCGTCTTTCTTTAGTTCCTGAGATGATAGGAGCAACGAGAAAGGGCGCCTTTTTTTGCTTTAAAGGGGTTGTATTTGATCAATGACACGAAGCAGGAAACGGACAAAAGAATGAAACCCATCCTCGACTATCTATACTTTACGGCAGATCACCGGAAAGTGATGTGACTTATGCCTTTTAGTTCCCAAGGTGTGCAATCGAAATCGAAAACATCAATCACAAAGCTCATGAGCGCCCTCGGTGCTTTTGCTGCTTGTGTTTTTGCCATTGCAATACCAAGTGTATATTACACTATTTCAATAAACGGGACACAACATGCTCTTACGATAGAAGCTGCCTTTCTCGGAAAATCCGTCGAAAAAATCATCCGGGACAGGCCGAATCTGTGGGAGTTCGAAAGAGTAAGGTTGCTGGAGCTTATCTCGCAAACTTGGATCCATGGGGAAAAGCATGAACGGGAAAGACGAGATTTGTTCTGAGCTATAGTTTCAAGCACAGTTCAACAGGTAATCTTAACATCTGTCCCTTAGCAAAAGTTGAGGATAAGTTACCGAAATTAACCCTTGAGACGATCGATTCTGGAAAGGATCAAGCCCATGAAAAGATCCATCGTGCTGTGGATTTCGTTCATCGTGTTTCTGATCGCCTTTCTGCTGCACGCCGCCGAAGCAGCGGAACCATCAGGACAGGGAACGGCCCGGCAGGAAATACTCATTCTGAACTCATACCATCCCGGTTATGCATGGTCCGACGATGAACAGGCCGGCATCGTCGACGTGTTTCGAGCGAAAGATAAAAATTGGCTCCCTGTCATTGAATACCTGGATCTCCTGCGCCTGCCCGATGGAAGGCATCTTGCAGAACTGAAACAACTTTTCCGTCGCAAGTATCAAAACAAGAAGTTCTCGGTGGTCATCGCGATGGATAATTCCGCCTTGGAATTCGCCATGGACAACCAGTCGGAGCTTTTCAGAAACGCGCCCATCGTTTTCTGCGGAATAAACAATTACACCCCCTCCATGTTAAAGGGACACACCAATGTCACCGGCATAGCGGAGGCTCTCGATCAAGCCGGTACAATCGATCTCATGCTCCGACTGCATCCGAAGACCCGGGAGATTCTACTCATCCACGACTATACGGTCACGGGTCTGGAAGCTAGGAAAGAGATTGAAGCATTGGCTTCCCGGCTTGCCGCACAGGTTCGGTTCCGATTTCTTGATCGCCTGTCCATGGATGAGGTTCTGAAGGAGCTCGAAGGCCTGACCAAGGACAGCCTGGCCCTATTGCGACTTTTTACCACCGACAAGACCGGGCATACCTTTGGGATGATCGAGACAGCCCAGCTCATCACAAAACATAGCCCTGTCCCAGTATACTCGACCCATGAGCAGCGACTCGGTTTTGGCATCGTCGGTGGCAAACTACTGAGCGCTCGAATACACGGAGCTAATGCCGCACGCATCGCCCTGAGAGTATTGGCCGGTGAAAAGGCATCCGCAATCCCGGTTGTTTTAGAGAGCGATTCGAAGTTCATGTTCGACTACAAGGTCATGAGCCGTTTTGGAATCCCTTTGTCGGCCTTGCCCGAAGGCAGCACGGTGATCAATAAACCGGTATCCCTTTATGCCGCCCACCGGGTGGTTATTCAAGCGGCTCTTGGTATCATCGGCATCCTGATAATGGTGATCTTCATGCTGACGGTCATCATTATCCAGCGGAGGCGATCCGCCATCGCGCTGCGAGAGAGTGAAGAGCGGCTACATTTTCATACTGACAACTCTCCAATGGCCGTTATTGAACGGAACGCTGACTTTATTGTAATGCGGTGGACGGGTGCCGCTGAAAAGATGTTCGGCTGGAGTTTCGAGGAAACGATCGGCAAGTCGATCATGGAACTGCGCATGGTCCACGAGGAGGATATTCCGATCGTACAAAGCATCATGCAGCGGCTTACCGACGGCAAGTCGAAACATGTCGTTTCCTCAACCCGCAACTATACCAAGAAAGGAGAGGTGATTCATTGCGAGTGGTACAGTACAGTGCTGCATGATTCCGCGGGGAAAATGATCTCGGTCATGTCGCAGGTTCTCGACATCACCGAACGCAAGAAGGCGGAGGATGCTTTACGGGCTTCCCGTCAACAGATGCGCGCCTTTGCCGGGCGCCTGCAGGCAGTGCGTGAAGAGGAGCGGACACAGATCGCCCGTGAAATCCACGACGAACTGGGAGGGGCATTGACCGGCATGAAGATCGATTTTTCCCTGCTGACAAGAACCGCTTTGAAAATAGAGAATGAGACTGTCAGAACATCTTTGCTCGGCGGTATGGACTCCATGACTAAATCCATCGACTCAACCATCCAAACCGTGCGCAGGATCGCAATGAAACTTAGACCCGGCATTCTGGATGATCTCGGTCTCGTTGCGGCTCTGGAATGGCAGCTCAAAGATTTCGAGAAACGCACCGGTATCCGATGTGAATATCTTCCACCTGTGGAAGATATAAGCCTTGACGCCTACCTTTCTACAGCATTGTTTCGCATCGTTCAGGAGGCGCTGACCAATGTGGCGCGCCACTCCGGGGCAACGGAGGTGCACGTCCGTTTACGCGCTGACGCAGACTCCTCCACGCTGGAGGTAAAGGACAACGGCAAAGGCATCGAAAAAAAGAAGACCCTGAGTTCAAAGTCGCTCGGACTCCTGGGAATGAGGGAACGCGCCCAGATGTTCGGGGGACGCATTACCGTGACGGGAACCCCCGGAATAGGCACAATAGTGACGGTTGAGATCTCGCCTGAAGAAAAGAGAAAAATGGACCGTGATCAGGAAGGAGCCGCCGGATGATTAGAGTGATTACCGTTGACGATCATCCTGTCGTGCGGCGCGGTTTGAAGCAGATCATCGCAGCAGAACAGGACATGCAGGTGGTAGGCGAGGCGGAAAACGCCCGGGAGGCGATCCTCGTCATCCGCCAGACCCCCTGCGATGCGGTTGTCCTGGATATCACTCTGCCGGATGCCAGCGGTCTCGACGTTCTCAGCCGGCTTAAATCTGAACGTCCGACCCTGCCCGTTCTGATCATGAGCATCCATGAAGAAGAACAGTACGCGCTGCGGGTTCTCAAAGCCGGCGCTTCAGGCTACCTGATGAAGAACAGCATCCCGGAGGAGCTGATCAAGGCGATCCGGAAGATCACCTCCGGCGGCAAATACATCAGCCCCTCTCTCGCGGAAAGGCTGGCGTCGGAGTTTGTGTCCCCGGAAACATCACTCCACGAGAAGCTCTCCGACCGCGAATTCCAGATACTATGCCTGATCGCCTCCGGGAAGTCGCTCAAGGAAATCGGCGAGGCGTTATGCATCAGCGGCAAGACCGTGAGCAGTTACCGGGCCCGCATTCTGGAGAAAATGAACATGAAGACCAACGCGGATCTGACCCGCTATGCCTTGGAATATCATCTCTTCTGAAAAACGTCAATAGGCATCGCCCCGAGGCAAAATAGCATACACGTAAATTACCTTTTCAGCTCTATCCGGGGTAAAAAGTACTCTCCAGTCTCCGACTCGTAAGCGATAATCCCCCTTCAATTTGCCCGTCAAATGTCTCACGGCATGGTGCAACAGAGGATTTTCCGCCTGTTCCAGCTCCAGCAAGGCATTCCGAATCCTCTGTTTTACCGTTTTATCGAGTTTTAAGTACTGTTTCTCGGCGGTGGGCTTAACTTCAATTCTCCAGCTCATGAAGTCCTTTCCCTTTGATGCCTTTTGATACTTCATCTTTGCCTTGCCCGATAATTTCGACCCATTCGGGTTTAGAGAGCAAATCAAGGGTTTCTCTGTGACTCTCAATATACTCGTCAATGAGGTCTGTGAGTATTTTCCCTATGTCCCTTTTCTCGATACCCGCAATAATCTTGAGAATATCTCTCTTATCCTCTGGTATCCGCACCGTTGCCGTAGGCATATTAACACCCCCCTTCATCTATTTATTCATTAGTATATTAAGCGACTAATCGCTTTTTGTCAACCCCTTTTTTGTAAGGATATCCCTACAAATAAATCAGCATTCCCCTACAGACAAACCGTTTCCAGATGCGATAACATAAGATAGTAGGAGACTTGCATCATGGAATCCCTCCGTTAACAGATCGTTTGTAAAACAGTCATCACCTGTTTTAGAAAAAGAGGTTGGCATGAAGGTATTTCTCGTTGATGATTCAGTTATTGTGCTCGAAAAACTGGCGGCCATGATCTCCGGTATCTACGGCATCGAAATCGCCGGGCAGGCCCTGAATGCGCACGATGCGATCCAATCCATCGTGAAACTGAAACCCGATGTGGTGATCCTGGACATCCGTCTGAATGGCGGCGGCAATGGAATGGATGTTTTAAAACGGATTAAAAAAGAAATTCCGCCGCCCATCGTCATCATGCTCACAAACTATCCCTATCCCCAGTATCGGGAAAAGTGTCAGGCCCTGGGCGCCGATTACTTCTTCGACAAGGTGACGGAAATCGAGAAGATCTACGATACGTTCAAACAATTGCTGGGGGATAAATCTTAAAGAGGACCTCATCGGCGGATGCGAGGTTAATTGCTGGAGAAAAGCCCATGAAGAGACTGCGCAAACTGGTTACATTCAGTCTGGACGACCGGAAATTCGCCCTGTACGTGTCCGCCGTTCAGAGGATCATCCGGGTGGTCGAAGTGACCGCTCTGCCGAAGGCGCCGGAAATCGTTCTCGGAGTTATAAACATGCACGGCCTGATTATTCCCGTATTTGATATCCGCAAACGTTTCCGGTTACCTCAAAGGGAAATACAACTGGATCACCAACTGATTGTCGGATACACATCGAAGCGCACCGTTGCACTTCTTGTGGATTCCGTGAGCGATGTCATTGAAATTTCAGAGGAGAAGATTATCGCGGGTGAAAAGATCCTTCCCGGGCTGGAGTATGTTGAAGGTGTTGTAAAGACGGAAGAAGACATGATTCTCATTCATGATCTTGAACAGTTTCTTTCCCTTCAGGAGGAGAAAGCTCTTCATGAAGCGATGGAGGAGTTAAACCGGAATGAACGGAAAGACTGATTATCAGAGCATTCCTAATGCGCTTCTTCCCGGATTGATCGAATATCTGACAGCTAAAATCGGTTTGCACTTTTCAAACAGGAACAGGAATGAACTCCACCAGAAAATGGCAGCCGCCATGATGGATTTCGGCTTTGAAAATGTCGGCGAATTTATTGAGTGGCTTCTCTCTTCATTGCCGACACAAAAACAGATTGAAATCCTAGCGAGTCATCTCACCGTGGGCGAAACTTATTTCTTCAGGGAGAAGAGGGCTTTTGAAATCCTGGAACAGTCCATTCTGCATAGACTGATAGACGCCCGTCGAAAAACGGGGAAACGTCTCAGATTATGGAGTGCCGGGTGTTCTACAGGGGAGGAACCTTACTCCATCGCCATCCTTCTCGGTAAACTGATTCCCGACCTGAAGGACTGGAACATTACCATTCTCGCTACGGACATCAACACCATAGCTCTCCGGAAAGCAGATGAAGGGATTTATTCAGATTGGTCGTTCCGGGATACGCCACCATTTTTTAAAGACAAATATTTCGAAACTCTGAATGGCAATCGTTATTTGCTCCTGTCCCGCATCAGGAAGATGGTCACTTTCTCTTATCTTAATCTCTCTCAGGATGTTTATCCCGCACTTCAGAATAATACCAATGCCATGGATATTATATTCTGCCGCAACGTTCTTATGTATTTTGCACCAGAGCATATCAAACGGGCGGCTGAACGTTTTTACCGGTCCCTTGTTGACGGCGGCTGCCTGATCGTGAGCCCTGTAGAGACGTCACTTATTAATTATGAGCGGTTTGCCGCAGTCCGAATTCAGGATTCAACATTTTATAAAAAGGATATCCATAAAACAAAGCCGGAGAGCCTATCCGCAAAAAATATTGAAAAGGTAACAGCACCTTATTTGTTGCCCCCTAAAAGAGTTGATGGACTCGTAAAAAGTCAGGCATCCCTTATGCAGCCATTATGAGCGGATGCCTATAACGACGGTCAAATAGGGTGAAAATTTTTCTCAGTTGGTCCCAAGCTTTCGAAAAACGCTCTTTGAC